>Ga0182030_10013319_pt1 | contig 16365 bp, 12 predicted proteins | sample 812S3MmetaG_FD_121299 | JGI IMG/M metagenome (GOLD analysis project Ga0182030, IMG submission 121299) | Permafrost microbial communities from Stordalen Mire, Sweden - 812S3M metaG (Illumina Assembly) | ecosystem: Environmental > Terrestrial > Soil > Wetlands > Permafrost | place: Sweden...
CAACCGAGAACTCCCGCGGCTGCCAGGAGTGCCAGAACGATCCCCGCGGCGCGGCCTATCCGCTGTCTCTGCATTCCCTATCTCCATTTCCACTGTGAGCGCGACGCCGCCCTACCGGGTGCCCGCCAACTTGCTTAACTGGGTGCGGCGGTCCTCAATGTCGGGCCGGCTCAAGTATGTTTTGTAGCTCTCAGCGTCCCACGTCTGTTGCAGGGTGGCAAGTACTTGGACCGCTTTTTGGGCACTTTCTCGCGATTTGCCGGCGTCGCCGAGAGAACTTTCCGCGCCCGCGGCCACCAGCCAGCTTCGCCATTCGGCCTCCTGGTTCCCGGCCCCCGCGAACCACTGCTGCGCCGCCAGTGCGGAATCGTGCGCGCGCCGTGCCTCGCCCGTCGCCAGAAGCGCTTCGGCGTTTACCAGCCTGGTTTCGGCGATCAACCGGGCGGAGCTCGATTTCTCCGCCAATTGCGCCGCCTCGCCCAGGACGGCCAGGCCCTCGCCGCGTGCGCCGGAGGCAATTTGAGAGCGCCCCAGCATGCTCTTCGCCGCGACCGTCAGGTCGATGCCCAGGTTGGATTGGTCCAGCACTCGCCGGCTGAACTGCAGGGCGCCCGGGAAGTCCCGCTGGCTCAGCGCCATGTCGCCCCGAATCCGGTCGTCCAGCGCCGCCACGGCGCGCGAGGGGCTGGGGCCGGCATCGTCGAGCGATTGGCGTGCCTCCCGGTAACGGCCTAACTGCCAGTAAACATCGGCCGAGTCCAGCAGATCGTATTCGGAATTCAGTCGATCGCCGCTCTTGCGGGCCGCCTCGTAAGCCTGGCGGTATGCGGTCAGCGCCGCGGGCAGGCGGCCTTGATCCAGCAGGACCGCGCCGCTGCCCTGCTGCGCCAGCGCCACCAGCGCCGGATCGCCCATCTGGTTGGCCAGATGCAATTGCTCCTCGAAAGAACGAAGCGCGCTGGGGTAGTCGCCCTTCTGCCGCTGCGCGCGTGCCAGCAGAACCAGCGAATTCGCGGTTTCCTTTTGATAGCCGCCGCGCTGAAACCAGACCAGCGCCTGTTTCACGTCCTGGATCGCTTCATCCACATCGCCGTAGCGCATCGCCAGGCTCCCCAATGAAAACAGCGCGCGGGCCTCATTGCGCTCGGAGCGGTAGCGGCGAGCATATTCCAGGCTTTGCGTGTATGCTTTCCTGGCTTCGTCGGCATCCCCTTTGAGGAAATAGGCATTGCCCAGGTCGATCAGGCCGCGTGTGGTGAGGTTCTCCAGGCCGTTGGCGCGCGCCATCTCGATGGCTTTGGTGGCATCCGCTTGTGCCTGCGCGAAATCGTTGGTGCGGTATTCGGCGTAGGCCAACTGCTGCAGCGCCTGGATCTGCTGGGAGATGCTGCCAATGTGCGTCGATAGCTCCAGCGCCTGGCCCAGCAGCGTTCGCGCTTCGCCAAAGTTCCCCATTCGATTGGCCAGCACCGCCCGCTGAAACAACACTTCCACCGCCCCTTCCAGATTGCTGTGGCTGCGGTAAAGCTGCTCCGCCTGCTCAAACGCCTGGGACGCGCGGTCCGCCTGCAACTGCCGGCCATAGAGGATGGCCAGCCGCAACCAGGCGGCGGGATTTTGCGACTGCCGGCGGGTAGCTTCCCGATAAGCCTCGGTGGCCTCTTTGCTCTTCTCGTTCTTCTCATATGCGCGGCCCAGATCGAGCCAGGCGTTGGCCTTCTCCGGGGAGGATGCGTGGGCCAGCAGGTCGCGATAGACTCCGGCGGCGCCCGCGAAGTCGCCCGTCAGCGTGAGCTCGAGCGCCCGCAGGTAGGAGCGCTCGGCACGCGTCAGCCGGGGACTGGCGCCGGGCGGCGCGGCGCGCAACATCTCCTCGCGAGCCTTGTCCGTAAGGTCCAGTTCCAGATAGGCTTCCGCCAGCCGCGCATGGGCCATGCTGAATTCGCCGTCGCGCGCCACTGCCTGTTCCAACGCCTTGCTGGCCTTGTAATAGGTGCCGTCACGGAGCGCGGCGACGCCTTCCTGGTACCAGGGGAGCGCGTCGGGCGCGGCTTGGTAGGTCCGGTCGGAGAGCAGCCACCAACTGCCGGCCAGAGCCGCCAGCAGGAATGCCAGGGTGATCGCGGCCGTGGTCCGCGACCGCCGCAAGGGGCCGGTCAGGGATTGCAGCGTATGCCAAACGGTCCCGGTGCGCGCCGCGGAATAAGCGGCCGGCGCGGCCAGCACTTCCGTCTCCTGGGTTTCGGCCTGCGTCATGCCGGCGCGCGCGGCCCGCAGGTCGGCCAGCATTTCCTGCGCGGACTGGTAGCGGCTCTCGGGGTTCTTGGCGAGGGCTTTGGCCACCACGGCGTCGAGCGCGGCCGGCACCCGTGGATTGAACTGCGAAGGCGGCGGCGGGTCCACATGCAGGACGCCCGCCAGGATTTCCACCGCGTTAGCGCCCGCGAAGGCGGGCCGGCCAGCCAGGCATTCGTAGAGCACCGCTCCCACGGCAAATAAATCGCTGCGCGGAGCGAGCGGGCCTTCGCGCGCCTGTTCGGGCGACATGTAGGACGGCGTGCCGAGTACCGTGCCCGCGGCGGTTTGGGGACTGGCCACCGTGGGGCTGTCCTCGCTGGGTTGATCGATGGGTAGGGCCGGCTCCAGGAATAGTTTGGCCAGTCCGAAATCCAGCACTTTCACCTGGCCGCGCTCATTGATCACGATATTGGAGGGTTTGATGTCGCGATGGAGAATGCCGCTGCGATGCGCCTCGTCGAGCGCTTCGGCCACCTCCTCCACGATGCGCACGGACTGCAAAACGGACATCCCACCCCGCTGCAGCAGGTGGGCCAGATCTTCGCCCGTGACCAGTTCCATGACGATGAAGGGTTGCCCGCCGGCGGATTCGCCATAGTCGTAGATTCTGGCGATGTGGGGGTGATTCAGCGCGGAGGCGGCGCGTGCTTCGCGCAGGAAGCGAGCCCGGTAGGGATCGTTCTCCGGCGCCGCCGTGGAAAACTTGATGGCTACCCGGCGCGCCAGATGGGTGTCTTCCGCCAGATACACAACCCCCATCCCCCCGCGGCCCAGTTTGCTGAGAATCCTGTAATGAGAGACCGTCTCCCCGATCATGGTGAAGTGATCCCTATTCTCCACCAACCGAAGGGGGAAAACAACCGTCTATCCGTCGAACTCGATTTCCTGGTGCTGCATTCCCGCGTACGGATACACCGCCACCTTGGGATCGCCGGGATGTAACTCCTTCAACTTAGCAATCACGTCCGGCCACTTATCGCAGAAGAAAGTGCCGGTGCGATAGTTATTCTTCATGTTCCGGGTCAGATATTGGGAGTACACGATCATGTTACCCTGCGCGCCACCGTTGCTCAGTCCGCTGACGCGCCGCGAGGTCAGGTCGAACTGCGTCGCTCCCGACCGTCCCGCCAGGCGATTGTTGAGATAGTGGACCGGGTCGAGGCCCAGCGGATGCTGCGCGATCAGGACTCCGGTGCCGCCGGCGCGGCGGGAATAGTTGATCCAGAGCCCTCCGTGAAAGGCCTGGGCGGTCTGCGGGTAGGCGTTGGCCACCACGATATCGGCATCTTTGTAAGTGGGTGTACAGTACGTCTTGGCCGCCACCCGGACGCCCGCGTGGTGCGCATCCACGATGTCGCCGCCCCAAATCTGCGTGGGCCGGAGCCGGTCGTTATACAGAATCTGAACGGTGTAATCGACCTTAGCCATGCGGGCCGCCTCGATCATATCCAGCCGCATGTCGTTCTTGAAAATCCTGACCGGGCCCGTCGTTCTCACCTTAGTCAGAATCTGGGTATGGTTGTACTCCACCGTGGGCAGCGCGGCCAGGCCGGGGAGAATCGCCTTGGCGCCGCCGCCATAGCCGGCATCCTGATGGACCTTGACGCCGCTGATGCAGATTTTCAGGTCGGCGCCGAGGAAGGTCTGGTTCAGCAGGATCTTATTGCCGCGGGTGGTGGTGCCCACCTCTTTTACGTTGTCGAATACGTCGTGGTTGAGCCAGGCGTACTTTTTGGCGATTTCGGGACCCAGTTTTCGGCCCACTTCCTCCTGGGTCATGGCGCGGTGCGTGCCGAAAGAGCCGATGAAGAGAATGTTCTCGTCCGCAATGCCGGCCTTCGTCAACTCGGACATGAGCCAGGGGGTGACGGCGAAGGCCGGTGTAGTGCGGGTCAGATCGTCGAAGCTGATGGCGACGGTCTTTTTCCCTTCCGCCAGTTCGCGCAGGGATTTCGAGCCGATAGGCGTGTTGCACTGTTCGGCGATCTGCTGCGTGCTGAGCGCCGGCTTGCCGTGTCCGGCCATGTCCATCACATGGAGGTCCCAGCTCTCGGGGAAATCGATGCGTTCTTCCACCCACGGCGCGCCATTCGGGCCGGCAAACTCGTGGGTGGGGATGACGACGGACTTGGCCTTGCCCTTGAGTTGCGGCACGGCTCTGGCTTGAAAGGGGCCGGCAGCCATGAGAGTGCCGGCCAGCGGAATAAATCCTCTACGGCTGAAACGAGAATCGGACACCGATACCTCCCGCGCGTCTCCTGCGTGGAAACACTGCTGGTTTTGTATCAGACTAGGAGGCCAACGTCAAGGGCCGGTGGGGTGCTTAACCGTTTTGGGGAAGCACGTCTCTGAACGACCGCTCCCTCGCGGTCGCGGCTCCGTAAACACATACAAATATTGAGACGCCATTCTGAGCCGCGCGCGCCAGCAAGCGGTTCTTAGGCAAAATCCCCAAAACGGTTAAGCACCTGGCCCGGTGCCGCGATGTGGGCCATCAATTGCGAGCCTTGTATGTCTTACTAAACCCGTTCCGGCTGTTAGTAACTGTAAATGTGCCATCGGGCAGGGCCGAGAGCTTAATCCATTTAGCCTCGCAGGCAGCGTCGGGATTAGCGATAAAATCCGCTGGCGGGTTGGTTTCCGCCGTGCCGTTCTGCGCATAGTGTACCTGCCAGATGTCTTCCATGCCGGGAGCATTCCGCAGCGTGGGCCAGGTTGCCGGGTCGCCGCCTTTCCGCGGACCGTTAGCCATGATAGCCACGCGGGCATGGAGCGCCTGCGCGAGCGCCGGCGATACGCCCTTGTCCTGGCCGTGGATACTAACCTGGTAGACATCTACCGTGCCGATAGGGTTCACGGGACACATCAACTTACGGTCGTAGAACCACTCGAGGTCGGCCATGTCCAACATGCGGAACTTACCCAGCGTGAAGAGAAGTCCGACGGACATATTGTCTTCCAGGTCGGTGGTGCGTTCGGGCTTCTCCGGAGTAGAGCCGCATAGCGGATTGGGCGCGCCGGCGCCGGGCAGCGGCTTATCGAGAAGCTTGGTGGCCGCGGCGATCACCATCACGTCGAGTCCTTTAATGGGGATGCGATCGCCGGGTTTGACGGCGACATAGTCGCCCTTGTCGCGGACGGCAGCGTAGGGGTTATAGCGCGGCGCGAAATCGGGCCGGGTGGTCTGTAGCGGGCCGTGGTCCACGAAATGCTTGATGGGGATTTTGGAAGCGAGCAGCGGAATGTCGCCCAGGTGATCGATGTCGTAATGAGAGATCACCAGGTAGTCAATCTGCTTCAGGCCGGCCGCCTGAGTGGCCTGCAAAATACGATTGACATCCCTTCCGTTGTTGCCGGGCCAGCCGGCATCGAATAACATCGATTCACCGGACGGCGAAACCAGCAGTACGGACTTACCGCCTTCCACGTCGATGACATAGACGTCGAGCGCCTGGGCGGCGCGAAGGGCGGGGAGGAGCAGAAGAGTGCAGAGCAACGCGGCTGCCATTCTCATGCGCCGTATTGTAGCGCCGTTGGTCCGGGCGAAGATAGGAGACGGTGCTGAGAACCGGGCGGCTCATTCCGGACCCCGCGGTAATGCGTTACATCACCGGCGCGATGCCCTGCAGCGAGGCGGAGACCGGTTGGTGGCTGGCCCGGCAATATTGGGGGTGCGGCCTGGCGACGGAAGCAGCCAGATGGCCGCTGCGGGACGCCTTCGAGCGAGTGGGTCTGGAGCGCGTCGTGTCTGTGGCGATGGTGCGCGGCTGGTGCAGTATGGGATGTCGCGAGCGGAATACGCGGAAACGCTGAGAAACGCTGAAATTCCCTCCGCGGAGGACTTTCCAGGCTGCCCGCCATTTGCGTAACGGTACTTTACCAACGTCTTCCGAGCACCGCGGGAGCGCGCTTTGATGTATAGTGTGGTTCTCGAACTGTTTATGTTTTATTCCGCTGGAAGAACACCCTACACTCACGTCCACCGGCCAGGGCAGCGGACGGAGGAGGCCGTGCGGGTACGGCGCGTTGCCACGCATGAAGAGATTGCCAGCCTGGCGTACTCCTACTGGGTAGCAGGAGGGCGGCGCGAGGATTCGGCGCTGTCGGACTGGCTGCAGGCTGAGCGGGTTCTGACCGACCAGTAGCGGTTCAGGCCGTCTTGCCGGATTCGTCGTTCCGCTCGAGCGGAGCGGGGGCGGCGCCGTCCAATCGATGGGAAGCCCGGTTGCGACGGTTGGACCAGGCCAGCAGCGAACTCAAGGCCAGGAAGAGTGTTATGGAGAAAAGTGTGTGGGATTCGGGCGCCATGCGGTTTATCTCGCTCCTCTTTTCATTTCAACTGAACTCGGTGGAGTCTCATAAGTCCCTATAGTACTGGTTAGGTACTGGAAAGGTGGCCGAAGGTTATCAAGGATACACCGGGTGCTTCTTAACCGATCTGGAGATTTCGTGGCTCAGGCGCGGAATACGCTCCCTAACGGGGTGCGTTCACGAAATGATGGACCTTCCCCAGACCGGTTAAGCACTGAACCGGCTAATCCTCGGAGCGGGAGAAGCTGAGAGGCGGACCGGGCGGTTGAGCGCATTCAGAGGCGCTCGCAAACAAGTGCCGTCAAATGAAAACCTTTTCTTTCCAGTTGATTTTTTCCCCAATCGGGTCGACACTTGATCGGGACCTTCCGGCGCCCTCCCACCAGAATGAGGAAAGATCAGCCGGTTAATAGGCACCCGGATACACCGGGCAGCGGCGCTGCTTATAATAGTTGACTAGGCTTCGAGGTGAGGGCGCTTCCCACGATCTCCGTGCTGCAGGGCGTCAACGCGGCGGCTATCACTCCCCGCGGCAAGACCGGCGACATCGATTTCGGCGCCTTCTTCGAACTGATCGATTACCTTTGCGCGGCCCGCGTGAATGGCATCGCTCTTTTCACCGCGTGGGGAGAATATCCGGCGCTGGCGGTGGACGACCGGGCGCGCCTCACCCACCTGGCGGTAAAGCGCAGCCGCGTTCCCGTGTTGGCCGGAGTGGGAAGCGCCACACTGGACCAGTCGGTGGAACTGGCGCGTGCCGCGCGAGGCGCTGGTGCGGCCGCTATCCTGCTGCCCCCGCCGCTCTACTACCACTACGATCAGGATGATATTCTCGAATTCTATACGCAGTTCGCCGCGCAGATGGGTTCCGAGCCGGTAATCGTGCCGGCCGGCGACATCCCCGTGGAAACGGCGTGCCGCCTGCTCGAATCCGGTCGATTCGCGGGGATTGAGGACGGCAGCGGCGCGCTGGAATCGCTCGACCGCCTGCGCCGGTGCGCCGCTGGCCGTGCCGTTCTGTCGGGCGACGACCGGCTGTTCGTGCCTGCCCGCTCGGCAGGTCTGGGAGCGATATCGGCGGCGGCTTGTGCGGCGCCGGAGTTAACCATGGCATTGAACGCCGCCATCGGCGCGGGCGACAGCGACAGAATCGGACGTCTGGAGGCGATGCGCCAGGAGCTGCTGGCATGGCTGGCGCGCTTCCCGCTGCCGGCAGGAGTGAAGACGGCGGTAGCGGTGCGAGGGATTCAGACGGGGCCCCTGCCAGTTCCTCTTTCACCGGCAAAACAGCAGTGCCTGGAGCAGTTCCGGGAGTGGTTCAAAAGCTGGCTGCCGGCCAGCAGGAAGCTGGCTTCGCATGCTTGAGCGCGCGGCAGGTGTGGTGCTGTTGCTGGCGGCAGCCGGACTGCGCGCCCAGACCGGTCCGCGGGTGCTGACGGTGGTCTCCACGGTGGATGGCAGCGAGCAGCCGTACGCGCTGTATCTTCCGCAGAGCTTCGACCCGCGGAAGGAATACGGGCTGCTGGTGAGCCTTCACTCCGAGGAGTCCAACCACCGCTTGAATTTATCGCAGGTTTTGGGAATCGCCGGGTCTGGAGCGACGGGGGCGGATGGAACGCGCTTCCCCGCGCTGCGCGACCGGGAATTGATTGTGGCCTGCCCTCTGGCGCGCGGAAGCATGGGCTACCAGGGCATTCCCGAGCAGGACGTCTACGACGTGCTGGCCGACGTGGAACGGCGCTTTCCGGTGGATCCCGACCGCGTCTACCTGACCGGCATTTCGATGGGCGGCGGGGGTGCGCTGTGGCTGGCGGCGACGCGCCCCGATGTGTGGGCCGGGGTGGCGGCAATGTGCCCCGATACCATGCCGGGGTCGGAAGAACTGGCGGCCAATCTTCTGAACGTGCCGGTCCGGGTGTATCACGGCGAGCTGGATACGATTGTGCCGGCGGCCTCCACGCGAGCCTGGCAGCGGCGGCTGCTGGATGCCGGCGTGCCGGCCGCATACACGGAATACCCTGCGACGCGGCACAATATCTGGGACCTGGCATATTCGCGCGGCGGCGTGCTGGAGTGGCTGGCCGGACTGCGGCGCAATCGCTCGCCGGAGCGGGTGCGGTTCGTCACGCGTTCTTACCAATTCAGTTCGGCCTACTGGGTGGTTATCGACGGGCTCACGCCAGGATTGCCGGCGCAAATCGACGCTCGCCGCGCGGCCAACGGCGACGTGCAGGTGACCACCAGGAACGTGGAGGGGTTCACCATCGCGGGGCAGGGAAGCGAACCGGCGCAGGTGACCGTGGATGGAGCGGCGGTGCGGGTGAAGCGCGGCGCGGCGCTGTCGTTTAACAAGTCGCCTAACAAGTCGCCGTCGGAATGGCGGCAAGGGCTGGTACCGGCCACCGCCAAACGGCCGGGCGCCGAGGGGCCCATCGCGCGGGCGGCGTCGGAGCGCCATATTTATGTCTACGGCACGCTGGGGGCGCAGACGGCCGAGGAACTGGAGGATCGGCGCCGGCAGGCGCAGGCGGCCGCGAACTGGTCCACCATACGGTCGCATCTGTTGCTTTCGCTGCCGGTGAAGGCGGATCGCGAAGTCACGGCGGACGACATCGATAGCGCCGACCTGGTGCTGTTCGGGACGGCGGAGAGCAATGCGCTGGTGGCGCGGTTCGCCGGCAAGCTGCCGCTGGAACTGCGGCCGGACGCGGCGGATTACGGATTGCTTTTCATCGCTCCGGTGGGGAAGCATTATATGCTGGTGAACTCCGGGCTGCCGTGGTGGACGGGGGCCGATGAAACTACCGCCGGGGGGTACGCCTGGGCGCCGGTGCAGTATCGCCAACTGAGCGGACTTGGCGACTACCTGCTATTCCGCGGGTCGGCGGCCCAAGTGGTGGCCGAGGGGCGGTTCGATGCAAACTGGAAATTGCCGGCCGATGCGGCGGCGCGTTTGACGGCCGCGGGTACGGTGAAAGTTCATTAAAAAGTTCATTAAGAAGAAATGGCCACGGATGAACACGGATGAACACGGATAGAACAAGCTTTCTTGTCCGTTATACGCGGATGAATTAATTGTCTTTTCTTATCCGTGTTCATCCGTGTTCATCCGTGGCTATTTTGTTTTTGCATTTTTTGCGGACTTCATAAATGACACCTGAAGAGTTTCGACGATATGGACACCAGGCGATCGATTGGGTCGCCGAATTCCTGACGCATGTGGAGCGGTATCCGGTGCTTCCGCCCGTGAAACCGGGGGAACTGACCGACGCGTTGCCGTCGCACGGCCCGGAAAAGGGAGAGCCGATGGAGGCCATCCTGGCGGATTTCGAGCGCCTGATCGTGCCGGCGTGCACGCAGTGGAATCATCCCGGATTTCTGGCGTATTTCGCCAATTCGGGGACACCCGAAGGCGTCCTGGGAGAGTTGCTGGCGGCGGCGCTGAACGGCAACGGAATGCTCTGGAAGACATCGCCGGCGGTGACCGAGTTGGAGCAGGTGACACTGCGCTGGCTGCGGCAATGGAGCGGGCTGCCGGAGGATTGGTTCGGGTTGATCTACGATACCGCGTCGGTCAGCAGCATGCATGCCATCGCGGCGGCGCGTGAGGCGGCCGACCCGGAATCGCGCACGAAAGGGACGACGCGCGGGCTGGTGGTGTACACCTCGGAGCAGTCGCATTCGTCGATCGAGAAAGGCGCGATCGCGGTGGGAATCGGGCAGGATTATGTGCGCAAAGTGCCGGTGGACGCGGAGTTTCGCATGCGGCCGGAAGTGCTGGCGGCGCTGATCGAGGCGGACCTGGCGGCGGGGCTGCGGCCGTGCTGCGTGACGGCCACGGTGGGGACCACGTCGACTACCAGCGTGGATCCCATCCCGGCGATTGCGGATATTTGCGCGCGGTACAAATTGTGGCTGCATGTGGACGCGGCGTATGCCGGGTCGGCGGCATTGGCGCCGGAGTTCCGGTGGGCTTTTGCGGGTTGCGAGCGGGCCGATTCGATGGTGATGAATCCGCACAAGTGGCTGCAGGTCCCGATGGATTGCAGCGTGTTTTATACCAGCCGTCCGGAGGTGTTGCGGCGCGCGTTTTCCCTGATTCCGGACTACCTGGTGAGCGCGAGCGATCCGCGGGCCGTGAATCTGATGGATTACGGCGTGCCGCTGGGACGGCGGTTCCGCGCGCTGAAGCTGTGGTTCGTGCTGCGGTCGTACGGGCGCGAGGGGTTGGCGGACGCGGTCCGCGAGCACGTGCGGCTGGCGCGGTGGTTTGCGAGCCAGGTGCAGGCGAATGCGCGATTTGAAGTGGTGGCGCCGGTACATTTCTCGGTGGTGAATTTCCGGTTGAAGGGCAGCGACGAAGAGAATCGGCGGCTTCTGGAGCGCGTGAACGCGGCCGGCGACGTCTTTCTGTCGAGCACGGTGCTGAATGGCAAGTTCACGCTGCATCTGGCGGTGGGGAATTTTCAGACGACCGATCGGCATGTGGCGAAGGCTTGGGAGTTAGTAAGTGCCGGGGCAAGCTTAGTACACCGCGCTCCCTAACGGTCGCGGCTCGGTAAGCGACCTCGTTCCGAGCCGCGACCGTTAGGGAGCGACCAATACGTTAGGCTGCTTCTGAAATGGCCGACTTAGTTGGTTTCTGTCGCGAAACTCCGACTCGTAACGGCAAAACCGCTCCCTGGCGGTCGCGGCTCAGTAACAAGTTCAGAACTCCTGACGTCGTGGAATTTGGGATGATCTCGTTTTCGTGGCGCAGGCACTCCTGCCTGCTGGGTCGAGACGACTCATCTCGACCCTCTTCGCGAGTGGCATCCACCGTCCAGGAGCGCCGAGATGAGTCTCAGCGCGGCAGACACAAGTGTCTGCGCCACGTCATGGCTCAGGTCAATTTCCCCAACTATTCGAAATCCCCGGCCGACATCAGGAGTTCTGACCGTGCTGCCGGCGCCTGCGGCAACTCAGGAACCTGAAACCGGTGCACGATCCGCTTCCACTCGACTTTGGGCTTCTGGAAGTTGACCAGAAGACATAGCGTCCGGCCGGAGGCTCGCTGGTAGTTCAGACATTGCGCGATGTGTTCGTTGGCGAGACGCTCGACACATTTCAACTCGATGACCAGCACATCTTCCACGAGGAGATCGGCAAAGTACTCTCCCACCGCGTGGCCCTTGTAACGGTAAACGGCACGGCCCGAGAATATGTGACGGTTTTCAAAACTTGACATCCCTCCGCGCCATCCCTCACGCTAGACCTTTATGCCCCTCTTGCAGGTAGTAGTCCTGGCAGTGGTCCAGGGCCTCACGGAATTTCTGCCGGTCAGCAGCACCGCGCACCTCTACCTCACTTCCTGGCTGCTCGGGTGGCAGACCGAGGCATTGAATTTCGACATCATGCTGCACGTCGGGACCCTGGTGGCCCTGATCCTCTATTTCTTCCGCGACTGGCTGCAGATTATCGGCCAGGCATTCGGCCTGCGCATCGGCCACGACAACGAATTGCGGCTCAATCACATGCTGCTGTGGCTGCTGGTCATCGGCAGCGTGCCCATCGGTATCGTCGGCTTCCTTTTTAACAAGCAGGCGGAGACTACCTGGCGAACGCCCTGGGTGATGGGCGTCATGCTGATCCTGGTGGGGGTGCTGATGCTTTTGGCCGAGAATGCCAGCCGGAAGGCCCGCGACCTGGCATCCGTGAACGCGCCCGATGCCGTCGTGATCGGCGTGGCCCAAGCCCTGGCAGTGATTCCGGGAACGTCGCGCAGCGGAATCAGCATCTCGGCGGGTTTGTTCCGCGACCTCACCAGCCAGACCGCGGCCCGCTTCTCGTTTCTGCTTTCGGCGCCCGCGATTGCCGGCGCGGCCGCTAAAGTTTTCTGGGAAATGCACAAAGCGCACACCCTGCGATCCGTCCTGGAGACCCCGTTTCTGGTGGGCGTAGCGGTAAGCGCCATAACGGGCTGCCTGGTGATCGGCTGGTTTCTGCATTATTTGCGCCGCAGTTCCCTTCGTCCGTTTGTATACTATCGGATTATTTTTGGCATAATAGTGCTTGCTCTGGCTTTCATCCGCCGGCCAGCGTGATGAAGCTACTATCTCCAACGCAGCAAAAACGGCTCAACGAAGTCATCGGCTTCCTGCTGCTCTCGCTGGGCCTGGTGATGTTGTTGAGCCTGGTGTCGTACCACACCCAGGATCCGTCGTGGGACACCGCCGCTGAATCCCAGCCCCTCAACCTGATCGGCTATCCCGGCTCCTACGCCTCAGACCTGCTATTCCAGGCCTTTGGAGCTACCGCGTTCCTCTTTCCCCTGCTGCTGTTCCTCCTGGCGTGGAAGTGGATCCGCTCCGAGGATCTGGAGGGCGGCGTGGCGAAGTTCATCGGCGCCGTGATGCTGACCGTGGGCACCAGCGCCGGGCTGGCCTTCCTGCCGTGGCGCATGTTCGGAGGAGCCATCCGGGTGGGCGGCACCGCCGGCTACCTGCTGGCCCGCTACCTTTTAGGCGCCCTGAATCTGGCCGGCGCCATTGTGGCGATTCTGACTTCGGTAATCGTGGCAGTGTACCTGGTTTCGTCGTTCACCCTGGCGAAGGCCGCGGAGTGGTTCTCGGCCCCTCGAGCATGGTTCCGCCGGCGAGCCGCCGCGTGGCGCGCCTGGAGAGACGAAGCTCACGCCCGCGCCCTGGAAAAAGCGCGGGAGCGCGACCGCAAGCGGCGCGAGACGAAGCAACTGAAGGCGCGCAAGTCCAAGACGCTGGCACAAGAGATCGCCGACATTCCGCCCTGGGAAGTCGCCGATCGGCCGGCCGGCGCCGCGCCCGTGGAAGAGCAAGCGGCCGAAGCGGAGCCCGCCGCGGAGAAAGAAATTCCCATTTGCCCGTTGGAGGATCTTCCGCCCGCGCCATCCCCCGTTCCCGTCCCGGTGGCCGTGGCCGATGCGCCTGCGGAATTGGCATTCCGCCCGGTTTTCACGCTGCCCTCCACCGAACTGCTCAATGAAATTCCCGGCCGCAGCACTTATGACGAGCAGGAACTGAAAGACACCGCCGTCAAGATCAAATCCAAGTTCGAAGAGTTCAACGTGCTGGGCAACGTGGTGCAGATCAACCCCGGCCCGGTGGTGACCACCTTCGAGTTCAAGCCCGATGCGGGCATCAAATACAGCCGCATCATCAACCTCACCGAAGATCTGTGCCTCGGCCTGCAGGCCGAATCCATCCTCATCGAGCGCATCCCCGGCAAGCCCACGGTGGGCCTGGAAGTGCCCAATACCAAGCGCGAAGTGATCGCCCTGCGCCAGATGCTGGAGAGCGACGAATTCAAGCAATCGGCCTCGCGGTTGACCATCCCGCTGGGCAAGGACATCAATGGCCGCATTCGCGTGGCCTCGCTGGAATCCATGCCGCACCTGCTCATCGCCGGATCGACCGGCGCCGGCAAGAGCGTCATGATCAACTCCATGGTCATGTCGATTCTCTATAAGTCGACGCCCGCCGAAGTCCGCATGATCATGGTGGACCCGAAACGCGTGGAGCTGGGCCTTTTCGAGGGCATCCCGCATCTGTTGACGCCGGTGATTACCGACCCGAAAAAGGCCACCAACGCGCTGCGCAACGCGGTGCTCGAAATGGAACGCCGGCTGCGCCTGCTGGCCGAGGACGGAGTGCGCAACATCGACCAGTTCAATAAGAAGGTCCGCAAGATGCAGGAGGAGCCGCGCAACCTCTTTGCCGACTCCGAAGCGGAGCCCACCGCCGAAGACCTGCGCCCGCTGCCGTACATCCTGATCCTCATCGACGAGTTGGCCGACCTGATGATGCTGGAAGGCAAGAACGTGGAAGAGAGCGTCACCCGCCTGGCGCAGATGGCGCGCGCGGTGGGTATGCACCTGGTGCTGGCCACGCAGCGCCCCAGCGTGGACGTCATCACCGGCCTGATCAAGGCCAATTTCCCCTCGCGCATCAGCTTCCGCGTGGCCACCCGCGTGGACTCGCGTACGGTGCTCGACGTGATGGGCGCGGAACACCTGCTGGGCAAGGGCGACATGCTGTTCCTGCCCCCGGGGTCGTCGCGGCTGACGCGCGTACACGGCGCTTTTGTCACCGAGACGGAGATTGTCCGGGTGGTGGATTTCTGGAAGCAGCAGGCCACGCCGGAGTACGACCAGTCCTTCCTGGTCGCTCCGCCGGCCGACGAAGACGAAGCGGCGGCCGAAGAAACGGCCAGCGCGGATCAGGATCCCATGTACGAAGAGGCGATTCGCCTGGTCTTACAGATGGGGAAGGCCTCCACGTCCACGCTCCAGCGCCATTTGCGGCTAGGCTACGGCCGCGCGGCGCGCATCCTCGATATGATGCAGCGCGATGGCATCATCGGGCCGCCGGACGGCAGTAAGCCGCGTGAAGTACTGAAGCGTCCCGATTGGCTGAAGGAAGTAGAGAATCAGGTACGTTGACAGCTCGGAAAGGGCACTTAGCCACCTTCTTACCGAGCCGCGACCGCGAGGGAGCGGGTTCGCCACGAGCTACCCCCTTCCACTCCCCCCTACGCCCCGCGTGAAAGATACACAAATCGCACAATAAAGACCGCCGTCAGCACATACACCACCCAACTTACTTCGCGGTATTTCCCGCGCAGCACCTTCATGAGCGTGTACGCCGTGAAACCGAAGGCCAGCCCGTTGGCGATACTGAACGTCAGCGGAATAGTCATCATCGTCAGGAACGCGGGGACCGCCACTTCAGGGTCGCTCCATTTCACTTCCGCCACTACCGACATCATGAGGCTGCCCACCACAATCAGCGCCGGCGCGGTGGCCGCCGAGGGGATCGCGCCCACCACCGGCGCCACGAATAGCGCTACCGCAAACAGCGCGCCGGTAACTATCGCCGTGACGCCCGTGCGGCCTCCGGCGGCCACTCCCGCGGCGCTTTCGATATAGCTCACCACCGTCGAGGTGCCGGTCAGCGAACCCACCACCGTGGCCGTCGCGTCGCACAGCAAAATGCGGTCGACGCGCGGAATCCGGTGCGCCTGGTCGAACAAGCCGGCCTTCTTGCCCACCGCCAGCAGGGTGCCGATGTTATCGAACATATCGATAAAAAGGAACACGAAGACGATCTCCAGAAAACCGATCCGCAGCGTGGCGGCGATATCCAGCTTGAATGCCGTGGCGGAAAGGTCGCCCAAGCTATAAGTCTGCGGCGACCACTTAGCCACTCCTGTAAGCAGGCCCACAACCGTGGTCGCCAGAATGCCGATCAGCATGGCCGCGCGCACCCTCCAGGCCAGCAGCGCGGAGATCAGCAATAGTCCGAAAATTGCCAGCGCGGTGCTCTTATCGCCGAGATTGCCCAGCGTGACAAGAGTGGCCGAGTTGGGCACGACGATGCCCGAATTTCGAAATCCGATGAAGGCGATGAAAAGGCCCACTCCCGCGGCCACGGCGGAGTGCAGTTCGTGCGGGATGGCCGAAACGATGACCTGCCGCACACCCAGCAGCGTCAGCAGGAAGAACGCCACGCCCGAAAGAAACACCGCGCCCAGCGCCGCCTGCCACGGAATTCCCATGCCCTTCACCACCGAGTAGGTGAAGTAGGCGTTCAACCCCATGCCGGGCGCCAGCGCGATGGGGTAGCGCGCGAACCCTCCCATGAGGAAACTGCCCACCGCGGCCGACAGGCACGTCGCCGCCGTCACCGCCGCCAACGGCATGCCTGTCTCATGCAGAATGGCCGGGTTGACGAAGACGATGTA
>Ga0182030_10013320_pt1 | contig 16365 bp, 7 predicted proteins | sample 812S3MmetaG_FD_121299 | JGI IMG/M metagenome (GOLD analysis project Ga0182030, IMG submission 121299) | Permafrost microbial communities from Stordalen Mire, Sweden - 812S3M metaG (Illumina Assembly) | ecosystem: Environmental > Terrestrial > Soil > Wetlands > Permafrost | place: Sweden...
AGACGGGCAGCCATGTGTCCGGCAAATCGAGCGTTTCGATCTCGACCCGCGGGGCTGCTTCGAGATTGAGCCAAAGCAGAAAGCCATCCATGCGCGCATCCGATGTGATGGCCAACTGAATCTCACGCTCGAACTTTTCCAGCGCCGGCCGCGCGAAATCGATGCTTTCGAAAATAGCCTCGGTCGAGCGCAGCATCTGCCGCGAGGTGTTGGTTACGCACAAACGGAAGTCGTGCTTATACCCGGCGCGCTCCCAGGTTTGCGCGGCGTAATAGGCTCCGAGTTCGCTAAACGCCGGATTTTGCAAAAAAGAATCCGGCATTTGGACTGCCGCAATTTTTGTGTCGCAACGCCCGGGGATGACGATGCCGCCGGGATGCATGAGCCGCTTGGCGTCGGACAAAATCACATCGCAGCCTTCCGCGCCGCCAATGTGGCCGATGTTTTCCGAAACGCACACATCAGCCTTTTCCGGCAGATCGATGTCCTGCGAGCGCCCGTGAATGACGATGATTTTGCGCGAAAGGCCGAGCTGTTCGACGAGCGCCCGGGCCTTCCGCGCCGGTTCCTCGAGCATTTCGATGGCATAGACTTTCCGGGCTCCCGCCTCGATGCACATCCGCGCCAGCAACGCATCGCGGCCGGTTCCGACATCGATGACTACTTTGTCGCGCACCGAACCCGCGAAGGCGAGGCGGAAGAGCTCATTGCGGGATTTGTCCCGGCTCATCGCGGTGTAAAGCACGTCGTCGTAAAACGGATCCCCTCCGCTTGTGGGCGACGATGGCCACAGCTCGACGGACGCCCCCGGCTTGCGCTCGACGTATGCCACAAGGCGCTTTTCGCCCGGCGTGTCTTCGCGCATGATCACGGCGCTGTCCGCAATCCCGGGTTGGCGCCGGAGCGCGGCCTCGATCTCGCCGGGTTCGACGCGGAAACCGCGGATTTTGACCTGATTATCGATGCGGCCGAGAAAATCAACTTCTCCACCCGGCAGCCACCGCGCGAGGTCGCCGGTTTTGTAAACTCGCTCGCCGTTGAATTGAGTAAATGCGGCGGCGGTCTGTTGCGGGTTCCGCCAATAACCGCGTGCGAGTTGCACGCCGCCAACGAGCAATTCGCCCGGAACTCCAATTGGCGCCGGCTGCAAGTTTGGGTCCAGGATATAAAGCCTGGTATTCGCAACCGGCCGGCCAATGGGCACGATCTTCGCGCCCGGGACGCAGGAGTGGAACGTCGCGTCAATGGTGCATTCGGTCGGACCGTAAAGATTGATGAGCTTGCAACCGCCAAGCCGCGCGAAGAATTTCTCGCACAATTCCGGCGCAAGCGCTTCGCCGCAGCAGAAGAGCCGGCGCAAGCTCGCGGCGCATGCCGCAAGCCCGGGCTCTTCGACGAGCATTCGCAACATCGAGGGCACTACTTGCAAGGTGGTAATTCCGAGCAACGCCATTGTCTCGACAAGATAGCGGCTGTCCCGATGTCCGTCCGGCCGCGCCATTACAAGCTGGCCGCCGGTAAGGAGCGGGACGAAAAACTCCCAAACGGAGGGATCGAATGATATCGAAGTCTGTTGCAAGAGCCGGTCCTGCTCATCCACTGGAAACGCGGTCCGCATCCACAGGACGAAGTTGCAAATGGCGCGATGCGAAATCATCACGCCCTTCGGTTTGCCAGTCGAGCCCGAGGTGTAGATGACGTAGGCCAGGCTGTCCGCGCTCATGCTTGCCTCGGGATTCTCCGGGTTTTCCCCTTCGCAATCCTCCGTGTCCACACACACCAGCCGCGAGGCGCCGGGGCAAAGGTTCGCGTGGCGGCTTTGCGTGAGAATAACCGGCATCCGCGCATCCGAGATCATGAGGGCAAGGCGTTCCTGGGGATAGGTCGGATCGAGCGGGACGTATGCGCCGCCGGCCTTGAGCACGGCGAGAATCGCAACGACCATTTCGAGCGACCGGTCCATGCAGATGCCGGCGAGGCGGTCAGAGGCCACACCGAGCGTTTGCAATCTGCGCGCGAGCTGGTTCGCGCGGCGATTCAACGCGGCGTAGGTGAGATGATCATTTTCAAAAGTGACGGCAATCGCGCCGGGGGTGTGCCCGGCCTGCGCCTCGAAAAGCCTGTGCAACAGGGCATCTGCGGGGAACTCCCGCCGCGTGTCGTTCCAGTCCACGAACATTTTTTGCCGCTCAGCGTCGCCCAGCAGTGGCATCTGATCGAGAGGCTGCCCGGCGTCGATTGACGCCGCCTCGAGCAGGGTGCGGAAATGATTCATCCAGCGCCGGACCGTTGCGGCGTCAAATATATCCGTGTTGTATTTGCAAATGAGCCGGAAGCGATCCGGCGACGTGTCGCAGTTCATGCCGAAATCGAATTGAAAGGCGCTTCGATCGTTTGCATCGAGGCGATGGGCGAGTCCCGCGAAGTGAATGTGCCTGAGAGGGGGATCGACATTGAAGATGGCCGGAATCAGCGGCACCCGCCCCGGCACGCGTGGCATCGCGATTTTTTGCAGAAGCGAGCCGAATGTCACGTGGGGGTGCTCGAAGGCTTCGAGGACTGTGGTTTGCAGCTCGCCGAGGAAACTCCCGAATGTCTTGCCGCCATCCAGCCGCGTGCGCACTGGCAGCATGTTGACGCAATGACCCACAAGATGCGTGCCGCCCGGCGCATTGTTTTGGCCGGCGCATGGAACGCCGACGATAATGTCGCTCTGTCCGCTGAGCCGGTAGAGCAATGTCTGGTAGGCCGCCAACAGCACTGTGAAGAGCGTCGCTCCATGCTTTGAGCCGAGCTTCACGAGCGCCTGCGACAAATCGGGCGGCAGTGTCATTTCCTCGACCGAGCCACGGTAGCTGCGGTGGTCCGGAAAAGGGCGATCACCGGGCAGTTCCAGCAGAGGCGGGATGTCGCTGAATTTTTCACACCAGAATTGCGACTCGGCTGCAAACTCCGGCGTCCGGCGCATCTCTTCCTCCCAGTGCTGGTATTCCCGCATCTGTTTCGCGGAGGGAAGTCCGTGGGGTCGGCCTTCGCGTCCGGCGGAATAAATTGCGGCCAGTTCCTTGAGGAAAATGTCGCAGGACCAGCCGTCGCAAACGAGGTGATGCGCATTAAAAATGAGCGCATGCCGCTGCCCGGCGAGCTTGACGATTTGCACGGCCAGCATCGGTCCGCGGGAGGGATCGAATACCCGGGAGCCCTCCGCGGATCGCATCGCGGCCAGGCGTTGGTCGCGCTCCTGATCCGGCAGAGCCGAGAGGTCCGCGATGGGCACGTCGAGCGCAAGCCGCGGCGCCACCGAGAGTGTCTCGCCCGCAGGATCGAATATGCAACGCAGCGAATCGTGGCGATCCACGATCTCCTGCACGGCCCTGGCCAGAGCCGGGGCGTCCAGTTCGCCGTCAAGATGAAGGGTCCACGTTTCATTGCACGCGGTGTTTGCGGACGCGTTTTGCTGACAGAGCAGCCAAAGTTCGCGCTGCGATTCGGTAATGGGGATGGGTTCGCCCGGGTTCTCAACGGCAGGCGCCGTCTTCACGCGCGCAAAAAATCCTTCGCTTTCAAGTTCCGCGACGCTTTCAGCAAATGCCGAAGCCACGCGCGCAAGGTCCGCATCGTCGTGCGCGGCCGAGACAAAGACCGGACGTCCTTCCCAAATATGAATTCCACGATGCCGCAGGAGCGCGTAAAGCAGCCCGGAGCATCCGAACTCCGGCGCGGTGTGGACCAGCCAGTTCGAGGTGAAGTGGGAAGCGGAAAAGGGTGAGCCAACGAGCGCGGCATTGATTTCGCCGAGCATCCGCGCGGTGCGCTCCGCGAGCTTCTGTTGAAGTGCAGGGCCCTCGCTTTTCAAATGCAAAAGCACAGCGCGCGCGGCGGCCAAAGCAAGCGGATGCCGCACAAACGTGCCGGCGAAAAACGTCACGGCCGCGTCTGGGAAGGAGTCGTCGCCAAAGCTCCAGTTTCCGCCGTCGAACGCATCCATGTATTCCGCGCGGCCCGCAATCGCTCCAATCGGCAGGCCGCCGCCGAGCACTTTCCCATAGGTTGCAATGTCGGCGCGCACGCCGAAGTATGCCTGCGCGCCTCCGGGATGGCAGCGGAAGCCCGTGATCAGTTCATCAAAAATCAGCGCGATGCCGTGGCGGGTGGTGAGCGCCCGCAGCTCGTGCAGGAACTCGCGCGGCTGCAATCCCGGCCGGCGGCTTTGCACCGGCTCGACGAGCACGGCGGCGATGCTGTCCGCATTCGCCGCGATCGTCTCGAGCGAGCGAGGATCGTCGTAGTCCAGAATCAGGGCGTTTGCAAGCATCTCGGGCTGTATGCCGGGTGCGATGGGCAATGTGGAGGCGCCCGTGGATATGCCCAGCACTTCGTCCGTGACGCCGTGATAGCTTTGCGAAAAATAAACAATCCGCGGACGGCCCGTGACCGTACGGGCGATGCGCAGCGCGCCACTCACCGCTTCGGACCCGGTGTTGCAAAACGTCGCGCGTTCCATGCCGGTCATCTCGCAAAGTAATGCGGCAACTTCGCCCGCGAGCGGCGAGGTCGGGCCGATCTCCATGCCGAGATCGAGTTGCGAGGCAACCGCGTCGACGACGAACCGCGGTTGATGCCCGAGCATCGCCGCGCCGTAGCTCATCGTCACGTCCGTCCACTCGTTTCCGTCGATGTCCCACAGCTTCGCACCCGCCGAGCGCCCGGCGACAATCGGGTAAACCATTTCCTTCCAAATAGCCTTGAATCCGGACGCCGCGCGTGGGTCGGCAAATTGGGTGCGATACTGTTGGGTGTGCCTTTTCGAGAACGCCGTGCGCGCGGTGTAGCGGGCGATAAAATTCTCGAGCCACTTCTTCTGGCGCGGAGTGAGGCTCACACTGAGGTCCCGCTGCACCGGCCGAAATGGGCCGTGCGCGGAGGCGGACACGGTCGCTCCTTGTTTCGCGGCGGCCGCCAGGGGGCTTTTCGGCGCAGCCAGGATGGGCAGACGTTCGCGGGCGAGGTGGTCCGCGAGTGATTCCATCGTTCCGAGATCGCGCAGCAACTGGCGCACGGCAATTTTCACACCGAAGTTGCGCGACACCGCGAGGGCGATTTGGGAGAGAAATAGCGAATCGAAACCGAGTTCGAGAAGGCTGGTTGTCGCGGGAACCGGCGCCAGGTCGAGGCCGGATAGATCCATGAGGAGCTGCTTTAGCTGCGCGAGCGTCTCGTTCCCGTTCGCTTCGGGCTCCGGCTGGATGGATGCGGCAATTCTTTCTTCGATCTTGCACGGCGCGGCAACGGACGCCGCAGCTTCGATGGGCGCTTCGCCATCCGTGGCCGCAGTCACAATGGGCAAAGGCGCGCCGGGCGGCAAATCGGCGAAATAGCGCTGCCGCTCGAACGGATAGGAGGGAAGCGAAACATGCCGCCGGGCCGCGCCGCCGTGAACCGCTGCCCAATCGACCGGCGCGCCCGCGAGCCATAAACGGCCGAGCGCCGCGGCAAGCGAATCGTTTTCATCGACGCCATCTTCGATCGTGTGCGCGATTTCAAGTTTACCGGTTTTCCGCGCGCACTGGCGGACGAGCTGGCCTAGCGTGTGTCCGGGACCAGCCTCGATCAGCGCAATGTTTTCAATATCGAACAACCGGGCTGCCGCGTCCGAGAACCGCACGGTGGCGCGCATGTGGGCGGTCCAGTATTGAGGATCGGTCGCCTGCGCATCCGTCATCCATTGGCCCGTGACGCTCGACACCACCGGAAGCGCCGGCGGGCGAAGCGAAACGGCGGCGACCGCCCTGGCGAATGCGGGCAGGGCCGGTTCGATCATCGGCGAGTGAAACGCATGCGAGGTGGAAAGCCGTCGAGCGGGGATATCGCGTTCACGCAATGTGTCTTCGAGGGAGGCGATTGCGTCGAACGGGCCGGCGAAAACGGAGAGCCTCGGCGAATTGTGCGCCGCGATGGCCATGCCCGGGTGGCCTAAAAATTCGCGCGCTTCGCTTTCGCCAAGCCTGGCGGCGAGCATCGCGCCATGGGGAAGCTCCTGGACGAGCCGGGCGCGCGTGGCGACCAGCAACGCGGCGTCTTCCAGGGAAAATACGCCGGCAAGCGTGGCGGCAACGAACTCGCCCACGCTATGCCCGAGCATCGCCGCGGGCCGCAGACCCCGGGACAGCCAGAGCCTTCCAAGCGCGCAGCCGATGATGAAAATCGCCGGTTGGGTGAAACGCGTCTCGCGCAGGCGGGCTTCCGCGTCATCCCCTTTTGAAAAAATCACCTCGCGCAAATCGCACCCGAACTCGGCGCGCAATATTTCAGCGCATTGATCGACGATCCCGCGAAACACCGGTTCGCTCGAGTAGAGACCGGCGCCCATGCCTGCGTATTGAGCGCCCTGGCCGGGAAAAAGAAATCCGACAGGCGTGTCGAGCCGCTCTTCCACCCGCGCGAGCTTTGCCTTTTCGCGCAGCGCGGCGGCGGCTTCCGTGCTCGTCCGCGCCACTACTGCGCGGCGATGCTCGAAGACTTGCCGCCCCGTTTGCAATGTCCATGCGACATCGGCAAGCGAGAGATCGCCGTCCGCCTCGATGCGTGCGGCGAGATCGGATGCGCGTTGATCGAGCGCGGTGGCGGTCCGGGCGGATAGCACGAGGACCTGAACGGCTCCGTCATCCGGCGCGGGCGCCGGAACCGGGGCTTCCTCGAGGACCACGTGGGCGTTCGTGCCGCCAACTCCGAGCGAGCTGATCCCGGCCCGCCTCGGCGCGTTGCCCGAGGGATCGCGCGGCCATTCGCGCAATTTCGTGTTGATGAAAAACGGAGAGTCCTCGATGCCCAGAGCCGGGTTGAGTTGCTCGCAATTGAGGGTGGCGGGAATTTTCCCATGGCGCAGCGCAAGCGCGGTCTTGATGAGGCTCGCGATGCCCGAAGCGGCGTCGCAGTGGCCGATGTTTCCCTTCACCGAACCGATGGCGCAGAATTGTCTGGCTTCGGTTGCCGCCCGGAAAACCTGGGTGAGACCGGCGATTTCAATGGGATCGCCGAGCGGTGTGGCGGTCCCGTGGGCTTCGATATAGGAAATCGTTTCGGGGGGAGTGTTGGCGATGGCCTGCGCGAGCGCGACGACTTCGGTGTGCGCGTCGACGCTGGGCGCGGCAAAGCTGACCTTGCGGGCGCCGTCGTTATTGAGCGCCTGGCCCTTGATGACCGCGTAAATTGGATCCCGGTCCTCGATCGCCTCGCCAAGCCGCTTTAGCGCCACCACTCCCGCGCCACTGGAAAAAACCGTGCCGTTGGCGCGCGCATCGAACGGCCGGCACCACCCATCCGGCGAGGTCATGCTTCCGTCCTGGAAAAAATACCCGCGCTCCTGCGGAAACGTCAGCGAAACACCTCCCGCAAGCGCGATGTCGCACTGGTGAGTGAGCAGATTCTGGCAAGCGACGCACACGGTGACGAGCGACGAGGAGCAAGCGGTCTGGATGTTCAATGCCGGTCCCCGCAGGTTCAGCTTGTAAGCCACCCGGGTAGCCAGAAAATCCTTTTCGTTCGCGATGACCGCGCTCACCACGCCGACCGCGTCCATGAGGTCCCGCCGCTGCCGGACGAAAAACGGGAAATAGGTGTTGTTGCTCATCCCGGCAAAAACGCCGATCAGACCGGGAAACCGCGAGGGGTCGCAGCCCGCGTCCTCAAGGGCGTCCCACGCCAGTTCCAGGAACACCCGATGTTGCGGGTCCATGACTTCCGCTTCCTTCGGCGAAATGCCAAAGAACGCGCGGTCAAACCACTCCGGTTTGTCGACAATTCCCCGCGCGGCGACGTAGTCCGGCAGCGCGCGCAGCATCCTGGCATTGTAGCCCGTGGCGCCGAGTTGTTCATCGGAAAAACGGGTGATGCAGTCTTTGCCGGCCAGCAGATTTTGCCAAAATTCGGAGATATCACGGGCGCCGGGGAAGCGGCCGGCCATGCCGATGATCGCGATACCGTCCAGAGTCGAGTCTGTGCCTTGGGTCATGGAAGGTTCCTGGAGTGCAGTTTTCGGGCCAAAGCGGCACGTTGCATGCGGGCGCGGTCGGCGGCGGCGGTGAGGTGGGAGGGGGTGGCGTGTTCCGTGGCCGAATTTTCCTGGGAGAGAAAGGCGGCCAGGGAGGCGATGGTGGGGTATTGGAAGAGGGCGGTGACGGGGATCTGGCGGCGGAGGGTGCGGACGAGGCGGGAATGGAGCTCGACGAGCTTGAGGGAGGTGCCGCCGATGTCGAAGAAATTGGCGTGGAGGTTGGGGGTGGAGAGAGTGAGGGATTGGGACCAGAGGGTGGAGAGGGTTTGCTCCAGATCTGTGGTTGGGGAGGTGGGGGGAGAAGTTAAAGGTGAGAAGTTAAAAGTTAAAAGTGGGGAGGGGAGGCGGGTGCGGTCGACCTTGCCGTTTTCTGTTAGGGGGAGGGTTTCCAGATGGGTGAAGAAGGCGGGGACCATGTGGTCGGGGAGGAGATGGCGGAGGGTGGCGCGGAGGACGGCGGGGTCGGCGGGGCCGGTATGGTAGGCGGCGAGGAGTTTGTCGGGGCCGTCGCCGAGGGGGATGACGGCGCAACGGTCTACGCCGGGCTGGTGGGAAAGGACGGATTCTATTTCGCCCAACTCGATGCGGTAGCCGCGGATTTTTACCTGGTTGTCCTGACGGCCGAGGAATTGGAGGACGCCGGTGGGGAGGAGACAGACACGGTCGCCTGTGCGGTAGAAGGGCTCGCTGTCCAATTGGACGAATTTTTCGGCGGTCAGAGCGGGCTGGTTCCAGTAGCCGAGGGCGAGGCCGTCGCCGCCTATGTAGAGCTCGCCGGGGGCGCCGGGGGGGACGGGGGAACGGTTGTCGTCGAGGATGCGGAGGGTGGTGTTGGCGATGGGGCGGCCGATGGGGATCGAAGGGAGGTCGAGATCGGCGGCGGAGATGGTGTGGCAGCAGGCGAAGGTGGTGGTCTCGGTGGGGCCGTAGCCGTTGATGAGGCGGAGGCGGGGGTGGGCGACCATGACTTTGCGGACATGGGGGATGGAGAGGACGTCGCCGCCGGCGAGGAGCTGTCGGAGGGGGGCGAAAGCGTTGATTTTTTCGTCGGCCATAAGGTTGAAGAGGCCTGAGGTGAGCCACATGGAGGTGACGGCCATGTAGCGGATGGATTCGGCAATCTGATCGAGGGAAAGGGGGCCGGGAGGGGCGATGGCGATGCGGGCGCCGTTGAGGAGGGGGCCCCAGATCTCCAAGGTGGAAGCGTCGAAGGAGATGGGGGCGAACTGGAGGAAGGTTTCGCCGGGGAGGTTGACGTAGTCCTGGTTGAGGACGAGGCGGACGATGGCGCGGTGAGGGATGGCGACGCCTTTGGGCCGGCCTGTGGAGCCGGAGGTGAACATGATATAGGCGGGAGCGGTGGCGGGAACGGGAATGGAGGGGTTATTGGAGGGGTGATCGGGCGGGAGGTCTTTGAGGTCCTCAAGGAAGAGGAGGGCGCCGGGGAATGCAGGGAGGGAGGCGGCGAGGGCGCGGGTGGTGATGAGGAGGGTGGCGCCGGAATCCTGGGCCATCGTGTGGAGGCGGTCGGGGGGGTAGGCGGGGTCGAGGGGGACGTAGCAGGCGCCGGTTTTGAGGATGGCAAGGAGGGCGACGATGAGGGAGGAGGAGCGTTCGAGACAGAGGGCGATGGGGGCGGAGGGGCGGATGCCACGGGTGAGGAGGAGGTGGGCGAGGCGGTTGGCGCGGGTGTTGAGCTGGGCGTAGGTGAGGGGGCCGTGGGGGCTGAGGATTACGACGGCATCGGGGGTTGCGGCGGCGTGGGCTTCGAAGAGGCGGTGGACAGGGGTGTCGCGGGGGTAAGGGATGAAGGGGGCCAGAGAGGGGGAGGGGGTGGTTTGGGGCTGGGGGATCTCTGGGAAATTGAGGCAGATTGCTAATTGAAAGACAGAACCTTCGTATAACGCGGGTGGGGAGAGAATTCCAGCCGGAGAAGACTGTTCGAGAAGGCTGAAGGCTAAATGCTAAAGGCTGAAAGGGGGAGGAGGAGGTTCGGGCTGGCTTTTTCGGATCGGGGCTTTTTAGCTGCGGGGATGGATATGGAACCCCGGTTTGAGCCTTTTGGGGTGGCGCATTGGGTGGTGATTGGGGTGACGGTGGGGTTGCCGCTGTTTTTTTGGGCCACGGCGCGGGGGGAGGGGAGGATCGGGTATCGGAGGGGGGTGCGGTTTGGGCTGGCGGGGTTGTTGCTGTTGAATTGGATCGGGTATGAGGTGAATCGGGCGGGGGTAGGGCAGTTCAATGCGGGGCATGCGCTGCCGATGCAGCTTTGCGATTGGGCGATGTTCGCGGTGATTGGGGCGCTGGTGACGTGCAGGAGAGGGGTTTATGAGGTGGCGTATTTTTGGGGGCTGGCGGGGACGTTGCAGGCGATCCTGACGCCGAATTTGCAGGAGGGGTTTCCGAGTCTTTGGTTCTTTTGTTTTTTTATCGCGCACTCGGGGGTTGTGGTGGGGGTGCTGTATCTTACGGCGGTGGAGGAGTTGAGGCCGCGGGGGTGGTCGATTGTGAGGGCGATGGCCTGGTCGGAGGTTTATTTCGGGGCGGCGCTATTGGTGAATTATTGGACGGGGGCTAATTATGGGTTTTTGTCCCATAGGCCGGCGGGGAAGTCATTGCTGGATTGGTTGTCGGGGAATCATGGGGTTTATCTGGTGGAGATGAACCTGCTGGCGCTGGGGTTTTATCTCATATTGTACTTGCCGTTTTGGGTTGGGGATTTGATTGGGCCGCGCTCTGGCGCCCCATCCGGGGTGCGGCCGCAAAACGTCTGATACCGGGGGTATCATTCCGTCCCGCCTACGCGGACTCCATTCAACCCCCGGCTACGAATCTTTGAACCCTACGGGTTCAAGTCAGTGTTACTCATCGTCAAAATCCTCAGGAAAATGTTTTTTGAGGACGGCGATTATTTCTCGGGTGTCCTCCCGAATTTCCTTAATCCAAGCAAACATCCAAACGACTGCAACGATAGGAAGGGCGCTTAATCCAACCATGAAAATACCAAAAATCATTTGAAGAATAGGCGAGAGATCGTGGACTGACATAATTGCGAACCTTCTGATCGACTAGAGCTCCAATAAGAGGCGGACGGGGTTTTCGATGGCTTCTTTTATGTGGATGAGGAAGGTTACGGCTTCCTTGCCGTCAACCACGCGGTGATCGTAACTCAATGCGAGATACATCATGGGGCGGATCTGGACCTGGCCGTTTAGGGCGATGGGGCGGTCCTGGATTTTGTGCAGGCCGAGGATACCGCTTTGGGGCGGATTCAGGATGGGGGTGGAAAGGAGGGAGCCGTAGACGCCGCCGTTTGATATGGTGAAGACGCCGCCCTGGAGGTCTTCGATCTTAATTTTGCCTTCGCGGGCCTTTGTGGCGTAGTCGAGGATGGATTGCTCGATCTGGGCGAAGCTTTTGCCGGAGGCGTCGCGGATGACGGGGACTACGAGGCCGCGCTCGGTGCCGACGGCTACGCCGATGTCGTGGTAGTGGTGGGTGATGAGGTCGTCGCCTTCGAGGCGGGAGTTGACCTGGGGGACGGCTTTAAGGGCGGCTACCGTGGCTTTGACGAAGAAGGACATGAAGCCGAGTTTGACGCCGTATTGCTTCTGGAAGGGCTCCTGCATTTGCTTGCGCAGGGTCATGACGGCTGTCATGTCGCACTCGTTGAAGGTGGTGAGGATGGCGGCGGTGTGCTGGGCCATGACAAGCTGGGCGGCGATTTTGCGGCGCAGCGGGGAGAGGGGTTTGCGGGTGACGCGGGGTTCGGAGGGGGGAGGGGCAATTGCGGATTGCGGATTTCGGATTTCGGATTGGGGAAGGGGAGGGGCAATTGCGGATTGCGGATTGCGGATTTCGGATTGGGGAGAGGGAGGTTCGGGTTCGGGAAGGGGTGCGGGCTTTTGGGATTTTTTCTTTGCGGGCGGTTCCGGAGTGGGAACGGGAGGTGCGGCGGGGGTGCCGGGCTCTTCTATGGTGGCTACTACTTCGCCGATTTTTACTTCCTGGCCTTCGGGGGCTTTGATGTGGAGGATGCCGGCGTTTTCGGCGGTGAGTTCGGTGGAGACTTTGTCGGTTTCCAGGGTGAGCAGGACATCGCCGGGCTGGACGGGATCGCCGTCTTTTTTGTGCCAGGCGGAGATTAGGCCGCTGGTGATTGATTCGCCTACGGCGGGGATGATGACGTCCATGGGTTGGGACGAGAGGTTTATAGGGTGAAGGCGTCGTGGACCAAGGCTTTTTGCTCGCGCTTGTGGGCGGCGAGGGAGCCTACGGCGGGGCTGGCGCCGGCGCCGCGGCCGGCGTACCAAATTTGCCGGGTGTGGAGCAGGATGCGGTCGAGGCACATGTAGATGTAGGTCCAGGCGCCCATGTTCTGGGGCTCTTCCTGGCACCAGATGAGTTTGGTGGCGGGGGCGTAGTGGCCGAGGAGTTCGAGGAGGAGTTTCTCGTCGAGAGGGTAGAGTTGCTCGAGGCGGATGATGGCGGTGTTAGGGATTTTTTGGGCGTCACGGTAGTTGATGAGGTCGTAGTAGACCTTGCCGGTGCAGAGGATGACGCGGTCGACGGCGGCGGGGTTGCAGGAGAGAGATGGGGTACGGATGATCTCCTGGAAATGGCCGGTGGTGAAGTCGCCAATGACGGAGATGGCCTGGTCGGAACGCAGGAGGCTCTTGGGAGTCATGATGACGAGGGGCTTGAGGAAGGTGCGGCGCATCTGACGGCGCAGGAGGTGGAAATATTGGGCGGGGGTGGTGGCGTTGCAGACCTGGAGGTTCTCCTCGGCGCAAAGCTGGAGGTAACGCTCGAGGCGGGCGCTGGAGTGCTCGGGGCCCTGGCCCTCGTAGCCGTGGGGGAGGAGGAGGACGATGCCGCAGGGGCGCTGCCACTTGGACTCGGCGGAGGCGAGGAATTGATCGATGATGACCTGGGCGCCGTTGGCGAAGTCGCCGAACTGGGCTTCCCAAAGGCAGAGCATCTCGGGGAAGTCGAGGGCGTAGCCGTAGTCGAAGCCAAGGACGCCGGCCTCGCTTAAGAGGGAGTTGTAGACGCAGAAGCGGGCTTGGTCGGGGCTGATGTTGAGGAGGGGGATGTAGCGGTCGCGGCTCTCGGCGTCGTAGAGGACGGAGTGGCGCTGGGAAAAGGTGCCGCGACGGGAATCCTGACCGCTGAGGCGGATGGGGGTTCCCTCGGCAAGGAGGGTGCCGAAGGCGAGGGACTCGGCGAAGGCCCAGTCGAAGGGGCCGCCGTTGGTGAATGCCTGGGCACGGCGGTCGAGGACAGTGCGGCGGACCTTTGGGAGGAGGTGGAAGCTGTCGGGGACGGTGGTGAGGGCTTTGACGACCTGATCGAGGCGCTCGATGGGGACGCCGGTGAGGACGGGCTCGTGGGAGTAGCTGGGCTGGAAGACGGCGGTGGAACCGGTGAAGCTGGATTTGTCCCGCTGCTGCTCGGCTTCCTTGACGGCCTGGAGAGCCTGCTCGAGGCGGGACTCGAATTCGTCCTCCAGGGCGTTGGCTTCAGGCTCCGTGAGGACTGCGGTCTCGATGAGGCGTTTGCGGAAGAGGGTGGCTACGGAGGGATGGGTCGAGATTTCCTTGTAAAGGGTGGGCTGGGTGAAGAGGGGCTCGTCGGCCTCGTTGTGGCCGTAGCGGCGGTAGCAGTACATGTCGACCACGGCGTCGCGGCGGAATTGCTGGCGGAATTCCAAGGCGAGCTGGGCGCACCAGGAGACGGCGAGGGGGTCGTCGCCATTGACGTGGAAGATGGGGGCTTCGATCATTTTTGCCACGTCAGTGGCGTAAACCGAGGAGCGGGCCTCGGCGGGGAGGGTGGTGAAGCCGATCTGGTTATTGACGATGATGTGGAGGGTGCCGCCGGTGCTGTAACCGGGGAGCTGGGACATATTGAGGACCTCGGCGACGACGCCCTGGCCGGCGAATGCGGCATCGCCATGGATGAGAAGGGGGAGGACCTTGCGGCGCTCCTGGCTGTCGTGGAGGATGCGCTGGCGGGCGCGGGCCATGCCTTCGACCACGGCGTCGACGGCCTCCAGGTGGCTGGGGTTCGAGGCGAGGCGGATCGAGACTTCGGCGCCGGAGGAGGTCTTGCGGGTGGTGGTGTAGCCGAGGTGGTATTTTACGTCGCCATCGCCGCCAACGAGGTTGGGGATGTAATTCTCCGAGAACTCGGCGAAGAGCGTAGAAAGGGATTTTGCGAGGAAATTGGTGAGGACGTTGATGCGGCCGCGGTGAGACATGCCCATGACGAGCTCCTGGATACCACGGAGCGGGGAGTGCTCGAAGATGGTATGAAGGGCGGCCATGAGGGACTCGGCGCCTTCCAGGGAGAAGCGTTTCTGGCCGACGTATTTGGTGTGGAGGAAGTGCTCGAAGCTCTCTGCCTCGAGGAGTTCGCGCAGGAGGGCGATCTGGAAGTCGCGGGGATCGGGGGCCTCGTAGGGGCGGGATTCGATGCGCTCGCGCAGCCAGTTGCGGACGCGGATGTTCTGGATGTGCATGAACTCGAAGCCGATGGGGCCGGAGTAGATGAGGCGGAGGGAATCGACCATGTCGCGCAGGGGCATGACGCGGGCGCCGAGGAAGAATGGGGAGGAGACCGAGAGGTCGAGGTCTTTGTCCGAAAAACCAAGCTCGGCGAGGCTGAGGAGGGGTTGCTCGGGGCGCTCTTCGATGAGGGGGTCGAGCCTGGCGATGGTGTGGCCGAGGGTGCGGTAGGCGTACACGAGGCCTTCCACGCGGGTCTGGAGGGTGAGATCGGCGAGAATGGGGGTGGGGGAGGCTGCGGCGCCGTTGACGGGGGCGGCGGAGACCGGGGAGGGGGCGCCGTTGGGTTTTTCGGTGAGGCCGAGTTCAAAGCCCTCGAAGAAGGCGGACCATGTGGGGGCGACGTCGTCGGGGTTTTGCTTCCAGCGCGAGTATTGGTCTTCGAGGAGGTTGACGTCGATCCGAGTGGCGACAGCGGTTCTCATTTCTTGTTCAAGGTTGGTCAACGCTAAGGGCTAAATGCTAAAGGCTAAAGTGGAAAACGAGGGAGAAGAATTGAGCAAGTTTGGGAGGTGCGGTGTCTAGGAGGGACGATAAGGATTTTTTAATGAGACGTATTTTGCTCGGACTACTGATTTTGGCGGGGACGGTGAGTTTGCTGGCGCAGAGCGGGAATGATCCGGCTACGGAGCCGGCGGTGGTGGCGGTGGGGAAGGTGTGGCCGGCGGTGGTGAATGTGAATACCGAGCGGATCATCAAGCGGACGTACCAGGACCCGTACGACCAGCTTTTTAACCAGTTCTTTGGAGGGACGATGCGGCCGCCGCGGGAGTTGCAGCAGAAGTTGCAAAGCCTTGGGAGTGGATTCCTGGTGGGACCGACGGGGTACATCGTGACGAATGAACACGTGGTGGAGCGGGCGGCGGATATGAAGATCCATGTTACGCTCTCGGACGGGACGGTGTATGAGGCGCGGTATATTACGGGTGATCCATCGAAGGATATCGCGCTGCTGAAGGTGGACGGGGCGAAGGGGAAGGTGTTCCCGTATATTTCGCTGGAGGATCTGTCGCCGGACCTGCTGGGGGAGACGGTGCTGGCGGTGGGGAATCCGCTTGGGTACGGGCTGTCGGTGAGCCGAGGAATTGTGAGCGCGCTGAAGCGGGCGGTGACGGTGGACCAGGTGGAGTACAAGGACTTGGTGCAGACGGATGCGGCGATCAACCCGGGGAACTCGGGGGGGCCGCTGATCGATATCGGGGGGAAGCTGGTGGGGGTGAACTCTGTGAAGATGTCGTTTACGCCGCAAGGGGTGCCGACGCAGGGGATCGGGTTCGCGATTCCGGGGTCGTCGGTGAGGGATACCGTGCGGGAGTTCATGAAGCAGGCGAGCGGGCCGGGGGGATTGAAGAGGGCGGGGGACATGGGGGCGGCGGCGCGGAAGTTATTCGGGCTGGACTTGCAGGACCTGACGGCGGACCTGAGCGATGCGCTGGGAGTGCCGGGGGGGCAGGGGGTGCTGGTGTCCGATGTGGATGAGGGGGGGCCGGCGCACGAAGTGGGGATTCGCGCGGGGATGGTGATCGTGAAGGTGGGACGGTATGCGGTGAATAGCGTGGGGGAGGCGGAGACGCTGTTTTCCAAGGCGAGCAAGGGGGACGAGGCGGACCTGACGGTGCTGGTGACGCAGCGGGTGCGGGGGCAGTTGTTGCAGACGGAGCAGGCGGTGTCGGTGAGGGCGAGGTGAGGAAATTGCCAAATGCTAATGTGGAATTGCTAATTGACCGAGGCTTGGGGTGAGAG
>Ga0182030_10013321_pt1 | contig 16365 bp, 16 predicted proteins | sample 812S3MmetaG_FD_121299 | JGI IMG/M metagenome (GOLD analysis project Ga0182030, IMG submission 121299) | Permafrost microbial communities from Stordalen Mire, Sweden - 812S3M metaG (Illumina Assembly) | ecosystem: Environmental > Terrestrial > Soil > Wetlands > Permafrost | place: Sweden...
AACTTGCATCGAGCCTTAGCAACATCGGGCTCATCAGAATGCGTATGGAAGCCTGGGTTGAAGGGGCAGTAGGAAAAAGATTTTCGTTGACAAGACACCGCCGTCTCATGGAAGGCCACTAGCTCACTTCCTGCCTCTTCTGCCCAGCGTATCCGGCGATCGCTCCCACCAAACTGCCGGGCAGCATGATTTCGAAATAATAGCCGTGCTGCATCGCGGCCGCTCCCCAAGCTAGCAGCAGCCCTGCGATCAGCCCCACCAGAATACCCATCGGCACCGAGTTCACTTTTTTTGCGAACCACCCCGCGATCGCTCCGGCGATGGCGCCCTTGAACGTCGACCCGACCACGATCCCCATCAATTGCGCGCGAACCGCCGGCGTGAACCAGGACGTCAGTCCGTCCAAAATGCCGAGCGCCGCTCCGACCACCACCGCGAACCAAAATTTCCCCATTGTTAACCCTCCACCCTGGTACACGCGTCCCCAGGCTGACGCCAGGGGCTACAACCCCGCCCCGTGAGGGCGGGGAATCTACCCTACTATTCAACGTTCGCCAAAATTCCTTTAACGCCCCAGCCAGAAAATTACGATGACCCGCATGATCAGATAGGCGGCGACCAGCGCCAGCAAGGTTTTATTCCGCGAACTGAAGCGCATCAGCCACTCGCCGATCGATTCGCGATGCGCGCTTACCGGCATGTGGTCCAGCCATGCGGCGACGTCGGCGGACAACTCGATGGGACCCGGATAGCGGCGTGCGGGATCGATTTCGGTGGCATGGCGCCGAATCGACGCCAGGGGCTTGGCAGCGCTTCCCCGGATCACGATCTCCAAAAGTTTTCCCAGCGCGAACACGTCGGCACGGCCATCCACGTCGCCCGCCGACTGCTCCGGAGCCATGAACGGCGGCGTGCCCACGCCCGGCGCGCCCCAATCCAAGACCAGCACTTCGCCGAACTCTCCCACCATGACGTTGGACGGCTTCAGATCGCGATGGACCACGCCGCGCGCATGGGCGAAGGCGACTGGTTCGCAGATTTTCTGAAATATGCGCAGCCGGTCCGGCAAATGCGCGGTCTTTTCGAGGATGGCATCCAGACGCGCACCGCGCACCAGCTTCATCGCGTAGTAACAGCGGCCGTCGGGCAGCACGCCGGCGTCATGCACGGGCACAATGCCCGGGTGCTCCAGGGCCGCCAGCACGCGAGCTTCGTGGGCGTCGTCCAGGACTTTGATTGCCACCTTGCGGCTCAGTTCCGTATCTTCTGCCAGATACACGACGCCCATTCCTCCGCGGCCGATCTGTTCGATGATTTGATAACGAGTACCGCTCAGGTCGGGCAGTTCGGCCGCCGTTTTCAATCGCGCCAGCACCTTGTCCGAGATCATTTGAGAATCGCTCGCGCTTCGCGCCGGAATTCGCGGTCGCCCGTAGTTACGCTCCGTACTCGCGCCAGCACCAGTTTTCGTAATTCCCTCCGCGCGGAGGCGAGGTAATTGGTCACGGCCGTCGACGTAATGCCGAACTCGCGCGCCAGCCGGCCGTAACTTGCTGGATCCTCGGCGAGATCGTAGCGCTCGAACACCGCGAACACATTGGGGCGCCCGCGCGCTTCAAGGGTCGCCCGCAGTTCCTCGACCGCGTCTTCGAAGACGCTCCGCGTCCACTCTCTTTCGAAAATCTCCTCGGGCGATTCCGCATCAGGCACGACCCACTCGCCCGAACGCTTTTGCCGCATCGCGAACTTCCGGGCATTGGCAAGAAACCGATCCAGGCAGACGCGCAAGAAAGTGCGAAACGTTCCCTTCCGCGCATCGTATCCTGCGAAGAAATTCCTTTCGAGCGCGGCTGCGAAAAAGCTCTGTGTGAGATCCTTCGCGTCCTCGTTCGAACAATGCCAGCGGATGCGGATGTAGCTGTACACAGGTTTCCAATAAGCCGAAACCAGCGCTTCCTGTCCGGGCCTTCTGCGCGCGACATCGTCGCTGACGGCGGCGGAGATGGCCGACGGGTGAGTATCGGGAAAGCGTGCGTTGGGACCACCTATCCGGGTGTCGGCATCCATTGGAATCGATTGTATCCGATGAAATCCTCGCCGTTATGTGGCGCACGCACTCGTGCGTGCCGCGTCGAGACTCGTCTCGATGCTTGTCCCCGGGAAATGAAAGCACTGGTCAAGCATCTACACATGTCGATTCCTATTTCAGATCTCCTACCAAAATCTCTGCGATTTTCGCGATCAATAAAAGCCCCTCGTTGTCCGACGTCCAATCGATTTTCGGGACATCCTCGCAGGTAATCGCCATGGCGATGCGGTTGGTTTTCGTGTAGACAATCCCGACGTCGCTGCGAAGATGGTCGAGCGCTCCGGCTTTATTCGCCACTACGAAATCCCCCATGCGCCGGGCGATGCCGTTGTTGTCGCGCTGGCGCTTCAGAACCTTTAGAATCTCCTTCGACGCGTCGGCGCTGACGATTTCGCCTTTTTCGATTCGTTCCAGGAGCGTCACCATCTCGCGAGGCGTCGACGAACCGAGTCCATATTTTTTATTGGCTGGATCGAGCCCGGCTTTGCTATATCCGCTAGGCGGCTTCAGGTTTGCTCCGTCGCCGAGCACTTTGCGCATGGAGCGCGTTCCGGTCATCCCGAGCTTATCCAGATACGCATTCACGTAATCCGCCGTCACGTGGTCCAGCACCAGGTTCGTTGCCGTGTTGTCACTCAGGACGATCATCAGGTGGGTCAGGTCGACGAGTGGGATTTTCACGCCGTCCGAAAACTCACCTAAAATTCCCGAGCCGGAGACCTTGTCGGCATCATGAAGCGTCGTCAGGTCGGTCCATTTCAACTTGCCTTCCTGAACGGCTTGAAACGTCGCGCATAAAATCGGTAGCTTGATGGTGCTGGCCGTGCGCACGCGATCGTCGGGGCGGAGGGTGAAGGTCGCGCCGGTGTCCAGGTTCTTTGCAAAAATGGAGACGGTGCCGGTGAATCCGGCGGTGGCGGCGGAAATTTTTTCCTGGAGCGATGCCGCGTGGGCTACAGTTAGGGTTAGCAGGAGAATGAGGGAGCGCAACATGCGAACTATCGTAACGCTCTTCATCTGTACGGTAGCAGCGGCCCAGACTCCGGCCGACCTGGAGCGGGCGGAAAAGACCATCGCCGACCACCCGGACGTAGCGCAGCACCGCCTGAATCTGCTGGCGGGGCTCATTAACCCGGGCAGCCCTCTGCCGCCGGAGAAAATTCGAGAAACCCGGCGGCGGCACATTCTCTGGCTGATCGAACATCATCCGGAGCTTCCCAACTTTGCCGAACCGGCGCTGTTGCTGCCGGATCGCGGGCGGCTGGCCGATCCAGCCGGGTCGGCGGAAGCGGTGGGGCTGTGGAAGGCGATCGCGGCCAATCCCAGCGCCAAGCCTGAGGCGATTGCGAATGCGGCCATTTATCTGCGCGCTCTCGACATCCGCTCCGCGCTGGCGATTCTCGACGGGCGGCCGGAGACACCCGTGTTCTCCCGCGCAAGGGGGAAGGTCGACGCCGCAGCGGTTATCGGATTGTCCGGCCTCGGCCGGGGTGCGCAGTTCGGCAGCGCCGCGGCTCTTCGTTCCGCGCCAGAGGCCCAGTCCGCGCGAACGGAAATCGATTCCTCAGCGAATGCAGACCTGGTGGGGAACGCGGGCGTTGCAATGGCTATGGTCGGGGCTCAAATTGAAGTGCCCTTCGACCTGACATTTGGAGATGACGACCAGATAACGCTGGGCGAGCGGTGGCTGCGGCGCGCCATCGAACTCGCTCCAAGCGCGGAAGAGTGGAAAACCGCTCTCGGGCGAGCATTGTTGACCAAGTCCAATCGCGTAAGCGATGCCACCGAAAAAGTCCGGTTGCTGCGGGAAGCCGATTCGCTGGCGACGGACTCGGCCGCCGGTGTGCGAGTGCTTTCGGACCTGGTGCTGGCCGAATTCGACGCCGGTGACGACGAAGCGGCGGAACGAGACTCCCGACGGCTGCTGGCGGCAGCCTCGAAGAACCCGAACGCTTTCAGTGTGGCCGAAATTGTTCTCGGCCGCGTCGCCGCCGCCAAAGGCGATTTGGTTGAGGCGAAAAGGCACTTGATGGCGTCGATCACGATGCCCGCTTCCATCAAGAACGCCAGTTTTCAACCCAACATGACGCTGGCGCAGGAGCTTTACGACGCGGGCGAGAAGGACGCGGTGATTCAGTTCCTCGAAGCGTCGCGCGCCTTGTGGAAATTCGACCGCGGCCGAATCGACCGCATGATCAGCTTCGTGAAAAAAGCGCCGTCGGCCGATCTGGTGAGGCTGGCCAATCAGTTTCCCGGCGCCGAAGTGCGCGGCCGACCCGCGCCCGCGTTCGAAGCCAGCGATCTGGACGGCAAGGCTTGGACGCGCGAACAACTGGCCGGAAAAGTTGTCGCGCTGGAGTTCGGAAAAGCGCCGCTCGCCGAGAAGATCGCCAAAGAGCGCGGCATCGTGCTGCTCCAGATTCAGGACGACGACACCAAGCGGAGATTCGAAGTGCTCACGGATCCGACAGTGGTGATCATCGACAGCCGCGGAAACGTCTCGGGATTCCGCTCCGGGGCGGCCACCGAGGCCGAGTGGCGCACCGAGTTTGAGAGCGGCTTCGGACGAGGCCCGAATCCGGTAGTCCTGGCCGCACCGCGGCAGGCGGAACCGGTGGAACCGGCGGGCGCAAAAGCCGTGCTGGCATGGGAGCCGGTCGAGAGCGCCGAATCCTACGTCGTCGAGTGGGATTCGCGCGACGAAAAGGGATGGATGTTCGACCGGGAGGGCTCAGTGCGGGTCATTGCCACCCGCGAAACCTCGGCGACGCTTGATTTGACTGGGTTTATGCGCATCCGGTGGCGGGTTTACGCGGTTCCGCGGGCGGGACAGCCGGGGAAAGAGTCGGCGTGGCGGGAAATCGAAGGGATACCCGTTACAAAAATTTACAAATAAGCGATTTGAGCCGCTTAACGCCGTTAAGTGCATGTCGGGCGTTATTTTGCCGCTATTCGACCCCGGATTTTCCCGTTTTGTGATTAAAAAGAGACGGAACGAAAATGGGGGAATCCGTCGTATATTGGTGAAGTACTGGAGGGTTACACAGTAATGACGCGATCGCTGTTTGCCGGACTGGCTCTATCCGCAGTGGCATTTGCCGCCCCCGCCCCGACCAAGAATGTCACCTTTTATAAGGACGTTCTCCCCGTTCTCGAGAATAACTGCCAGGGTTGCCATCGCCCGGGCGAACCCGGACCGATGTCATTCATGACGTATGACAGCACGCGTCCGTGGGCCAAGGCCATTAAGCAGGTGGTCGCCAGCAAGAAGATGCCGCCATGGTTCGCCGATCCGGCGCACGGCAAGTTCGTAAACGACCGCAGCTTGTCGGCGGCTGACATTGCGACGCTGGTTTCCTGGGTCGATGCGGGCGCCAAGGCCGGCAATCCGAAGGACGCACCGAAGCCGATGACGTTCGCCGAAGGCTGGGCCATCGGGCAACCGGACAAGATCATCGAGATCCCCACGGCGATCGACGTGCCTACCTCCGGCGTGATGGATTATAAGTACGTGATCGTCCACACGGGCTTCACCGAGGATAAATACGTTCAATTCGCCGAAGCGCGGCCGACCGATCGCGAGCATTGCCACCACATCCTCTCCTTCATCCGGGAGCCGGGTAATCCGTGGTTTAAAGACGCGCCGATCGGCGTTGCTTTCGTTCCTTCGAAGGACGGGAAAGAAGGCGGCGGCGGTTTTGGCGACAACCTGGCCGGATATGCCCCGGGAATGGTTCCGGAAATGTTGAAGCCGGGGCAGGCCAAGCTGGTGAAGGCCGGCAGCGACCTGGTGTTCCAGCTGCACTACACGACCGACGGCAAGCCGGGCTCGGACAAGACCCGGGTGGGCCTGGTTTTCTCGAAGACGCGGCCGACGGAACGGGTGTTTTCGCTGGCGGCCACCAATCCGAAATTCGCGATTCCTCCGGGCGACCCGAATTACCGGGTCGACGCGACCTTCAAGTTCCAGGACGACGCGGAACTAGTCATGATGCTGCCCCACATGCACCTGCGCGGGAAAGATTTCGAATTCCGCCTGACGTATCCCGACGGCAGGAAGGAAACGCTGCTGACGGTGCCTCACTACAGCTTCGCGTGGCAGCTTTCTTATTACCTGGCGGAACCGAAGAAGATTCCGGCGGGCACGGTGATGGAGTGCACGGCGCACTTCGACAACTCGGCCAACAATCCGAACAATCCCGATCCGAGCAAGGAAATTCACTTTGGTGAGCAGAGCTGGGACGAGATGATGTTCGGCTTCTTCGACGTGGCGATTCCGTTCGACAAGAATCCGATGGACATCATGCGTCCGAAGGCTCCGAAGAAGGACACGGGCGCGGTCGAATAAGACCGGCGACAGAACAGTTTGCGTCTGTCCGTTCCAATGCGTGACGGAACCGCGACCGTGAGGGAGCGGACAGACGTGAGAGTTTAGAGGGAATATGTTGAAGCAACTCGCAGTGCCAGCGTTACTCGTGTGTGCCACTTCGTACGGCGCTGTCACGTTCCATAAAGACGTCGAGCCGATTCTGCAGAAGAACTGCCAGGAATGCCACCGGCCGGGCGAGATCGCTCCCATGGCGTTTCTGACGTATGAACAGGTCCGGCCTTACGCGAAGGCAATCAAGGCCGACGTGCTGCTGAAGAAGATGCCGCCCTGGCCGGCCGATCCGCATTATTCGAAATTCGAAAACGACCGTTCTCTGACGCCGGAAGAGATTCAGATTCTGGCTGCCTGGGCCGATTTGGGCGCCAAGGAAGGCGACAAGTCCGGCGCGCCCGCGCCCCGGAAATTTACCGAGGGATGGAACATCGACAAGCCGGATGTGGTGGTAAAGATGCCGTTGGCCTACGAAATTCCGGCCAAGGGCGAAATCGAATACACGTACTTCGTGATTCCGTCCGGGTTCACGGAAGACAAGTGGGTGCAGCAGGTGGAAGTGCGCCCTTCCGACCGCACGGTGGTTCATCACGCGGTGATTTATCTGCGGGAGCCAGGATCGAAGTGGATGGCCGACGCCAAGCCGGGCGTTGCCTACATCCCGCCGAATCTGACGCCCGGTGGCAGGTTCGCCAATCTGCTGGGCGCGAGCAACGACCTGTTGACCGTATATACGCCGGGCATGGTTCCCAATGTTTATAAACCGGGGCAAGCCAAGCAAATCAAGGCCGGCACGGATTTCGTGATCCAGATGCATTACACCGTCAGTGGGAAGCCGACCAAGGACCAGACCAGTATCGGCATCGTGTTCGCCCCGGGCGAACCGGCCGAGCGCATCGTCACCACGGCGGCGGTGAACAACCGCTTCACGATTCCCGCCGGCGACGGCAATTTCAAGGCCGAGGCCATTATCCCGGTGGCGAATCCGATGACCATGCTCAGCCTCTTCCCGCATATGCATCTGCGCGGCAAGGCTTTTCAGTACGATCTGATTTATCCCAACGGGGAAACGAAAACCATCATGCGGGTCGACCACTGGAGCCTGGCCTGGCAGCTTTCCTACCAGCTGGCCGAGCCCATCCAGCTAACGCCCGGCATGAAGGTGAAAGCCACCGCGTGGTGGGACAATTCGGCCAATAACCCCGACAATCCCGATCCGTCGAAAGAAGTAAAATGGGGCGACCAGAGTTGGGAAGAGATGCTGGTGGGATTCTACGACGTGGCAGTGGATCCGAAGCTGACGAACAAGACGCTTAATTTCCGACAGGGACCGCCGCCGACACAGCGATAGATGTCGAAGGTTGTCTACCTGATCGCTTTCAGCGCGGGCCTGGCGCAGGCCCACGACATCATCACCACGAAAATCACCTTTTCAAAAGAGATCTCGCGGCTGATCTATAAACGTTGCGCCACCTGCCATCACGAAGGCGGCACGGCGTTTTCCCTGACGAAGTACGAGGAAGCCCGCCCGTGGGCCAAGGCCATCAAGGAAGAAGCGCTGGAGCGGCGCATGCCTCCGTGGGAAGCGATCAAAGGCTTCGGCGAATTTCGCGACGACCGCGGCCTGACCGAAGAAGAACTGGAAACCATCTCCGCGTGGGTGGAGGGAGGCGCGCCGGAAGGCGAACCGAAATATCTTCCTTCGCGTCCGAAGCTGACAGCGTGGCAGGATCCTCCGGCGCCCAAGGGATCGTCGGAACTGGTGGTGAGCGACGGCCAAAAACTCGCCGCGTCATCTAAGGTGCTGGCCATTCGCGCGAAGAATCTGAAAGCCGGCGCCAGCGTGCAGATCATCGCCATCCGTCCCGATTCGTCGGTCGAACCGCTCCTTTGGATTTACCAATACAACCCGGCGTTCCACCGCACGTATTATTACGTCACGCCGGTGGCGCTGCCGGCGGGGACGAAAATCGAGATGAGCCCCAGCGCGGCGGGGACGGTCGGGTTGTTCGTCAAGCAAACCGCCAGCGCCCGCCGGTAGGAAGAACCCCCTCCATCACTGTCGGGGTTCCATAGGAAACCTGAACCGACCCACGACCGAGCCCCGACAGTAATGGAGGGGGCATGCTAATGTTTTCCCGGCGACGCGCCACTAAGGCCTACAACGATCGCAGGAAATTCAAAATCGCCTGCTGGTCGCTGGCGCTCAGGTTATTGAAATTCTGAATCACCTGATTCGCCTCCGACGCCTGGAACTGCGAATTGGCCTTGCTGGCATGATCCGCGATCACCTTCATCAGATCCGTTTCCCTCCCGTCATGAAGGAAAAAGATCCTTTGCCCCAGTCCCCATAGCGGAGCGCTGCGGAACTGATCCCCCGCCGCGAGCCCCTGACCGATCTGATCCGCCAGCCCCGGTCCCATATTGTGCAGCGCGAAATCGGAGTACGGATGAATCGTCTGATTGGCGAGGCCCGGAAACGGACTCGCCCCCGTTTGGAGCGTCGGCGTATGGCAGTTCGCGCATCCGATGTTGACAAACTGCAAAGACCCCTCGCCCACGGTGTTATCGAATCCCCCGGGCGCCGGAGGCGCCAGGAAGCGCATGAAGTTCGCGAAGTTGGTGATATCGTCGAACACCGCCGAATCCATCTTCCCGCCGAGATTCCAATAGCTGTTCGGGGGAGCCAGCGGCGAGCAGCCCGGCGTCTCATCGCGCTCCGTATTGAAGAGTAGGTTGGTAATCCCCATCTCCACGTTGTAAGCCTCGCCCGAGAACATTAGCAGACTCTTGTTCTGAGCCTTCCAGCCGAAGCGCGTCACCGACCCGTCGTTGCCGTTGCGATTCAGTGTGCCCGAAATCCCCAGCCTGGTGCTCGCGCTCTGGGCGACATTGTTGATCAGCGTCGTGTCCTGAATCGCCTCGATCAATCCCAGCCCGAACGTCGGCGTCGGAATCCGGAAAATGATGTTCGACGAATTGGAAAAATCCGGCTGATTCAACGTGCACCCGTTCGGCGCGTCGTTGCGGCCGGAGATGGTGAACAGGTCGTGCACCCCTCCATCCGGCGTCCCGTCCGGATTCTTGATAAACCGGACTTCGCGCACCGGACCGTTGGCCGTGATAAACGACGGCAGACGGTTCTCGGAATTCACGAACGCCACCTGTGGATTCTGCGACGGACTCGATCCGCCCACCGCCGGATGCAAGTGGCACGACGAACAGGAATTGGAATTAAATCGCGGCCCTAAACCTCCTTGCGGAACATTCTCCACTTCCTGAAAATTCGTCTGCCCCGCGAGGAATACCGTCTGGAGCGCAGGCGTCAATCCCGAGACCGCTCCACCCGCCCCGGACGGCCCGCCGCGAGGTCCCGGATCCTGTGGACCCTGATTCCGGTTGGGGGATTGTTGACCCAGGCAACAAATCGCCGTCAGCGAAAAAATCATGAAAAACCGCATGGTTATACCTCCCTCAGTCGTCGCGCACGTCCGCGCGAGCTTCACCCGTGGTAAACGATGGGAAAATTGTATGGGCCGGAACGCAGGTATAATGAGATTGCTAAGGTCTACCACTCACCTGGTATTCCGAAATGCGGCCCTCGCCCATCGTGTGGGGGCCGCGTTTCTATTTGGATGTATGTTTAGCGGAACGTGCTGTCAATCGGACTCAAGTTCATACCTGCCTCCCCGTAGAAAGTAGGTTGACCCCCGTCCGACGCCAACTCTCGATGAGTCTACCACTGAATCGTCATCGCGCGACAACAATTTTGTAAATTTCTTACCTAACCTTAACTGATAATCCCTTTACGCACCGCGTAGAGGATCAGTTCCGGCACGCTGTGGATATTCAGCTTCTGCAAGATATGTGTGCGATGCGTCTCCACCGTGTACAAACTTAAATTCAGCAGATTCGCGACTTCTTTGTTGCTCTTGCCTTCGGCCACCAGTTGCAGCACCTCGCGCTCGCGGGTGGTTAACAGTTCGTAGGTGTCTTCGGCGCCCATCTCGGCGAGCTGATGCATGTAGTCTTCTTTCAAGATCCGGCGAACGAGCGGACTGAAAAACGACTTGCCATCCATGATGGCGTGTATCGCGTTGATCAGGTCCGACTCGGCGGAATCCTTCAATAAATACGCGCGCGCGCCCGCCTTCAGCGAACGGATGACGTAGCTCTCGTCGCTATGCATGCTGAGGATCACGACCGCGGTCTGCGGGGCGCGATTCACGATTTGCCGGGCCGCCTCCACGCCGTTGAGGTGAGGCATGGCGATATCCATGACCACCACGTCGGGTTTTTCCACAGCCGCCATGTCGACCGCCTGGCGGCCATCCGCCGCTTCGCCGACGACGAGAAGATTCGGCTGACGCTCCAGTAACAATCTCAGCCCGCTGCGCATCACCGTATGATCGTCGGCCAGTAAAATTCTTATCGGCATAAGTTGTGCAGGCCAGCTCCATGCGTAAGCTTGGGGTTTTGAGCCGCCCCCAAGGCAACCCCAAGCTGACGCATGGGGCTGGCCTCACCTGGTTCTCCCACAATGAACTCTTTCATCAGCCTGCCAGCGGCAGCTCCGCCGCCACCCTCGTTCCGGCTCCCGGCCTCGATTGCACTTCAAACGCTCCGCCCAAGTGCGTCACTCGTTCCTCCATGCCCACCAGTCCCAATCCTCGCACGCGGCCCGCCTCGAACCCGTGCCCGTCGTCTTCCACCGATAATAAAATCCGGTGCGCTTCCTGCTTCACCGTCACCTTCACGCTCCTGGCCTGCGAGTGGCGTGCGCAGTTGTGCAGAGCCTCCTGCACGACGCGATAAATGCAGGTCCGCAGTTGATCCGGCAGCTCGCCCGATGCTTCCTCCGCGGTCACATGGACGCGCAGCCCGGTCCTCTTCGACACTTCGCGCGCCTGCCATTCGAGCGCCGGCACCAGCCCGAAATCGTCCAGCATGGAAGGCCGCAGCAGGAGCGTCATATTGCGAATCACGTTGACGCTGGCCTCGGCCAGTTTTTTGATCGACTCGACATGTCGACGAAGCTCGACCGATGAATCCGGCACGCGCGCCGCGTTCCCAGCCTCCATTAACAGTGCCGATAAAGACTGCCCCACTTCATCATGCAGCTCGCGCGAAATCGCCCGTCTTTCCTCTTCCTGCGCCGAAACCAGCCGCGCCGAAAGATCCTGTAATTCGCTCCGCGCCCGCACGCCCTCCGCATACCGCTTCTGCAATTCCGTTTCGAGATGCAGCGTCCGGCGGATGGTGAACGCCGCGAGCAGCAGACCCACGCCCAGCGTCGCTCCCAGCATCAGCATCAGGCGCACTCGCAAATTCCGAAACGCCTCGTCCAGCGCCTGGTCGCCCGCGTGGAGCTGGCGCGTGCTGATCTGGTCGATGCGGTCGACCAGGTCCAGCATTGCCGTCCGCCGGCGCACCAGTTCGTTCGACAGATACTCCGAGTTGCGGTGGCGCGTGTCGCCTTCCTTCATCTGCGTGATGAAATCCAGCAGCCTCCAGTAGACGCCCACCTCGGCCTGCAAGCTGCTATACGGACCTTGCTCCGCTTTATCGAGCGCCCCGGCGCCATCCCGCAACGCGTTGTCGGTCCGTTCGCGAATGTCCTTCCAACTGGCCGCCTGAGCGGCGGCGACGTCCGGATCCGAGGCTAGAAGAAAATCGCGCATCACGATGGCCGACTGATAAATTCCCGCGCGCACCTGATCGAGCGCCCGACTCCTTCTTACATAAACGTCGCGAACCTGAGCGTCGCTGGAGCGCACCTGCCGCAGCACCAGCAGCGCGTCGGCCCCGGCAACCATCATTAATACCAGCAACCCGCCGAAACCGGCCAGCAGCAGACGCCGTCCTCCGGCAATAGGTTCAACCATCATGCTTGAAGCCCCCTGCGTCAGCGTGGGGTTATTTCCAGTCTATAGGACGCCCGTCCCCACAAAATACCGTCCGCAGGGGATTGCCGGAGGGGCTCGACTCGGGTCTAATGGATACAGATTCGGACCAAAAAAGAGGATTTTATGAAACACGCAACATTAGCCCTGTTGGGGTTGGCTACACTGCTTTCGACGGCTGCATGCCATAAGGCCGCGCCGGTCGCCCAGAAACCGAAAGACACAACGCCGGTCGCATCGGCCCCGGCCCAGACTGCCGCGCGCACGCCGCAATCGCGCTCGAACTCGTCCACTCCCACCCAGACCGCATCGACGCCCCGCGGCGAGCGCATGACTCCGCAGGAGCGCGCCACGCTGAACGAGAAGCTCGCCCGGCTGAATGACGCTCTGTTCGACTACGACAAGTCCACCATTCGTGACGACGCGTCCACCGTTCTCAAAGCCGACGTCGGCGTCATTCGCGACATCCTGGCCAACTATCCCAACCAGAAACTGCTGATTGAAGGCAACGCCGACGAACGCGGTTCGGAAGAGTACAACCTGGCGCTGGGCGATCGCCGCGCCCGCGCCGCGCAGGAATTTCTGGTCCAGATGGGCATCCCGGCCGCGCAGCTGAGCCTGGTCAGCTACGGCAAGGAGCGCCCGATCTGCACCGACAACACCGAGGATTGCTGGCAGCGGAATCGCCGCGCCCACGTCACGGCCGCGCCGTAGAATCGTCTCCTCCATTCCTTTCTGGACACTACCTCCCGTCTCCGGCGAAAGTCGGCGGCGGGAGGTTTTTTAGTTTTGGCGTACTGCCCACTTTTTTGGAAACGTCACCTGATAAACTAATCCGCAGGCTGCGAAAAGCCTCGGAGGCAGGAGAATCACCATGAAATGGTATTACGCAGACGCAGGACGCCAGGTTGGTCCTGTGGAGGACGCTCAATTGGACGAACTGGTTCGTTCCGGAGCCGTTCGTGACGACACCTTGGTCTGGCGCGAAGGCATGGCCAGCTGGCAGCCGCACTCCGCCGCTCGCGGACCTGTGAAACCGATTCCAATCCCCGCCGCGGCGGTTCCCATCGCCCAGGAAACACGCTTCTGTTCCGAATGCGGACGGCCTTATCCGGCGCATGAAATGGTCACCATCGGCGCGGCCACCATTTGCGCGCAATGCAAGCCTCTCTACATGCAGCGCATGAGGGAAGGCGGACAAGCGATCGGCGTGCGGCGCTACGGCGGATTCTGGATTCGCTTCGTCGCGCTGATCATCGACGCCATCATTCTGGCCGTGGTCGGCGGCATCATCGGGCTTCCCCTTCGCATGCTGCTGGGCGTTTCCGCCGTCTCGGTGGCGCAGAGCCAGGACCCTTCGGCGGTGATGGCCGCCCTGCCCGCCATGATGGGCATGATCGGCATCAGCCTGTTGATCAACCTGGTGGTGGGCGTTTCCTACGACATCTGGTTCGTACACAATAAGGGAGGCACGATCGGCAAGCTCGCGCTGGGGCTGCAGATCATCAATCTTGATGGATCGCGGCTCTCCTACGGCCAGGCCGTCGGCCGCTACTTCGCGAAAATTCTCAGCGCCATCATCCTGTACATCGGATTCATCATGGCCGGACTGGACTCCGAGAAACGCGCGCTGCACGACCGCATCTGCAACACCCTTGTGATCTATTCCAAGTAATGGCCGCCAACGCGATCGCCTGCGCGGCGTGCTCCTTGCCGGTTCCCCGCGAATTGTGGAACCGGGCAGAAGGAGCGCGCTGCCCCGGCTGCGGCAGGCTTCTGCGCGTGGTCGTGTTTCCGGCAATCGCAAATTACGCGCTGGGCGCATTGCCTTCGGCGCTTCAAGGCGAAAGCGAAGCCAGCTGCTTTTACCATCCGCGGTGCCGCGCCGTCGTTCCGTGCGGGCAGTGCGGCCGGTTTCTGTGCGCTCTGTGCGATCTGGAGGTCGACGGACGGCATGTGTGCCCACGTTGTTTTGAGAAAACCGAAAATGCCGAGCCGCAGCGCACGATGTACGATTCCATGGCGCTGGCCGTTTCGACGTTCCCCATGCTGCTGTTCTGGCCGGCGCTGATCGGCGCGCCGTGGGCTCTGTTCCTGGTTGTGCGCCGCTGGAATGCGCCATCGAGCATCGTGCCCAGAACCAAGATCCGTTTCGTGCTGGCGGCGCTGTTCGCACTGGCCGAAATCGGATTCTTCATTTTCGTGATCTATATGATGACGCAAGTGGCGATGCGGGTGCCGCGGCGATGATCTCCTCCATTACTGTCGGGGTTGTCCGCATGCTCACGCATGGCGGTTCAGCGTCGCCAAGGCGTCCCAGGCGGCCATGGAACCCCGACAGTCATGGAGGGGATAGCTAAATGTCCCCCTATACAAAACTCACGCCGCGTCGCCGCACGTTCGGCGGCTATACGCAGCTCTGGTTTGCGTCCGACCATCTTCTCCTGCTTTCCAACACCCGCTTGTCCGAACAATACAAGCGATTCGCCTTCGCCGATATTCAAGCGATCGTCGTGACCCGGCTTCCTTCGCAACTCCTGCTCCAGGTCGTGATGATCCTCGCCGCGCTGGCCTGGATGGGTCTGTGGTTCGCCGTCGATTCGAAATTCGCCCGATGGGCTATTGAAATTTCCGGAGGGCTGGCGCTGCTATGGCCCATCGTCGATATCGCGCGCGGCCCTCGCTGCCGTTGTTTTCTCCGCACGCGGGTCAGCGGAGAATTGTTGGCCCCAGTCAACAGGATGAAAACCGCGGACCAGTTTCTGGCGCTTCTCCGCCCGGTGATCGAATCGGCGCAGGGCGCGCTTCCCGCGGAAGCCCTCGTCTCGATCGAGACTCCCGCCGAGGCTCCGCCGCAGATCGCTTCCGCGCCCGGCTATCTGCCGGAATTTCTGTTCGGGACGTTTCTGCTGAACGCGCTTCTGCTATGGGCGGCGTCGCGATTCCCGGAAACTCCGGAACTGCCGGGCATTCTTCTGACCACGCTGTTCGCGGAGTCTATGCTGATCGTCGTGGCCCTGTTCCGGCGCAAAGGGAGCGACCCGCGCGTGGTCATTTATGTCATCGTGGCTCTGGCACTCGTCGGCGTGGGTTTCGATATCGTGACGTTCGGCGGAGAGATCGTCCGATGGTACATGACGACGCTGGAAAAGGCCAAGAACGGCGACAAGACGATCACGCCGCTAAGCTTCCTTCCCAAAGGCGGCATGCGCCTGACGGTCGCCTACGTCTGGCGAGCCGTGGCGGGAGTCGTCGGCATGGCCGCGGCCTTTTACGAACGGCGCAAGAAATGAATCTGGTAGATCAGCGCTGTTCCAATCACGCCCTGCGGGAAGCGGCCGTCCAGTGTCCGTCCTGTAAGCGATTTTTCTGCCGTGAGTGCGTCACCGAGCATCAGGGCCGGATGATCTGCGTCTGCTGCGTGACCGGCCGCCTCGCCGCCCAGCCTCGCGCGCACTTCAAAGTGCGTTGGACGATCATGGCCGCCACCGGCGTCGTGCTCGCGTGGCTGCTGTTCTACTATCTGGGCCTGACGCTGACGCGCATCCCTTCCGAATTTCACGCTGAGCCGGAGAGTTTTGTCCCACATAACCTGCATCTGCGGGAAGGCCTCGGAGCTGACCGCTCCCGATGGTCGCGGCTCCAAAGAAACGTTGATTCCACAGGGCTAGAAATAGAGCCGCGACTCGCAGGAGCGGTCAGCACCGGAGTTTTCACGTGACCCACCAGCGCTCCTCCATCGACATCCTCGAAGAAGCGGTGAATTTGCTGCGTTCCTCGCCACTGGAAACCGCCGTGACGTATTTGGTCGGCGCGGTCCCTCTCACGCTGGCCTTCCTGTTTTTTTTGGCGGACATGAATCGCAGTCCCTACGCCTTCGACCATCTGCCGTGGGCCTCTCTGGCGCTGGCTCTGCTGTATGTCTGGAAAAATTCCTGGCAGGCGATTTTTATGGCGAAGCTTTTTTACCAGCTCTCGCCCTCGGAAGCGCA
>Ga0182030_10013322_pt1 | contig 16365 bp, 10 predicted proteins | sample 812S3MmetaG_FD_121299 | JGI IMG/M metagenome (GOLD analysis project Ga0182030, IMG submission 121299) | Permafrost microbial communities from Stordalen Mire, Sweden - 812S3M metaG (Illumina Assembly) | ecosystem: Environmental > Terrestrial > Soil > Wetlands > Permafrost | place: Sweden...
CGGCCTGCGCGGCACTGCTTGCACGGCCGGCAAACTTCCAAATTTTTCGACACGTACCGTGGTGCCGTGTCAGACTATGCGGTTTTGGCGCCCGCCTATCGCGGCGCTTCCACACTTTTACGGAACTCTGCTATGCCCCGCACAACGCCCCTTTCCGATATCCGCAATATCGGCATCATCGCCCACGTCGACGCCGGCAAGACGACGACGACCGAGCGCATCCTGTATTACACAGGGCGTAAGCACACCATCATCGACATCCACGACACGAAGGACCTGAAGACGTCGACCACCACCGACTATCTGGAGCAGGAACAGAAGCGCGGAATCACGATTCAAAGCGCCGCGGTGTCCGCCTTCTGGCGCGACAAGAAAATCAATCTCATCGACACTCCGGGACACGTCGATTTCACCATCGAGGTCAACAGGTCCCTGCGGGTGCTGGACGGCGCGGTCGTGGTGTTCGACGGCGTGGCCGGCGTCGAGCCGCAATCCGAAACCAATTGGCGCCTTGCCGACAATTACGGCGTGCCGCGTATTTGCTATGTCAATAAAATGGACCGCAGCGGGGCGAATTTCCTGCGCTGCGTGGATATGATCAAGAAACGCCTCGGCGCGCGTCCGCTGCCGGTGCAGATTCCGATCGGCTCGGAAGAGAATTTCAAGGGAATGGTCGACCTCGTCGAGATGAAGGCGCTGGTCTGGGACTCGGACGACAAGGATGCGCATTGGCAAAGCCTCGAGGTGACCGCCGACCTCGCCGACACCCTGCACATCACCGTACCCAGCGATCGAAAACTCCTGGGCGACGTATTCAAATACCGCACGGAATTGGTCGATACCTGCCTCGAGCAGGATGACGAGGCGATGGAAGCCTATCTCACGCACGGGACCGTGCCGTCGGCCGAGGTGCTGCGCCGGGCGCTGCGCAAGGGAACGGTCAATTCGGCTTTCACGGTCGTGCTTTGCGGCTCGTCGTACAAGAACAAGGGCGTTCAGCAGGTACTCGACGCGGTCGTCGACTACATGCCGGCGCCCACCGACGTCGCCTCCATCAAGACCGTCGATGCGGACGGCGAGCCCATCGGAGAGCGTAAATGCTCCGACGACGAGCCGTTCTCCGCGCTGGCTTTCAAAGTCATCAACGATGCCTATGGAGCGCTCACCTTCATCCGGGTGTATTCGGGCGTATTGACCAAGGGCGCCTCGGTGCAGAACTCCACCCGCGGCAAGCGCGAAAAGATCGGCCGCATGGTCGAGATGTTCGCCAAGGAAGCCAATCCGGTCGAAGAGGCGCGTGCCGGCGACATCATTGCGCTGGTCTCCCTGGCGGACACCGAAACCGGCGATACGCTGTGCGACGCCGCCAACCCCGTGGTTCTGGAGCGTATGCGCTTCCCGGATCCGGTGATCAGCGTCTCGGTGAAATCGAAGGTCAAAGCCGAACAGGAGAAGTTCGGCAGCGCGCTCGGAAAGATGGTGCGCGCCGATCCTTCGCTGCATTTGGAGACCGACCGCGAGACCGGCCAGACCATCCTCAGGGGGATGGGAGAGCTGCATCTGGAAGTGACGCTGGACCGCATGCGCACCGAATTCGGCGTCGAGGGCATCATGGGCGAACCCCAGGTCGCCTACCGCGAGACCTTCACCAAGAAGTTGACCGAACAGTACATCCACAAGAAGCAGACGGGCGGTTCGGGCCAGTTCGCGGAAGTGTGGATCGTGTTCGAGCCTCTGGCCCGCAGCGCCGGCTTCGAGTTCGTGGATGAGACCGTGGGCGGCTCGGTGCCCCGTGAGTTCGTGCCGTCGGTGGAAAAAGGCCTCAAGATCCAGAAAGAGGACGGCGTGCTCGCGCATTACCCGACCGTGGATTTTCGCGCCACGCTGATCGACGGCAGCTTCCACGACGTCGATTCCAATGCGCTCACGTTCGAAATCGCCGCGAAGGCCTGCTTCCGCGAAGCCATTCGCAAGGCCGGCCCGATCCTGCTGGAGCCGGTGATGAAGGTCGAGACGGTGACCCCGGGCGACTACCTCGGCGATGTGATCGGCGACATCAACCGCCGCCGCGGAGCGATCCTGGACCAGTTGGAGCGGGGAACCAACATTGCCGTGGTGGCGAATGTGCCTCTATCGGAAATGTTCGGATACATCGGGCAGCTGCGTGGGATGACCAGCGGCCGTGCTTCGTACACGATGGAGTTCTCGCACTACGAGCCGGTGCCGCGTCAGGTGGCTGACGAGGTCATCGCCGAAGTGGCGAAGGCAAAGGCGGCCGCGGTCAGCTGACGGCGGCGGCGCACCCGCCGCGGGCGGGTCTCGCCGGGGGCAATCATGAGGACGCGTCTCGGAGTTCGAGCGCGTTCTCATTTGCGCCATTTTTATCTTTACACATCCGCCCTGCCGGTCTATCGTCGCGGCCGTCATTGGTTGCACAGGCCGTCCGCGTGCGCCTTTGGAGGCCCGCGATGGTCAATCTGTTCAAGAGCATTACCGAAGATCCGCGGGTAAAACAATTGGGCCCGGGCCTCATCACGGGCGCGGCCGACGACGATCCGAGCGGCATTGCCACCTACTCCCAGGCGGGGGCGCAGTTCGGATACAGCATGTTGTGGACGGTGCTGTTCACCTATCCGCTGATGGTCGGCATCCAAATGGTCAGCGCGCGGCTGGGCTGCATCACGGGCCGGGGCCTGGCGGCGAACGTGAAGTCGGTTTTCCCGCGGCCGGTGCTGTACGGTATCGTCGGGCTGCTGCTGGTCGCCAACACCATCAATATCGCGGCGGATATTGCCGCCATGGGCGAGGCGCTGCGCCTGCTGCTCGGGGGCTCCGCCCATCTATATTCCGTGGCATTCGGCATCCTGTGCTTAGGGTTGCAGGTTTTCCTGCGGTATTCCACCTATGTGCGCTACCTGAAATGGCTGACGCTCGCGCTCCTTTCCTATGTCGCGGTGATATTCACCGTTCACGTGCACTGGGGCGCGGTCCTGTCCGAAATGGTCGTACCGCGGCTGGTCTTCGATCACACCACCATTACCATGGTCGTTGCGGTCTTCGGCACGACGATCAGCCCGTACCTGTTCTTCTGGCAGGCGGCGCAGGAAATGGAAGACCTGCGTGCGGTCACCGCACGCAACGGCGGCGGCTCGTTGCTGCCGCACGCCGAGGAGGTGGCGCGCCGGCACCTGCGGCGGATACGCTGGGATACCTATGTGGGAATGGGTTTTTCCAATCTGATCGCGTTTTTCATCATCCTGAGCACCGCAGCCACCTTGCACGCGGCCGGCATCGTCGACATCCAAACCTCGGCCCAGGCCGCGGAAGCGCTTCGCCCGCTCGGCGGCCAGACCACATTCCTCCTGTTCAGCCTCGGCATCATCGGTACCGGAATGCTCGCCGTTCCCGTGCTCGCGGGATCGGCGGCCTATGCGGTGACGGAAAGCTTCGACTGGAAGTCCGGTCTCGACATGAAGCTTCACGAAGCCCTGGAATTCTACGGCATCATCGCAATTGCGACCGTGGGCGGCGTCGCCTTGAATTTCACGCATCTCGATCCGATGCGCGCACTGGTGTGGAGCGCCGAAATCAACGGTGTCATCGCGGTTCCCATCATGGCCATCATGATGCTTCTCGCGGCGCGTGAGGACATCATGGGACGCTTCGTGATCCGGCCTCGATTGCGCCGCCTCGGCTGGGCGGCCACCGTCGTCATGGCCGTCACCGTGGTGGCCATGGTCATCACGACCTAGCGGGCCATGTCCGAGAAACTGAACACCAAGGCGGCGGGGATCATCGGCCTCGCGGTGATGTGCAGCCGGCTGCTCGGACTGGCGCGCGAATTGATCTTTGCCGCCCTGTTCGGCGGAGGCGGCGTGATGGACGCCTTCACCGCCGCGTTCCGCATTCCGAACCTGCTGCGCGACCTGTTCGCCGAGGGCGCGCTATCGACAGCATTCGTCGCCACATTCAGCAAGACCATCGCGCGCGGCGGAGACGATGGGGCGTGGCTGCTCGCAGACAAAGTCGCCACTTTGACCGCCGTGATGCTCGGCGCGCTGTGCATCGCCGGAATGGTGTTCTCGGTTCAGCTGGTGGATCTGCTCGCACCGGGTTTCGATCCGGCGAAAGCCGCGCTGACGGTCCAGCTCACCCGGATCATGTTTCCGTTCATTCTCTTGGTTTCGCTCGCCGCGCTCGTGATGGGAATGCTCAATTCCAAAAACGTCTTCGGCATGCCGGCCATGGCGTCGAGCTTCTTCAACATCGGCTCCATCGTCGGCGGAGTGGTTTTCGGTTACTGGATCGATCCGCATTTCGGGCCACGGGCGCTGATCGGGTTGGCCGCCGCGACGGTGGTCGGCGGGGCGCTCCAGCTCGCCGTCCAGCTGCCTTCGCTCGCGCGCCTCGGCTATCGCTATCATCCCGATTTTCGATGGCGCGACGCCGGAGTGAAGGCCATATTGCTGCTCATGGGCCCGTCGGTGATTGCGGCCAGCACCACGCAGTTCAATGTGCTGATCAATTCAATGTTCGCGTCCACCCTGGGCGATGGCCCCATTTTCTGGCTGTCGATCGCGTTTCGGCTGATGCAGCTGCCCTTGGGATTATTCGGGGTTGCGCTCGGTACGGTCACTCTGCCGCTGTTGTCGCGGCTGGTGGTGGCCGGACAGATGAACGCCTTTCGCAGCGAGCTTGCGCGCGCCATGCGCCTGGCGCTCCTGCTTACCATTCCATCGACCGTGGGACTCATGATTCTCGCCGAGCCCATCATTTCGGTGCTCTACCAGCACGGCAAGTTCACCGCCTATCAGGCCTCGCAGGCGGCCGGTGCGCTGCGCTTCTACGCCGTCGGCCTCGCAGGCTACGCAGCGCTCAAAGTGCTGGTGAACGCGTTCTACGCGCTCGACCGCCGCAAGACGCCGATGTTCGTGAGCTTTCTCGCGGTGGCGCTCAATCTGCTGTTCAATTGGATATTCACCTTCCGTCTGGGTTGGGGACATCGCGGTCTGGCCTTTTCGACCGGGTGTATTGCGTCGGTGAATTTCCTGCTGCTCTACGCACTCATGCGCAAGCATCTCGACGGACTCGAAACGCGCCGCATGCTCGGCATGCTGGGCAAGGTTGCCGTGGCGGCGGCCGCCCTGGGTCTGGTCTGCGCCGCCTCGTCGCGCTGGCTGTTGGCCGATTGGCCCACCCAGCCGCTGCCTGCCAAACTCGCGGCGCTGCTGGGCACGGTGGTCACCGGCGGACTCGTGTTCGCAGGCTGCGGCGCCGCCCTGCACATCGAGGAGCTCAAGGAGCTGCAGGCGGCGGTCCGGCGGCGGCTGCGCCGGTCTACCTGACGCGCGCGGGAATTGCCATGCCCCTGATGACGGCCGACCGCGCCATGAATGTCCGCAATGCCCGCGAGACATGGGGAAAATCCGCCATGCCGACCAGTTCCCCCGCTTCATAGAAGCCGATGAGATTGTTGATCCATGGGAACGTGGCCACATCGGCGATCGTGAACGACTCGCCCACGATCCAGGTTCGGTCCGCGAGCCTGCCGTTCAATACTCCGAGCAGGCGCTTGGATTCCGCGACATAGCGGTCACGCGGACGCTTGTCCTCGTATTCGCTGCCCGCAAACTTATTGAAGAAGCCGACCTGGCCGAACATGGGGCCGATCCCGCTCATCTGGAACATCAGCCACTGGATGGCTTGGTAGCGTGCGGCGGGGTCCTGCGGGATGAGTTGCCCGGTCTTCTCGGCGAGGTAAATCAAGATGGCGCCGGACTCGAACAGCGGCAGCGGCAGGCCGCCCGGTCCGTTCGGATCGAGGATGGCGGGAATCTTATTGTTCGGGTTGAGCGCCAGGAACTCCGGGGAGGTCTGGTCATTGGTCCCAAAGTCGACGAGATGCGCCTCGTACGGCAAGGCGATCTCTTCGAGCATAATGGAGGCCTTGACGCCGTTGGGGGTGGGCAGCGAATACAGCTGCAGACGGTCCGGATGGCGTGCGGGCCATTTTCGAGCAACGGGGAACAGGGAAAGATCGCTCATGGGGAGTCCTGTGGCCGGGAAGAGGGCATGGTAGCAAGCGACAAGGCCTTCGGCCTGGCGCTATCGTTGGCCGGCGCAGCCGCGCCGCAACCGGAGCCAATCAGAATGAAGCCGACAGACCTAGGGTTCTCGATGCCGGCGGAATGGGCGCCGCACTCGGGTTGCTGGATGGGCTGGCCCATGCGGGACTCCATCTGGCACGGACACATGGAGGCGGCGCGCGAGGATTATGCGACCGTCGCCCGGGCCATCGCCCGCTTCGAGCCCGTTACCATGCTGGCCGATCCGCCGCTGGCGGCGGATGCATCCTCGCGCTGCGGAGCGACGGTTCGCGTGGTGGCTATACCCATGGACGATTCCTGGCTGCGGGATTCGGGTCCGAACTTCGTGCTCGACGCCGCCGGCAAAAGAGCCGCATCGGTATTCACCTTCAATGCCTGGGGCGCGAAATGCCGGCCCTTCGACAAGGACGCGGCGGTCGGTGCCCGCGTCGCCGCACTGGCGGGCTCCCGCGCTTTCCGCTCCGATCTGGTCGTTGAGGGCGGCGGATTCCTATCCGACGGCGAAGGCACCTTGATCACTGCCGAATCGTGCGTGCTCAATCCGAACCGCAATCCGGGATGGACCAAGGCCGCCGCGGACGGCGGTGCCCGCCGGGGAGGAAATCTACTGCCGTTCGTATGTGAACTTCTATCTCGCGCACGGCGCGGTCATTGCTCCCGCCTACGGAATCGCGGAAGACGACGCGGCCGCCGAGACCCTGCGCCGCGCCTATCCGGACCGGGAAGTCGTGACTCTGCGGCTCGCCGACCTGTTCCGCGGCGGCGGGGGCATTCACTGCATCACCCAGCAAGAACCGCGCTCCAGCGCTACTTGAACGGTCGAAAAATAGTAGTATTCTGCGCCGAGCCTTGGCAGCCCGCCGTAACAGTCAAAGGACCATCGTGAACAAGAACTTCGCCTTGCTCGTCGCCGCCGCATCGATCTTCGCCTCTCTCGCGTGTCCCGCCCAGCAGCCGCCGGCCGCCGCGCCGGCCGCACTGCAGGCCGCGCCGCCGGCGGTCACCGCAATCCGCGCCGGCAAATTCATCGATGTCGACAAGGGCCGCGAGCTCGACAACCAGATCATTCTCATCCGCGGCTCGAAAATCGAGGCCGTAGGCGCGAATGTCGCCATCCCCGAAGGCGCCGCCATCATCGACTTGTCGAAGATGACCGTGCTGCCGGGCCTCATCGACTGCCATACGCATCTTGCGGATCTTGCGGATGCCGAACCATTGAACGTGCTGCAAAGGTCGGCGGTCGAAACGGCGTATGCGGCCATTCCCAATGCCGCCGTCACGCTGCTGGCGGGCTTCACCACCGTGCGCGACGTCGGCGTTTACCGCGCCCTCAACGATGTCGCCATGCGCGATGCAATCGCCCGGGGCCTGATCATCGGTCCGCGGATGTACGTGGCGGGCGCGTACATCACCATCAGCCAAGGTGCCGGCGCCATGACCGGACTCGCGCCGGACATTCAGCTGCCCTGGGATCTGCACTACGGCGAGGCGAACAGTCCCTGGGAAGTGCGGCAGAAGATCCGGGAGCTCGCGCACCGCGGCGCCGATCACATCAAGATTTTATCGACGGGCGCGGTGCTGACCCACGGCAGCAATCCCAAGTCCATCGAGTTCACGCCCGAGGAACTGCGCGCCGCGGTCGAGGAAGCCGCCAATTTCGGCATGCGGGTCGAAGCTCATGCTCATGCGGCCGAAGGCATCAAGAATGCCATCCGCGCCGGAGTCGCGTCGATCGAGCACGCGACCCTCATAGACGATGAAGGCATTGCGCTCGCCAAGCAGCACGGCACCTACCTGGACATGGACATCTACGACGAAGAATGCATCCAGTCCTCCGGGGCCACTCCGGCGGACTTTCTGCAGCATGATGCCGAGTTGGCCGAGCCGCAGCGGCGCAACTTCACCAAAGCGGTCCGCGCCGGCGTGAAAATGTCTTTCGGCACGGACGCGGGCGTGTGCCCGCACGGCATCAATGCCCGGCAATTCGCCTTCATGGTCAAGTACGGCATGACGCCGATGCAGGCGATTCAATCGGCGACGGTGAATGCGGCCGATCTGATCGGACACCCGGAATTATTCGGCTCCATCGCCGCAGGCAAATCCGCGGACATCGTTGCGGTCAACGGCAATCCGCTGGCCGACATCCGCGAGCTGGAACACGTTCACTTCGTCATGAAGGAAGGAAAGGTGTTCAAGCAGGACCCGTGAACCCGGCAATGGCGGCGATGAAATGCTCGCCGTAGCGCGCGAGTTTGGCGTGGCCCACCCCCGGCAGTTCGGCGAACTGGCTCAAGGTCACGGGCCGGCGCTCGACCATTTCGCGCAAGGTCGAGTCGTGGAACACGACGTAGGGAGGCAGTCCGCTTTCGTCCGCCAGGCGCTTGCGCAGCGCGCGCAGCTGATCGAACAACTCGGTGCTCCGCTCTGCCGCTGCGCCGCCGCCCGCCGCCGTGCGCGTGCCGGCGCTCCATGCCGGCGGCGTCCGCTCCCGCTTTGGGGCCGCGGCAAGGTGCACTCCGATTTCTTCGCGCAGCACCCGGCCGCTTTGAGCGTTGAGCGACAGCACCGAATAGCCGTCTTGAGTTTCCTCGATCAGGCCCTGGTGGAGCAGGCCGCGCGCGACTCCGCGCCATTCTTCGAGCGAGCGCTGCTTTCCGATGCCGTGGACAGTCAGGCTATCGTGCCCGCGCGACAGCACGCGTTCGCTGCGTGAACCACGCAGAATGTCTATGACGTGCGCGGCGCCGAAGCGCTGGCCGCGCTGCGCGAGGCGCGCGATGCAGGAGATGAACTGGCGCGCCTCGAGGCTCCAATCCTGCAGCGTGCGGGGTTCGCAGCAGTTGTCGCATGCTCCGCACGGAGCGGCCAGCGTCTCGCCCAGATACCGCAGTTGAATGGCTCTGCGGCACTCGGTGGACTGCGCGTAGTTCAATACCTGGCGCAATTGCTGGCGCGCCACGCGCTGTTCTTCCTCGAGCGCTGCGCCGGTGGACGGGTCCACTTTTTGCTGAATCAGGAATTCCGCCGTGCGGATGTCGGCGGCGCCGAAGAAAAGAATGCACCGGGCCGGATCGCCGTCGCGTCCGGCGCGGCCGGATTCCTGATAATAGCCCTCGAGGGTCTTGGGCAGGTCGTAATGAACCACCCAGCGCACGTCCGGCTTGTTGATGCCCATGCCGAAGGCGATGGTCGCGACGATGACCTGCACGTCGTCGCGTATGAAGGCCTCCTGATTGTCGCGGCGAGTCTCGCCGTCGAGTCCTGCGTGATACGGACGCACCCGGATGCCGTCGCCCTGCAGCTGCTGCGCGAGCTCGTCGACGCGCCTGCGCGACAGGCAGTAGACGATGCCGGCGCCTTGACCGCGGATCTCGGCCAATAGCTCCGCATAAGTTTTCTTGCTCTTGGCCCGCACCTGGTAGAAGAGATTCGGCCGGTTGAAGGTCGACACGTGCAGCGCTGCATTGCGCAGTGCCAGCTGCGCCACGATGTCCGTCCGCACCCTCGGAGTCGCGGTCGCAGTGAAGGCGAGAATGGGCACGTGCGGATGGCGCCGCCGCAGGGTCGATAATTGCCGGTATTCGCGTCGAAAATCATGCCCCCACTCCGAAACGCAGTGCGCTTCGTCGATCACGAAAGCATTGATTCCGGGGCCCTCATCCAGCCGGCGCAGCGGCCCGTCGAGAAAATCATCGAGCAGCAACCGCTCGGGAGCCAGGTAAAAAAGCTTGAACTCGCCGCGCAGCAACGCCGCGGTACGGCGCGACACTTCCGCGCCATCGAGGCCGGAGTTGATGAAACTCGCCGCGATATCGTTGTCCTTCAGCAGGCGCACTTGATCCTGCATCAGCGCTATCAGGGGTGAGACCACCAGGGTCACACCCGGCTGCAGCAGGGCGGGCAGCTGGAAGCACAGAGATTTTCCGCCGCCGGTGTGCATCAGCGCCAGCACGTCGCGGCCCGCCAACACATCGCGGACCACCGCTTCCTGACCGGGCCGAAATTGATCGAAACCGAAAATCCGCTTCAACGCCGCAGTCAATTCCGCCATTACATCGGTTCCGTGAATCTCTCCGGTCATTGTACATGCGGGGATCGGCTATCATATCGATGTAAATCAAACGAAAGGAGGTGCCGTGAAGCCACACCTGCCCGCATCGATTCGGTCGATCCTCTGGCTGTGGGCGCTTTGCGCCGCGAGCGCCCAGGCGGCCGCTGTTTCCCAACTCGAGGTTCGCGTCGCCATCGGCGCGCAGGACTTGAGCGCCGGCAGTTCTCTGGAGTTGCGCATCTACGAGGCAGGCAAAAATGTCAGGCGCCTGCCGCTGGTGCACGGCGAGTCGTGGGCGCGCGACTCGACCCACATCGTTCCGGTCAAACTGAGCGACGCGCTCGATCCGCACAATGTGGTGCGCTTCAGCTTGTACTACCGGAGCGCGAGTGCATTGGCGCCCGACCTTGCGATCGTCGAGGCCGATGTCGAGCTGCCCTCCACCGGGCAGCCGGCCGAACGTTTGCTCGACGCAACGCTGTCTGGGGTGGTCGGCCGGCAGGGGGAGCTTGCGACGCAGGAACGCGACCCGTCGGCGCTCGCTTGCCGGAGCGATTCGGATTGCGATGACAAGCGTGCTTGCAATGGCCGGGAGCGCTGTGCTCCTCATTCGCCGAATGCGGACGCGCGCGGCTGCGTGAAGGGAACGCCGGTGGTGTGCCCGGTCAACCAGGTCTGCGGCGAGGGCGTGGGTTGCCGTGGATTGGCCGGGGCTTCACAACCCTGACCGAGAGCTCAGCGTCAGCCGAGCGCATCATGCAGCGAGGCGAGCTGGGCTTCGGCCTGGGCGAGTATCGCCTCGCAATCGGGTTCGTTCACACGGATATTGTGGAAGGCGGTGATTCCGGCCGTCGATACGGTCCTTGCCGACGGGTTCGTCAAAGCGGGAGCGAGCGCTATGCTGGCGATGAGGATGTCCGAAAGTTCTTCGTCGCGCTTCCAGCGGCGTTCGAAATCATTCTGGTCGCCGACCGCGTTGCACATATCGTCCGGAAATCCCCAGTTCTCCAGCACCGCCTTGCCGATCTGCGAGTGCCAATCGGTGACCCGGTCGAGAAAGACCTGGTAGCTGCCGAATTCTCCCGGGTGATCGACCGCGCGCACCATGATGTACAGGCGGCCGATTCCATGGACGAGGCCGGTGAGAAAGGCTTCGTCGGGGCTGACGCGGGTGCGTTTCGCCACGGCATAACTCACCGAGGCGACCGAAATACATTCGCGCCAGAGTTCCGCCAAAGGCTTGGCGATCGAGCGCAGTTCATCCGCATGCTTCATCTGCTGAACCGCAAATGCCATGGCCGCGCTCTGGACCAATTGGTGTCCGAGGCGAGTGATCGCAGTCCGCAGATCGTGCAAGGGTTTGCCCGACGTATTGAAAGCGGCTGAATTGGCGGTCTGCAGCAGCCGCGCGGCCAGCCGCGGTTCGGCTCCGACGAGAGTGACGATCCTCTCGGGCTTCGTATTCGGGTCCGCCAATGCACTGCGAATCCGAATCATGACATCGGGGAAGCACGGCAGATCGACGGTGCCGGTCGACAATTCGCGCGCCAGGAAGCGCAGAAAATCGAGTGCGGTATCGTGCGATCGCGAGGTGAAGACGGTGTCGAACGTTCCGGGGTAGGAGTCGAGTTGAGTCGCCAGCGTTGTGGTAGGCATAGATCCAAAGCCTGTAATTGATGTGGGGGCGTTATGACCGCATATAGGGGTTTACGGCAGCGCCGCGCTAATCTTAAATCCTACAGGCGGCGCGTTATGTCAAAGATGAGCAAACCCAAGAAAGCAGGGCTTGCCGCGGACGACGCAGTTCACAAATTTCGCTATCGAAACGCGAGCACGACGGCAGCCGTTGCTGCGAGCAACACCGCGGCCTCGAAACGGTAGTCCTGCCACACCGGAAGCAATTTGAGCCGCAGCCGCTCGGCGCGGCTGATTTCCAGTTTCCACATCGTGGCTTCCTGAGAAGCTCGAAGGGCCGCTCTGCGGCGCAAGCTCACTCCGACCAGGATTGCCGCATCGAACGCCGTGAGAATGGGCGCCGCATACAGAAAATGGAAATGCGTCCAACCCAACACCACATTGATCAGGAACAAAGCGAGGCCGCCGAGCGAACCCAAGAGCATGGTGGCAGCGGCACCATCTGCATTGGCGCCGCGCCAGAACATGCCGACCAGAAACAGCGCAACCACCGGGGGCACTGCATAGGCGAGCACCGCTTGGAGGTACTGCCAAAGCGACGGGAACAACTGCAGCTGAGGAGCCCACAAGACGGCGACCACCAAGAGGGCGGCGGTACTCGCGCGGCCGATTCGAACCACCTGCCTGTCCGAGAGCCCCGGCTTGATTTGCCTGACCACGTCCATCGTGATGAGTGTCGATGCTGAATTGAGCATCGACGCGATGGATACCATCGTCGCCGCCACGAAGCCCGCCACCACCAAGCCAACGAGGCCGGTCGGAAGCAGATTGAGGATCAAGTTCGGGTAGACAAGATCCGGCCGGGCGAGCTTGGGGAACAGCAGCAGCGCGCAGGTTCCCGGCAACACGATCAAAAACAGCACCGGCAGCTTCAGTGCTCCGGCGAACAGCGCGCCCCAACGTGCGTGATCGATGTTTTTGGCGGACAACATGCGCTGCACGATGGATTGGTTGGTGCACCAATAGTAGAAACCCAACAGCGGTATTCCCAGCAGCAGGCCCGGCCAGGGCACGCCGGGGTCGCCGATCGGACGGATGAGCGACAGCACCGCCGGATCGACGCCTTTCATCACCGCGTTCCAACCGCCGGCGCGGGTGAAGGCGCCAATCGATATCAGCAGCGCACCTGCCATGAGGACCACGGCCTGAACCGCTTCGGTGTAGATCACGGCGCGCAACCCGCCGAGCGTCGTATACAAGCCCGCCGTACCCGCCAGAAGCGCCACGATCAGCCACAAGGGCCAGCCCGGAAACAGCAACTGGCATACCAGCGAACCGCTGTAGAGCACGCCGGCGGAGTCGACCACAATGTTGAGAAAGAGCGTAAGCAGCGCGAAATGAAGGCGGACGCGGCCGTCATACCGCTGCTCGAGGAATTCCGGCATGGTGTAGGTTTGGCTGCGGATGATGTAGGGCAGCAGGAAAACGCAGAAAAACACCAGGATTACGATGGCCGACCATTCATAGTCATAGACTGAAATCCCGATCGCATAGGCGCCGCCCGCCAACCCGACCAATGCCGTGGAGGACATGTTGGAGGCGAGAAGACTCAGGCCGATGACCGGCCAGCGCGTCGCCCTCGATGCCAGAAAATAGTCCACGGGCGCGATGCGACGGCGCGACACCAACAAGCCGAGCAGCATGAGGCCCGCCGCGTAGGCGATGACGACCAGCCAATCGATGGGTCCAAGCAACCCCTGATACGCGGAATTACCCGCCACGGACTACGCTCGTCTCCGGTGCGTGAAGTCGGTGTTCTCGTCGATTGGCAGGAAATTTGACAGCGCTGACATTTTTGCTATTAATCCTGTAAACTTTCGCTCCGGGAGGCCATACAGGCAAGCGCGGCAATATTTTTTGACAAGTATAAATATAAATAATTCAATTGGTTGTAGCAATTTCATGATCCATTATTTAGCACCGGATGGCACTGCGGCACCGACATCGGCTGCTGGTTTGCCGGCGGCAGTGTAAGGAGAGTTGCGTGCCCTCATTCCGTAGCTCTCTCGTCGTCTTGTTGTCTTGGGTCTTCGCCGTCGCGTCCGCGGCGTCGGCCTCCCCGGCAGCCAGTGTACATCCCGAACTTTGGCCTGCGGCGGTGCGGGCGCCTTTGGATCCTGCCGGCGAAAAGTTCATCGACCAGCTCCTCTCGCAAATGACGTTGGAGGAAAAGGTCGGTCAAATGATCCAGGCCGACATTGCATCGATTACCCCGGCGGAGTTGCGTACCTATCGACTGGGCTCGATTCTCGCGGGCGGCAACGCGGCTCCCGGAGACAATGTTCGCACGACCCCTCAGGCATGGCTGGATCTGACCGACGAGTTTTATCGTGCCTCACTGTCCGCTCCGAGCGCCGACCATCCGCCCATCCCGATCCTGTTCGGCATCGATGCCGTGCATGGACATGCGAAGGTGATCGGCGCCACCATTTTTCCGCATAACGTCGGCCTGGGCGCCGCGCACGACCCTGATCTCATTCGCCGCATCGGCCAGGCGACGGCCGAGGAGGTTGCCGCGACAGGAATCGATTGGACGTTCGCCCCGACCGTAGCCGTTGCCCGCGATGTTCGGTGGGGCCGCTCATATGAGAGTTATTCCGAATCGCCTGAATTGGTCGCCGAATACGCGTCGGCCATGGTCACGGGGCTGCAGGGGCGGCGCGGTACGCCGCAATTCATGGCACCGGGCCGAACCCTATCGTCGGTCAAGCATTTTCTCGGCGACGGCGGCACTCAAGGGGGACGCGACCAGGGCGAAAACCGCGCACCGGAAGCACAATTGTATGCGGTCCATGCGGCCGGCTATCCCGCGGCCATCAAGGCCGGCGCCCTGATAGTGATGGCGTCCTACAACAGTTGGAACGGCGTGAAATTGCACGGCGACCATTACCTGTTGACCGACATACTGAAAGGGCGGCTCGGGTTCGCCGGCTTCGTGGTGGGGGATTGGAACGCGCACGAAGAAATCCCCGGATGTACGAAGTACGCTTGCGCGGCCGCCATCCTCGCGGGCGTGGATATGTTGATGGCCCCCGACAGCTGGCGCGAAATCTACAAGAACACCCTGGCACAGGCGCGTACCGGTGAAATTCCGCGTGCGCGCATCGACGATGCGGTACGGCGCATATTGCGCGTCAAGAGCGTTGCGGGAGTGTTCAAGCGGCCGGCGCCCAAGCAACGCAGCGATGCGGGTGACTTTGCTGCACGGCTGGGGAGCCCCGCGCATCGCGCCTTGGCGCGCGAAGCGGTGCGCAAATCACTGGTGCTGCTCAAGAACGATCGCAGCACACTACCTCTGCGTGCGGGCGCCCGGATATTGGTCGCGGGAGATGCTGCGGACTCGATAGCCGCGCAGAGCGGCGGATGGACCATCGACTGGCAGGGCAACCGCAATACCAACGCGGATTTCCCGGGCGCCACCTCCATATTCGGCGGCATCCAGGCGGCGGTGAGCGCGGGCGGCGGCTCGGCGCTGCTGAGCCAGGACGGCCGATACTCGCAGAAGCCGGACGCCGCCATCGTCGTGTTCGGCGAAGGACCCTACGCCGAATTCGAAGGCGATCGGGAGAATCTCGAATTTTCGCCGGGCGACAAGCACGAACTCGAACTGCTGAAGCGGCTGCGCGCCGACGGAATTCCCGTGGTGACGATTTTCCTGTCCGGCCGGCCCTTGTGGGTGAACCCTTATATCAACGCTTCGGATGCCTTCGTGGCCGCATGGTTGCCGGGCAGCGAAGGCGAGGGCGTCGCCGATGTTCTTTTTGGCTCGGCCGGAGTCACGCGCTACGACTTCACCGGCCGCCTTGCTTTCTCGTGGCCGGACATCGCCATGCCCGTGACGTTCGACGCGGCAGGACATGTATCCGGCGCGTTGTTCGCACTCGGCTCGGGTCTCGACTACCGCGCTTCCGGCAATTCGCCGGTACTGCGGGAGGATCCCCGCATTCCGCCGCAGTGGGCCGCCGCGCCGGGAAGTCTTTTCCATGCGAGGCACGTAACCGCGCCCTGGTCTATCTTCGTGGCCGATGACGGAGCGGAAGTTCATCTCACCACCCAGCGGCAAGAAAGTCCGCGTGGCGCGGTCGCCGTTTCCTTGCAGGGGGAAGGCGTTTCGGCGATTTGGTCGGGCGCGCAAAGCGGCATGGTCAGGATATCAGGCCGCGCGAGCGATATGCGGCCGCAGGCCGGCGAAGGCGTGTCGCTCCATCTGCGATATCGCGTCGACCAACCGCCGAGCAAGCGCGTCGAAGTGGGCTTGCGCTGCAGCGAGCCCAAGTGCGGTACGCGCGGCGGAGCGATGCTGGACGTCACTCGGGAATTCAAGGCTTCGGCCCCGGGGGTTTGGCGCAGCTTGTCGATTCCGCTGTCGTGCTTTACGGCTGCGGGCGCGAGCATTGCCGAGGTGGAGGTCCCTTTCGCGATTGAAACCTCGGGCCGCTTCGGTTTGACGATCTCCGAAGTGAATCTCTCGCCCGCGGCCGCCTCCACCGCCTCGACGGCGACGACGGCGAC
>Ga0182030_10013324_pt1 | contig 16362 bp, 14 predicted proteins | sample 812S3MmetaG_FD_121299 | JGI IMG/M metagenome (GOLD analysis project Ga0182030, IMG submission 121299) | Permafrost microbial communities from Stordalen Mire, Sweden - 812S3M metaG (Illumina Assembly) | ecosystem: Environmental > Terrestrial > Soil > Wetlands > Permafrost | place: Sweden...
CCGGGACGTGCAGTTGGAACTCCCCCTGGCGCCCTGGGAGGCGGCATTGGGTGCCAAAGTGGCGGTGCCCACTCTCGGTGGAACCGTCGAGGTGACCATTCCGGCCGGCGCCCAGGCTGGCCAACGGCTTCGATTGCGGGGGCGGGGCTTTCCGGGCGCTCCGGCAGGCGACCAGCTGGTCACGCTCAAGATCGTCACCCCGGCGGCGGAAACACCCGCGGCCCGCGAGGCCTACGAACGCATGCGGCGCGAGTTTGACTTCAATCCCCGGGCGGCATGGTCTTAGTGCGGGCGGTGCGCCGGCCGTTGAGCCGCTGGAGCGCTTGAAGTCCGTTCCCGTGCCCCCATTCATTGCCCGTCTCCGTTGATCCACCCATCACGACAGCAAGGCCATGACGACCGACACACAGCCGCAAACGCGAGAATTCCAATCAGAGACCAAGCAGGTGCTGCGCCTGGTCATCCACTCCCTGTACTCGCACAAGGAGATATTCCTTCGGGAACTGATATCGAACGCGTCCGACGCGTGCGAGAAGCTGCGCTTCGAGGCGATTGCCAATCCGTCGCTGTTGGGGGCGGATGAGCCGGCCGTGACCCTCGTCCCCGATGCCGCCGCCGGTACGCTGACGGTCAGGGACAACGGCATCGGCATGAACGAGGCGGAGGTCATCGACAACCTGGGCACGATCGCCCGCTCCGGGACCAAGAAGTTCCTGGAGGGCTTGAGCGGCGACAGCGCCAAGGACGCGCAGCTCATCGGTCAATTCGGCGTGGGGTTTTACTCCGCGTTCATCGTCGCCGACCGGGTGACCGTGCTCACGAAACGCAGCGACGCCCCCGGGGTGCGTTGGACGTCGGATGGTGAAGGGTCCTATGAGATCGAGCCCTCCGACAAGCCCGATCGCGGCACTGAAGTGGTCATGCACCTGCGCGACGAGGACAAGGAGTTCCTGGAGCCGGTGCGGCTGCGCTCCCTGGTGCGCAAGTATTCGGACCACCTGAGCATCCCGATCAAGCTCAAGACGGGCGACACCGAGGAGACCGTCAATCAGGCCAAGGCCTTTTGGACGCGGTCCAAATCCGAGCTCACGGACGAGGACTACCAGGCATTCTACAAGCATCTGACCCATGATTCCGAGGACGCCCGGGCCTGGGCGCACAACAAGGTCGAAGGCAACATCGAGTACACCTCGTTGTTGTATCTGCCGAAACGGGCGCCGTTCGACCTGTTCGAACGCGACCAGCGCGGGGGTGTCCAACTCTATGTCCGGCGCGTGTTCATCATGGACAAGGCCGCTGAACTGTTGCCGCCCTGGCTGCGCTTCATGCGCGGACTGGTCGATACCGCCGATCTGCCGCTCAACGTTTCGCGCGAACTCCTGCAGAACAACCGCACCGTCGAGAAGATCAAGTCCGCGCTGGTCAGGCGCTCGCTCGACTTGCTGGAGGAGCTGGCCGGCGACAAGCCGGAGGAGTACGCGGAATTCTGGAAAACCTTCGGGGTGGTGCTGAAGGAAGGTGTGATCGAAGATGCCGGGCAGAAAGCGCGCATCGCGAAGCTGCTGCGTTTCAATTCGACCGCCTCGACCGACGACGTCCAGGGTGTGACGCTCGAGGCATATGTCGCGCGGATGAAGCCCGACCAGAAGGCGATCTATTATCTCACGGCGGATACGCTCGCGGCGGCGCGCAACAGCCCCCACCTCGAGGGTTTCGGCGCCTCGGGCTACGAGGTGCTGCTGCTCACCGATCGCATCGACGAATGGGTCACGAGCCATTTGCACGAGTTCGAGGGCAAGACTCTGGCCAACGTGGCGAGTGCCGCTGCGGACGTGGCTTCCGCGATCGAGACTCCGGAGAAGGCGGCCGCGGAGAGCTCGTACAAGGCGACGGTGGAGCGTCTCGCCAAGATTCTCACCGGCAAGATCGCGAGTGCCCGCGTTTCCGGGCGGTTGACGGATTCCCCTGCCGTGCTGGTGGCGGGCGAGTTTGGCGTCAGCCTGCGGATGGGGCGAATTCTGAAGCAGGCCGGCCAGAACAACCCATTTGCCACGCTGCCAGTCCTCGAGCTGAACCCGAAGCATGCGCTGGTCGAGCGCTTGCGGGAAACCTCCGACGATGAGGGGTTCTCTGAGCTCGCGCACGTGCTGTACGATCAAGCCATGCTCGCCGAAGGCGGAGATCTGGACGATCCGGCGACCTTCGTGCGGCGCGTCAACAAACTCATCGTCGCCGGTCTCGCCGCCCAGCCCCAGCCCAAGATCATCCTGAGTTGACGGAGCTGATGCCATGACCCCCACGCATCCGATCACCCTGGTCGTGCCGCCCGAGCCCGCCGACCACGCCCAAGGCCCCCTGCATGCGCGCGTGACGGTGATCGAGTACGGCGACTTCGAGTGTCCCAGCTGCCGCGTGGCGGCAGAGACGCCGAAGCTGCTGCTCGATCGCTTCCCGAGCAGCGTGCGGTTTCTGTTTCGCCATTTTCCACTGGAGGAGGCGCATCCGCATGCCCTGGCGGCAGCCGAAGTGGCCGAAGCGGCGGCCGCCCAGGGGAAATTTTGGGAGATGCACGACGTGCTGTTCCAGAACCAGCCGCATTTGAAGGAAAGAGATCTGCATCGCTACGCCGAGCAGATCGGCCTCGACATGGTGCGGTTCAAGGCCGAGATGGACGATCACATCTACCTGCAGAAGGTTCGGGAGCACCTCGCCGGCGGCCGGCGCAGCCACATCCGGGCGACCCCGACGTTCTTCGTCAACGGCGTGGTGCGCGATGTGTCCTACGGGATGCAGGCGCTGCACGATGCGGTTGCCGCCGCGGTGAAATAACCCACCGCCACCGTGCCGCACGCGGCGCTTCCGTACGGCCGGAACCGTGCGGCCGGCGGCGCAATTCTCCCCGAAAACCGTCAAGTTTTCGCACCGCCTGCCGATGCCGATCCCATAGAGGCGACGGATCAAGGCATTGGATACTCTCCGATTCGACGAGATGGGCGGCGCAAAACGCCCGGGACGTGCGGTGAGACTCATTCCGTGGCTGATCGTCTGCGCCTGGCTGGCCGCGACCCTATGCGCCTTCCGATTCTTTGATCTGCGGCTGCCGGAGGGTTTGTGGTGCATCAGCTAAACGGCGAGGGCCGTCCATCGGGGAGTTTCCCATGAGCGGCGAGAACGGCTACTTTTCACAGTTATATCGAAGCGCGGACCGGCTGCTCTTCATCGTCGTCTCGGCGATGTTGCTGATTTCGTTCGCGCTGGCGCCCTGGTACCACACCTGGGCGCAAGCCCTCGTGATCGGTGTGCCGGCCTGGGCCATCTGTGCCTGGTTGGTGCGCGCGCAGGGCGGCACGCTCGTGACGCGATGCGCCGTCGCCGCGGCGCTGATGGTCCTGTCGTCCTTGCAGATCGATCAGGCCCACGGCATGATCGAGGAGCACTTCACGATTTTCGTGCTGCTCGCCTTTCTACTGATCTACCGGGACTGGGTGCCGCTGGTGGTCGCCGCCGGCGTGATCGCCGTGCTGCATCTGTCGCTCGACCTTCTGCAGAACGCGGGGCAACCGGTCTGGGTATTCGCGATTTCCGGCGGGCTCAGCATCGTCCTGCTCCACGCGGCCTACGTCATCGCCGAGACGGTCTTGCTGGTCTGGATGTCGATCCAGATGCGCGCCGAAATCGACGCACTCGGCGGCGACCCCCGGGAGTTATCCAAGATCTCCGGCGAACTCGCGCACGGCAATCTCAGCATCGACGTCGCGACGGCCGGGGCGAAACCGACGAGTCTCGTGTGCGCCATGGAGGCGATGCGCTCGCAGCTCAAGACTAAAACCGAACTCGAGGCGGCCGTTACCGCGGAACTCAAGGCCAACATGGAGCGCGAACGGGTCAGCGGCGAGGAGAACAGCCGGATTCGAGTCGCGCTCGACCGCATCGGGGCGGGTGCGCTGGTGGTGGGCTTGAACGACGACATCATCTATGCGAACGATTTTGCCCGGTCCATTTTCAGCGCGCATGCGGCTGAATTCCGCCAGTTCCTACCGGGCTTCGACGTCGCGCAGCTGATCGGGACCCGGTTCGGCCAGTTCGACAACGTACCCGCGCTCCGGGGCAACGGACTCACCGGAACGAACGACAATAAGACCGCGGACGTCGCGCTGGGCCTCGCCAGGTTCAGGATCACCGCGAGTCCCATCCTCGACGGCGGCGGCAAGCGCCTGGGAACGGTCATGCAGTGGCTCGACCGGACGCAGGAAGTAGCGGCGGAGGAGGAAGTGAACAGGACGGTGGCCGGCGCGATCGAGGGTGATCTCACCCTGCGCCTGCGGGAGGATGGCAGGGAGGGCTTCTTCAAGAGCCTCGCCACCGGCATGAACCGGCTGATCGCCAACATGGCAGACGTCGTCTCGGCCATGGCCCAGGCGGCGGAGCAGGTGCGGGTCGGGGCCGACGAAATATCGCGCGGCAATCTCGATCTCAGCCAGCGCACCGAGGAACAGGCATCGAGCCTCGAGCAGACCGCCGCCTCGATGGAACAGATGACCTCCATCGTCAACCACAGCGCCGACAATTCGGAGCAGGCCAACAAACTCGCCATTGCGGCGCGCGAGCACGCGGAGCAGGGGGGGCAGGTGGTGGAATCCGCCGTCGCTTCGATGGCGCGGATCAACTCCTCCAGCAAGAAGATTGCGGACATCATCGGAGTGATCGACGAGATCGCCTTCCAGACGAACCTGCTCGCCCTGAACGCGGCGGTGGAGGCGGCCCGGGCGGGTGAGCAAGGCCGTGGGTTCGCCGTGGTTGCCGCGGAGGTCCGCAACCTGGCCTCCCGCAGCGCCGAGGCGGCCAAGGAAATCAAGACGCTGATCCAGGATTCGGTCGGGCAGGTCACCGAGGGGGCGAAGCTCGTCGATGAAACGGGCCGGGTGCTCGGCGGGATCGTGTTGGAGGTCAAAAAGGTCGCCGACGTGGTCGCCTCGTTGGCCAACTCCAGCCGCGAGCAGGCCTCCGGCATCGAGCAGGTTAACAAGGCGGTGACCTCGATGGACAGTATGACTCAACAGAATGCCGCCCTGGTGGAAGAGGCGTCCGCGGCGGCGCAGTCGCTCACCACTCAGGCGGCCAGGCTGTCAGAACTGATCGCACGCTATCGCGTCGACAGCGCGGCGGTCGCGCCCGCCCGGGCTCCGGCGGCGGCGCCCCAGCCCGACCGGCGGGCGGCCAAGAGACCCTGGAGCGCGCCGGTCAAAGCGACCACCGTCAAGGCGCCGAGCGTCAAGACACCGGCGCGCGTCCCTGCGGCGGGCGGCGGCGGTGACGACTGGGAGCAGTTCTAGCCGTTAGACCGGCTGTCAGGGCGCGCTCAGGCGCACATCGAAGTGGATCGACACGGCGTCTGGCCGGGTCGTGATGCCGAGGACCTGAAAATCCTCCATCCGGGCCGGTGAGTCGCCGGCCGGCAGCACGTCCCGCCTGACGAAAGCCGACACATCAAGGGCCGCGGAGCGGGGCAGGAGCGTCGGATCCACCTGCAGGGCAAGGGCCAGCGCACTGCGCGTCGTGTCGTCGTCGATCCGATCGATGCGGATGTCCTCGAGAACGAGCGTGTGGCCGCCTCCCCGCAATCGTCCCGAGAGCGTGACATTCGAGGCAAGGTCCGCCCCCACACAACTCCCGCCGACATCCTGACCGAGACGAGAGGTGAGGTGCGCGTGCAGGACGAGCCGATCGTTTTGCAGCTGCGTGCGCGGCGATTCGAGGTAGGTGTGGCAGCCGCCGTCGTCGATCAGATACCAGCGGCCCGCGTGCGCGAAGAGTTGCGTGGCGACGAGGTTCTGCACGGCGCGCGGCCCGACGGTGAGCTGCGAGTCCGCAATCGCCGGCAGCGCCGGAAGGAGCACGGCGCCCCACAGGGCCACGATCAGGGGTCGTCGGGGAAGTGTCATGTCCGCACGCTCGGCGCGACCTTTCCAGGTCTAGCGGAAGGGCGTCCCATCCTTGTGAACGTAGCCCGCGCGCCCCTTGAGAAAGCGCAGGTCGATATCCGGGTAATCGCCCTCGTCCTCGGCCGGCCTGCGCGACCCGACCTCCAGGATCACGGCGTCTCGCGCGGAGCGGTTCTGGAAGTGATGACCGTCCTCCTCGCCGGCCTTGAATCCCGCGCAATCGCCGGGACCCAGAAGTTCCTCCCCGGCGCCGGTGACCAGGACCACTTCGCCCTCGAGCACGTAGGTGAACTCATCCTCCGCGGAATGCCAATGGCGCTGGCTCGACCACGCGCCGGGCGGCAAGCGAAGCAGATTCACACCGAAATCCGTGAGTCCGGCCGCATCTCCCAAGCGCTGACGGGCCCGTTCGGCACAGGGCTCGTGATAGGGGCTGGGATAGCGCGACCCTTTCACCACGGGCACCGCCGGCACATCGATCCTCTTGGTCATCGCCGTCTCCCCGCCTCGACGCTCTACGACCAGTCGTCGCCGCCGCCGCCACCACCCCCACCGCCGTCATCCCACGAGCCCGGGTCATTGACGCCGAAATCCGTTCCGCCCATGTCCGTATTCGACGCCTGCTGCCAGTCGTTCGAGTCCTCCGGCGGGACAATCGTGCCCTCACGGCGGCCTCCGTCGAGAAAGTGGTGGGCCAGTTCCTCTCCAGCCACCACGCCGGCGCCCACGGCAAGCCCCGAGGCGAGTCCTCCGGCGATGCCAGACCCCATTCCACCGCCCACCGGGCCGCCGTAGCCGGGGCCGCCATAGCCGGCCGGACCGCCATACGTGCCCGGTGCGCCGCCCGCGACCGCACCGCCCGCGGGATATTGCGAGTAGCCGCTACGCCGCCGAAACAGCATCCAGAGTGCACCGATCGCGAGCACGAAGATCAGCGCGATCCCCCAGGGGAAATGCGCTGCGGCTGGCGCCTCCGTCATGCCGGCGACCCGGGTTGCGTGATTCTGACCGGTTAGGCCCAGATTGGATTTCAATTCCTGAACCGAGCGTTGATTCTCGTGCGTCAGGCCCGGATCGATGGACTCCGCCTGTTGCAATTCGGCACGGCCTTGCGCGGTCTTGCCCTCCTTTGAGTACAGTTCCGCCTGCACGTAGTGAGCCTTGGCGCTGTTCGGGTGGTCCTTGAGCACCTGATCCATCATCTGCTGGGCTTGGTCGAAACGCCCGGCCTCGGCTGCCTCGTAAATCTGATGCACCGTCGGGTCGGCGCCGTCGGCCGCGCGCGCTGCGCCCACGAGGGACATTGCCAAAGCCGTCGTCGCCAGAGTCACAGCCAGTAGTCTTCGCATAACAGGCCCCCATGTGGTCGATTTGACCGTTGGGAGATTAGATATGGGCGGGGCGGCGAAGTTCAACGCCTCTTGACCGGGCTTGAGATGCTATTTCGACAGGGATCGGGGACAATCAGTTCATGGGCGGCCGCATCGCGATCATCGGAGCGGGATTCAGCGGCACCGTGGTTGCCGCGAACTTGTTACGACGTCCGCCGGCCGGCGTCTCGGAGATTCTCCTGATCGAACGCGCCGCCGACATCGGGCGGGGAGCCGCCTATGCCGTGCACGCCTTCCCGTATCTTCTCAACGTTCCGGCAAGCCGGCTGTCGGCCGACTCGGGCCGCCCGCTGCAGTTTCTGGATTTTGCGCGACGGTCGCTGCCGGACGCCGGACCTGAGGATTTCCTGCCGCGGCAGCTGTACGGCGACTATCTGCAGGAATTCCTGACCGAGGCCGAGCGGGCTGCGACGCACGGCACTCGTCTCACCCGCGTACGCGCCGAGGTGACGACGTTGTCGCACCGCCGTCAGGCCGATGCGATCGTCGTGGAGTTGGCGGGCCGCGAACCGCTCACGGCGCGGTGGGTGATACTGGCGACCGGCACGCCCCCCGCCACCACGCCGGTGTGGGCCAGCGGGGTTCGCGAACATCCGGCCTATCGCGACGACCCCTTCGACCTGCCCGCCGACTTAGGATCGGCGCAGGTGGTGCTCGTGATCGGCAACGGCCTGACCATGGTGGATGTGGCGTACCAGCTGACGCACGACGGCGCACGCGCGCCGCGCCTCGTCACCATTTCACGACGCGGCCTCACCCCGTTGCCCCAGTCGGAGTTTCACGGGTCGGCCGTCGAGGGCGGCGGCGAGTTCCTGAAACGCGTGACGACGGTGCGCGAGCTCATGTCGGCGACGCGCGCCCTGGCACGGGAGGTTCAGGCGCATGGCGGGGACTGGCGTGAAGTCGTGACGTTCGTCCGCAATCATGCGCCCGAAATCTGGCATCGCCTGCCGGAGGTCGAGAGACGACGTTTCGTGCGTCACGTACAGAGTTACTGGGACGTGCACCGGCATCGCCTGCCGCTGCGGCTGAACGCTCACCTCGACGCGCTGCGGCTCATGGGACGGCTCGAAGTCAGGGCGGGCCGGATCGAGCGCGCCGAGCCGGTGGGCCCGCGGTTGCAGGTGACGTGGCGCAACCGCGGCACCGGCCGCGAGGAGCGACTGATTGCCGATGCGGTGATCAATGCCACCGGTCCGGATTACGTGCTCCGGCGTTCGCGCAACCCCCTCCTGCGGTCGCTGTGGACCGCGGGGCTCATCCGCGCTGATGCGCTCGAGCTGGGGCTCGTCACCACGGCGGAGCACGCGTGCGTGGGACGTGACGGGTCGGTCAACGACCGGTTGTTTTATCTGGGGCCGATGCTGCGGGCGTCGCACTGGGAGGCGACCGCGGCCGCCGAGTTGCGCAACCACGCGGAGCGGCTGACGCGCCACCTCGGCGAAGTCGCCTCCCGGTTTCTACATCAGCGCAGCGATGCCCTCCAGCAGCCGTTCGATGTCGCCGGCGCTGCTGTACAGGGAAATGCCCGTCCGCAGTAGCCCGCCGCGTTCGGCGAGGCCGAGGCGTTCGACGGCACGGGCGGCGTAGAAATTACCATCCCAGACGCAGATACCGTCCGCGCCGAGCCGGTCGGCGGCCTCTCCGGCGGTATGATCCGACAGCGTGATCGATACCGTCGGCGCACGCGAACGCCGGCTGAAATCCGGACCCCAGACCCGCGTGCCGGGCAGCGCCTGCACCCGATCGTGATAGGACTTCGCCAGCTCGTGCTCGTAGGCGGCGATGCCGCTCATGGCATCGACCAGGCGCTCGCGCAGGGTCGCCCCGTGGCCCCATCCCGCCAGGTAGTCCACCGCCGCGCGCATCCCGTCGATGGCGGCGTGATTGAGCGTTCCCGTTTCGATCCGGTATGGCGCCGACGGATCCTGGACGCGCAGACGGTTGGTGGGCAGGCGGTCGAGCGCACCGGGCTTCGCGTAGAGGACGCCGACATGCGGACCATAAAATTTATAGCCGGAGCAGAGCAGAAAGTCCGTGTCGAGGGCGCGCACGTCGATCGGGAAATGAGGTGCGTAATGGACCGCGTCGATCACGAGCAACGCACCCACGCCGTGACTCAACTGTCGTGCGAGCTGAAGGTCATTGACCGTACCGAGCGCATTCGACGAGGCGCCGATCGCCAGCACCCGGGTGCGGGACGTGATCTTCGCGGCCAGGTCGGTCACGTCCAACTCCCCGGATTTCCGGAGAGCCACCTCCCGCACGATGACGCCGCGTTCCCCGAGCGCCAGCCACGGACCCCGGTTCGCCTCGTGATCCAGCTCCGTGACGAGCACCTCGTCACCCGGTTCGAGGGTGCGGCCGATGGCCGTGCTCAGCGCGAAATTGAGCGTGGTCATGTTCTGCCCGAAGGAAATGCAATCTCCGGATGCGGCGCCGAGGAAGGCGGCGAGAGTCTCGCGCGCGACCTGCATGCGGCGGTCGACTTCCCGCGACGGCGCGAAGCTGCCATGAGTGTTGACGTTGCAAGTCCCGTAAAAATCGGTCATGGCATCGATGACGGACTGCGGCACCTGCACGCCGCCCGGTCCGTCGAGATAGACGAGCTCGCGCCCGCCGCGGGCCTGCAGGGCCGGGAAATCCCGGCGGGCGCGCCGGCTGTGCTCGGCCGTGAACGCCATTACAGCAGGTCGTAGGTGAAGTCGTAGCCGGTGGGCGTGGCGTCGCGCGGATGAAGCTTGAGGCTGCCCTTCGCCCCCGCATACTTCCCGGTGCCGCCCGTGACCACGAACAGCGAATCGCCGGTGTCGAGGAACGGCCCTTCGATGGTGATCTGGCCCTCCTTGAGGATCGCGGTCCAGAAGCACTCCCAGCTCTTTCCGACGACGGTGCGCACGCAATAACCCTGGTCCGAGCCGACTTTGGTCTTGTTCGCGGCATCGAACAGCTCATTGGCGAACACCAGCATGTCGCCCACCGAATCGCCCTTGGCCGCGAGGTCGACCGTGACTTCGCCCACCGGCCGTTCGACCACCCTGATCTGTTCCGCGGCGACCGCCGGGAGCGTCGCGAGCAGCGCGGCACACGCCGCGATGCCCGTTCTCGCATGCACGCTGTTCGAAATCGTGGATGTCGTCATGTGGATCTCCCTGTGTTTGAATTCCTGCGATAATAGCAACATGGAGAAGATTTTGAGCCGCGATGTCGTGCCGCTGATCGAAGAGGCGGCAGCGCGCGTGTATGCGGTCGTCAGGGAAACTCCGCTGGTCCCCTTCGCCGGTCCCGGCATGGCGGCGCCGGCCTACGCGAAGTTCGAACAACTGCAGCATACCGGATCGTTCAAGCTGCGCGGGGCGACCAACAAACTGATGAGCCTCGGCGGCGCGCAGGCCGCGGCCGGCGTCATCACCTCGTCCACGGGAAATCACGGGCTGGGTGTGGCGGCGGCGGCGCAGCGTCTCGGGATCGGCGCGGAAGTGTTTCTGAGTTCGCAGGTCAGCGACCTGAAGCGGGAAAAAATCCTCGCGCGCGGCGCGCGCGTGCGCATCAGCGGCGACGATCCGCTCGCTGCGGAAATCGCCGCGCGGGCGGCGGCCCGGGAATCGGGCCGCACCTACGTGTCGCCTTACAACGATCCTCATGTGGTGGCGGGTCAGGGCACGATCGCCGTTGAACTGCTGCGCCAGTTGCCCGACCTGGACGCCGTGTTCATCGCCACGGGCGGCGGCGGCCTCATCAGCGGCATCGGCAGCCTGCTGCGGCACGTGGCGCCGCGCGCCGAAATCATCGGTTGCTGGCCCGAGAATTCGCCGGTGTTGTACGAGTGCCTCAAGGCGGGGCGCATATTCGACGCTCCCGAGACCGCGACGCTGAGCGAGAGCACGGCCGGCGGCGTGGAGGAAAATTCCATCACCTTCGATCTGTGCCGGGAGGTGATGCATCGCGGCGTGCTGGTGACCGAGGCGCAGATCCTCTCCGCCATGCGCTGGGCGCACGCCGAAGGATGGGCGGTGGAGGGCGCCAGCGGCGTCGCGTTGGCCGCCTATTTCAAGGAGGCGGCGGCCTATGCCGGTCGCAAGTGCGTGGTGCTGATCTGCGGCGGCAATCCCTCGCCCGGCGTCGCGGCGCTGTTGGAAGGTTAGGAAATCTACGGGGAGAAATCGGAGGCCGCGATCTCGATCAGCGTCGGACCGGGCGCATCGAGCGCCTCGCGAACGGCATGGCTCAAAGCCTGCGCCGTGCGGGGGCGCGACCCCAACGCGCCGCAGGCCCTCGCCAGTGCGATGAAATCGGGGTTGCGCGCGATGACCCCGGTGGGCGCAATGCCGCCCGCCTGCATGTCGTCCCGGATCTGGCCGAGGGCCGAATTGTTCCATACGACGATGGGAAGGCCGATGCGCTCGTCCACGGCGGTCATGAGCTCGTTCAAGGTGAACTGCAGGCCGAAGTCGCCTGCGAGGGCCAATACGGCGCGTGCCGGACTGGAAATTTTTGCGCCCAGCGCCGCCGGCATCGCGAACCCCAGCGTCCCGTAACCCGAGGGGTGAAACCACTCGCCGGGTCCCGCCGCGGCGAAGGCGTAGTTGCCGAAGTAGGCGATCTGGGTCATGTCGCTGAACACCACCCCGTCGCGCGGCAGAGCCGCGCGAATGGCGCCGAGGGCCGCCAGGTGCAGGCGGGCCGCGGCGTCGAAGGTGGCTTCGATGGCGGCACGGTGCGCGGTCGCGCCGCCCGTTTGGGTTTTCCAACCGGTGCGCGGGGTGAGATGCGCCTGAATCAACTCGAGGCTGGTGCGAGCATCGCCCCACACCGGCACTTCCGCGGCGTAATGGTCGACAAGCTTGGCCGGATCCACGTCGATGCGAATCAAGAGACCGCCCAACGAGAGCTTTAACCCCGTGTAGATGTCCGTCTCCGCGAGTTCGGTGCCGACCGCGACCACCACGTCGGCATCTGCGAGCAGGCTTTGCGTGGCCCGGTAGGGAAGCGACGTGCCGAGATTCGACGGGTGGCCGTCCGGGATTACACCCTTGCCCGCCGCCGTGGTCACCAGGGGACAATCCAGCGTGTCGATGAGCCGGTGCAGAGCGGCGGCGGCGTGCCGAGCCCCGCCCCCGGCGATGACGACGGGCCGTTCGGCGACGCGCAGCAGTCTCACCGCCGCATCGATCTGGTCAGCGGCAGCCTGGGGCAGCGGGGTCGGGTCGGCAAAGCGGGCCGCGGGCAGGGACGTGCGTTCCGCCAGCACGTCGAGCGGCACCTCGAGGTACGCCGGCTTGGGCCGGCCGGTTCGCAACGAGGCGAGACAAACACGCAGATGATCGCGCACATCGTCGGCGCTCGTCGCCTGTCGAGCCACCCCGAAGACACCCTCCGCCAGCGCCCGCTGGTCCTTGAGTTCGTGCAATACCCCCCACTGTTTGCCGAGGGACGCGCGCGCCGGAGTGCTGGCCACGACCAGCATGGGCACGGAATCCGAGGCCGCCTGGGCCGCCGCGGTCAGGATGTTGGTCAGTCCGGGCCCGGAAATCGTGAAGGCCGCGGCCGGGCGCCCTGACAGACGCGCAAAGCCGTCCGCGGCGAACCCGGCGCCCTGTTCATGCCGCACCAGGACGTGGCGGACGTCCGAGGCGGCCAAGCCGCGGTACAATTCGAGATTGTGCACGCCGGGGATGCCGAATACGGTGTCGATATCGTTGGCGGCCAGCAACTCGACGAGAAAACAACCGATGGTCCGCGACATGGTTAAAAGTATGCAAGCCCGACCCCCGGTGTGGCAACAAGCCGGGGAGCGTCCGGCATGAAATACTCGCAACTGGTCGAGCGCATCGGGGGCGACGGTGCCGATGCGTGGGACGTGCATTACGAGGCGCGCGCGGCGCAGGAGCGCGGCGAGGACGTGATCCTGCTCAGTGTCGGAGATCCCGATCTCGAGACGCCGGCGCCCGTGGTCGAGCGCGCGATCGAATGCCTGCGCGCGGCCGACACGCATTACACGCCGGCGGCGGGCCGCGAAAAATTGCGTGAGGCGATTGCGGCCCAGCACCGGACTCGCAGCGGCCAGGCGGTCGATGCCGCCAACGTGATTTTCCTTGCCGGCGTGCAAAACGCCTTGTTCGCCTCGTCCTTATGTCTCGCGGGTCCCGGCGACGAGGTGATCGCCCTGGAGCCGCTGTATCCGACGTACCCGGCCGCGCTCGAGGTCTCCGGCGCGAAGATGATCCGGGCACCCGCCGGGGCCGGCGGCTTTCGCGTCGACCTCGCCGCCCTCGAGCGCCTCATCACGCCACGCACCCGGGCAATTTTCTTTGCCACCCCCAACAATCCCAGCGGTGCGATCCTGGATCAGGGCGAGCTCGATGTGATCGGGCGGCTCGCGCAGCGGCATCAGCTGTGGTTGGTGGCCGACGAGGTGTATGCGGGGCTCGCCCCGCACGGCAAGGTGCCGAGCCTCGCGGCGCGGTTGCCGGAGCAAGTCGTCACGTTGGGCAGCCTGTCGAAGTCCCATGCGATGCCTGGTTGGCGGGCCGGATGGCTGGTGGGGCCGCCGGCGCTCGTGCGGCACGTCGAGGCGCTGGCGCTGTGCATGCTGTATGGGCTGCCGGGCTTCATCCAGGAGGCCGCCCTGACGGCGCTCGACGTCGCGCCGGAGGCCGAGGCCCGCATCCGCGAGTACTGCGCCGCGCGCCGCGATCTGGTCCTCGGCGGCCTCGACGAAATCCCGGGCATCAGCTGCTGCGTCCCCGACGCCGGCATGTTCCTGCTGGTCGACGTGCAGGCCACGGGGTTGTCGGGACACGATTTCGTGGCGGAACTGTACCGGGCGGAGGGGGTCTCCGTGCTGGACGGCGGAGCCTTTGGCCTGGCGACGCGCGGATACGTGCGAGTCTGTTTCGCGGCCGAGCAGGCGCAGTTGCGCGAGGCCTGCGTGCGGATCCGGCGCTTCGTCGCCGGCTTGATGAGCAGGCTCCAATAATACACGTGAGGTGAACGATGGCGGACATGGGCATGGTGGTGCGGACCGTGGGCGGCCCGGAGGTGCTGGAGTGGACCCCGCTCGACACTCCGGCGCCCGCGCCGGGCGAGGTGCGCGTGCTGCAGCGGGCCGTCGGCGTCAATTTCATCGACATCTATTTTCGCAGCGGCTTGTATCCGTGGCCGACGGCGCCGTGGATTCCCGGTGCGGAAGCGGCCGGTGTGGTCGAGGACGTGGGTGCCGGCGTCACCGCCTTCAGGCCCGGCGACCGCGTCGCCTACACCATGCCCGTGGGTGCGTACCGCACGCGCCGGGTGGTCCCTGCGGACCGGCTGGTGAAGATCCCGGAGCCGATTTCGTTCGAGACGGCGGCTTCGGTCATGTTGAAGGGACTGACCGCGCAATTTCTCGTGACGTCCTGCGCCGGCATTCGTGCGGGTCAGGCAGTTCTCGTGCATGCGGCGGCCGGCGGTGTCGGACTTCTGCTCGGGCAATGGTTGAAACTGCTCGGCGCCACGGCCATCGGGACGGTCGGTTCGGCGGAGAAAGTGGCGTGCGCACGGGACCACGGATTCGCACACGTGATCCAAAGCAGGACCGAGGATGTTGCCGCGCGCGTCGCGGAAATCACGGGTGGCAGCCGCTGCGACGTGGTGTTCGACTCGGTCGGCAACGATACCTGGCGCGGCTCGCTCAAGTCTCTCAAGCCGCGGGGCCTGTTCGTGAGCTTCGGCCAATCCTCGGGCCCCATCGCGGATTTCAAGATCGGCGATCTTTCCGCCGGGGGCTCGCTGTTCGCAACCCGCCCGACCCTGTTCGATTACATCAAAACTCGCGAAGATCTGCAGGCGCGTGCGGACGATCTGTTCGCGCGCCTCGCGGCCGGTGAGGTGGAGGCGCACATCGGCCGGCGCATGCCTCTGTGCGACGCGGCCGACGCGCATCGCGCGCTCGCCAGCCGTGCGACCATCGGCGCCACGGTGTTGACCACGGCATGAGCGGGGCCACAGCGTGCCCCGGCGCTCAGACTCCCAGCGGCAGCGCCGTGGATTCCTTGATCACCGTCACCGCCACGGACGAGTTGACCGATTGCACGCAGGGAATGCGCGACAGGTAATCGAGATAAAAGGCCTCGTAGGCCTTGATGTTGCGGGTGATGATCTTCAGCAAAAAATCCCATTCGCCGGTGAGCGTGTAGCATTCGAGCACCTCCGCGCGGTCGCGAATGGCCTCCTCGAAGGCGGCGATGGCATCGCGGCCGGTGGTTGCGAGCTTCACCTGGGCGAACATGGTCACGTCGAGGCCAAGCGCGTTGCGATCGAGCAGGGCGACGCGTCCCTTGATGACGCCGTTCTGTTCGAGTTGTTGGATGCGGCGCCAACAGGTCGTGGTGGAAAGGCGGGTCTGGGATGCCACTTCGGCCACCGACAACGCGCCGTTCCTTTGTAAGATGTCCAGCAGCCGAAGATCGAGGCGGTCGAGGGCCGGGCGGGTAATATTTTCCATTTTTCAAGGAAATTCGGAATGTATGGACCGAATTATCCGGGCTCTCCCGAATGAACGCAACAGTGTGGCCCGGTCGGCGGTAGATTAAGGGGTTGTCTGGCCACGCGGGAAGCACCATGAAGAGTCGATCTCGTTTGCATCTGCCCCACGCACCGGCACGTCCGGGAGAGGCGCCGGATTTCAGTTACGTGCATCTGTCGCCAGCCGGTGCGGTGCCTCGCCCGGACGTCAACGCCCGCGCCCTCGACATCGGATTTCTCTCGACGGAGCTGGTGCGCGTGCTTGACGATGCGGGCACCGCCGTCGGACCCTGGCATCCCCATCTCGATGCCGGTGAGCTGCAGATCGGCCTGCGGCATATGATGCTCACGCGCCTGTTCGACGATCGCATGCAGCGCACCCAGCGCGCGGGCAAGATCTCGTTCTACATCCGCTCGCTGGGCGAGGAGGCGGTGTCGGTCGCGCAGTGCATGGCGCTGCGCCCCGGAGACATGCTGTTTCCCGGATACCGCAACCAGGGGCTGCACATCGCGCGCGGCACGCC
>Ga0182030_10013325_pt1 | contig 16361 bp, 22 predicted proteins | sample 812S3MmetaG_FD_121299 | JGI IMG/M metagenome (GOLD analysis project Ga0182030, IMG submission 121299) | Permafrost microbial communities from Stordalen Mire, Sweden - 812S3M metaG (Illumina Assembly) | ecosystem: Environmental > Terrestrial > Soil > Wetlands > Permafrost | place: Sweden...
GCTAGCCCGGCTCTGGCGCCGGTCAAGGCCGTCTTGCCTTTACGGACCGCTCTCTGGTCTGCCGCCACCTACGATCCGCCAGTATGTTCGAAGCTGCTTCCCGACTTGAGCGCGTGGCGCCGGCTTCATACGCCGCCAGTTCCTGTGCATATCGTCGCCTGGCGCCTCCACCCAGCGGAGGAGGAGATGATCGCGCCGGTCCGCCGGCATGCCCGCGGCGCCGGGCGAGTGGGGGTGATCGATGCGCAGACGGCCCAGGACATCCTTGTGCGCTACTTTGACACACCTATCCCTGCGCTGCCCGGGCCAGCCGTCAACGCCGTTCAGCCCGGCAAACTCATCCGCATGCCTGCCGCGAGAGCATCCACGCCCGTCCACATCGTGCCTCACTCTCGCGCCAGCTAGCAGCAGCCATCCGGAGCGCTGCCAATCGGCGCGCTCCGGGTCGGCTGCGGCCCGCCTCCAAAGAAGACGGGCCTTTTCGCCCGTGCCTCAGCGCGGACGCACTCACAGTCCCGGCTCCATCGCGCTTAGGCAGCCCCTCGCCCGCCCGCCTTCCGCCTGTGTGCAGGCCCTTGCTGAGAGTCGCGGAACTCATCCTTCTTTTGACGCACGTAATGCAGGTTCCCGGGCCAGGCTTTGCGATAACATGAGGGTGGAATGAGGGACGATTTTCGCCGCTTTCCGGTCGACGATCCATTCGGGCGCACGTGGGACGCGGAGTTCCGCTGGCAGCAGAATGCGATTCCCATCCGGCACGCCGATGCGGTCGATTGCAAATATTATTTGTCGAGCGCCGGCGAACGGCGCGAAGTCGTGGTCAGCCTGCCGCACGCCGCGCTGTTGTCGGTGGCCCGGGAGACGGGACGCGAGTTGAGCGACGCCTGGGTACTCAAGTTGGCCGGGCTGCACGTTGAACGGATGGTCTCCACATGGGAAGACATGGATCGGACGATTGCAGTCGTTTCACGGCAGGAATTGGCAGCCTACAACAAGACTTTATCGGAGGCTGCCTTCCAAGTTGGCGACGCCCGCCGCTGAGGAGCCCGGACGAGTCCCGGCGAGACTCTGGTAAGGGGTCAATTCCCGTGGTATATTGCTCGCGAGTCTCGAGTTGCTCGCGAGTCTGACAGGGAGGACGAAGGAACATGCTCAGCTGCCCTGAATGCGACGCGGTCCTGGAAGTCGCCGAAGCGGAATTGGAGGAAGGGGGGACCGTCAGCTGCGAAGAATGCGGCGCCAACCTGGTAGTCGTCACAACCGATCCGGCGATTGAACTCAAGGTCGAAGGCGAGGAAGACCTCGAAGAAGACGAGGATTTCGAAGATGAACTCGACGGCGAGGAAGCCGAACTCGACGACGAGGAAGAGGCCGGCGAAGAGGACGATGAGGATTGGCCGCACTAATCTTGGCCTGCTGTTGGCTTTGGCAGCGGGGCTGGCAACCCCTACCGGCGCCCTCGCGGGCCCGAAGACGGAGGCTTATGCCGTCGTGGCCGGCACGGTCTTCCGGGAGCCGGGTTTCGCGTTGCACGGCGCCGAAGTGCGACTGCAGGTGAAGACCCCGCCCGAGGGCGTGAAGCGTCTCAAGCCGCAAAAAGCAGTCAGCGACGGGCGTGGCGAATTTGCCTTTCGCGTTCCGGCCGGCAAGGCGGAGTACACGATCAGCGTCCGGGCCGCCGGTTTCGTTGGCGAACAAAAGCCGGCCAGTGTAACAGCCGATGAGCGCGTCGACGTCTATTTTGAATTGAGAGCCGTTAAATGACAGGGAGGTTCCGATGCGCCGCAGATTGATCGTTCTGGGATTGGCCACCGTGCTGTTGGCCGCCATGGCCGCAGCCTTCCAGTGGAGCACGGACAAGAAGACCAAGGCCAGGGACAAGAACCATCGCGATGTGATCGGCCAGGTGACGCTGCCCGACGACGGGCCGGCCGTCGGGGCGGTCGTCAAATTGAAGAACCTCCACAGTCTCGAGGTTCATTCCTTTATCACCCAGACCGACGGAAAGTACAGCTTCCAGAATCTCAGCTCGCACATCGACTACGAGCTGCGGGCCGACTTCAAGGACCTGACCAGCGGCGGCCACAAACTGTTGACCTACGATACGCGCCTCGACCCGGTCATTAACCTCAAGCTCGAACCGGCGAAGAAACCGGGCTCGCAGAAGTCGGAAGAAGAAAAGTAGCCCAAGTTAAACGTGGAACCGCCGCGCCGGCGCCGGGAAGCTGCCGTGATTTACCGGTTGCCCATATTCAAGACGAGCAGCCCGCAGAAAATGAGAGCCAGCCCGGCGCATTTGCGGCGCGTCATCGGCTCGCCGAAAAACAGTCGCGACCATAACAAGGTCCAGATATAGCCCAGCGAGACCATCGGGAACAGGATCGACAACTCGCCCTGGCGCAGCCCCAGGTAATAGAAGACGAACGAAATCAGATACATTGCCACGCCTGCACCCAAGCGCCAGTTGTACACAATGGTCTTCCATTCGAGCCGCAGCCGCCCCGCGCCCCATTTCAGAAACACCGCGCCGAACGAGCCCAGAAACGACGCCAGAAACACCCACAGGATCGACTCGATTGGCGTCTTCATCGCTTCTTGCGCTCCAATCCGAGCAGCGCCACGCCGCAGCAGATCAGGCCCACGCCCGCCACCTTCCACACGTTCAGCGTCTCGTGGAAGGCGACAACGCTGAGCGCGACCACCCACACGTAAGTCAGCGAGATCACCGGATACAGCAGGCTCAGTTCGCCGTCCCTCAGCGCCAGGATCAGCAGCACCGTGCTCGCGCCGTAGCACGCCAGGCCCGCCCACAGCGGGTAATTCGTGATCAGCGCCGCCACGCTCAAGCCGCCCGCGGGCGCAGTGAACATCGCATGGCTGGTGCTGGTCTTGATCAGGAACTGCGCCGCGACGCCGAACAGCGTGCACAGAAACACCATCGTCAGCGACTGCCGGTGTGAAAACCGGAACGGCACTGCGGGCTGAACTGAGTTGGGCAAGACGGGGCTCGACATTGTTAGTAGTGTAACTGGCCGGGCGGTGGTTCGACAGCGGCCGGCCGCGGCTCCGGACGGCATGCGCCCGCCGCCACGGCAAACGCCGCCGTCTTGTGCCACGCGTTGCCTTCGCGCCGTTCGATGCGGAAGGATTTCGACGCCACGTCGACCGCGATGCGCCAGCCTGCCACCGCCGTGCCGGCCACTGGCCGAGGCCGCGTCGCGCTGGCTTCGCGCACCGTCCAGGCGTCGCCTCCGGTCGACGATTCGAGCGTCGCATAGCGTCCCGCGCCGGGCCGGCCCCGGTCCACCGCCACCGTCCCCTGCGTCGCCGATTCAAAGCGTAGGCTTTCGACCAGACCGACCGCGCCCTCCTCGAACAACGGCAGCCGTTTCCAGCTTTTTCCTCCATCTGTGGTTCGCAGCAGAAACGGATCGCGCGCCAGCGCGCCGGCCGTGCGGCCCGCTACGTACCCCGTGGCTGCGTCCGGGAACTGCACCAGGTCCAGCGCCACTCCTCGCAGCCGCGCGCTTGGCTCGCTCCACGACCGGCCTTCGTCTTCGCTCATCACGAGCAGCGACCACAGCGTCGCGATCTCGCTATGGAAATTGCCCGCGACAAACACTTTCGAGCCCGCCGGCTCGATCGCGGCCAGTTCCAGGTACACCGGGCACGGCTCGTCCTCGCTGCAGGTCAGGCCGAAATCGTTCAGCTCCGCGTCGGCACACTGGGCCTCGAGCACGATCGGCTGGCCCGAGTAGTTGTAGACCGGCGCGGGCGCGATAGTGGGCGCGGCCGGCGGCGCCGCCGGCGGCAGCACCTGCCCCCAGGCCATCAACGTACACGCGAACATGAGCATCCACGAGCGCACGAAGCTGATTCTAACTGTTCTGACTGACGAACAGAAAACACCGCGCGCGCCGTCCCGTCCGCAACACAAAATGAGCGCCCAAACACCGTGATTTCACAGTCCCGCAAAACACGTTGAGATTTTCGATCAGTCCTTATAGAACACCGTGGATGCACGGTGAAGCACGGTGCGCGCGCGAGAATGCGCGATTTTATTCGCGTAATTTCTTTCATTGCCATAGATGTACGGTGAATTACGGTGCTGCGCAAAATGCACGGTGAAATGCACGATGAAGGCCTGGATCCGAGGCGAAAGCGGAGCGCAGGCTCAGATCCGCCTGGCAACCGTGACCGCTGTCCGTTTCGCCGCTGAGCCTGAAAACGGACTACTGCAGCATCGCCATCCGCGGATTACGGTTCGGGAACTATTGCATTGCAGGTGCAGCCTTTGCATCTCCGCAACGCTGAATTTCCGCTAACCCACGCTGGCTCGGCGGCTGCAGCCCCTAAATCAATGGGGTTCGCTATTTGGACCGTCACTTGCATGGTCGCTGGGCGACCCGACAAACGAAAGGGATGGCCAGGAAACTGGAGCAGATCGAGATTGGCTGGTTTCACGGGATTTCTGAACCGGAAGAGGCCGAGTCGGTTCAGGCCTATCGAAACCGGGAGAACGTCGCAATCGAGACCGTTCGGACCCACCGGATGAAATTCAGTTTGCGTCGAAACGCAAACTGGCAACTCGAATCCCACTGCTTAAAGCGAGAGTCAGTCGTGATCGCGATCGATCTCCAAACGAAAGAAGAGTCTATGAATAACCATGAAGTTAAAGTCATATCTCTGAGGCTCATGCGGAAAGCCGGCACGATTCTCCTTTGTTCAGCGGCGTTTGCGCTTTTCCAAGTTGCCATGGCGCCCAATGCCTCGGCGGATCCGATTGTTGGATCTACTCTGGCCACTTTTGCAGTCCTGGCCGGCTCGACGGTGACCAATACCGGCCCGACCACCATCACCGGAGATGTTGGTGTCAGCCCAGGCAGTGCAATCACTGGCGAAGGGTCAATCACCCTTACGGGATCGTATGCGGAAGGTGCAACGTCGTCCGCGGGTCTGGCTCAGACTCAACTCGGCACGGCGCTGGGCGAGTTCTCAGGCCTGACGTCGGTCGCCAGCACTGTCGCGGGCGGTATCCTGACTGGAAAGAGCTTCACGCCGGGCGTCTATTCCGTTGCCGCTGTGGCAGGCGGCAATTTGACTGGAACGGTCACTCTGCAAGGCAACGGGAGCGCCAATGAGGAATGGGTTTTCCTGATGCCGTCCACGCTCATCACCGGATCTAACACGACAGTTACCTTGTCCGACGTAGGCGCAAACGCCGCCGTGTATTGGGTAGTCGGCAGTTCCGCGACCCTCGGTACAGGCACTGGGTTCGAGGGCAACATCCTCGCGAGCACGAGCATCACCCTCAACACCGGCGTGTCGCTTGGTTGCGGCGGCGCCTTCGCGAATACTGGTGCCGTGACCATGGATTCAGACAGCATCGCCAACGGCTGCTTAGGGACGGCCGGCGGCACCACTGGCGGAGGCGGCACTACCGGCGGGGGCGGCACTACTGGCGGGGGCGGCACCACTGGCGGAGGCGGCACCACTGGCGGAGGCGGCACCACTGGCGGAGGCGGTGCCCCGGACGGTGGCGCCCCGGACGGTGGCGCCCCGGACGGTGGCGGCGTTCCAGAGCCCGGCACATTCATGCTTTTCGGCACCGGCATCGCCTGGTTGATGGCACGGAGACGCGATTCATCTCGCGGGCGGCAGCGGGATCTGGCATTTAAAGCCTGACCCGCAATGCCTGGCCAATGGCCGCAGCCTGGCACTGCGGTTTGAGATCAAACAGCTCAATGTACTCCTCGACCGCCAGGGCCGCATCCCGAACAACAGCGCGCAGCAGCGGTTCCTTGAGAGTCCGGGCAGGATGAACCGGAGCGACGCTTCGAGCCTTCGTCCGAGGCTGCACCGCCTGCGGGCGGGCGGGCCAGGTCCGAACCTGCTCCGGGGCCCCGGTTGAGAAGCGCAACTCACGGAAGCAACAAGGGCGGCTTCTCAATATTCAGGTCCCCACCACGGGAGCGTCTCGAACTTTTTCGGCCTGCCCAGCGACGGCGGTCAGGATGATATTCCGTCAGATTCAATCATTTGCGGCGTCTTGCGGCGGCACCGCCTGGCGTTTCGCCAAGACATGATGGCACCACGCCTCCCATTCTGGCATTCTGGTATTATGGACTTATGGCAACGAAGAAAATGACCTTTAGCGTACCCGAGCCGTTGGCTGTGCAGTTTCTCCGCAGGGTTGCCTCACGCGACCGTTCGCGTTTCGTAAGTGAAGCCCTGGCTGCACGACTGGAAGAGCGCGACAAGGATTTGATCCATGCCTGCGAGATTGCGAATCAGGACCCGGATGTCGCCGCAATCGAGAGGGAATCTGACGGAATCGGCGACGAAATGGCAGAACCATGGAAGTGATCCCGGAGCGCGGCGATATCTGGTGGATAGCGCTGGATCCGACGCTCGGTTCGGAGATTCGCAAGACACGCCCCTGCGTTGTGATTTCCGTGAAGGTGCTCAATGAAAGGCGCAGGACGGTGATCGTCGTCCCGCTGTCGAGTTCGCCGCAGGCTAGCCCGCCGATCCTGATCCCGATCTCCTGTGATGGGCACCCGGCAGTGGCGGTGAGTGACCAAATCCGAGCGGTGTCAAAGGCACGCCTGCGTAGTCGGCTGGGCGCAGTCACAACGGAAGAGATGGCAGCACTGGAGGACGGTCTCAGGCAAATCATGCAACTCGGGTAACGCGGCGCCACGCCACACGCGTTAGGCTCCCAGGCTTGGATTCGAAACACGGTGCATGGCTCCAAAGATCGGGCCCTACTAATCGACGACCGGGGCAAGAGCCTGGCGGCGCTCCCGCTTCAGACCGTCGGAGGCGCTTCGAACAGAGCCTGGACGCTGGGCCGACCCAGCACGATAAGGGTGCATACGCCGATGGCCGTGCCGAAGGGCACGTGCAGGCAACTCAAGCAGGCGACGATCACACAAAATGTTCGATGACGGCGATCCCGGATGCAGCGGCCGGCCCAGTAAGTGAGGAAAGTGATGGACAGGCCGATGAACAGAACCACGAGGCCGATGCAGAGGAACATCAGCCCCATGAACCGCGGGTCGCTGGGGTTACCCGGCGTGGGGGGCATCACGCCCGAGGCGAACACCGCACCTAGCCCGATGTAGATCAAAGCGAACAGCGAGAAAAAACCGGTCATCCCGGCCATGATGTAGTAGCTCAGTTTCAGCAGGAACAGATGTTCCTGATCGCGATCGACAAGTTCGCCCATAACGCGCTCCTTGGTTGGGACCCATTCTACGCCCGCGGCCCCCGCCGCGCCGGGCCATGCCTAAGAGTCCGCCCGCTGGGCCGGAGGGCACGCCGAAAGCCGGCGATTTGCAGTCCGGTTTACGCTTCGCTACACTAGGTGGTTGTCGCCCCGCGCTTCAGTGGCACGAGAGTGCTCGCGCGCGGGTGCTGTCCTCCCGGACCGCTTCCCCAAAAGCCCCGGCGAATTTCAAAGGAACACGAATATGTACGCAGTCATCGAAACGGGCGGCAAGCAGTATCGAGTGGCCCCGGGCGACACTCTGCAGGTGGAAAAGCTGGCGGGCGAAGCCGGCGCGGCACTGGAATTCGGCACAGTCCTGGCGGTAGGCACCGATTCCGGCGAGCTTCTGACGGGCGCGGCGGCGGCGGCGGCGAAGGTCACGGCCTCGATCGCCAAGCAGGGCCGCGGCGACAAGGAACTGGTCTTCAAGTTCAAGCGCAAGAAGCAGTACAAGAAGACGATCGGCCACCGGCAGTACCTGACCACGATCAAAATCGAAGAGATATTGGCCTAAGGAGCGAGGGTAGTCATGGCGCATAAAAAAGGTCTGGGCAGTTCTAAAAACGGGCGCGATTCCAACGCCCAGCGTCTGGGGATCAAGCTCTTCAGCGGCCAGGTGGTGACGGGCGGATCGATTATCGTGCGGCAGCGCGGCACGCGTTACAAGCCCGGCGAGAACGTCGGGGTTGGCAATGACGACACGCTATTTGCCAAGGTCAACGGCACGGTCGCCTGGCGCGACCGGGGCCGCATGGGCAAGTACGTTAGCATCGTGCCCATGGAATTCTGAGGCTGCGCGCACCTGAGTTCTTTTTTTGAGGCCGCCCGGGCTCCGGCTCCGGCGGCCTTTGCGTTGTTCGGATCCGGGATTTCCTGCCTATGTTTGTCGACGAAGTCATTATCCGCTTGAAAGCCGGCGACGGCGGCGACGGCTGCCTGGCGTTCCGGCGCGAGAAGTTCGTCCCCAAGGGCGGCCCGAGTGGCGGCGACGGCGGGCGGGGCGGCGACATCGTCCTGGTGGCCAATCGCAACTACAACACATTGCTGCACTTCCGTTTCAATCCGGAGCACAAGGCGGAGCGCGGGCGGCACGGCGAAGGCAGCAACTGCAGCGGGCGCAACGGCGAGCATACCGAACTGCCGGTGCCGGTGGGCACGGTCGCCTGGGACTGGGACACGGGCCAGCAGCTGCACGACTTTGTGGAGCACGGCGACCGGTTCATCGTGTGCCACGGGGGGCGCGGCGGGCGCGGCAACCAGCACTTTGCCACCTCGACCAACCAGGCGCCAACCAAGCACGAGCCTGGCCGGCCCGGCTGGGAACGCCGCATCCGCCTGGAATTGAAGCTCTTAGCCGACGTCGGGCTGGTCGGATTCCCGAACGCCGGCAAATCGACACTGATCTCGCGCATCTCGGCCGCGCGCCCCAAGATCGCCGACTATCCCTTCACCACGCTCGAGCCCAACCTGGGCGTAGTTCAGGCGGACGGCGAGCGCACCTTCGTGGTGGCCGACATTCCGGGGTTGATCGAAGGCGCGCACGAGGGCCACGGCCTGGGCGACCGCTTCCTGCGGCACATCGAGCGCACCGGCCTGCTGCTGCACCTGGTGGACGTGAGCGGCGCCAGCGGCCGCGATCCGGCGCACGATTTCGACGTGATCCTGAAGGAACTGGCGAGCTTCAGCCCAACGCTGGCAGCCAAGCCGATGTTCGTCGCGGCAACCAAAATGGACGCGGCGCAGGATCCGGAACTGGTGGAGCGGGTGGCGAAAAAGGCCGCCGAACACGGCATGCCGTTCTTCCCGATTTCGGCAGTAACGGGCGAGGGCGTGCCGGAGCTGATCCGGGCCATGGCGGCGCAGGTAATCGTCCATGTGGAGGAGCCGGCTCCCGGCATTCGCAGCGATGCCGAGGTCGCAGCCGACGAGATTCCTCCGCACCCGGAGCAATACGACGACGAAGGAGACGCGGAGTAAGCGCCGCTTCAGAAAACCTTGCTGGTGACCGCGCCTTCGGCGGCCGAGCCAACCAGTTTGATGTACTTGGCCATAACGCCCGTGCGGAACGCAGGCTCGGGAGCGATCCATTTGGCTTTGCGGGCGGCCAGGATGGCCTCATCGACCAGCAGTTCCATACGGCGTTCCGTAATGTCCAGCAGCACCGGATCGCCGTCCTCGACCAGGGCGATCGGCCCGCCCATATAGGCCTCCGGGGCCACGTGGGCGACCATGAAGCCGCGCGTCGCGCCGGAGAAGCGGCCGTCGGTGAGCAGGGCCACCGAATCGCCGAGACCCGCGCCCACGATGGCGCTGGTGACGCCGAGCATCTCGCGCATACCCGGTCCGCCCTTGGGCCCCTCGTAGCGGATCACGACGACATCGCCGGACTGGATGCGGCCGGTGGTGACGGCGTGCATGGCGTCCTCTTCGGAGTTGAAGACGCGCGCCGGGCCCTGGTGGCGTTTGCGGTCGAGGCCGGTGACCTTGATGACTGCGCCATCGGGCGCGAGCGAGCCGCGCAGGATCACCAGGCCGCCGCTGGCTTTGATTGGATTCGTGAGCGGGCGGACCACCTGCTGGCCCGGGGTTTCGGTGGCGGCGGCAGCTTCCTGGCCCAGCGTTTTGCCGGTGCAAGTGAGGGCCGAGCCGCTGGCATAGCCGCCCTCGACCAGGCGCTTGGCGATGACGCCGATGCCGCCGGCCTTATCGACGTCGGCAGCGACGTACTCGCCGGCCGGGCGCAGGCTGACCAGCAGCGGCGTGCGCTCGCTGACGGTGTTGAAGTCGTCGATGTTCAAAGCCACGCCGGCTTCGTTGGCCATGGCCAGCAGGTGCAGCACGGCGTTAGTGGAGCCGCCGGTGGCGGCAACGCTGGCGATGGCGTTCTCGAAGGCCTGGCGGGTGCAGATGTCGAGCGGCCGGCGCTCGTTGCGAACCGCATCGAGAATCACCCGGCCGCAATAGGCGGCGACGTCGTACTTGCGCGGATCGGCCTGCGGCACCATGGCGGTATTGATCGGCGAGAGCCCGATCAGCTCCATCACCGTGGCCATGGTGTTGGCCGTGAACTGGCCGCCACAGGCGCCCGCGCCGGGCGAGGCGCAGTCCTCGATGTGCTTGAATTCGGACTTCGAAATGCGGCCGGCTGCAAACGCGCCCACGGCCTCGAAGACCTCCTGAATGGTCACATCGCGGCCATGATAGCGGCCCGGGAGGATCGAGCCGCCGTAGAGGATCACGCCGGGAATGTTCAGGCGCAGCAGCGCCAGCGCGGCGCCGGGGATGGTCTTATCGCAGGCTACCAGGCAGACCAGTCCGTCGAACATGTGGCCGCGCGTGACCAGTTCGATGGAGTCGGCAATCACCTCGCGCGAAATGAGCGAAGTCTTCATGCCCTGGGTGCCCATGGTGATGCCGTCGGAGATGGCGATGGTGTTGAACTCCATCGGCGTGCCGCCGGCCTCGCGGATGCCGCGCGCGACCTCCACGGCGATGTCGCGCAACAGCCAGTTGCAGGGCATGGTGCCGATCCAGGTGTTGGCGATGCCGATGATCGGCTTGCGCAGATCCTCGTCGGTGAATCCGATGCCTTTGAGTTGCGCGCGCGCGGGGGCGCGTTCCGGACCTTCGTAGAGCGTGCGGCTGGGGAGTTTCATGATGGCGAACAACCATCATATCGCCGCGGACGCGTCGGGCTCGGGCCTTGCCGCGATTGTCACCTATGTCCCCGGTCAGAAATGTCACCTATGTCGCCGGCCGGACATAACAGCGCAGGGCTCGCAACGTATGGTTCGGAAACGCGGCTAGTGTAATTTCTCAGTCAAGGATTGATAACGCCGGCCGGGCGTCAACACGAGTGTCGACGCGGCAGGCACGAGTGCCTGCGCCACGGGGTATGGCCGGCGATTGTCAAAGAATCTGCGAGACATGACACTAGGAGACGCAAAGCGACGGATTGGGCACGAAAAAGCCCCGGCTGGTGGGCCGGGGCTGATTCGCCGAGAGGATGGTTAGGAGTTAAAAAGTTACGTCTTGAGCAGTGTCAGGACGGCCTGCGGGGCCGAATTGGCCTGTGCCAGGGCGGCTACGCCGGCCTGCAGCAGGATTTGGGCTTTAGTCAGGTCGGCGGCCTGCTGGGCGAGGTCGGCGTCGCGAATCTGCGATTCGGAAGAAGCCTCGTTCGTCACCTGGGTTGAGGCCAGGTTCATGGCGTAATTGAGAACGTTCTCGCTTTTGCCGACTGCGGCCTGAGCCGAGCCGAGCGCCGACACTGCGGCGCTGATGGTGGCGATGGTGGTCGCCGCGCCGGCCTGCGTGCTGATGTCCGTGGTACCGGCGGCAATGGCGGCCGCGGCGGCTCCAAACAAACCTACGCCGCCACCGGCCGTTGCAGTGACCGTGCCCGCGTTGGCGATAGCGTCGGAGGTGGAGAAGACGAGCCCGCCGGTGGCGCCGATGGAGGCTGAGAAGCCAGCCGCGGCGAAGTCGGGGTTGGCCGTGCCTGCCGCCTGGAGGGCGGTGTTGACGGCGGTGAGCAAGCTGGCCTTGGTGGTGACGCCGGTCAGGCTGACTGTGACAGCGACGCCGGCGGCGGTGCCGTACTTGGCAAGCGGGGCGGCGGCGGCATTGGTGAAGGTGAAAATCGCACTGGTGTTGGCGCCGACGGCGGTGACCACACCGGCGTCCGTGCCGAGCGTAAGGACCGAGCCAGTCTCGGTGTTGGCGGTAAGACCGAGGCTGGTCGCGTCCACCGCGGATCCGGCGAGGCCCAAGGTCACAGTGCCGCCGGCCACGGTCTGGCCGCCGCCGATGACGACCGACAGAGCGGCCGCCATCGAGCCGCCGGCTTGCATGTTGATGGCAGTCGCCTGGCGCGTAATTTCAGCTTGCGTGCTGGCGAATTCGGCCTGCATCGTGGTGCGTCCCGCCACTCCGCCGGTAAAGGTGGACGAGGCGGATTCAGTGGCCAGGGTGTTGAGGCGGTCGAGCAGGTTGCCGATGTTGCTCATGGCGCCATCGATGGTCTGCAATTGGGCTTGAGCATCGTTGATGTTGCGGACGCCCTGGGTCAGAACCGCCTGGGAATCGCGCAAGCCATTGGCAACCGCAAGTCCCGCGGCGTCGTCACCGGAGTTGACGATGCGCAGGCCAGAGGTGACCTCGTTGATGGTTTTGCCTTGGAAGGCATTCGTCTGGTTCAGGTAATACTGAGCCTGTAAGGAAGCAACGTTGGTGTTAATCGAAAACGCCATTGCTATATCTCCAAGGGTGAACCGAAGAACGCCGGAAATCTTTTCCTGCGTGGGCCGCTTTGCAGCCTGGGATCGGCACCCAAGGTTCTTATCGAGGAGATTGGACGGATCTTTAGAGAAAATGTGGAGGATTAGGCGGGCGGCGGTTTCGGGTTGGAGGGGCGGACGGGGACGCGGAGCCGGGCCGCGAGGCCGGAGAAGCTTTCGGTAGCGCGGAACTCGGCGGCGCGGCGATTCTCTTCGAGCGTGAGGAACAGTTCCTTGCGCATGACGGTCACGTCGGGCGGAGCGGTGAAGCCGAGCTTGACACGCGAGCCCGTGACCTCGAGCAACTGGACCTCAATGCGGCCGTCGATGACGACGGTCTCGCCGACTTTGCGGCGGAAGACTAGCATGGCGCGCCTCCGGCGGCGAGCAAATGGATCGGCGTGATGTGGGAATAGGCGGAGCCGGCCAGGATCACCTGGACGCCGAGGCGGCGCGCGGTGTGGATGAGCACCGGCGCGACCAGGTTGGCGGTGGGCGGAGCGTGCTCCGGCAGGGTGAGGATGGCGAGGAGCAGATGCGAGCCGGAGGCCGCCGCGTAGTGGCCGGGCTCGAGACCGGCCGGAATGGACTCGCCGGGCAACAGTTCAAATGAATAGTCCGGGGCCAGCAGGACGAGGGGCGCGCAGACGAAGCGCACGGACGGCCGTTCGAGGCTGACGAGGAAGACAAAGGGCGCGAACTCGAGCGCCTGGGCGAGCACGAAAATGCGCAGCGTCTCGAAGGCCGGGAGTCCCTCGGGAAAGGTGAGCACGTCCTCATCGCGGTATGCGAACGGGCCGAGCCCCGGGGTGGTGATGGTGGGCATGCGTGGCGGCATCCTCCAGAAAGTAGAGTGCGGTGCGGCGCGGCGTATTCTCGGCTCTGAGCCAGGGTACGTCGGTTTTGGGACGTGGTTTTGTGTTAGGAATATAGCGAGCCAGCTTTCAGCATGGGCGTGGTCGTAAGAATCGGGGCCTGCAAGGCGCTCCTGCGGGAGGGCGAATGGCGCTGTGCCAACCCGCGGCTGGAGCAGCGGCTGAATACGCAGACGCAAGCGTGGATTCTCGAGACTGGCGGTCCCGCTCTGGGCGCCGAGGACCCGGAAGCCGAAGTGGCGCGGGAGATGGCGCGGCGTCACGGGGGGGTGGTGCAGATGCATGCGCCGGCCCACGGCGGGCGCATGCGGCGGCTGTATTTCGCGCGCCGGCAGCTCAAGCTCGATTTCCAGAGCGGCGCCTGAATGGCGCAGAAATCGTCAGTGGTTGACGGCGATCGCTTACCATAAGAGAAGTGGCGGCATGAACCAGGAACCGAGCGGCGATCCGCAGGCATCCGGAAACTCGAATTCAGAACGGCCCGGAGCCCGGCAGCCGCTGCTCGAGCGGCATCACTGGCTGGTTCCGGCGGCGTGGTACGGTGCGTGGATCGTCGTGCTGTTCGGGCCGGTGATCTGGACCATGTTCAAGGAGTATGCCCAGGACGAGAGCATGGGGCACGGCTTTTTCGTCCCGCTGGTGGCCGGCTACATCATCTGGCAGCGCCGCCAGGCGCTGGACGACACCGCGCCTCAGCCGCACTGGAGCGGGTGGGTGCTGGTGGTATGCGGTTTTGGATTGCTGATGCTGGGGACCTTCGGCGCGGAATTCGCGCTGATGCGGGGCGGGCTGCTGCTTACGATCTACGGAGTCGTCGTGGCGGCATGCGGCCTGAAGGTGTTCCGCATGCTGGCGTTTCCGCTGCTGCTGCTGCTGTTCATGATCCGCATTCCCCAGTTCATTTACGGCCAGATCACGTTCCCGCTGCAGATCCTGGCCAGCGAGTTCGCCGAGACCAGTCTTTCGGCGCTGGGCATCCCGGTATTGCGGGAAGGCAACGTGTTGGAACTGGCCAGCCAGAAATTGAACGTGGTGGAGGCCTGCAGCGGAATCCGGTCGCTGCTCTCGCTGGGATTCCTGGGCCTGGTGTACGGGTACTTCTTCGAATCGAAGATGTGGATCCGGGTGACGCTGGTGCTGGCCACGGTGCCGATCGCGATTTTCGCCAACGGGATGCGGGTGACGATCACAGGCATCTTGTCGGAGATCAACACGAATTACGCCGAAGGCCTGTTCCACACGATGGAGGGCTGGGTGATTTTCATGGTGGCGCTGGTGGCGCTGCTGATTCTGCACCAGGTATTGGTCCGGGTGGCGCGACTGGCGAATCGGAAAAAGGCTGCAGCCGGTGTTTAGCTTTCTCAAATCGACGCGCGGGCTGGCGCTGACGCTGCTGCTGATGGCGGAGGCGGTTTTCTACATCGCTTACCCGAAGCAGGAAATAGTGCTGTTGCCGCGGCCGCTGAAGACGCTGGCGACGGAGCTGGGCCCGTGGCACATGGTGGCCGAAAGCGAGATCAGCGTCGAGGAGCAGGGCGTGCTCAATGCAGACGATTCGCTCAACCGTGTGTACGTCGATCGGACGACGGGGACGCCGGCGAGTCTGTTCATCGCATTCTTCAAGACGCAGAAAACGGGCGCGGCGCCGCATTCGCCCAAGGTGTGTCTGCCGGGCTCGGGGTGGGAGCCGATGGAGTCGGGTACGCTGGCGATTCCGGTGCCGGGACGGGCGGAGCCGATCCGGGTGAACCACACGATTATCGTCAATGGGGACCGGAGAAGCGTGGTGCTGTATTGGTATCAGACGCACAACAAAGTGATCGCCGACGAATACCGGGCCAAGCTGAACACGATCCTCGACTCGCTGCGATTCCGGCGCAGCGACACGTCGATCGTGCGGATCATCGTCTCCGAGAGCCCGGGCTCGAACGCCGAGGCCGAGGCGCGGCAGATGGCCCAGCAGTCGTTTGCGGCGATTCGCCAACTGCTGCCGCAATGAGGCCGGCGGGGCGGGGCGGCCGCTAGCGGGCACGCGAGGCGCGATACACTAAAATTTTCCGGTACCCAGCTAAAGTGCGCATCTCGTCCGTTTTTTTCCTTTCCGCCATCCTTGCGACCCGCGCGGCGTGGGCCGCCGAGCCTACCGAGGGGCAGCTCGACGGGAGCAAGTCGCTGTTCGCGGTGCTGGCGGCGATCAACGTGGCGGGCTACGACGCGGATCTGAACTCGCCTTCGAACGATCCGTTCCGGCTGCAACTGCGGCAGGAGATCGCGTCGCGGAAGCTCAACTCGGTGCGCTACCTGAAGGAGTTTTTTCAGGCGCATCGCAAGCTCGACTGGAACGACGAACTGGGCCAGTACATCAGCTTCGCGCTGAGCGTGGACGGGCCGCCCGATTTCAAATGGCGCTACTCGACGGAACGCACGCCGCCCGCGGCCAACGCGCTGGAGGATCTGGCTCCGCTGTTGAAGGAGTTCTGGACGGAGGGCAATCTCGAACAGGCCTGGCAAGCGGCGCAGCCGACCTACGACCGGATTATCGCGCGCTACCACGAGCCGCTGACGAACGCGATCCTGCAGGCGAACCTGTATCTGAAGAACCCCACCAGCGGAGCGCGCGGACGGCGGTTCCAGATCTACGTGGACCTGCTGGGGGCCCCCAACCAGGTTCACACACGCGGCTTCGTCGACGATTATTTCGTGGTGATCACGCCCTCGGCGCAACTGCGGGTGGCCGACGTACGCCGCGCCTATCTGCATTACCTGATCGACCCGGTGGCGATCCGCAAAACCGAGTCGATCGACAAGAAAAAGGCGCTGTGCCGGTTGGCGGATGGGGCGGGCGCGCTGCCGGAGATTTACAAACAGGACTGCGGGCTGCTGTTCGGCATGTCGCTGGTCCGGGCGGTCGAATCGCGAATCGATCACTCACCC
>Ga0182030_10013327_pt1 | contig 16360 bp, 19 predicted proteins | sample 812S3MmetaG_FD_121299 | JGI IMG/M metagenome (GOLD analysis project Ga0182030, IMG submission 121299) | Permafrost microbial communities from Stordalen Mire, Sweden - 812S3M metaG (Illumina Assembly) | ecosystem: Environmental > Terrestrial > Soil > Wetlands > Permafrost | place: Sweden...
CTCGGCTGTTCCAGCCAGGTTGCCGGCCTCTTCGGAGCGGACTCTCGACAGATCCGGAATCGCCGCGATGGCCTGCAGGCTCTGCGACACCGCTCGCCCGTCTTCGGCTGCGCGGTCCAAACCCGAAGCATCCTGGACTACAACCGCATCGCCCAGACCTTTGACTACTCGCTGGAAGGCGCCCTCCGCCTCCTGACTCTTCTGCGCCGCTGGGAAGAGCGCATCCGACGTGGCGCGCAAGGTATTCTCGGTACTACGGCCCTGGATCTGTCCCAGAGCCGTAGCCAGTACGAAACCTGCCACAAAAACACCGATACTCAACCAAATCTTGGCGGTAATATTGAGGCGGTTCATCGTTCTCCTATTTCACTTCCAACGTTTTGACGCCGGCGGTGCTGGCGCTGGCACTCACATAGCCGATGGCGCCTTTGGTCTTGGCCACATAAGCCACCATGTCGGCATCGGACGCGGTGGTCTTGGGCATCGACGCCTTGCCGGTGAAGACCAGGCTCCGAAAATACGTTTCAAAAGCAGAATCGGTCTTTCCGACGAACTCCTTTAGGAACGCCTCGTGCGCCGGACCGTCCTTTTCAAGAACCGGTTCGACGTGGGAGCCATCGCTGAGCGAACTCTTGGTTGCCAGAAAGACGGCTTTGAGTTCGTCGGACGACACCGACGAGGTCCCAACACTGGGGTTAGCGATAATCTTGATGTCGGCGGCGAAGGCCGACGGTATAGCGACGAAGCCAATGGCCGCCACAATGGAGAATAGAGCTGCGTGTTTCATCGATGTTGTCCTCATTCCATTAGCAGGTTCTATCTCTCACAAATGGTATTCAAACCTGATGACCAAGAGCCTGGTGTCCGGCTTGAACCCGTTCGGGTTATCGGCCGCATAGAAGCCACGGCTCACAGTCAAGCCTGGCATTGTGCCGTCAATGAAGTGCCCTTCGACTTTGAGGTCAAGGTAATTCCGCAAGTCTATGCGTGCGGTAACAGCATAGTCGAAGACGTGGTTCAACGGGTCGCTGTGAAGTATCGACCAACTGTTATAGAAGCGCGAGTAGTAGGACCCAACTTCCAACATTTTGGTTATCCGGTACGCCGCGGACACATAACCGCTGCGGATATCTTTGTCGGTGTTAGGCCCGAATACGGTGCTGCTGGTCGGGCTGGTCTGTTGAGCATAGAATAGTTCGCGACGGTACTCTCCATTAAGCCGAAGCTTGCCGATGGAATAGTCGACATAAGATGCGTAGGTATCGTCTTTATCGGTCTTAAAATGGAAAGGGAGATCGTTCGCATACCAGGTGCCGGTAGCGCTGCGATCCTGATTGACATAAGATTCGCCAACCAGCAGACCCTTTACTGGTGTCGTCCAACGCAAATCAGCCCCGTATACCGGCCCGCCGTACGAGCCGATAGAGTGAACGGGATTGGCGACGATAATAGGGAGACCGTCTGCAGTCAAGCCTATTCTGTTCGATGTCTGCATTGCATAGACCCATCCACCCGTCGAGTCCTGGGGTTGCTCACCACCGTAGATCGTATAGGCCAATCCACCGAGTCTCTTGAGACTCACATCCCCATAGATGTCGCCACCCATGTGACTGATCATTGTGCCGCGTTGGTCCAGCGAGTACAGCGATTGCGGCATCAGTGCCCACGTTTGGAGAAATGCCATATCCTGCGTGTCGTTATACAGGCCCAGTGTCGTCTTGACCTTACCTGCGCGGATACCGAACCAGTCCTTGAATTTGTAGTCCGCCACGGCCCAGTCGAGTGTAGGGTGCCACTTTCCGAGTTGTCCGATGTTGCGGTCGTAGATCTGTGCACCCACGCGCAGCTTGTCGGTGAGCTGAGTGGAAACGTTAGCGCCGAAGTCCGTGAAAGCGAAGCTGCCTGTGCTGGTAGGCATGGTCATGTAGTTGTTGTCGTTCGAGTACATGAAGCCTTGCGAGGCGAAGCTGTGGACCTGGACGTCTCGTCCATCCACTTTGAAATCGAACTGTGCGTGGAGCATCAACGGCGCCGCGCAAAGGAGAGCGGTCTTGAAGATCGTTCTAACCATAAGTTTCACTATTTTTCCTTGATTTGTATGGAAGCGTGCAAACCCCGTCAACGGTCGGATGCAGTCTTTGTTACTGTCCTCATCGTCCGCTTGAGCCAAAACTATACTTCTGGAGTCGAAAAATTTACAGAAAATTCACAGATCTTTGATTTTTGAGAGATTGGAACAATAAGCTTAAGATGTCATTTAAGCCGATTAATATCTGAGGGATCGGTGATGCGCCGCGAGGGCCAAACCAATGCGATGAATTCCACCAAATCACACGGCCAAGCGGTTCAGAGGAGGGGGGTTGAGTCTAGGGTAAAGAACAACGAAACGTAAGGAGGCCTGCAGGCAGGAAGCTGATCGAAGCTCCAACCGGGGAGCAAATCGCTGCGCAGAATTTCGGGGCGGAGGCCTTATTCCTGGGCGGGCATCTGCTGTTCGATCTCGCGCCACGCGCTGATCTTCAGCCGGCGGCAAACCCAACAGAGGGGTTCAGCAGCCACGATGGTAGTCTCGGCGCCGCAAACCGAACACTTGACGGATTTCGTCAAGCGATCGGGCGAAATGGCACGCTTGGCCTGTTCGAGGATCTCGGCCGGAACCACTGGTTCCGATTTTAGCTGCGCCTTTCGTTTCATTACGGCTCCAAGTGCTCTTCTCACTATGCCAGATGTCCCGCCCGGAAACAAGCGCGGTTTCTTCCGTCAGGCCGCTTCGGGAATCTGAACCACGGCGGCAACGTCGAGAGCCGAACCGCAGCGGGGGCATTTCTGGCCGCTGGTTACACGCGGATATTTCCCCCGCAGGTCGATTTCGGCCGGAACGGTGTGGGTGCAGATCGGGCAATGGGCGAGTCCCGTGGTGTGGCTGTCAGCGAATTTTTTCATATGCTTCATCCCCTTCCATCTCATAGGACGCAAAACTATGAGCAAGGGTTGTGCCAAATTCGTAAAGATTCTTAAAGGTCTAGCCGGCAAGCAGACTGTCGTGGAATGCTACGCTGAATGTCATGACGCAGCCACCGGCTACCAAGATTCAACTGATCAACTCCCCGGAGTACCGCGAGAACTACGCCAATAGCGTGCAGGTGCGGGTCAACCTGTGGGACTTCTTTCTGATGTTCGGCCGGGTGAATCAAACGGCGCCCGACAGCGTGGCGATCCACAATTTCCAGGGCGTTTACATCAGCCCGCAGCAGGCCAAAGCGCTACTCAACGTCCTGCGGGAAAACGTCACGCAGTACGAAGCGGCATTCGGCGAGATCCGGCTGGAACCGCAAGCCGGCACGTCGATTGTGCAGTGAAGAGGCTGTCAGCCGTCAGCTATCAGCTGTCAGCTGAATGCACCACTGCCCTGGCATCCGTTGGCAGCACCGACGGATCAAGCTGAGAGCTGACAGCTGACAGCTGACAGCTGAGAGCCCGCTTCTCCCCTCCGGCACAGATATTCCAGCAGCAAAATCATCTTGTGCTCCATGTCGGCGGAACGACATTCAGTCGACATTTTATGGTAGCGGGTGATGCATTCCGCCCATTGTGCCCGCGAGGTGCAGGAACTGCCGGCCGAGTCGAGAACGCGCGCGCCCAAGAACGACGCGATGAACTGCAGTTCATCCGCCGACAGGCCTTGTACGAAACGGCGGGCCTGGGATTTACGGGGACTATCGGCACACGAAACCAGAGCGGCTACCAGAGCACTTCGCAAGGCAGAACTCCTGTCGGTGAGAAATCATACTCATTTTCTGAATCTGGCCGTATTATGTCGGAAACCGCAACGTGGCGCAAGGGGATCGGCTGGCGGCGCTGCGCAGTTCTTGAAACCCGCCGCCGCGATACCGCCGTCTAATTGGGTATTGGGTGGTGTCTTCCGACCCGCCTCCGCGTCTGAGAAAAGTTCTGACTATGAACCTCCGCCATATCTGTGTTTCTGCCCTGATCGGCGCCGCGACGACCGTATCGTTCGCCCAGCCCAACCGAATTCCGTCAAAGATCGACAGCTCTCGGACGTTTGTGCTTTCCGGCCGGGTCCATCCCCTGGCAACTGCAGCCAACGACCAGGGGGAAGTGGAAAGCAGCTTTGCGCTTCCCCGTGTGACGATGATGTTGAGCCCTTCCGCCGCCCAGCAAGCCAAGTTGCAGCAGTTGCTGCAGGACCAGCAAAATCCCAAATCCCCCAGCTTCCATCAGTGGTTGACGCCAGAGCAGTATGCCGACCGGTTCGGCGTCAGCGCCAGCGATGCCGCCCAGATCGTGACTTGGCTGGAGGGGCAAGGCTTCACGGTGGATCCGGTCTCCCGCAGCCGCACCTTTGTCAGTTTCAGCGCGACCGCCGGACAGGTGCAAAACAGCTTCGGCACGGCGATCCACCGCTACCAGGTCAACGGAGCGATGCACTATGCCAACGCCAGCGATCCCACTATCCCGGCGGCTCTCTCTCCGCTGGTTTCCAGCATTCGCGGACTGCACGATTTTCGTCCCAAGCCGAAGCTGGCGAAGGCCAAAGCCAACTGGTACCTCGGCCGCGGCCAAGGAAATATTATGGCGCCGGACGATTTTGCCACGATCTACGATATAACCTCCATGTACTCGGCTGGCACGACCGGCTCCGGACAGAAGATCGCCATCATGGGCCAAACCACGATCTTGGCCAGCGACATCGCTCATTTCTGGAACACCTTCGGTCTCACCTCGGTCAAGCTAGTGCCGGTCTCCGTGCCGGGGACGGGCCCCTTCATCGTCTCGCAAGGCGACAACGACGAGTCCGCTCTCGACATCGAATGGGCCGGCGCCGTGGCTCGCAACGCGACCATTGAGTTCGTCTATGCGGGCAGCGCGGGCAGCGTTTGGGACTCCGCTACCTACGCCGTCGATAATGCCGTAGCGCCGGTGATCAGCATGAGCTACGGGAATTGCGAAATGTACGACTTGTTCGATCTGCCGAGTTATCGCCAAACAGTGCAGCAGGCCAATGCCGAGGGCATCACCTGGCTGGCTGCGGCCGGGGATCAAGGCGCCACGGACTGCGATGCCGGAAATACCGTAGCCTCAGGCGGTCTGGCGGTGGACGCGCCCGGATCCATCCCGGAAGTCACCTCCATGGGCGGCACTTCGGTGAGCGGTTCGGCAACTTATTGGAACACCTCAAACACCTCGACGTTCGGATCGGCCAAAGGATACATTCCGGAAATCGCCTGGAATGAATCCGCCGCGGCGGGCCAGATCCTGGGGACGGGCGGCGGCGCCAGCATGTACTTCCCGCAGCCCTCGTGGCAGACCAGCGGCGGGGTACCCAACGACGGCTGGCGGCACGTGCCGGATATTGCCTTCAACGCGAGCGTTTACGATGTTCCCTACTATGTCTACTGCTCGCAGTGTTCGGACACGCAAGGCGGCGTGGAGTACGTCGGCGGCACCTCCGCCGCGACGCCGACGATGGCCGGAGTGGTGGCGTTGCTCAACCAGTACCTGAAAACGACAGGCTTGGGCAACATCAACCCTACAATCTACAGCCTGTACCAGACCACGCCCAGTGCGTTCCACAACAACATCACCGGCAACAATATCCAGGCTTGCGCCTATGGCTCTCCGGGTTGCAGTAATGGCGTGGAGGGGTATACCGCCACAGGTTCTGGTTACAGCTCGGTGGTTGGATTCGGCTCGGTGGATGTGACCAACCTGATCAAGTCGTGGAGCACTGCCGCGCCCGCCGGCCCGGTTTTGGTTACATCTCTCGACCAGAACCCGGTCTACCAGGGCGCTTCGGAGAGTTGCGGAAGCACAAGCTCATGGAACTTCCAGATCACGTTGTCTGAGGAAGCCGGTTTCGCTACTTCGTTAACCGGCTTTATGGTCAATGGCGCCGACTATTCATCGAAGATCAGCTCGATATTCAGCACTTCGCAGATCGCGGCGCGGCATTCGATCTCCGGCTGCATGAGTCTGTCCGGTGTAAACGCGCCGACGAATGAGGTCTTCACCTTTACTGGTGGCTCTGGACCGACGTCCTGGTCGACCACGCTGAATGTTTCCTTCCAGGGACCGCAGGCGCAACTGAACGTAGGCGGCGCGACCAATGCCGCGAGCTACGCACAGTCGTATGCTCCGGGCATGGTCATGGCGGTCTTTGGAACTGGTCTGGGCAGCCTCTCGCAGGCCGCGTCCGTCACCCCGTTGCCGGAATATATGGCTGGAGTCGAGGCGGTCATGTGCCCTGTGAGTTGTGCCACCGCCACCACCTACTGGAACGTTCCTTTGTATTATGTCGGTCCCAATCAGGTCAACCTTCAGATTCCCTACGAAGCCTCAGGATCGGTCGACCTGAGCATCGGCAACCCGTACGCCAATGTGGACTACTATTTCACCGTGTCCGCCACGGCGCCCGGCATTTTCACCTTCCTGGACGGCACCCAGGACGTGAACCCGTCGCGCACAGCCAGCGCGGGACAGACCACATTCCTATTCATCACCGGAGAAGGTAAGGTCAGCCCCAGTCTGTCGGACGGCACTTCACCGGCGGCGGGAACTCCCACGGCGAAGCTGCCCAAGCCGGTCCAGGCCGTCACGGTCACAGTAGGCGGGATCAACGCGCCCACGACTTTCGTTGGCATCCCCAGCGGCCTCGTCGGCGTGACGCAGATCAATTTTACGGTCCCGTCGACTGTGCCGAAGGGCCGTCAACCAGTGATAGTGACGGTGGGAACAACGTCGACCCCAGCGGCCTACATCACGATTCAGTAGGACATGCTTTAGCTTGTCCAGGCGAGCGCAGCTCGCCCCTGGAGTTTGGCATTCTGGTCGTGCAGTCGACAGGGCAAGTGGGGCACCCTTCGCACGGCAGAGGGCTTCAGCCCGACTTTCTTCAGCTTCGTCTACAGGCAGTGGGCGGTGCTGAAAGCGCGAGAAATTCCTCGCGCATCGGAAACGGCGGCCTAAAAGGCCGCCTGCAGGCAAGATTGCCTGCCACACAAAACGCCAAGACCAGAGGTCAGCGCAGTTCGCCAAAGAAGGAGCAGTCTACAACTCCAGCCGACCAGACCCCTGTCCGCGGAATCGTGGATCCTTGGGTTCCCCGCGGAGATCCAGCACCAGCTTCATGACCAGCGTCTCGATCCGGTCGCGGATCTTGCAATGCTCCTCGTATGTCAGGGAGACCGGATCCTCCACGTCCCACTCGACGATCTCCGCCCCTGGCACCTGTTCCGGCAGGATTTCCCAGCCGCTCATGTTGATCGCCAGATCGAATTGCGCCCGGCCCAGATGGCGGATCGCCTTGGGAAAGTGATCGCGCAGATCGATGCCTTTTTCGGCCATGGCCGCCTTGGTATCGCGCGCCACATGCATCGCCGGCCCCAGCCCGGCGCTGGCCGCGATCATCACGTCAGCGCCGTAATGGCGGGCAAAACCCTCCGCCATCTGGCTGCGGCAGGCATTTCCGATACACACAAACAGGACCCGTTTCACAGTTTCTCCAGGAAGAGCGAGTGCACTCGCGGATCCGAGGTCAGCTCGGGATGAAACGTGGCCGCGAGATGGCGGCCCTGCTCTACCAACACCGGATCGCCCCGATACCAGATTAATACGCGGGCGGACGGTCCCACGCGGCGGATGATGGGGGCGCGAATGAAAACCGCTTCCAGCTTTCCCGGTGCGGTACGCTGCTCGAACTCCGGCCCGGTGTCGACCTCCGTCACACGGCTGTCGATCTGGCGGCCGTAAGCATTGCGCTCCACCCCGATATCCATCAGTTTGAAGCTCTGTTGCGGGGGATTCGACACCTCATCGGCCATCAGGATGGCGCCGGCGCAGGTGCCGAAGACCGGCTTGCGTGCGCCGAACTCGCGTAGCGCGTCGTCGAGGCCGGGCTCGTACGCCATCAGCTTGAGCATGGTGGTGCTCTCGCCGCCGGGAATCACCAGCCCGTCGAGCCCCTCGAACTGCGCCGGCTCGCGCACGTATACCGGCTCGGCGCCGGCGCGCTCCAATGCCGCACCGTGCGCCGCGAAATCCCCTTGCAGGGAGAGCACACCGACTCTCTTCATCACAAGCCTCGGGTTTTCATCGCAAGCCTCGGGTCTTCATCACCAGCCTCGGGTTTGCATCAACTCCGATTCGGGTATCTTGGTGACGTCGAGCCCTGGCATGGCGTCGCCTAGAGCGCGGCTGGCTTCCAGCAGTTTCTCCGGATTGTTGAAATTCTTGGCTGCCATCACAATCGCGTTGGCGCGCGCCGTCGGGTCGGACGATTTGAAGATGCCCGAGCCCACGAACACCGCCTCGGCGCCCAGTTGCATCACCAGCGCAGCGTCGGCCGGTGTGGCGATGCCGCCGGCGGAGAAATTCGGCGTGGGCAGCTTGCCGTTCTGCGCCACCCATTCCACCAGTTCGAGCGGCGCCTGCAGGTTCTTCGCCTGGTGCACCAACTCTTCCTTGCCGAGCACGGTGAGTTGCTTCATCTCCTTCACAATGGTGCGAATGTGCCGCACCGCTTCGACGATGTTGCCGGACCCGGCTTCACCCTTGGTGCGGATCATGGCCGCGCCTTCCGAAATGCGCCGCAGCGCTTCGCCCAGGTTGCGCGCGCCGCATACGAAGGGCACCTTGAAGTCCGACTTATCGATATGGTTTTCCTCATCGGCCGGGGTCAGGACTTCGCTCTCGTCGATGTAATCGACACCCAGCGATTCCAGAATGCGCGCCTCCATGAAGTGGCCGATACGCGCCTTAGCCATCACCGGAATGGTGACGGTGTTCATGATGGCCTCGATAATCGCGATGTTGGCCATGCGGGCCACACCGCCGTCTCTGCGGATATCCGACGGAACGCGCTCCAGCGCCATCACTGCCGAGGCGCCGGCATCTTCCGCAATCTTGGCCTGCTCGACATTGGTGACGTCCATGATGACGCCGCCCTTCAACATCTCCGCCAGACCGACCTTTACGCGATACTGCTCACTCGAAAATTGAAACATAAAGTCTCCTCAAGAAAAGTCTTTATTAGCCGCCGATGAACGCGGATAAACGCCGATGAAGGAACCCTTCTTGGTTTTATCGGCGTTCATCTGCGTTCATCGGCGGCTAAGATATCTTCATACCAAAGCCGAAGAAGGCTCTCTATTGCGTGAAACCTTCTCTAACTCCTCCGTCACAATTCGTCCCAAAACAGCGAGGCCTTCACGGATCTGCTCCGGCTCCAACCCCGCGAAACTCAGGCGCAGCGCACCCGGATCGAGCCTCGACACGGCAAAATAGCGGCCTGGAAGATACGCCACCCCTTCCTTCTGCGCCCGCGGCAACAACTCGCCGGCATCCAGGGGCTCTGGCAGGCGAACCCATAGGTTCATGCCGCCCTGCGGCTGCGTCCAGCGCGTTCCGGCGGGAAGATAGCGGCGGCAGGAATCCAAAGTGGCGGCCAATCGCTCGGCGCCGGTCTGCAGCATTCGCGCACGATGCGCTTCCAGCCGGCCGGACTGCGCGAATTCGAGCAGCACGGCCTGCGAAAGCTGATCGGTATGCAGGTCGGCGGATTCCTTGGCCTGCCGCAAGCGGTCGAGCAGCGGCTTCGGCCCCACCACCCAACCGACGCGCAGTCCCGGAAAACTCACCTTCGAGAAACTGCGCAGCAGCACGGTGCTGCCCTGCTCGTCCAATTGCTTAATGGCGGGCAAGGGTTCGCCCTGATATCGCAATTCGCCGTAAGCGTCGTTCTCCACCACCGGAACCTTCGCGATGCGCGCCGCCTCGAGCAGCGCCCGGCGCGACGCCAGCGACAATGTGGCGCCGGTGGGATTCTGGAAATTGGAAGTGACCACCAGGAAGCGCGGCCGTTCGCGCTCCAGCACCCGTTCCAGGTGCGCGGTATCCATGCCGTCGGCACCCATCGGAATGCCTACCAGTTGTGCGCCCATGCCAGTCAGCAGATTCTTGAGCCCCGTGTAGACCGGATCTTCCACCGCCACGGTGTCTCCCGGACGAAGCAGTACACGGCCGATCAGATCGAGGGCCTGCTGGCAGCCGTTGGTAATCAGCAGGTCGTCGCCCGGCCTCGCCAACCCTTGCCGACGCGCATCTTCCATCAGGTGCCGGCGTAACGGCTCATAGCCGCTGGGAGATCCAAGTTGCAAGATGGAACCGAGATCCGGTCGCGACACCACAGCCTCGCAACTCGCGCGGAAATCGTTCAGCGGGAAGAGCTCGCGCGATGGCCGCGACATCACGAAGCTGACCACCTCATTGCCGAATCCGCCGGCCGGACCCGCGGGAGCGGTATCGCCGCGCTCCAGCATCGCGTTCCAATCGATTCCGTTACCTGGAGCCGGCTCCGCAACCCCCGTCACAAAACTGCCGCGCCCTACCTGGCCGGCGATCAGGCCCTCCGTCTCCAGAGCGTCATAGGCCGCCGAGACGGTAGTACGATTCAGTCCAAGCAGTCCAGCCAGCTCGCGAGTGGCTGGCAGCCGCTCACCGCGCGCCAATTCTCCGGATCGGATGCGAAGCGCAATATGTTCATATAGTTGGCGGTATAGAGGCACTTCGGACTGATGACTGAGAGTCGGATTGAACTCCAGCGTGTGTCCAGGGCGCATCCATCCATACCATACCATATTGGACTGGGAATATTGCAGGCTCTTGTGTGGCAGGCAATCCTGCCTGCAGGCGGCCTTTCAGGCCGCCTCTTGGAATTGGGCCATTCTGGCGCCAGGGTCGACCATGGGGCGGGCTCCGGACTCCGGAGCGCTTCGCCACGACTTTCTCGGCTTTGCCTATAGCCACTGGGCGGTGCTGAAGCCCGAAGAATTTCGTCGCGTATGGAAGACGGCGGCCTGAAAGGCCGCCTGCAGCCAGGATTGGCTGCCACACAGCTCACACTTCTTCCGCATCCTCCTCCGGCGGCTCGAAGCCGTCCAGCAGGTCGGGATTCTTGGCGAATCGCTTGAGCACTTTCAGAATTTCGCCACTGCGGAAACCCGCATGCACCAAGCGGCGATAGGCCTTGCCCAGATCCTTCTGGTCGCCGAACAAACCTTCCCGTTCCGCGGTGCGATACTTGCGGCGAATCCACTCCTCGATCAGCGCCACCTCATCGACATCGCGATAGACCTTCTCCACCGTGCTCTCCGCCAATGGCGGCGCTACGCGATGCTGCCGCAGGTCGTGGATCACGCGGCCGCGGCCGAATTTTTCACCGGAAAGGCGCGAGGCAGCGTAGCTTTCGGCGTATCGCTTGTCGTCCAGGTAGCCGATTTCTTTGAGCCGAACCAAGACAACGTCCACGTCCTCGGCCTGCTCCGCGCGGCGGCGTAGCTTTTCGCGCAGTTCGCCGGTGGAGTACGCGCGTCCTCCCAGAACTTTCAGTGCGTACTCCCACAAAGACGCTGCGTCCAGTTGGCGCGCTCGACGTTCTTTCATACTCATGGGGAGTATACTGTAAATGAGTCGTACGGGTTCTATTCTTCTGATTTTTCGAGTCGTTCCAATTGGAGGTAACACATGGACAAAAACGGACTTTCCAGCTTCTTGCTTGGACTCGGCGTCGGGGTGGGCATTGGCATGCTTTTCGCCCCGAAATCCGGCCAGGAGACCCGCGAGATTATCAAGAACAAAGCCGGTGAGGGCACGGATTTCCTGAAGCAGCGTAGCGCCGACATCAAACAGACCGCCAACGAGTGGGTCGACAAGGGCAAGGACGCTCTTGGACGCCAGCGTGACAATATTGCGGACGCGGTGGAAGCCGGACGGCAGGCCTATCGCGATACAGTTGGTACGCCGCAGTCATAAGGATCCGCTAAATGCCCGAAGATATCTTTCGGCTGGTCATTACCGCCGCCGTACTGCTGGCCTGCATCGCCTTTGTGGTGCAGGCCGCGGTGGCGATTGCCTTTTATAAGACGGTGCGAAAGATTCAGTTGAAAGTGGATCACCTGGGTGACAAGGTCGAGCCGCTGGTGGCGAAGATTGAGCCGGTTCTCGAAAAGATGGGGCCGATGATCGACCAGGCGGCGCCGGTAATCGGACGCATCGGCCCCATGATCGATGGTGCCACGGTGACGATGGAGCGGATGAAGCCGGTGATCGAGGGCACCGTCCAGGTAGTCGGCAAAGTCGGCGTCATGGTGGAGCAGGCCGGGCCGCTCCTCGATACCGCGAAGCAATTGGTGGCCAATGCCAACAATGTGGTGGCCGACGCGCGCCCGCACATCGCCGAGTTATCCGAAGAAGCGGTGGCGATCGCGCGTTCCGGCCGCGAGCAGGTAGAGCGGATCGGGGACCTGTTGCACGACGCCAGCGATCGTGCCCGCGCGCGGCTGGAGCAGATTGACGAGTCGTTGGAAAGCACCGTCGGTCAAGTGGGACAGGTGGGCGGAGCCGTGAAACGCGCCGTGCTGCGGCCGGTGCGCGAGGCCAACGGCTTGGCGGCCGGCATTTCCGCGGCAGTCTCCACCCTCGTGCATCCCCGCAAGTCTCCGGACGCGGCCACGCAAGACGAAGAAATGTTCATTTGAGTGGATTTCGTGTGGCAGGCAATCTTGCCTGCAGGCGGGCTTTCCAGCCCGCCCGGCCGCCTGAGGTTCGGTGCCTGCACGGTCGAAAACCTTCCCGCTGATCGGCCATCCCGGAACCGGCAAGATGCTGGCGCCATCGAGGCCAGCGTGCCGTTCTTCCATCTCCGGGTCGGACTTCGCGATCGGACCAGCGCCGGCTTGGTGGATTGAGGGTTTTCATCCCCCTTGGTGGCGCCAAGCGCCATGCAAACAGCCAGGATTGGCCGCCACACTCGCAGCGTTACGACGCAGGTTGCGGCGCACTCGACTCGCCGCGGTCGGACAGACCTTGGCAAAATCTTTCGCGCTCCTCAGGCGTCATCTTCTCCCAACGCTCTTTCATCCGGTGCTTCCAGTTGCCGCCGTTGCCGTGATGACCGCTAAACCCTCCAAACAGGATCTTGCTCAGGACAATGATCCCCCAGGCCTGCCAATAGCCGATCGTATGGCCGCCGAACAGCGAAGGCACCAGCCAGTTCCACAAATACATCACCACAAAACCGAAAGCCGCCAACGCTAAAATCGCCAGCGGAGCGATTCCCCACATCACTCGTTTACCCCATCTTCGTCTCATAGTCCACTCCTCGTATTCTTCAATTCCTCGTAGATCGCCGCGAGCCGCCGCCGCAGATGGAGCACCGCATAGCGTTTGCGCGAGAGTAGCGTGTTTACGCTCACGCCTGTCTCCTCGGCAAGCTCTTGGAAACTGCGGCCATCCATTTCATGAGCGACGAACACTTCCCGCTGTTCCTTGGGAAGTTCGTCCAGGGCGGCCCCCAATTCCTCCAACAGTACACTACGCGCGTACGCCGCCTCCGGCCCGGCATCGGGCGACGGAAGCAGGTCTTCCAACCGCGGCCCGTCTTCCTCGCCCTCGCTCACTTCGCCGAATAATTCCGGCTTCTTCTTGCGGAAGCTGTCGACGATGCGATTACGGGCCACTCGAAACAGCCAGGCGCCGGCCTGCTCCACGGGCATCATCAGACGGTACGCTTCCGTCAGCTCGTAGAAGACCTCTTGCAGGATATCCTCGGCGTCGGCCTGGTCCTTCACGCGTTTTCGGATGAATCGGTAGAGTCGCCGCCCCTCGCGTTGGATCACACCGGCGATGCTGCGATTCTGCTCGGCACGGCCGCCGAACCCGTCCGCTGCGACGCTCAACAAATCCTCCATCTGGCATTGAAGACGAATGAGGGCCTGGGATATTGTAAGCATTCCAGCTCACGGCTGTTTTCTTGCGAAGCCGGAACGCCCCCGAATCCGCCTGGCCAACGGTCAAAGCCCCAAGAACTGCGTGCTGAAAGCTGACGGCTGACAGCTGGCGCCTTCGCCGAGCTGTACTACAAATGTGCAGAACCGTGGCGCCACGACGATGCTTTCGGTAACGCCAACCTCCGCCCGCTGCGCCAGCGGTCCCCTCCGTGCTCTCTGTCTCCTCCGTGATCTCCGGTTTTGATCTTGTGTGCCTCCGTGACTCTGTGTCTCTGTGGTAGAGAATGAAGTTGTGGCCTTCGCCGCGCGAACCTGGTTGTCCCCGCCAGCCATTTTCAGTAGTGTAAGAGGGTGCCAAGTCGATCGTTCCCGGAGCCCTCGAACCCGCAGCAGAAGCAATTGGAAAGCGAGGAGCCGGAGCACTGGCAAACCGAAGGAGCGACCGCATACGCGGCTCGTGTCGCCACCGAGCAGGAAGTTTACAAAGACTGCCTCGATGTACACGACCTGCCTCCCGTTTTCCACTATTGGTCGAATCGCCACCTGCGCCCGAAACTGGAAAAATTCGGCATTTCGACGCCCGAAGAAATGTTTCGGAAGCACGTGGAGAAGCAGTTCCAAACGGGGCCCCGGCCACGGCGAATCGCCAGCCTCGGCGCCGGGAATTGCCAACTCGAGGTCGACCTCGCGGTGCGCCTGATCGGCCAAGAGCACGAGAACTTTGCCATCGATTGCCTGGAGCTGAACACCGCCATGCTCCAGCGGGGACAGGAAGCGGCGGCGAAAGCTGGAGTCGCCGCGCACCTGAACTTCGTGCCCACGGATTTGAATACCTGGCGCCCCGCCGATGAGTACGACGCGGTCCTCGCGAACCAGATTCTGCACCATGTCCTGAACCTGGAAGGTCTCTTCACCGAGATCGGAAGATCGCTGAAGACCGGCGGTACCTTGGTTATCTCCGACATGATCGGGCGGAATGGCCACCTCCGCTGGCCGGAAGCGCTTCGCCTCGTGCGGGAATTCTGGCGCAAATTGCCTCCGTCCCACCGCTTCAATCGGCAGCTCCGGCGGTATGAGGAGATGTATCGGGACTGGGACTGTTCGGGCGATAGCTTTGAAGGCATCCGCAGCCAGGATATTCTGCCGCTGCTCCTGGAGCATTTTCATTTCGAGTTCTTCTTCGCATTTGCCAACATCGTCAGCCCATTTGTGGAACGCTCCTTCGGGGTCAACTTCGACCCTTCAGTTCCGTGGGATAGAAATTTTATCGACGCGGTGAATGACTGCGACGAGCAGGCGATCGCCTCGTCCAGGATTCCACCCACCCACCTCCTGGCGGTCTTGGGAACCGACCGCGGCGTGCCTACAGTCGCCTATCCGCTGCCTCCGCAAGATTGCGTGCGCCGCCCCGGCCGCGTCTTCACGGACAGCGCCGGCGAAATGGAAACCGCTCCAGCGTACCAGTGGGGCGCTTGGCCGCACACCGATCGCAGCGAGCTCGAGATTGCGTGCCGGCACCTGCAAGAGGCTCAGGTTCGGATCGACGAAGAGACCGCCAGGGTATTCGAACGAACCCGGTGGGGCCGAGACCTGACGTCGCAACTGGAGTCGGCCGCCCAAACGGTCCGGGCACTCCAACTGGAAGTTGAGGATCGGAACGAGTGGGCACGGCATCTCGACTCGGAAGTAGCCGCGGCGGCAAGCCGGATTCAGGAACTCCAGGAGACCGTGACGGAGCGGACGGAATGGGCGGCCCGTTTGGACCGGGAACGCACACAGCTCGTCGCCGAACGGAACGCGCAAATCGCCCGCGGGGAACTGCTCGATCGGGACCTGGAAACCTGCGCGGCCCACATTGCGAAACTCGACCGGCAAATCCAGGCAGAGACTCGCGCCCATCGCGACGACCTCGATCGCCTCGCATGGGCTGCTCCGTTCGACCGTCGATTCCACGATCCGTTGGACTGGGCAGTTCGCCTGGCCAACCGCATTCATAACGGGATCCGGAAAGCCATGGGCCGCCGATCGCCCTAACTCACCCAGAGTCGTTCGTGCTCGTCCTCACAAAGTAAAGGAAGGGTTTAGCGGGTGGATTGGTCCAGGCGAGCACCGTTCGCCCGCGCAAGGGACACAAGCCGCGGACCCAGAGATTCGCGACGCCTGGCTGGTGACGTCTTTGGAAGCGCGCGGCATACTTGGCACCGTTCATGCTCTAGCCGGCAGCAATCGGTCGGAGGACCAATGATCACAACACCATCTGCCCGCAGCGTCGGGTCGAATCGCCACTCCCGCGGGACAGTTTGGAACAGACGCTTGGTGTGCCTGTTCTTTGCCGTCACCTCGTGCGCCGCTCAAATCCCCGGCAGCATCACCATCCGCAACTTGCCGCAATATGCCTATGGCGCCTCCGCGGTGGATTCCGCCGGCAACCTATACATAGCGGCGACCGGCACCTCATCTTATCCGACCACTCCAGGCGCCGCGCAGACCCAGTTCGGCGGCGAGGCCTGCAACGGCGGCGGGACAAATGCCCGCCCCAAAGTCGGCATTGGTCC
>Ga0182030_10013331_pt1 | contig 16357 bp, 11 predicted proteins | sample 812S3MmetaG_FD_121299 | JGI IMG/M metagenome (GOLD analysis project Ga0182030, IMG submission 121299) | Permafrost microbial communities from Stordalen Mire, Sweden - 812S3M metaG (Illumina Assembly) | ecosystem: Environmental > Terrestrial > Soil > Wetlands > Permafrost | place: Sweden...
ACCACCCCTTCCAGGCAATGGCTCACGAAACCAAGTTCCGGCGGTGGTCTACTTTTACTCCGCCGCAAAACACCGCTCTCGCGGCGTTCTGTGGTCTATTTTTGCTCCGGCGCTCATAAACATGATTTCGGAAGTCCGAAACAGATCGCGGCATCGCTGGGAATAAGCTACAACGCGGCAGCAAAAGCAATTCAGAGGGTCAAGGAGCGGATGGCCCAACCGTAATTCGTCCTCAATCTGGGCCGTGGTCGCTTCCCAAGGGGACACCACCTCTCCTCTTGAGAACTTGCCGCTTCCGCCCGCGAGATGAGGCGGCATGGGAGAACAGGTACAAGCGTGCGGACGGTTTCTGGGGCGTGCTCCTAGTTCAGGAAGCGAGCCAGGAGGCAATCCAGCGATAGATATCTTCCGGCGCAACAGGCGCGCCGCTCGTGCCCAGATTCATCTCCGGAGGCGCGACAATATAAGCGGTATTCAGATGTTCAGAGACGCAGAGACAGGCTGCCCGGTTGTACTCCGGATACCTGCCGGCTGCGAGCCAGACATAGCGAGCCAGAATCGCCGCATCCACCGCGCTATTCTCCGGATCGTCAACATCGGGAAGGGGGCTGATCCTTTCTTGGTTTTCAAACAGTGCAATGCCGGTAAACGGCTTTGGCTTGCTGCGCATGCCGAAGCAGGCAACGATGGCTTGAGGACGGGCGCGGCGAAGCGCTTCCGACGCGGCCCATTCAACAAACGCGTTGGAGAAGATAAGAGCGCCGTTTCCGCTGAGAAAGAGATTGACCGTAAAGTTCCGCAAACGCTCTTGCCCGGCAAGCTCCGACGGCCACCAGCGCGTCCAGTCTTTCTCCCTGAGTGCCGAGACCGTCTGATCAGTGGCAGTCATGTCCTTCGGAATACTATTCAACTCAACGAGAAAACTGTTACGGAACGGTTTGAGAACCGTGTAGCTCAGGCAGGAGGCGGCAGGAACAGAGGTAGGAGCAAGCGCATCCCTCAGCCTGGCATCCGCCTCGATGAACCATAAATTCGCACTGTCGTGGCTCCCTTTCTGGTCCAATAGATCGTAAATGCCAGGCTGGTCTGATTGCCCTCTAGCCACCAAGTCGCGGAGCTTTCGTGAGTCACCGGCAATTCTGATTTCGCGACCCTGCGGATCCCATTGCTTCCAAGCCGTAGTAGGATCGACAGGCAGGTTGTCTGGAAGAAAGAGGAGAATCAATCGATTGCGCTCGGGGTCTGTCTTCGCAGAAGCCTGCGCTCTGGCGACAATGGCCTCGAATATCCGCTGCACCTCGCCGCGCCACTCCGCAAAATATTCAGAACGGGCAAGATGCGAAGCGTTTTCCAGCGTATCGCTGGTTTCTGAGAAATTCCAGCGATCGACGCCCATCCTCACTTCGAGGGCCCGTAGTTTCGCCGTCAGCGCAGTCAAGGCCGCGGAGCTGAAGGAGTCGAGTCCGCCCAGGAAACCGATGAGCTGCTTCTGCTCGAAAGGAAAAAGCATTCCCCACTGAGCCAGTTGCTGATTGAGAGATGGACGGAGTGTCACCGGCAATCGCTGAATCGACCTGTGGTAGGTCTCCAACTCTGACGCTTTTTCCGCCCCGGTTGTGTTCTGTTTGCTCATCGTCCCTCCGATTCACACCCGAACCTCGGGCAGAAATTTCCCCGAGACATCCGGAGCCAAAACTCCGAACAGGTTCAAAATGGTAGGGCACAGGTCTAGGTGCTGGACGGGGCGCTCTATCACTCCTGAAGGCTTCGCTGCCTCCCCCAGACACATCATCCATGCAAGACGCGTGGAATCGTGGTTTTGTCTGTGGTTGAAGAAACCGTTCGTATTTGAGCCGTCGAGATCGCGCCCAAACTCGGGTAGAACAAAGACCGTTGTCCTTCCCTTATAGGATGGGTTTGCCTGCACTTCATTCCAAAGTTCATACACCAGGCGGTCAATCGTGCGGATGCCAGAGAGGTGCAGAGAATATGATCCAGAGTGCGCCACTTCAACATCCGAAAAGGTGATCACAACTAAGGAAGGCGCAAAGCGCCGCATGACTTCCACGCTGACAAGAAAGGTAAATTCATCCCCAGTCACGGGCGCATTTGTATGAACCAGATCCTCGATAGCTCGCAGCACGGACGCGCGCGTGTTGGAATCCAAGGACGAACTCTCGCCGGAAGCAGACCAGCCAAGGCCTTCATAGTTATTGGTTTCCAATATTGTTTCGATTTCCTGCTGCATTGCTCCCCGGTCGGCTGTATGCGCCACGCGTCCCTCCGATGCCGCGTTGACGACCGCGTTGATGAGAAGCTGCTTGGGAAAGATCACGTTAGCACCATAGTGGGGGCCATATTCGCGATCCGAACTGGCTCCGATCTGATTGCTCAGTGCTTTGTTGCTGGAGATGAACCATGCGTCCTCTTGACGCATCTGCAGGCGTTTGCGCACGTACTCGAAAATGGTTGGACTGGCCGGCGGCGTCTTTCCCCAGTCGTCCAATCGCTGCCAATTCCCGGTGAGAACACTCGAAATCGTGTTGTAATGCGAAGTCACTCCTTCGTTGCGCATAAAGGGGTAAAAGACGCTTTGCGGTAGCAATTCGCGGTAAAGACGAGGAATGTTCCCAAGGCCGGTTTCAAGAATGGTGTCAGCCTGCCGCACTCCGCCGCAAGTCACCACGATAACTTTTGGGTAGCTCTTTTGCGTGGACGGTCCGGAATCACTGCCAAAGGCGTACCTGTGCGATCTGCTCCATCGATCGACCAACAGGATCGCGGCTGCTTTCATGAACTTTCGCCGAGAGGCATCCATCGCACATCACCCCACATCGTATGTTCGGAGCGGAGCGCGGCGGTTCGTTCCAGATCGCCCACCGCCCCAGTCTAGCTGATACCTACTTTGTACCGGGGCCACAGTGGGCGCGTCGCCTCGTGGTCGATCACCGGCTCGCCTTCGCATTCTACTTCAATTACTGTGGCCGGCTGGTCCGGCGCTTGCAGCGGCAGCCCTCTCAGCCGCAGCGAGAATTCGTCCTGGACAAACCTTACAGGAGTTCCCGTTTTAAGCAGTCGGGCGGACCTGACCTTTGTCTTGAGACCGCCGATCGCGATCACCGCTGGGGGTTGAAAGAACGGTACCCATTCCGCAGCCGGTGTGCTCCCCGGCCAATAATGTTGATGAATATATAGAGTTGTCCCGCGGCGAGTGTAATTAGCGTTTGTATTCCAGCTAAACGATCCTCGTTCGGTGCCGTAGAATGCTTTGCTGTTTGTCTCGAGCCAGGCGCCAACGGCTTCCAACGTCTGCGCGGATTCTTCAGGCACGGATCCGTCCGGCTTGGGACCGATATTGAGCAGATAATTGCCGCCGCCCCCCGCGCAGGTCGCAAGATTGCTCACGATCGTCTTCGGCGTCTTCCACGAGTCGTCGCCGAGATTGTAGCCCCAACTGTCGTTCAATGTCATGCATGTTTCCCAGGCGCGTCCCGCCTGCGCTGCCTCGATATGCTGTTCCGGTGTGGAGAAATCTCCCTCCAGTCCGTTACGGTTATTCACGACAATCTCCGGCTGGAGTTCAAACACCATTTGATTCATCCGCTCTGATTCCCATTGCTCCGGAGTCAATGGCCAGTCAACGTCATACCAGAGCACATCCACTTTTCCGTAATTCGTCATCAGCTCGCGAATCAGTCCATGGGTGTACTCGACAAATCGCTTGCGCGCCGCCTCATCTGTAGCGCAGCGAGCCCCGTCCGGATGGTGCCAATCCATCAATGAGTAGTAAAAGCCCACACGCAATCCCTCGGCTCGAGCGGCTTCCACATACTCCCGGACCAGATCGCGCCCTGGGCCCTGCCGGGGTGCGCAATAATCCGTGAGTTTCGTGTCGAACATGCAGAAGCCCTCGTGGTGCTTGGTCGTCATCACCATGTACCTCTGCCCGGAGCGCTTCGCAAGCCTCGCCCACTCTCGTGCAGCGTTGGGTTTCGGGTGAAAATGCTTCGCCATCAGTTCGTACTGAGGTATTGGAACCCCTTCAACTTCCATGGCCCACTCGTGCTGGCCGAGTAAACTGTACAACCCCCAGTGAATGAACATGCCGAATTTCGCCGCATGCCACCATGCCATTCTCTGCATACGTGTCGCCGCTTGCCCATTCTGCATAGTTGATGGTTGCGCGTTCGCGCTCTGTGCTGCCGAGTGGCTTGCGACCAATGCATCTGCAGCGTGTGCCGAGCATGCCACTGCGCCGCCAACCGCGCCCATTTGCTTTAAAAACGACCTTCTGGAAAACTCATCCCTATTCATATCTCTCCAAGTGAATCGCTAAGGCCAAAAGTTTGTTTCAGTCACAGAGCCTATCACACTCCCACCAGGTCGAAACTCAAAGCACCCGATGGCATAGTCGAATGACGAGGCGTATGCCATTTACGATGCTGGCGCCGCCCCACTAAAGCGCTTATTCGGTCATTGTCACTTCCCCACTCAATGGCGTATTCTCAGACGAGTCGCCGACAAAAATATCGAATCTCCCCGAGTCGACTTGCCAGCCGTTTCTTGCCTCACTCCAATAGGCGAAAGCACGGGAGTCGAGCGTAATCGAAACATGTTGCTTTTCACCGGGTGTCAGACGAACCTTCTTAAAGCCTTTCAGTTCCTTCGCCGGGCGTCTGACTTTCGCGGACAACTCTCCAACATACACCTGCGCCACATCTGCGCCCGCGTATCGTCCGGTGTTGGTCACATCGAAGGAAACGGTGACCTCTTGATCGTTCGTGGCTCGTGCGGGCGAAACGCGCAGATTATCGAAGGAAAACGTCGTGTACGAGAGGCCATAGCCAAACGGGAAAAGTGGCCTTTTGCCGGCCGTGACATAGTAGCGATAGCCTACAAAAACCCCGTCCTCATACTTTACCCGCCCCATTTGACCTGCGTTTGCGGGAGGAGCGTAGTAATAGTCATGCGCCGGATTCTCTTCCCAGGAACGCTCGAAGCTCACAGGCAGATGGCCTTCCGGCGAACGCTCCCCAAAGAGGATTTCACTTAAGGCTGTCCCTCCTTCTTCCCCTGGATACCAGTTGTGAAGCAGCGCCGACGTACTCGCCAGCCACGCCCGCATGTCGGCATTTCCTCCTCCCGTGAGGGTGACAATGGTTTTGCTGTTCGCCTGCTCCATGGAGTTGATCAGTATGTCCTGCCCCCAGGGCAAACCGAAACTACGGTCCATGCCTTCCTGCTCCGTCGCTGGATCAAAGCCAACCGAGACGATTGCCGCATCCGCGGCGGACGCTATCCTCTTGGCATCGGGAGAAATGAGGTCGTCCACTGCGCGGATTCCCAGCTTAATGCGATTGCGCTCGGCAGCCGGCTGGTAATCGAGCTGAATATGAACTGGCTTGCCGAATGTTAGTGGCACGATCACAGATTGCGGCGCTTGCTGTTCGCGCTGCGGAACCCACCTTAGGACCTGCTTGCCATCGACCGACAATGTGTAGGCATCCTGGTCCTGGGCATAAGTCAGAAACAGGTGCGGCCCGGTCTTCTCGGGAGTGTATACAGTGATGTAGCGAATGCTTTTGATCCCTGCAAGCGATGCCGCCCTGCCCTCGGAACTGCCATCGATTCGCCGGCTTTTCCATACTTCCGGCGCGCCACGGAAATCTGTAGTCTTGAACGCTTCCGCCTTCACAGTCTCCGGCCCGCTCCAATAGTCGTTTTGTGCAGCCTTTTCGTTCGCAGTGCCAAACTTGGTTTCCCTAAACATTTCGTCCGCGGTGGGCAAGCCCCTCGCATAGAGAACTTTCACTCTCCCGCCCAAATACTTTTCAAGCCCGTTCAACAGGCTCACGGCAGCGTACGGCGTAACGTTCGAACTCCCTCCACCTCCAGGGACAGCAGGCCAGGCATCCGGTCCGATCACCGCAAGGGTGTGAATCTTTTTCACATCCAATGGCAGCAGCGAATGCTCATTCTTCAGTAGCACAACGCTCTCCCGAGCCTCTTCGAGCGCGACTTGGCGCCCTTGCGGATTGTCGCGCGGTATGTCGATGTTGGTTTGGTCGCGATCCAGGAACCCGAAACGAATGGCGGTGCGGAAGATTCTGCGAACTTTATCGTCAATCACCGACTCAGAAATCTTGCCATTACGGATCGCCGGTAAGAGATTCTCTTCATTCATGAACTTACCGGAGTTCATTTCCAGATCGAGCCCGGCGTTCGCAGCCGCGACCCCATCATAAGTGGATCCCCAATCTGACATCAAGATGCCGTCGAAGCCCCACTCCTTTTTCAAGATATCCAGATTCAGGTGCGCATTCTGTGTGGTGTGCTCGCCATTCACAAGGTTTAAGGAATCCATGACCGCACCGACATGAGCTTCTTTCACCGCGGCTTCAAAGGCTGGTAAATAGATTTCGCGAAGCGTGCGCTCGTCCACGTCCGAGCTGACATTATATCGGTCGTATTCCTGATTATTCGCCGCGAAATGCTTGACCGTGGCAACGACTCCCTGGCTCTGTATCCCTTCGATGTAACTGACGGCGATGCGCGAAGCGAGAAAGGGATCCTCGCCGAAATATTCCATGTTGCGGCTATCCATGGGCGCGCGAACAATGTTCACGCCGGGAGCCAGTAAGATATGCACGCCCCTGGCATGCGCATCCTGTCCGAGGCATACGCCCATTTGGCCCGCTAATTCCGGATCCCAAGTTGCAGCCAACGCAACCCCTCCCGCGTAGGCAGTTGAAGGTCCCCACGTTCTGACCCCTTCGGGGCCATCCGACATCTTCAATTCCGGGAGCCCGACAGAAGGCTCCGCGCGAATGAATGCATCGTTATACCCTCCGATCAGTTCAATTTTCTGATGCAAGGTCAGCTTTGAAAGCATGGCATCTACCCGCTGCTCGATCGCGGGACTATAAGGAAGGGGTGCCTGTGCCTGGGAAGAGATGCCCCAAACAGCCAAGCTCATAATGGCAGCAAGATAAGCCGATTGAATGCGCAAAACTCGATTCTCCGATCCAAATGAAATGCGTAGCTTGCAAGCTCTTTGGCTATGCGCTTGCAAGCTACGCTATTGTTACCTAATTGCTCAGACTCAATTCAGTTCAGCAGCTCAGTTTAGCAGCGCGCTCTAGAAAACGTATTTGAGCGCAAGTTGGACGAATCTCCTTGTCGGGTTGTTGGCTCCTAAGCTGCGGGCGCCGGTAATCTGGGCGCCGCCAGGGTTGATGCCGCCTCCCGGCTGGCCCAGGGTGACCGTGTTAAAGGTGTCGAAAATGTCCGCGCGAAACTCCGCATATTGCCCGTCAAAGGTGGAGAACCGCTTGAAGACCGATGTGTTGAGGTTGTTGTACCCTGGGCCCATAACCTGGTTCCTTCCATGGGCAGTGTAGGGTAGCACTTCGGCAGTTGTCGTGAGCAGTGTTCCTGGCGCAATAGTGCTGGGGTCCAATGGTGGATTGGAGAATGCGCACGGGTTGTACCAGTTCGCTTTATTTTTTACCGTGGCGGGGCAAGAAGTGTTCCCTGAATTAGTCGCCTGGTTTCCGCCTTTGAACGGATTTCCGGTCTTAACAGCTCTGCCGTAGACACTTGTAGAGTACCAGTCGTTAGATGGCGTAACATTGACCGGCTGACCGGTCTGAGCCGCGAACATGACTCCGAGCGACCATCCTCCGACAATCTCATCGGCAATTCCCTTGTGGTTTAAGAACTGGCGGCCTACTCCCACGGGCAGCTTATAGTTCCCGTTGAGGCTAAGCCGATGTCTCTGGTCGAAGTCCGAGTTTCCTCGTTCTAACGCGAGCGGAATCAGATTCGAGTTTTGCGGGTACAAATCACCGAGAACATCGTCGATGGAGTGGGAATACGTGTACGTTGCGGTTAAGTACAGCCCCTGCGAGTAGCGCTTTTCCAGCGCGGCTTGCAGAGAATTGTATCCGCCGCTGCCGATATATGCGACCTCCGTTATTGAGCCGAAGCCGGGGAACGGATCGAATGGCGTATTATTCGTTCCCGTCGCCGACATCGCCCACGCCGAGTTTATATTCCAGTTGGTTTCCTGCAGATGGCGCGATTGAGTACCGACATAGCCGACCGTGGCCGTCAAGTCGGGACGAATTGCTTCCTGGACCGATAGATTGTACATCTCGGCGTACGGCGTCCTGAGAGCAGCGGGAAACGCGGAGAGTCCCATCCCCGCTTGCACCGGCAGGTTCTGAAGGCCATTGGCGATTTGCGTCGCGAAGCCGTTCTCCAGTGTGACTCCGTCGCCGTCGCAATAAGGATTAAATAAAGGAGGCGTAGTCGCATTCGGATTTCCGGGAGAGCAGGGCGTCGTGGTTGTGGTATAGTGTGAGCCTCTGGTAATCGGTTGGTTCACCCAAGGATAGTTCTGGCCAAGGTTCGTACCGAACGCGTTTTCCAGGCCGCCGAAGAAGATTCCATAGGCGCCGCGTACCACGGTCTTGGGCAAAACCTGGTATGCAAAGCCGACGCGAGGCGCGAAATTCAGTTCCTGATAGGTCGAAAGCGTACGGCTTCCGCCGAGGTTAAGGGATACGTTGTTCGCTGCCAAAAGGCCCTGGAATACCGGATTCGACAGGTTTGCCGGAGATCCCTGCGGCACGGAATACACCGCGGAGCTGGTGGACGATCCGCCGCCCCAATTTCCGGTCGTGGAATTATACGTGAGACCTAAAGGGAGACCAGAACTGGTTGGGATGAAGTTCGCCTGCCTGTCGTGCTTCTCCTCAAATGGCATGAAGTGGTCATAGCGGAGGCCCAGATTGACCGTGAGCTTCTGAGTTACCTTCCAGTCGTCCTGGAGGTATCCCGACGAATACCAGCGGTACTGCTCCGTATCCGCGGCCGTGCTCAAAACATTCAGTTCCTGCTCATCGGCCAAAAAGTCGGCTTCGGCATCGCCGCTGTTGGAGTTACCCGGCTGGCTGGTATAGAGTCCGGTGTATATTTCCCAGCCTCTCGGGAAAGCGTTTGCGAAGTACTCGGAACGCACCTTCTCGAATTGGAAGCCTATTTTCAATGCGTGCTTTCCGCTGATCTTCGTCAGGTTGTCCCGGAGTTCGCCGTTGTTCTCGCGCTCATAGACGGGGGAGCAGCAGCCAGCTCCTATGTCTGGGCCGATGTCGCCGCCGCCTTGGCCGCCGCCGACGCCGCCCTTTTGGCCGGAGCCGCCTTGGTAGTGGGCGATGGTAATCCATGGCATGCCGCCCTGGCCCGGTGAAAAGGGAATGCCGCCCAGCCCTATGGTGGGCGCAATGTCGACATTCTCGTTTTCAATGCCGTAATTGAAATCGTTATACATGAAGCTGAAGCGGAGCTCGTTGGAAAGAGTGGGTGAAAACACGTGGGTTTCACTCAGGGCAAGGTCTTCCGCTTTCAAGCGGCTAGCCCCGTCAGTGCCGTAACCGCCGCCGTCGAGAATCGACCCGTAAGGATCCTTGGTATAAGTGGGGTTATTGCTGTAGCTGAACCGCGCAAATGCCTGGTCGCGAGCATTCACATTCCAGTCCATTCGCGCGTCCCACTGAGCGGTGTCACTCTCTTGATTGACGTTCGTGACGTAATTGTTATACGTATCCGCCGCCTGCGGGCCATTCGGAGTCGGCATCATGTTGAAAATGTGCAGCGCCACGTTACTGATTTGGTTCGCGCAAAATACATTCGGTGATGAGCCGCCGCAATTCACGGGCGTATTGACCGATCCAGGATTGTAAATCGTGATGGGAGCAGATTGACCCGTAAGAGCCGGGTTGAGCAGTTCGCTGAAATCGCCGGTGCGCATCCTTAATGTCGGTATGCTGGCAGTTGTTGTGTTTCCGATGATGATGCGATTCTCCTCGAAGTCCCCGAAGAAGAACAGATGATTCTTCATGACCGGCCCGCCGACCGTCGCGCCGAACTGGTTTTGGCGATACTCCGCCTTGCTCACGGCGAAGGCATTATTCGCGTCCAGATCGTCATTACGGAAGTACTCCCATGCGTCGCCATGGAATGCATTGGTGCCGCTCTTGATGGATGCGTTGATCACGGCGCCTCCGCCGTGACCCAACTCGGCGCTGTAGTTGCTTGTTTGCACCTTGAATTCGGCAAGCGCGTCCGGTGGTGGCTTGATCACATACGACGCGTTATTCAGGAAGTCGATTGAGCTGGTATTGTTGTCAACCCCGTCCAGAATGAAATTGTTCTGATAAGGCCCCACGCCGTTCGCGTCGAAATCTCCATTGCCCTGGCCGCGTCCGTATCCGGGCGGAGTTTGAGCCACGCCTGCGGCAAGTTGCGCAATGAAAACGTAGTTGCGCTGGTTGAGAGGAGTGTCATTGATGACGCTTTCGGAGGCAACCAACCCCGTGGATGAGTCCTCCGTCTGCAGAAGGGGTATGTCGCTGGCCTGGACGGTCACCTGTTCGGTTGTTTGACCAACCGTCAGGTGGAAATTTACTCCCAGGCGGTCATTCACGTTGAGCATCAAGCCCGATTCGGTTTCTGTCTTGAAACCTGGCGCTGAGCAAGTGACGGAATAATGGCCAATCTTGAGCGGAGAAACCTCATAATATCCGCTGTGGTTGGTCTTTATTGAAGCCGTAAAACCCGTGTCGACTTCAGTGATTGTGATTTGGGCACTTGCAACAACCCTCTCTTGTGGATCTAGAACCGTCCCTGTGATGGCCCCTTGATCCGCCTGTGCAAAAGCCCGTGTGCTCGGCAATAGCATTGCGCCAAGCGTGAGCATGAGCACGCAGATTTGTAGAAAACACGATCTCAAACCACTTTCGAAGAAAGTGGGCACCGTTTCCTTCGTAGATCTCATGACGCCTCCAGAATTGGTTGAGTGGCCTCCCTCACCGTGGAATACAGCCCCTCAATTCGCGGTACTTGTTGAAAGTTCCCCGAAGCCATGCAAACTGAGCTAGTTGGTGACTCCGGTGCGGACGTGGTCGTACACGAGTTATCGCAAGAGGATTCCACGTAGGCAGCATTCTAAACGAATGCTAACCAGTGGTAACGCGCATCGCTTCTTGCAAACAGTTGAAATTAATTAGTAGTGGGCTAACAGTTGAGGTTGGGCCACTACGTTAGCGGAGATTTCTGTCCGATGCCTCCTTATGCATCAGTATGCGTCCTTGTGCATCAATGCGAACGTTTGCGCCCACATCTTGATGCCGGTAACGAACACGGACGATAATAGGCACGTCGCCAATCAACTGTCAAGGGGATAATAAAAACTTTTTTTGAATTTCAGAGCGCTTTTGATTCATAGGCGTACTGCAAGCCGGAGCTGGGCGGGACATTGCCGATTGCCCTTCTTGGTCTGGTGCATCTTGGGATCGCTCGCTGCTCTGGTTTTGATCGACGAGGGCGCGTAAATGAATGGTATCCATTGCGTTCGGAGATCACCAGCCAGAACAAAGAAAGATAACGCGACTCACGTTATTCCACCCATCCGGGTAGTGCCCGGAACCGTGGGCGCACAGGAAGCCCTCCTTTGGGGGGAGGTGATTCACATCACATTTTATGAACTTTGGGTCGTGATCTGCCGGGGCAAATATGAAGTTTCATGTTCTCCCAGCCGCGCGCCAGCAAAAAAGGTGCATGGAGAGAGCATCGTGCCTTTGTGGGTTGAGGGACGGGTTACTTCGCCAGCGCACGGCCCACTCAACCGTATTGCCGGCGAGAAAGCCATAGATGAGTCCTGAGGCAAAGCTGTCGCCACCGCCCACGCGGTCGAGAATCTCGATATCGCGCTGGGGCACATGGACGGTCCTCATAAAGCGCGATGGCACCCTAGGCATTGCGGCTGGCGGTGAGCAGAGTGTTGGCGATGAGCTTCAGGTTCGGATAAGCGGCCGCTACTTCGCGCAGCATTTGCTCGTGGCTGGCGATGAGGAGTTCGGCGAGGTTCTCACTGACGCCTTTGATTTTACCCCGAGCATGGCGGAGAAACCCCCTTCGTTGCCCAGGAACAGATCGACCTTGCAGGCCAGTTCACGGTTCGCTTCCTGGGCCTTGGCCTTGCCGCCGATGGACTTCCAAAGAGGGGGCGGAAGTTGAGGTTGTAGGAGAAGGGGATTCCGTGTCGTCGGGCTTGACCTGGCTGATGGCGGTGTGGCGCAGTCGGAGCAGTCGGCCGCCGTGCGCACGCCGAAGCTGCGCTCGGTAAAGTTGAGCCCGTGGCGGATGGTGCGACCAACACCATCGTTGGGGGTGCATCAAAAAGTCAGTGGTTAGGGGGCCTTAGGCACGCAAGACTTAAGGAAATTCTAGGAGTTCCATCTGATCCGGGACTGGAAGTACGCAAACAGCTACGGGACCACCTTACGATTAATTACCCATAGAATCAAGCGTTTGAAGGCGTCTTGGCCGCCATGTCCTAAGAATGCTGGCTTTCGCTGACCCCTGACTCTTTGACGCACTCGATCCGTCATGGCGCCAGCATCCCTTCCAAGACCTGACCTTTTCGCTCATCGAGAGGCCCTGCGGCTTCTTCCAACTGCGGTCGCAGAGAAGATGGTGGAGATCATCGGGCATAAGCTCTTTACTTATATTATAGGGGGAGTGAAGGATGCGCATGCGGTGGATCGCTGGATCGCCGGCGGCGAGATCTACGGCGGCGCAGAGGCCTGTCTGCAGTTTGCCTTTCAAGTAGTGCGCATCTTGAGCGAGCATGATTCGCCTGCTGCGGTGCAGGCTTGGCTGACCGGAGTGAATCCGGAGCTTGGCGACCGCGCCCCTCTACGCCTTCTGCGAGAGAGCGATATTGACACTGTAGCGCCCGCAATTCTGAGCGCTGCCCGCGCATTCCTCGCCGGAGGGTGGGCAGATGGAGCGTGAAGCCCACCGACCGAATGGGCGGAGTTTCAATAAGCAAGTCGATGCGTGTCCCGCTCAATTGAGTCCGGTCGGCTGCGGATCCAATCCATGGTCTTGGCCTGCTGCTCCATTGGGGTCTGCAGCAAAGCAAGGTTCACTTCCACGGCGCGTTGCTGTGGTGTGAAAGAATCGATCATGTTACCATCGATGAGCAGTGCGTATTGTAGCCCTTTCAGGCCTTCCACCTGAAGTATCTGCCGATGCCAGGTCGAGGGTTTGCAGCAGAAACTGTACCGCCTGCGTCATTCAGGTTAAACGGCAAAGGGAATCCGTTTCGACTCCAGCGTTTCCGTGGTTCATCCAATAATCTGCCGATGGAAGATAAGACGCACAAACCGACAGGTATCAAAGAGATTGCCAATGCGCTTGGAATCTCAATCGGAACGGTGGATCGTGCTCTCCATGAACGTTCGGGCATAAGCCAACAGACCCGCTCCCAGGTTCTGAAGATGGCGACGAAGCTGGAATATAGGCCAAACGTTGCGGCGCGCAATCTAAAACTCAACCGCAGTCTGCGGATTGCTGTACATTTGCCCAAGGAGATCGCCTGTTTTTTTGACCCCTTGCGTGAAGGAATTTCCGCTGCTGTGAAAGCTGCCCTTGGCGTACAGGTGAAGCTGGATTTCCGAACCTTTCCTCGGCTCGGGGAAGGGGACCTGGAGACGATTGAGGCGGATATAGGGAAGGGTTATGACGGCTTTATCCTGACCGTCGGCAATCAATCGCGCTTTGACACGCTTCTGCGGAAATTGGCGGATCGCAATATAGTGGTGATGTGTGTAGCGAGCGATGCGCCGAGGAGCCCCCGTCTTGCAAGCGTCTCGGTCGATGCCTCAGTTAGCGGAGGAATTGCAGCCGAACTGCTGGCCAGAACTGTGCCTCGGCAGGGAACGGTTGTACCGATAACCGGAGATCTCAACACGCAGGACCACGTCGAAAAGCTCCGAGGCTTCGCCGGTACTCTTGCCACCTTCGCCCCGCAATTACGGCTCCTGCCTTCGATCGAATCGCACGAAAGCCCTGAGGAAGCCTATCAAGAGACGTTGGCTCTGTTGCGCCACGGGCCCCATCCGGATGGGATCTACATCAATACGGCGAACAGCTTGCCGGTCTTGCGGGCATTGCAGGAGCAAGGGCTATTAGGAAAGGTTCAGATAGTAACGACGGATCTCTTCGCGGAGCTTATTCCTCTGATTGAATCGGGGGGGATTCTGGCTACCCTCGATCAGCGTCCTTTCACCCAAGGCAAGCTAGCGTTTGAGATGCTTTTTAGGTATCTCGTCGAGGGAATCCGGCCACAAACTGTGACACATCTAGCCCCCCACATTGTTCTGCGTAGTAACGTTTCGTCGTTCACTCATCTGCTGCCGCACCATTCTTATTGAACCGCTCAAGCGATTCCCGAAAATGCGTCCGTTCTTGGACGCCCCAGCGCGATCACCTGTTCCTGCTTCGCTTTGCTCAAGACATTACCCATGCCAACAGAGGCTAATTCCCCCCGTCGGAGCCCATGTCTCAGCTCATTCTCTATGGTCGCTTTTGGGTGACCCCCGAGGACTTGAGCACCGAAAAGGTTCTGAAGATTGAGCCCGTGGCAGAGATGCGGATACCGTCCACAGTGATTGTGTAGAGGCGGGCAATCGTACGCGCCCGGAATTTAACAAGTTGGTAGGCGTCCAATCGGCCAAATATTTTACTACGCCCCTCTGCACCCGCGGTGAGGAAAAACGGCAAACGCCGTTCAAACACACCCGCCAGCCGAAATCGACCACCGGGCTCCGCATATTCCATCTATCCACAGCACCAGATAAGAGCAGCCGCGGGGAATACCCCCTGCAGCTACCTCGGTGGCTCTCTTGGTACGTCTTATTCATGCGATTGCCCCGGGGACAAGCACATTGACAGACGGTGGAATTTGTGTATAAATGATTCGACGGTATCGTACACGTCTATGCTGTTCAGAAATTGGACTGAACTTCTCGGAGCACGTTAATGACAATTCTCGAAGAATCACCCGGAGGTTTGGGCAGATCTCACTGTTTACAGTTGCCCGCAGCTCCCGCGAGTGAACAGGGCACCGTTAAGGCTTGGCAGGAAAAGGTAAGCATCTTCACTTATCTGCCCGAACCCCCTGATCCGAACCCGATGTTTATCGAAAAGCGCGTGTATCAAGGCAGCAGTGGACGCGTGTATCCGCTACCGTTCACCGATCGGGTTGCAACGGAAGGGCAGGAGCATGCATGGCAGGCGGTCCACATGGAGAACGAGTATTTGCGATTGATGGTTCTTCCGGAGATCGGGGGACGTATCCATGTAGGGTTCGACAAGATCAATGGCTATGATTTCTTCTACCGCCAGAATGTAATCAAGCCTGCATTGGTCGGCCTGGCTGGGCCATGGATATCGGGAGGTGTGGAGTTCAACTGGCCTCAGCACCATCGGCCGACAACCTTCATGCCGGTTGAGTTCGAGATCGAGCGAATGTCTGACGGGTCGGCCACAATCTGGTGCAGTGATCACGATCCAATGAGCCGCATGAAAGGCATGCACGGCGTGTGCCTGCATCCGGGTAAGGCTTATATCGAACTAAAGGTGCGTTTGTACAACCGGACTCCATATGTGCAAACGTTTTTGTGGTGGGCGAATGTTGCCACGCGCGTTCACGAACGATACCAATCGTTTTTCCCCCCCGACGTGCAATTTGTGGCCGATCATGCGAAGAGGGCGGTAAGCCGGTTTCCAGAATGCCAGGGAAGGTACTACGGTATAGACTATGCCGAGCGCGCGCTAACCGGCGTGCCCCTCGAAGAGAGACCGCGTCTCTGCCGACCAGACGGCTCGTATTCGCCGAACGACCTGAGCTGGTATGCGAACATTCCTGTTCCGACCAGTTATATGGTCATTAAATCAAAAGGAGATTTTTTGGGAGGGTACGATTACGCTGCTCAGGCAGGGATAGTACATGTAGCGAATCATCATATCGCTCCAGGGAAAAAGCAATGGACCTGGGGCAATCATGAATTCGGATACGCGTGGGACCGGAACTTGACGGAGGAAGACGGACCCTACGTTGAACTGATGGCTGGCGTGTACACAGACAACCAGCCCGACTTCTCGTTTCTCGCTCCGGGCGAGACGAAGGAGTTCAGCCAATTCTGGTATCCGATCCGGAAGATTGGTGTTCCACAGGCAGCGAATCTGAATGCAGCTCTCAGCATGCGGGTGGATTCCGCAACGGTTCATCTGGGCATTTGTGTTACAGAGAATCTTCCCCAGGCGCACATATTGCTTCAGCGAGGAGACGCGGTTCTGGCGGATTGGAGCCAGCCAATCACGATTGCGCAGCCGCTTTTGATTGATCATGCGCTCCCGGGCGATGTTCAGGAATCAGACCTGAGTGTTGTTATCCGGGCAGGTGGACGAGAATTGCTCCAGTACGCACCGCATAAAGTTTCCG
>Ga0182030_10013332_pt1 | contig 16357 bp, 22 predicted proteins | sample 812S3MmetaG_FD_121299 | JGI IMG/M metagenome (GOLD analysis project Ga0182030, IMG submission 121299) | Permafrost microbial communities from Stordalen Mire, Sweden - 812S3M metaG (Illumina Assembly) | ecosystem: Environmental > Terrestrial > Soil > Wetlands > Permafrost | place: Sweden...
GCAATAAACATTAGGTTACAGGCAAACGAACTCAATAAAGTTTTCATTCCACACAATGCTCTTTAAGCTTCCAAAGTTTCATTTCACACCTTAGCAGGAAAATGTATCTTAAAACCACTGTTCGAATAGAAGACACTAGTGATTACACTTTAAATTCAGTTGTAATGGTTTAAAATCCCAAATTTTAGGATGCTCTATTCATTTTGTGAGTGTCTTGCACAACGTTGGGTGTACTTGCGTCATTATTGCATCGGGACTAGCGGCCTTCTAGAATACTTAAAATAATCGTCGGAATCTCTTTACATTCAATCTAACCTTCACCGTAAGTTTTGTGACCCTGTAAGTCGACCTCATGAACTCTCTAACCTACTAAAGATCTTCTTTGGTGTCTAAACCAACTAGTGTCTTCTTTGGAGTTGTCTAAGCAAATGCTTCTGATTTCAATTGGAGAGCTGCTCTGATCCACCTTTCACTAATTCTCTCAAATGCCACAGCTTCTAGCGGTAGGTAATAATGAGGCTTGCATATAAAATTTCCGAACCATTCAACAAGCCCTAGCTTTATTTTATTCCTTGGATCCTCATGAAATAAACCAAGAATCCCAACAATTTTTCTATATTTCACTACTGGATAGATAGTGCTACTTTGTTTATATGTTCACCAAAAAATCTACAGACAGTCTAATACACACTACTTCTGATCTAGAACCAATAATTCCTACCACATCCTATTGATATCAAAGACTTCTCTTGTACAAGATTTCTCTCTGGCAATATACATATAAGGACAATATCAGTCCTTGTTCTCCCTCGGTTGTTAAGTTGGGGATAAGTAATGCGATGATAGCCATCTGTATCCGGAAACTGTTTTCTCTAGGTTCAAGGTGATTTCCTTGCCTTTGTATCTGTAAACATCCATATATATTTTTATATATGTATATAGGTATTTAATCTTATGAATGAGACTTCTATGAGACTTCACATTCCTTCAACAGCTATTCTAATACTACCCCTCACCCAACCTCATATATAAATATATACAGGTATCGAAATTCAAATCTCTGATCTTCCATTACCTTGAACTTATTATATCATTGTTTAGTCCTCGTCTTGCAGTCATGAAGCATCCTGTCCAACTGCACATGCTCGCTTGGCCACCCAAACACCACTTCAGAACCACATGACACCTTCACTGGCTAAGCAAAGTCTCGGCGACAACACTATCGCTTTCTGGCAATGACACGTCCAGTTTATCGCGCTCACGCTCGTTTTAAACGGGCGTAGTCTCGCCTCTGGCTCTGTTCTACTAGTTTTGTGAATGTGAAGCAATTAATTTCTTCTTGATCTTCTTCTCCCAACAAAAAACAGCTTCAGGCCTACTTTGAGCGCAGCCGCAAGCATAGCACTTTCATCCACGAATTTGAAACGACCTCTCAACTCACATCCTCCAATCACAATGACGAACAACGAAATCAAATACCTCCTCATCTTCCTCCTTCTCAAGATCCTCAATTACACCGCAATCTTACTCCCCATTCTCGACCCCGTCTTCCGTGCTTATCTCACCACGCCTCCTATGGTTCCACAACAGCGGCACATCCGGGTTTTTGCGTTCTTCTTTTGCATCTACGGCTTTTTCTTCCTTTCCCCCGTTTTCGCAGTTACGTTCTACGCCCTATTCCTCCACCCAGCCTGGTCCCGCCGGCAAATCGCCTCTCTCGTCGCACAAAGCCCCCGCTATACTGCCTGGGCAATTGGTTGGATATTCGGTGCTGTCTTCTTCGTGGTTCTTTTTGTGCCTGTTAAGATTGCAGAAGGGGTTTGGTGGGTAGTCACCGGCATTTGGTGGCTATGTTGGAATGAAGGATTAGCTGAGGTAGCTGAGGGCGCTGGTGGAGACGGAGCGGCTCGGGTCCACGCTCGTGGGCGCAGTGATTCTGTGGTCTCGGACTTAGATCTGGCGGCATGATTTGGAGAGGTTTATTCTGTGATCACATCAAGGACAATGAGTGGTTGGGAATTGGTAGCATGAAATGGATTAACGAAAGTCCCTGTCTTGACTCCTGATATACTTCTTTTTACTTAATGTGACCTATTGTGACTTTGTAATGACTTCAGAAATTGTCATTTTCTTTAAGGAATTGTAATTGCGTACCCTTGAATTAGAAAAAGGGGCAGTAACTTGAACTGAACCGAGTTCATGTCTCAGTATGTCGTCAGGTGATCATGTATTTCGCTTGCGCAGGTCAACGCGCAAACAGCAACAGATATGCGCGTCAACAACGCACCCGAAGTCCACCACGCAATACGCAGACGTACGAAGAGGGAATGGGAGGCATAGGAGGAGATGGTCAAGCTAATGAGAGCCAAAGACAGCCCGGTTGCGAAGATTGGCATGAAAGGCCGACACGACCCTACCAACTTTTTTCCAGGATCGCCCTCTGGATGTCATCCTCATTCCCTACTACGATCAAGGTATAAGAAGTGGCACAAGCCGATTCAACAGAAGAACTAGCAGCAGATTGGAAGACGCTACAGAATATTTCAGCGAGACAGCAGCTGATCACGAAGCGCTGGTTCGAGAAGACGAAACAACAGGAGATGGTTTGCGAGCATGGCCAGATATATCACCAACCCATCGAGCCGACTATGAAGCTTTCCGCAAAAGATATAGGGAGGAGGCTACAGGACTTTCTGAGTATCCAGGTGAGTTTCGAGAAATCTATACCTCGTGAGACCGTGTTGGTCGTCAATCGAACAATTCCTCAATATCTACAATGCTACACAATCATTCTTTCTTGCCTAGCATTAGTAATAAAAATACCAATACTAACTCTCGATAGAAGCATATATGTGGTTCTACGTCAATTTCGCAGACTTGAGCACCAAATCCTAGTCCTTTTCCTTGAAAGCCGGGGCCCAAGCACATTCGCTCGCACCGATATAGAAGCATTGCATATTAGAACGATTGCCAATTCAATTGAAGAGCCAGAAATTACTCCCGCATTACACTCTTTCTTGAGTGCGACACGACCGAGACATACGGAAACTTGGTTTCCTGGGAGGATGATAAGGAAGCTGCCGACTCGATGTTCTCTCAACCACAACTCACCCCTGGCGACGGTTGCGGGTCTTTGAAATCTAGCAAAGGATTTATCCTCTGTTGGAGAAATGCTATGAGCTTATTCTCCATGATCTGACCGACTCTGGCTCTTTGTTCGACGACGAAAAATACACTCTCCTCGAAGCAACTATTACTCCGACACGGTCGGCTCCTTCCGAAGAGGGAGGAATTATACCTATCGTAGCCTAGCTATCTGCTGAAACTCCCTACCGCGTACCGGCACATTTGGACCTTGAGAGTTTGAAAGAGATCATAGCTACCAAACGATCTGCGGCCGAGGATAATCTATGGGTATTGACAGAAGATCTGAGATATTTGGCCGATACTGTCATGGACTGGAGTGAGCATCGCAATAACAGAATGCTGGATACATACGGTAACCCTGATCTTACAGGGTCATACCACATAGTTCTGGGAGCGGGAAATCACAAATGTCATTGTGGATGCTTATAGCGGATGAATGAATTGGGGTCTCTATCAAATCACGCGTTTATGTGCCTTACAGATCTCATGCGAAAATCAAATGCCTCACAAATATCTCATTACTCTTCACAAGTTTCGAGAGCTGTATGTTATATTTAAACCCTTTTCTTCTTAGCTGGCACGAGTTCCAACTACGTGTTAGGCTTAACATCGGCTGTGAGAGTCCAATCTTCTATCTGAGAAATATACAATCATCACCTCCCCTCCGACAGTACTATACCTGTGAACTGCAGTTTCTAACCTAGTCAAAATCTTTATTTGCCCGATAAATGAATCCAACTCTTTTCCCCCAGCCCTGATCAACTTCAGCCCTCTTCCTCACTCCTACCCCTCAACTCGGAATTGATAACCAGCCCACCCTCCGCACCGACAAACAAGCCCTCAAAGTTTTCACTACACTCCTTTGCATCCCTAATTAAGCTGACCAGCTAAGCGAAATCCCATAGCAAGATTTCTTACACACCATGGCAAACACTAGGTTCACGATGCAAAAGTTGCACGGGAGTACTTGACAGTTTACGCCGATGAGGTTGGATATGGAGAGGGTTGTACCATTTTATAAATCATATACGGGGTTTCAGGTGCAGTTTAAGGTGGAACGACGGTTGACGAGGGCGTATGGGTGGGGTGGAGGAGTGTTTTGGATTAGATGGTCGTGTGAGTGTTTCGCGCTTGATTGGGATTTTCGATCTCTCTAAGACTTGGACTTTATCGAATTAGATAACCACGATGAAGATATATACAGGAATATATAAGAATATCGACTTATGAGTATACTTTTATCTTCTTGGGCCTTCCGTTGCATTCTACCTTAGTACGATCTACACAATCCCGCTTTGTTGTTCTAAATTGTGTGAGCCAGCCCAACACCATTGAACATGATCGGCACCACCGATTTGAGCCCCTCCCGATGAATTATTGCGATGTGCAACAAAAAATTTGATCAACTTTAAATTCACTTGATGGCTGCCTCACCCGAAGTCTTCATCCTGCCCTTCCCTCAAACATGGCGCCGTATAAATTGTCAAATAATGGTATTACAGTTTACTTTTAAAACTCTCGAGTAATTGATTCGGGCTCGGAGAAATGAAAAATTGCGACGTGCAACAAACAAACGAAACAGGCCGTATTCACCTCAAGGCCTGCAATTTTGCGGTGAGATGTAGAAAGCCTATGCTGCATCCGCAGTTGGGCCATGGGACAATGCGAAAAAGGATACACTGAGTGTAAAATCATTCCAAGCTATTTTATTAATCTTTTCTACCCGATTTCAATATAATCTCTAGATCCAAACACTAACTCCTAAACTCATAACTCCGGCTATGATTCTCTTATATTCCCATTGCGCCTCCAGTCTACCCCTCCACCCACCCCAACCCCCTAAAACGTTCCAATTTCCCCATTCCCCTTCTATGTCTCCTTGCCAATTTCCTCCCGTTCATCATCAATTTCACTCATTTCTCCTCGTCTAAGCTGAATACGTCACAGCTCCGAAATTTGTCTTCTCCCTTGACTCCGAAGCATAACTCCCAATCCCATAATAAACCTCATAAGCCTGTTGCACGCTCGCGTGATGTTCTTTTGCGTGCTGCACGACCTTTTTCGCTGCTCTCTTCAATGCGCTTTGCTTCGCGGGTTGGGGGATGTGGGGTTGTTGCTGGGAGCTGGTGGAGGAGCGGGACGATGATGAGAGTTGGGTGTAAGAGGAAGAGTTGCGTTTTTGGTCTGCTGCCAAAAGGTAGGCGATTGAGGCTGATGACATTTTTGTGGCTGGATATGGTGGCTTTTGATTCGTTGATTTGTGCGAGGGCTGATGTGAGAGGCTGAAGACTTGAGGCTCCGATGAGTTATGGTGGTTGGTTGATGATTTGAGATGTTTATGAAGTTGTTTAGTTTTGCTGGTGCTAATGATGCTGATGCTAATGCTCTATTGATGTAATGTCTTGATGATGAAGGAATCTCTTTCTTTCCACAGGACCCATCACCTCCTTATATCCTCGCGTCTCCGCTCTGACTTCCCTCTTGCAACATCAAATCTCCCCATCACATAATCCAAAAATTCCATAAGCATGTCACTCAATCTACGCTCTTCGCACGACAAACACACGCCCTGCGGTCAGCCTCGCGGCACAATAGGAGTCACCATTAAACCCACAATTTTTCTCTGATTTCCGCACGGTAATAAGCGGACATTAATAGTCTATCGGTACTTTTGTCAGCAAGATGTCAATGGCCTGGTGATGGAGGGCGCGTGTTGATTATTAATGCACATTCGCTTGGGTTTCAGGGGTGGGATGAAGGTTTTGATTGGTGGGGTTGGAAGGCAGGGCGCTTTGGGACTAAGGGGGGTGTCATTGTGCAGAAACTTCGCAATTGTGAGAAGAAAAAATTTGAGGGAGACAGCACGGCATCAATGATGCAATATCTCACGAGCGGAAAGAGACAGAACGGCAGAGAGGCCGCAAGAATGTCAGCCTTCAACTATTGCTTGTGCTAGAAGTTTGATACTTTGTGTGCGACCACCCATTAGCAACACTAGCAATCCCAGGAACTCCAGCAACGCCCAGACAATAACAGCCCACGCAACAAACAGCTAAAAGCGACATGCGGCAGACCCAAATGCAAGAAAGAAAGTACAGGTAGGATAGTACACAGGTAGGGATCCGCGCAACAACGACAATATCTCCCATGAAAAAATGTCTCAAGAAGAATCATCGCTTCACGAAAACAACATCTCCAGGAAAGAGATGTCTTCCAAGAAGAAAGGTCGATGGCTAAGACAATATTCAATCCTCCCTAACCATTACTTTCTCATTGCATGATGTGACCACCACCGACACCATCAGCTCTGTTTCCCTCTGTGAAACAAAACACACAGCAACACTTGATACAATCCCAGAGATTCTCCGGGTCCTTGTCTTCCTTAGCAACTTCTACCTCCACGACCTTGGGTGTGTCCTTGCTTATTGTAATCTCCTGCGCAATGAGGTAGTTCATCGAGTCTGATCGCTGGGGTGGAGTCATGTAGACTGGCTGGGATGTAGCGGGGGTTGCGGTCGGTTCGGTGTTCACGACGGAGGGAGTACGCGCCTCATTGTCTGGCTCAACGATGATGGGTATCGGGGCTGTTGCGCCGTCGGTGGGAGGAGGGGGCTCTTTGGCAGGCTCAGAGATGGCCGAGACCGAAGGTGGCTGACCGTCAGTCGGAGAAGGAGGGAGTGCCTTTACAGTTGGCTCCTGTGGAGGATGTTACTTTCCAGTTACACTGCGCAACGATGATCGCGGAGATGAGAACTTACTTCGGCACTCATTTTAAGAGAGTCGCGATAGTCGATCTGGTGGTTGATTGATTGTTCCACTTGTTGTTCGATTTCTGGAAAGTGGCGTGGGTTTGACGGTCGTTTTAATATTTCGGAATGGCGAGGAGCTCTGATTCACAGATCTCCGCTTCGCTTTTCAAGGTGAATGGGGAAATTTTTTTTAAGCTTTGTCGGAGCTTCTTTATGAATCTGGGAGATGGGCTTGTGCGAAGGAATAGGGTGCCATCCTCTGTGCTCAACGTCTCTCAACATGTCCTGGTATTCCATTGCGCTGATCTGTATGCCATTAACGGGATCTCTTGTGTGCGTTGTTGCCCTACTGTTTGAATTTATCCATCGATGCCAGGAAAGTCCAGCAGTATTCTTGTCCACATTCACTTTGATTCAAAATGTTAGCGCCAAAATTCCAAGCTATTTGGCCGGAAAGATATGCGAATAAAGAGAATGTGAACTCACAAACAACATAATCACCTTCCTCAACCTTCCGAAAGCGACACCTACATCCTGGATTAGGACATATCTTTGTCTTCCCCTCAGCATATTTCGCAGATGCTTTCCCTGCGCCATTTCATCTTCCCCTCCATCTACATTGTCAAACTCTTCACATGTCTGGGCCATATGCGATGGCAGTTATGTACAACAAAGTCTTGAAGTGGCAGGAGTTGCATGTCATAATCAGTTGTGCATAGCGGCACTCATGAATGTGACCCGTCGGGACTGACACATGGTGGAGTTTGGAATGCTTTGGCAGGTAGAATGCAGGGCTTAGTGGTCACATCTTTCGAAGGCCCCTGGAGAAGCAACTGTCTGCGCGATGCATATATTATATGAGCCGGGCAGTTGGAACAAGTAATGCGATCCCATGGTTTGTGTCCAATTTGCACATTGATGCTTTGCGTCAGACATGCATCACATGTTCTCGACTTGTGGTTGCAGAGTGGGGAGAGCTTTTTGTTTGGTTTGTGGTTGAGAAATTCCATGCTGACACTACATTCGAGTTGTGGAGCGTCGGGTTCTTCAGAATTAGCGTTGTTGTGTAATGCTCTGGGACTTCTACATTCTAGTAAGATGGGCGCTGGCTAACAAACCAAGGTCCTAATATGAGCTGTGCAAATTGGAAGTCTTCCTTAGCTCCTTGAAGTAGACTCCAATATGGAAGTGCAACTGCTTCACGATTTGTGAGTCTCTTTTCGAGAATGAGGAGGTGTTCGAGGAGTTCGGTCTTCCTATCACAACAGTTAACTTGTCGCTCGAAGCGCTTGTGAAGCCTAGAAGATGTTACAAGTTAGGAATTAAGCAATCATGGCTTATGGATATAAAGAAGGTAAATTCGAAGGGAATGGACATACAACCTCGATCTTTTCACTCTGATGTTGGCAATAAGTATAACTGAAGCTCTTCGCTGGGATTTCGGATATGGAATTCCCATTTTGCTGGACTGACCAAGGTAAGATATGTTGTTTGCCAATGAATTTTCAAAGAAAATTGATGAGAAATTCCCAGGGAATTCGAAGGACGAGAAAATGGGTATAAAGAGGGAAGAGAAGTATGCGAGCCGCCGCCGACCTCGCACCTGGCACCCCTATTCTTTCAGCTGACATACCCTAGCGGCCGCTAGTTTCGCTATATTAACTAACAAAATTGTTCAGATTTTACAAAAAGAAAGCTATTTTTGCTATATCTATTCATTATTTTTCTTTTTATATACTTATTTACGTACCAAAATCAATATATTATTTATACTAAGATTAAGATTCAAAAATTATATATTTAAAAAGCTTGTAATTTCCTTAAGATAGATCATTACTTTGAATAATTATAATCAAACTTTTATTGCTAATATTAATAAAAATTTAATAACTTGTTATTAAAGATCTAATACTTTACAATTATAAGTATTATAACTGTTAAAGGTTTCAAGTATTATGAACTTTTGTTTTGTATTCTTTTAGGATTCCAAGATATTGAGGTTTTCTGGAAAAACTAGTTAATCTATTTCAAAAAGTCAATTTCTATAATAGTTGAAAAGATACACGTGAAGTACGGAAAGCGAAACGTCGTCAATACTCGCGACGCCGGGCTACTCGCGACATCTTCATTTTTCCTTCTATGTAGATCATTAGATTTGAGCAATTTCCCTTCCTTGTTGCCGCATCCATCGGTGATGAACCTCTCCGATCAATTCTCGCGCAAATATGAGCACGTGATGCCAACAAACCGACCCCATTTTCCTGTCCCGCCCTCTCACAAGATCGTCCACGCACATCCAAAGTGCACCACCGTCCCTACACCCGCACCAATCACCATCCATCTATCCCTCCTCAAAACACCAATTGCCACATCCGCACCCTGGATCACTCCCGCCACTACCAAGACCGCGGAAACAGCAGGTCCTCGACTCCAGAATGGAAGCAGGCTGGCTAGAATTCCGAACGGGATGGAGCGGGCGGCGTACATGCGGGCATAGAATCTTTCGCCGGGAGAGACAAGGGAAGGAGGAGTTTTAGATAGTTCGGAGGGTGAGGTGAGGGAGGTGATGGCGAAGAGGGTGGAGATTGTTGAGGTGAGGAGGTTAAGAAGACGGAGGATGGCAGGTGATATGAGAGCGGACATCCTCGGTGATGTATAGTCCGACCTCAGGAATTCCGAGTGCCTATGTCATTCGAGGAGCGCAGCGGACTGAGGCGGAGCGGGGGTCTGTCTAATGATTATTTGTGAGCTCTACTCTTGCTATTTCCGGCTACCGGCTATGTTGTCGATTGACCTTAGCCTCTATGTTGAGCAACGCAGGGGCTGAGAGATTGCCCTGTGATCGTATGTACAGATGTGTTCCATTGATGTCTGACAGATCGATCGATCGTATGTGCTGCTGACTAAGAGCCGATAGAACCAATCAACACACGACAAAGTCGAGTCGGCAGGTTTACGATCAGATTCAGTGGTTCGAAAGGTACTAAGGCCGGAATTATATTTAAGGATTCTCTCCCTTCTCAAGTAGTAAGTGAAGTCTTCCATTTTTCAAAATCTGGAATCTCACATCGAGACGACCCCGCCGGAAGATGGAATACAATCCAAATCCAAACACACGAAAGGGGGAGTAAGTTTCTCACAGAAAAAAAATTCCTGCTGTGTGTATTCTGATCAAATTCTTTTCAGGGCCCCAGTCCTATGTTGGGGACACGAAAGTGAGCTTCTTACACTCCTCAGATATTCCGCAGCGAAAATTGATCCACGTTCCTAGAAGTCCAGAGACAATATGGCATAGCTACATACAAACTTTCCTCAAATCGTCAACGCCCACTGGCTGGAGCAGCACACAATGCAATTTTCAACACCGCCCGCCGATGTCGAGGTCAATTTTTATACGTTGTGCCCCCTTTTGTGGTCGCGTATTCTCTGATGTCTTGGGCTGAGCAAAGGTATGTCTATCATTGAGTTTCCTAGTCCGTTTGAATGTTAGATTTTGGACTTTAAGGCGGTCGCTAATCGTATCCCTTATACAATATAGAAATAAATTTTTAAATTCAAAGGAAGGGAGACGGCAGACGGAATCGCAAGAAAATAGTTCCGGGTAATACAGTTACATGGATTTTGCGTTCTCCTGACATGAAGGTGTTTTTGACCGTGCCGAATGTGCAGGCTTGCCCTGCTCGTCTGCGTGCAGCGTTGAGACTTTTGAGTTCATTTGGGTTGAACTTGTAACACGTTGAAAACCTTGGATCTTAATACGAAGACTGCCTTGAAGAGCTATATAGATTATCCAGACGGTTTCCATTGTGTTCTTTCCGAAGCACTTCCATTGTGATAATATCTTGGTCTGTAGTTCTCACAGAGACCATGTCGGGCTATACTTGTGTTTTTAATGGGAGACGTTCTTTGCATTAGGTTGGAAAAGGAATATGACGTTGGCAGTTCCTCGAGCGCCAGCAAGCTTTCCTAAGTTAGAGGTGAAGAAGATCATCCACGAGGCAGAGCAATTTCTTTGGAAAGTGATTGGCTGTATCGGCTGTTAGTCAGCATGTGGATCATCGCTTAGTAGTGCTACTCAGGGGTAACTAATTGACATCAACTTCCATTTGTGAAGATTATAACCATGCAAGGTTTGTTTACCGACGTCGCTCTCAATCTGCTGCGAAGAATATAATGCAGCTCGGGCGAGGAGGTCTCATAAGGTCGAGAAGGGGATGTAAAACTTGCAGGTAAGTCGAGCTAAGAATGCCATCTCGGCTGCCCCGCAGACCGCTTCTTTTTGCGCGTTCTTGCTAACTAACATGGCTGGGGAAGAATTCGTCATGTAAAATGTGACGAAACTAGGCCATATTGCCAATGCTGCCAAAAGACTGGTCGGAAATGCGATGGCTACAATATTCCCCCGCCAGGGAACGACCGGTTGGTAGTGCCACCCAAAGCATTCCCTGGACTTCCTAAATTCGACGACTCTCGCCAGAAGGAATTCTTCGCTTTGTTTGTCTCGTACACAACTGACGCCTCAAGCGTCTATTTTGGAGCCAATTTCTGGTCCCGCCGAGTGTTGCAGCTCAGCCTCTCCGATCCCGCTGTCAGATATGCCCTTTGCTCCCTAAGCGCCCTCCATCGGATGTCCTTGGCACCCAATTTCCCCACTTTTAGCAATCCCGGCTATACTGCTGCCGAACTCCAGGATTATTCCCTACGGCAATACAACCACGCCATAAATTCTACCCGGAGACTGTTAGCCGAGAGCTCAGACGGCTCCGAGGAGAATCTCGTGAAAGGTCTAGTAGCTTGCGCACTCTTTGTATGCTACGAAACCTTCACAGGCAACCTGCAAGTCTCTTATATGCATCTACAGAATGGACTTCGCATCATTACACGTGAGTCTCGACGCTCGCACGTGCCGAAAGATATCCTCCAGGTTTTCAAACGCCTCGAACTTCAGGCTGTATCTTTTGGCGACACGAGGGTTCCTGATCCAGGGACTTATAATGGTAACCCTATAGATTTAGAGCTTTGGGATCCTAAGCCGTTGGGATCCACGTGTATTGACGACTCCATCGACGTCGTGCTCCATCTTTTCAAATGGTTGTTCTGCAAAATGGGTGGTTCGGGTTCATGTCCTATTTCCCCGGAAGATCTGAAAGCAGCAACTCAGGCCTTAGAACGATGGAATACTGACATCGAACCTCTCTTTAGGGTTACAGATACCAAGAGAAATAATCAAATGCAACGGTCAATGATCCTTCTCCGAATTTACCAGATCATCATGACGGTTATTATAGCAACCGGTGTACACGGCCGAGAAACATTGCACGATCACTATCTTCGAGATTATCAAGAAGTCGTCGACTTAGCAAATAAATTACTTCTAGGGGACTTGACAAGGTCTGGCAGGCAATTCTTCTGTTTCGACATCGGTATCATATTCCCACTTCATTGGGTCGCAACCAAATGCCGCGAATCTAAAACCCGCAGGCGCGCTGCTCAATTACTCGGTGACATGAATCATCAAGAAGGTGCTTGGAAGAGCACTGCTGCTGCTAAGGTAGCGGATTTTGTCATCATGATTGAAGAAGAGGGATTACCGTCGGGCGGTGTGCAACCGCATGAAGTGCCGGAAGCTGCGAGGGTGCATTTGGTAGACTCGAGGGCGGATACTAAGACTGGTGATATACTTTTGAATTGTTGGTTAAAGTCGGATTATGAGGTTTGGTATATTAGGAAAGGTCGTGTCACCGTGACAGGAGAGCTTTTGACCGTAGAATGGTTGGTAAGAAGATAGATCGAGTTAATGCTGTTCCTCTCGTGCTTGCTATGTTTGATAGCAAAATGCACATGCGGCCTTGATTCATATTGTGTTAGAAAGTGACTAGTGAAGCTATAGGTAGTCACAAGATTCTGTCATCACTGGATGAGATTGAGATTTTCGTGGACCAAGAAAGGTCCTAGAGATAGTCCATTTTGGTTCAATACTGTGATGGGGAGAATAGAGTTGGAACAGACAATATAAAGGTTGAATAGAGCAACAACAAATTCATGAACACACGAGCATTCCCAGCCTCCGCACAACCTCCTCTATACCTGCACTCCGCAACACTACCACCCCATTACAATCACTGTTTGAACCAACAATACTTTCTTTGGAAACTTCCTTCTCTTCATTATCTAGCACAAGTTGAGACATAAAATGGCCTCCATCTGTCATCATAAATAACACGCCTTGCTCTTGCAGAAAATTCGGCTTGTCGGGAACCACCACAAATGTCCTGTATGACTCTTAGGCGGGTAAAAGGGCCTATATTCGTTAAGAATGCAGGGAGCAAAGCAGCCTTGTTAACCATCGACAGGATGAATTGCGCTAATTGTGAAATTCAGTCTTTTGGGCGCGAAGGGATGAGATTACGGTTGATGATGATGCACCTGCTCCTGGCGGTTTACGGAACTCGAGGTAGATCATTATGTTTTGCAGTAGATGAGAATAGAGCTAATATGTGAACGTTCTTGCCGTGCTCTTGAGTGGCGCAGTTGGGCTCGTATGATTCAGGAGGGGGGCATAGATTATGTACCTAGCAGAGGTTCGGTTGGGGTGGATGCTGGTTTGATAGAACGGTAATTGTATCTCCCGGCCTTCCCTCTCACAAAGGAGTAATTCTCGTAGAACATAAAGTACCCAAATACAATTGACCAAAAAAGGAAAGATGATACACGGTTTCAATTTCCCAATATAGGGATTCAAGTATAGTAAGTAACATTAGACCTAATTAATGAGGCTCATAACTCTAATCTATTACAATTATCTTAGACCTCTTGATATTCGGCGATTCTACTTCATCTGCATTTTGTCTGAACTCCTGAGCCTCGTATGCGGCTGTTAACTTGAGATCCATCCAGCGTTCTTTCTCCAACGTGTTTGATTTTCTTGGCTGATTTGGACGTCTCCTTGGCTTTGATAGTAGGCTTGGCTGATGAGATATACCCTTTCATAATCTCTGCCTTGTCACTTCTAGCTTCGCGCATTTAGACCACCGTAGCAATACTTCAAATGTTGGATGATCGTCGCTCAAGTCCTCATTAATTTCTTGTTGTGTTACCACCTTGTGTAAAATATCTAGCGAGGCTCCTCTTCCATTCTTGAACGAGATTTCCATCTTTATCCCTAAAGGATTTCTTAATGTTTGTGAGATATTATTATTACTCAAGTTAATAATCCCCCCTGCTAATCCGGTAAATATTAAGATTGAAAGAATCTTACCCCAGTAACCCCGGGTTATGCACTGCAAGCTCGGCCTCTCTCAAGTACGCTTGCCATAATTTTTAGAAAGGTTAGGACGGAGGGTCTGAAGGTTTTAATCGCCCATTCATCCATTTGATCAACCAGGCAATAGAGTTGCTAAGCCATCTTCTCGTTTGTAATATCACCTCCCCAAAATATCTTAATTTCCTTATGAAAGAACGTTAGCAAATATGTTTTCCTCATTTAATTTCTCCAAACTTTACGTATGGATGAATTTCTTCGGATCTTGTAGCCAAAGTTGCACTTCGGGTAATTGTCTGAAGTAATATATATAAAAGCCTCCAAATTGGGCCCTCAGATGTTATCGAAAGAGTTGGAATGGTTCCTTTATATTATCCTGATACAAACGGAAATAGTCTGGATGATATGGCTGAAGGTACAGGGCATGTATCATGTTGAGATATGTTTCCTTTGCTCTTCGGACTTGGTCTAATACCGGATCTGCTTTCGTATTTTTCGCTTCATAGACAACCCACGGAAACACAAGGTCAAATGAGAGCCCCTTTGGATCATTGGTCAGACCGGCTTGTGGGTGCCAAGGTAGATCTTTTAGACATTCGCTGCTCAATGACGTGTCCAACTGACTCTCGCTAGGTATATACTACTGAGACAGGGACATCACGGACGGACAAGCCGAAAGTACAATGGGGATTTCGATGGGCGCGCACGATATGTGCTCCAAATGGTGTACCAGTTGCACGTTTGATCCTTGGTCCAGAGATTTGTTTTCAGGAAAGACGGTTTCATGTTTGTTCCTTATTGAAGTCAGACCATGAGAAAAGTCTAGCCTTATCGGTGGGGAATCCTCGCATTGGGTAAGAGAATTGTCGGAAACTTTTGAGGGTAATACCCGGATTGAGGAAGCGTCTCTCCTTAAGGAATGAGTGCGTTAAGAAACGCAACCAACCTTGAAAAATAAGGCGAACTACAGATAAGACGATGCGACAAGAAAATGGCCTGAGATCAAACCTGAAATTTTATTATGTAGGAGAATGAACGTGGTACGAATTTTCCCGACTTATATCGCAAGCAAGGGGTCATCCCTGATTTTAGAGAATAAATCTCGCCACACGCGTCCAACTCCCACGAGCATTCGCCTCTATTCAGATTCAAATTCTCTAAAGCATGCTGTCTTGTGATTTCTGCTTATTTGCGCCTTAATATCCCTTTGTCATTGTCCCAATCAACTTCTGCAACAGATGGTAGAAGACAACTCCTGGCGATGCGACCCATATTGTCGAGTAGCCTGCTAGTGTCGGATCAATGCTCGTGATACTCCGGAATGGCTTCGTCATTAGAGACTCGTATGTTCTACTATGTCTGTGCAAGTATCAGATACTTATCATGGTTAACGACGTCAAAATATAGCTCAAATTTTGCTCGGTTATCTTTCTATTAGGGGCGATGGCGATTCCCATGGGTCGTATCCGCTTGACCCCATCCAATGCTGTAGGGACCAGCGCCGTGGCGTGGTAACCAAGAGTGAGGCCCATATAAGAAGCATTAGTCTCCTCGTGATTTGTGCGTATATTTGTAGTGGTTGTATCTACACATTCGGGCCTGATAACTACTTCGATTGCATATGCTCTATCGCCGGCAGAAGCGACGTAGACATTCCCATCGTCCTCATCCCCACTTGATGGCCATACTCAATGACGCACCGAGCCCAGGGCAATCTTATTACTATGGCCCTTACAACAATGATATGTGCTCCGATGATCATAAAAATAGTTTACGAAGCCGTGCAGCGAAAAATAGCGCAAGGATGAGAGGCGGATTCGCCTGGACCGTGGTTCGTGAATGTATGGTGTGCTAGCCTTCTGAGCACCACAAATATTCCATAGATATAGGTCGCTATTACTGCTGCCTGAAAGAGATAATGTTAGATAAATAATCTGTATTTAGCCATTGACAAGGGATACCCCAGCCATCAAGAGCTTTGAGCTTAAGTGACAATATTTATGACTAGGTCGAAGCAGCGATATCTCAATTCTAACAATATAGGAATAATAACAAATAATTTAGATTCATGTCAGGATGTTGCAATAAAGCAGGCAAAAATCACCTTCTGGCGCAGGAAATGGTGGAAGGATTTTCGAGATCTGAGTACCAACCAGCCGATCTTAGATTTATAAAAGATATTTACAAAAAAAAAAAAAAA
>Ga0182030_10013336_pt1 | contig 16356 bp, 14 predicted proteins | sample 812S3MmetaG_FD_121299 | JGI IMG/M metagenome (GOLD analysis project Ga0182030, IMG submission 121299) | Permafrost microbial communities from Stordalen Mire, Sweden - 812S3M metaG (Illumina Assembly) | ecosystem: Environmental > Terrestrial > Soil > Wetlands > Permafrost | place: Sweden...
AACAAGCACGTTGATCAAGGCGAGTCGAGTTGGTTTCAGGTTCATGGAAGGTCAGGCCCTTCGTCCTTGGCGCTGGTGTGCAATCCGGCACGAACTGCAAATGGAAGAGCTTGGAACTGTGCAGTCCGCACCTTCACTTGCCGATTGACGACGAATCCCGCCACCAGCCCAAAGGCAATCTGGGAGATAACAAACCAGGGCCAGTTGATGCGCTGGTTCAGGATAGGGCTGATGACGCCGAGGGCCGAGTAGAGCAGGCCAGTCCACAGAAACGGCGCAATAAATCCGGCGGAGACGATGGGCCTCCTCGGAAACATGGGCAGCATGGCTCCGTAAAGCAAACCGATCAGCAGCGATGCCGTTGTGTGAATCCCAGCCGCCGCAAGCAAGCCGAGCAGATGAAACTGCGCAAGAAATGCATCGCTCTCGCCGGCCCAACTGACAAAACCACCCGCTGCAAGCAGGTTCACGGCATACCAGATGCTGTGATATCGAATGAGTCCGTACAGCGCGGCAGGCACGATCATTGCAGTCCCTCCAGCCAGGCCTCCCTTGATTCCCGCCGTAATGCTGAAAGTTTCAATTGGCAGCAGTTTGCGGTGATTGGGCCAGGCTGCCATTTGCGCGCGCGTCGTGTTCGTGCTGACCACCGGAATAGTCTCTGCGCTCACGGGAACATAGACATGATGTTCCTGCGGCAGCACCTCAAGAAACCATCCCACAATCCCGGCAACTACCAGCAGCGCCCCTAACATGCTCATCACCCAATGCGTAACCATGCCCGTAAAGATCAGTGCCAACCCAAAGGCAAACACAATAGGCCAAATTGTTGGGGCGGGAAGCTGCACGGCGCCCGCAGGTGTCTGAGCGGTATGGCCATCACGTTTTTGATTGTCAGCCTGCATCATTGCGTTGATTCCCATCCGGGCTTGCCCATCGATTTGCTATCGCCCAAGTAGATACACAACCAGAAACACGACGACCCACACCGCATCGACAAAGTGCCAGTAAAGCGACAGCACTTCAAGCCGTTCTGCGTGCATTTCGCCAAGCCGGCCGCTCACACTGAACAGGAAGGTAACCGTCAGGAAGAGAAGCCCAACCACGACGTGCGATGCGTGCAGACCAACCAAGGAGTAATAAGTCGTTCCGAACAAATTGGTGCGAATAGTAAACCCTTCTTCATAGATGAGGTGATGCCACTCAGCAGCCGTTGTCCATAAGAAGGCCGCGCCAAGGAGCACCGTGACAGCCAATGCAACGGTACAGAGCTGGACCTTACCTTTCCGGAGTGTACTTACCGCTGCGTGGACCGTCAGGCTGCTGGAAAGCAGGCAGATGGTACCGAGAATCGGTAGCTCCAATATCTGCGAAGGCAGGGGTCCGGTCAGGCTCTTGCCCAGGTAGTAAATGTAGGCAACGACAAAAATCATGAAGATGGCCGCTTCGGCCGCAATCAGGCACCACATGCCCACGATGCCACGATTGGGCAGCACCCACGGGGCTTCCGCATCGACGCTGACGGGAAAGGTCACGGGAGTCTGCATCATTCATAACTCGAATCTGGATCCTCTGGATGCTTTAGATCCCATAGCGGCCTGCGGCTGCCTACAGTTGGCTCAACAGCAAAATTGTACGAAGGTGGCGGTGAAGCAGTTGACCATTCCAGAGTCCAGGCATCCCATGGATCAGGTCCAGCAATCTTCCCGCGAAAATAGGAGTGAACGAGATTGTAGACAAAGATCAATGTGCCAATGGCCTGGACGATTGCACCAATCCCGACGATCAGATTCCAGTACTCCCATCCGCGCCCTGCCTCGTAGGTGTAAATGCGCCTTGGCATTCCCAGTAGCCCTGGAATATGCATGAAGTCGAACGTGAGATGGAAACCGACGATGAAAAACCAGAAGTGCCACTTGCCCAGCGTCTCGCTCATCATGCGGCCTGTCATCTTCGGGTACCAGTAATAGAAAGCCCCGAACAGCGCAAAGAGGATGGCGCCGACAAGGACATAGTGAAAGTGAGCCACAACGAAGTAAGACGCGCTTAACTGCCAGTCGAATGGCGCTGCGGACAACATGATGCCGGTAAGTCCGGCTATCAGAAACTGGAAGAGAAAGCCAACCGCGAACATCATCGGAGTTCGAAATCTGACCTTTCCACCCCAGATAGTGGCCAGCCAGTTGAACATTTTGATGCCCGTAGGCACCGACACAACCATGGTGGAAAATACAAAGAAAGTGTTGCCTGCCGGGCCCATGCCGACGGTAAACATGTGATGGGCCCACACGCTGAGACTTATAAAGCCAATGCCCACAGATGCGGCGACCATGGCGGAATAACCGAAGATCGCTTTCCGCGAGAAGACCGGTACGATCTCATTGATGAATGCGAAGGCAGGAAGGACAAGGATATAGACCTCCGGGTGACCGAAGATCCAGAAGAAGTGCATCCACAGGACCGCGGAACCGCCGGCCTGCGTGTCAAAGAAATGAGAACCGAGATAGCGGTCCAGAGTCAGCATGATTTGCGCGGCCGTGAGCGGACTGACGGCAACGAAGACCATGCAACTGGTAACCAGCAAGAGCCATACAAGCAGCGGCATGCGCGTCATTGTCATGCCCTTGCAGCGCATGCAGATTACGGTAGCGACAATGTTGATAGCGGTTCCGGTGGTGCCGATGCCGCTCATTAGAATCGAAAGCGTCCAGTAGTCCGTGCTGTGCCCCGGCGAGAAAACCTTTGCGGTCAGAGGCGCATAAGCGAACCATCCGACGTCAGGAGCGGAACCTGCTCCATAGAGGCCACTACCTGCGAAGTAGCTCAGGTAGAGCAGGATTCCCCCGAATGCCGATATCCAGAAACTGAAGGCGTTCAACCTGGGGAAGGCCATGTCGCGAGCGCCAATCATGAGCGGGATCAGATAATTCCCGAATCCAAACAGGATGGGAATTCCGACGAAGAACACCATTGTTGAGCCATGCATGGTGAACAGCCGGTTGAAGACCTGTGGAGTGACGAAGTGATTATTCGGAACCGCCAACTGAATCCGCATCAGCAGCGCCTGCGCTCCGGCGAGGACCAGGAAGATGAGCGCATAGACGATGTACATGATGCCGATTTTCTTGTGGTCTACGGTAGAAAGCCACTCGTATACGACACCGGGCCCGGAGGAGTGGCCCGCGGGTGCGGTCTGGTCTATGGCTTCCAAGACTGGGGCTTCCTTGGCCATGCTGCACTGCTTTCCAATCGAAGGTTAGTGGAGCGTCGTGAGATATGCCGTAACCGCATCCAGGTCGTGATTGTTCAAATGCATGGCCGGCATCAGCGATCCGGGCTTAAACTCATCCGGATTAGCGATCCAGGCCCTCAGTTGTTTCGGCGTGTTTGGAATGGCTCCCGAAGCGATCGTATCTCGGCCGGCGAGATGCGTGAGGTCCGGTCCGAAGCGCCCGGTTGCCACCGTACCCGTTACCGTATGGCAGTTGATACATGCGTTGTGGAGAAAGACCATTCGACCCTCCTCCGCCAGCGGTTGGTCAGATAGATCTGCACGTGAAGGCTGCTGTTGCTGCTTGACCCATGCGGCAAAGTCCTGCGGGGTTTGTGCGTAAACGCGCAAAAGCATCTTTGCGTGTTGGGTACCGCAATATTGGGCGCATTGCCCAAGGTACAAGCCTGCCGCGGACGGATCAAGCCACATGGTATTGACCCTGTTTGGAATCAAGTCCGTCTTGCCTGCGAGCCGGGGGACCCAGAAACTGTGCGTAACATCCGCAGACGACATTTCGAGATACGTTGGGGTCGGGCGGTTGGGATCGCTGATGGGGATGTGCAATTCGTTTGCGGTGACCACACCCAGCTTCGGATACCGATACTCCCACCAGAATTGGTGGCCGATCACTGTGACGTTCAAGGCGTTATCGGGCTTGGGTTTGGCTTCCGTCTCCAAAATGACGCGCGTGGTTGATAAGAACAACATAACTACGATCAGGATGGGAATCACCGTCCACGAAAGTTCGATTTGATTACTGCCATAGACCTGCGCAGGATCCTGCCCCGAGTCTGTAGAACGTTGTCGGAATCGGATCAGGGCGTAGAGCAGCAGTCCCGCGACAACCAAAAAAATGATGAGCGTCACCGACAACACAAGCATTGAGAGGCTAAAGATCGAGTGTGCAGGCGTGGCGGCAGGATCAAAGATACTCGTTGGGGAACCCGCCGAAGCCTGTCGGGCATTCATCAGCAAACCAAGGAGAACTGCCAAGCCGCTGACCCGAGCTGAAGCTCGCTTTTCAGGGCCGGCAATCCTCGCAAATCGATTTGTGACATCGAAAGGCACTTGTGTTAGGCCCCATCGATCAAGGTTGTTCAACGAGCGCACACTTGAAATGTAGGCAGGAAACCGAGCGCGCTAGCCCACATTACAGCAGAAGAACTGGCATTGTCGCCAGAATCGAGAAAAGGACGTTTCCACACTTCACAGCATCCAAGAAACGTCCCGGAGCTTCGCCATGAATCGAACTCCCATCCCAACACCGCATTCCTTTCAATCCCGTCGATCCAGACTGCCTGCAGCTACACAATCAAACTGAAGCTGCCCAATCAATTCTTGCGTCCTCATCCGGAACGGAATGTACTGCTTCTCTCCAACTCCCGGTCGACATGACGCTTTCGTCCAGTCAACAGTTCCTGTGCGGAGATACTCCCGCAAAGCCGACCAGTTTCCCGATCCACCACGAGCATGCTTGTGACTCCGGTGGTCGCCATTTCTTCCGCCACCGCTCTGCAGGTCTCATCCGTATATGCAAGAACCTCGGGTATTGTCTCCGGAATGTCGCTTGACTCTTCAGTCTCAGCTTTCTGAGACACTTCCGTCATCACGTCCGCGACACTCACCATTTCCAGCGGGTCGACGCCATACTCACGCGACAAGTGGTATCCGCGGCGACTCAGTTTCTCTGTCAAAATCGATCTGGGCATGATAAGCGAGGTCACCAGGTACGAAGCTGTACATGCGAGTGCCAGCGGCAACAGCGCTGGCAGGGCATGGGTTAACTCAAGCGAAAAAAGGATCGCAGTAAGCGGAACGCCCAGAGCACCCGACAGCATCGCTCCCATCCCCATCAAAGCCCAGAGCGCTTGTGTCTCTATCGGCATGTGTGCCAGCCGTGCAACCGATTCACCCAACGCAGCACCAATCATCAACAGAGGTGCGAGCACTCCACCCGAAGTTCCCGAACTGAGCGAAAATGCCCACATCAACGACTTGGCAACAAGCAATCCAAGCAGCAGCGCGACTGGAGCATTCCCGCGCAGCAACTCCGCGATATTGTCGTATCCGACGCCCAAGCCACGTGGGAAAAAGAAGCCGCCCACGCCGATGCCGATGCCGCCAATTGCGGGCCACCACATCCAGTGCACTCCCAACCGGCCACAGACATGCTCAAATCCATCTTCAAAGCTATACATCAAACGGCTCAGGCCAGCCGAAGCAAGACCCACGAGCATGCCAAGTGGAGCGGCCAGAAGCAACGTGCGTCCCAACGGAATGGTCGAATGGAGATCAACGGGGAAGAGTGGACCTGGCCCGAGCCAGCTGACGCGCAAAGCAGCGGCGACAACACTTGCCACCGCGACCGGCACAAGTGAGCGTGGTCGCCACTCAAAAAGCAGCAACTCGACCGCAATTAGAATTGCAGCGATGGGAGCGGCAAATGTGGCCGACATGCCCGCAGCCGCGCCAGCCACCAACAGCGTGGTTCGCTCGGCATCGGTTAGGTGCAGCCACTGTGCGACCAGCGATCCGAACGCTCCGCCGGTCATGATGATCGGTCCTTCCGCGCCAAATGGACCGCCAGATCCAATTGCGATTGCCGCGGAAAGGGGCTTGAGCAGAGCTACCTTCGGGTCAACCCTGGCTCCGCGCAGTAAGATCGCCTCAATTGCCTCCGGAATTCCGTGTCCTCGAATCTTATCGGAGCCATAGTGCGCAACGAGCCCTACCAGCAATCCGCCAATGATCGGAACCAGCGGCATGATCCATGGTGAAAGCGTCGACCCCGCCGGCCCCACCATGGCCAGACTTAACCTATGGTAGTAGAAGACATTCGTTGCCAATGCAATGGCTCGCAACAAGAGCACAGCCAAGGCCGCACCGCCTGCGCCAATTAGTAGCGCCACAGCGGACAGCAGCCACACTCGGCGATCTACTGTGAAGTCGCGTAATGCAGATGGGCGCGACTTCATCGAGCCTCCACGTTGTTTGATCTGTGCGCATTGAGTGAGATGTGCTTCAACGCCCCTGTCAGCCGGGGCGCCAGCTCATTTAACTCCTCTGCATGGCTCCCAGCGAGCCGGCCAAGAACGAGTTTACCTTTGCGAGTGACACGCAAAATCGCTCGCCTCTTGTCATTCACGTCAGCCGTACGTTCCAGCAGCCCTTCGCGCTCTGAACGGTCGACAAGTTCCACAGCACTGTTGTGTTTTAGCCCAAGCCGCTCGGCCGCATACGCAATCGTTACAGCCGTATTCTCAGGGGCGCCTGCCACCTGGAGAAGAAGTTGATGCTGCTGAGGCTGCAATCCTGCTTCCAGAGCTGCGCATTCGCTAAAGAGCAAAAAGCGTCGCAGCTCATAGCGAAACTCAGCTAATGTCTTGAGAAGTAAGTCCGGACCAGGCGTCGCGGGTTGGTTGCCCATATGTATATCGTGACACGATACTGCTCATTGTGCAAGCTCCCCCTTTATGGCTACTGGCGAACCTTATCTCATAGCACGCGTGAGGCTACGGGGCCACGTGTCGTTCATTTCTCGCTGACCAAATGAGCTTTCAAGAATTCACAGAGTGCAGCGCGTTGTTGTGTGTTTGGTCGTTCGCTCGATAAAGCAAGGTCGCCGCGCTTCTCCCTTCGGCTTCGACAATAGGCCGCTAGCCGTTCGGATTTGTCTTGAGTTCAGAAAAATGGCGCGGACGGAATTCACTCCACTTGCTTGGATCGTGCCCAAAACCACTTTCGCAGTTCCGTGCTGGGAGCCACATTCTTAAGCCAAGTATCCATTTTCAACTCATCCTTCCCAATCCCTCTTGGCCACAATCGGTCAACAAAAATCGGGTTCCGTCCTCAACTTCAACTGTGTAGTATGTGCGCTTCACCTTGATCATCGCTTGCACTCCATCGGTGGCTATTCAATGCCACACTACTCCATGAAGGCGCTAACATATTCGTTTGACTCTCAGCGTGGGGTACCATTCCTGCGTCAAGCGCGCGCTATAGGGCCGCTGGAGGTCTTGCTTTGCGCCCGGAAGGCATACGAATCCGCAGCACTCTCTCGCGAACGCGCTCGTCCTCGAGATTCTGGATTCGAGCGCCGAGCAGATCGTTAAGCGAGATCATGCCGACAAGCCGTCGATCCAGAGGATCCAGAACCGGAAAACGGGTCAAACCCGACTCGGCCATTCGCCGCACGACTACGCCGAGAGGCTCGTCGGCAAAAGCCACCAGCGGCTCTGTAGATGCAATATCTGAGATCCTTGTTGCCAGTTCTTGATCACGTCTTTCCTCAAAGGACATCAATAGCTGCTTGCGAGTAACCACTCCGTGCAATCCTCTGTCGGAGTCGACCAGAGGGAAGAGATATTGCCCTCGTGGACGGCGATCATGGTGAACAAGTTCCTGCGCTTCCTGAAGGGTTCCATCGTAAGGTAGGGCAACAATGTTCGTGCGCATCACTTCCTTCACGAACAGGATCTCGAGAGGATCTAGCCCGTATTCGCGGCTCAAATGATAGCCGCGACGTGAGATCTTCTCGGTGAGGATGGAGCGTTTGAGCGTAAGCACGGTAAAGGCGTGAGCGAGGAAACAGGCCACTAGAAGCGGTAGCAGCATGTTCAGGTCATGAGTCAGCTCAATTGCAAAGACGATGCCTGTAAATGGCGACCGCATCGTTCCGCCAAGTATCGCGCCCATGCTGACAAGCGGCCAGAATCCCAGGCCGAAGTGAGGAAGGAATAAGCTCTCAATGCCCCCAAGGGCAGCTCCCATCATCAACAAAGGCGCAAGAACGCCGCCCGACGTTCCCGAGCCGAGCGAAATCATCCAGATTGCGGATTTAACGATAAGAACTCCGGCAACGATCTTGAGCGGCGCGTCTCCCTGGAGAAGCATCCCGATCGTGTCATACCCAACTCCTAAGGCCTGTGGAAAGACAAACCCTCCTAATCCCACAAACACCCCGCCAATCGCTGGCCACCACATCCAATGAATCGGTAACCGTTTGAAAAGGTCTTCAGCGGCGTAGACCCCGAGGGTGAGAAGCGCCGATAGGGCTCCGGCGGCAAGCCCCGCGATGATGCAACCGCCAAGTCCAATCGGACCTATGTAAACAGGGTGGGCAGGAACCGGGAATAGTGGGCCCAACCCCAGTAAGTACCGCCTTACCGCGCAGGCTGTGGCGCTTGCCAAAGCCACGGGAATGGCGCTGCGCGGCTTCCACTCGAATAACAGTAGCTCGACAGCGATCAATACGGCGGAAAGCGGAGCGGCGAAAGTTGCCGACATGCCAGCAGCTGCTCCAGCCACAAGCAAAGTGCGGCGCTCCATGCTGGTGAAATGGAAGAACTGCGCGACAATAGACCCGAAAGCCCCGCCGGTCATGATGATCGGACCTTCGGCGCCGAACGGGCCTCCGGAGCCAATGGAGATCGCCGCGGAGAGTGGCTTCAGGATGGCTAAACGCGGGCGGATGCGACTGCCATTCATTAGAATTGATTCGATCGCTTCGGGGATGCCGTGTCCGCGGATCTGCTCTGATCCATAACGAGCCATGAGTCCAACGATGAGCGACCCGACGACGGGAACAGCAATTGCATAGACGCCGAGTTGGTTACCGGCAGGCGAAGCAAACCCCGTACTGAATCGTTGATAGTAAAAAAGATTCGTAACGAGACCAATCATCTTAAGCAAGAACCACGCAATACATGCGCCACCCGCGCCAATGACGATCGCAATCAGCATAATCGGGAGGACACGAATAGTTGTTGTAAAATCTCCTAGCTCCTTCAGGGTGGACTTATGTCGTCTGGTTTGTTTTTGCCGACTCATGCTGACTCCTTCCCCGCCCCGCCGAGTGAGCAAGCACGGTCAAAAGCGATTCAGAGAGTGCGGGACCGGACACTCTCAACTCCTGCCAAAGCAGAACGGAGAGCTGATGCAGCAGTTCCTCACCGTGCGGAGTTAGTTCTATAAGCACTTCCCGACGGTCTTGGTCACTGTGCCGACGTGCTACTGCTCCCTGCTCCACGAGGCGATCAATGAGTTCTACTGTACTGTGATGGCGGAGACATAGTCTTTCCGAAAGGGTCCTGACGGTGGGACGACTTCCTTCGGGCAATCCTTTTATGGCTAGTAGGACTTGATGCTGATGCGGTTCGATGCCCTTCGATCTAGCTGCCTCTTCGCTTAAGTGCAGGAATTGGCGGATGCGATAGCGGAACTCGGCAAGCCTCCGGTATCCCGCAGCCGAAATCTCTCTGCGGCGTGCTCCCGAGTAAACGTCCTGGCCGCGGGGAATCATTAGCGACACCTGGCACTAATATCGTATCACGATGTAAAATATCTCTGTCAACGGCGGAATAAACGCGCGATTCCGCCTTTACGGAGAGCGCCGGGCTAAACCGGCATGTTGTAGGGGGTGCAAGTCCCCTGCAGGAAAGGAAGTAGCGAATCCATCCTGACCTCGAGTCTTGCGGGTTACATCGTGAGGTGTCACTCGAAGCGTAGACAGAGGCATTGGTGGGCCGGGCGATTGAGCTTCGAAAAGGCGGAAGATCAGGGTGCCGACTCCATTCCGTAGTGAGGAAGGCAATACGGCGGCCGCGTTACACGCGAGTGGCTGACCGGTCCTGCGTAGTCTAAGAACCCGCGCACGCTAAGAAAACAACATGCACGAGAACCGGGAGATCTCCAGCACGCCTTTGTCTAACGACCAAGGCCGGTCTGCGAAGGCCATAAACCATAATGCAGACGTGTACGTGCCGGAGAAGTCACACTGTGCCGTAGTACCTGTGAACCAGCCGAACAAGGAGGCAAAAGCTTCTGCGGAGGCCGGGGAGGGAAGGGCGCAGATGAAGGAGAACATCGCACAGTTCAACATGCAACCGACACAGAGCGGGGAGCGCATGTCCCAGGGACTGGACGGTGTGCGAAAAGCAGCAAAGGAAAGGAAGCAAGTACGGTTCACTTCCTTGCTCCACCATCTGAACGTTGATTTACTCCGTGACAGCTTTTACGCTCTTCAACGTAAGGCTTCGCCCGGAGTAGATGGTGTGACGTGGCAGGAGTATGAAACTGGACTGGAAGATCGACTCATCGATCTTCACGGCCGGGTTCATCGTGGGGCGTACCGGGCTCAACCTTCAAGGCGAGTCTATATACCGAAGGCCGACGGTCGGCAACGTCCGCTGGGCATCGCGGCTGTGGAGGACAAAATCGTCCAACAGGCTGTGGTGACGATCCTCAATCAGATATATGAGGTCGACTTCAAGGGCTTCTCTTACGGGTTCCGACCGGGCCGCAGCCCACATCAGGCGCTTGACGCGCTGGCGGTGGGCATCCAGCGGAAGAAGGTGAACTGGATACTCGACGCGGACGTTATGGGCTTTTTCGATAATTTAAGTCACGAATGGGCCTTAAAGTTCATCGAGCATCGGGTGGCTGATCAGAGGATACTTCGCCTGATCCGGAAATGGCTGAAGGCGGGAGTATCGGAAGATGGCCAGTGGTCAGAGACAGATAAAGGTACGCCGCAGGGATCAGTGGCTTCGCCACTGATCGCTAACGTGTATCTTCATTACCTTTTCGATCTGTGGGCTGATGTCTGGCGCAAGAAGGCGGCGAAGGGCGATGTCATCATCGTTCGCTACGCCGACGACGTTGTGCTGGGCTTTCAGCAGCGAGCTGATGCAGTGCGGTTCCTCGAAGCGTTCAAGGAACGGCTGGCAAAGTTCGGCTTGGAACTACATCCTGACAAGACACGGCTGATCGAGTTCGGGCGCTATGCGGACCGTGAACGGAAACGGCGTGGGGAAGGGAAACCGGAGACCTTCAACTTCTTGGGCTTCACCCACTTCTGTGGGCAACGTCACAAGACCGAGACCTTCACCGTCTGGCGGATTACTGCGAAGAAGCGAATGGTTGCGAAGCTTAAGGCCATCAAGGCTGATCTTCGACGCCGTAAGCATGATCGCACCAGTCAGGTCGGTGTATGGCTACGGAGTGTTGTCACCGGTTACTACCAATACCACGCTGTCCCCGGCAACATCGATCAACTGCGCCTCTTCCGCAAACGCGTCAATCGACTGTGGCATGACGTACTCGTTCGTCGCAGTCAACGCGCCCGGAAGAAGTGGGAGAAGTTCGCTCCGGTCTTCGACAGGTGGATACCAACACCCCGAGTCCTGCACCCTTACCCCCACGCCCGCTTTTACGCCACCCATCCTTCATAAGAGCCGTATGCGTAAACGCGCACGTACGGATCTGTCCGGGGGGCGCTCAGTGATGAGCGTCCCTACCGGGTCATCAGACCGATAAAATGACAAGCCTTTGTGCGCAAAATCATTCGCGCAGTGTTCGAGAGAAACGATCCCGCGATGATGAAGTCACGAGTCCCGTATCTCCGAAATCCTCAGGAGAGAGAGTTTTATACGCTCAGAACAGGGCACGGTGATTCGCGGATGATTGTGTAGAGCTGCGACAATTCGCGCGAGAAGCTTCCCCCCTTGCGCCCACGGCCGACAATCGTTAGGTCCGCGCCTTGTTCAAGCGCGGTCTGACGAATGCCTTCGGATAGGTCCGTTTTCAGAATTCGCGCGCAAACCTCTGGAGCAATTTGCCTGCACCGGGCAGCACAAACTCGCTCGAAGGCTTGCTTGACGGATTGGGAGGTACTCTCCGTAACCAGTTCGTCGAATGTCGATTGGGTGTGCAGAAGACAAATCCTCGCACCATAAACCTGAACAAAGAGGCTTGCCACATCAAGTACGATGTCCTGTTCGCCGTTCATTCCTACGATGCAAAGAATTGATTGATATCCGAGGGGCAACGCCGATGCGGGCTCAGACTTGTGGACGTTCGTCCATACAGGGCAGGTGATGTCATGCAAGACTTTTGACGTCACCGAGCCCAACAGCAAACGGCGAAACTGCCCCAGTCCCCGGGTGGGCATCATAATCAGGTCAATTCCTTCGCACTTTGCAACCCATTCGATGACTGCTGCCGGTTCGCCAATCTCGATTCTTTCCGTATGGCCGATATCGGCGAAATGAGTGTCCGCGAATCCCTCTAGACGCAGCTGCTGTTGATTGCGCATCTCCTGGAGGGCCGGAGAGAAGAAAGTTGGTCTCTCTTGAGAATCACAAGGGGCGTCGGGCGCAGGACCGCTAATATATTCGGGAGCAAGATTGCAGGCATTTAACACCGTGACAGCGGCGTTGAATCGTTGGGCCATCTCTCTAACCGAGGAGGCCATAGCAGCAGCGGCCTCGGAAAAGGCGGTTGGGAAAAGAATCTTTCGAACATGCATCTTGGGCTGCGCTTCCTTCAGGCACTAGATCCGACTGTTAATTGGTCGTTCTCAAAGCCAGCTTTCCTACCAGATTCGCCCAGAACCGCGCAATTCTTTGAGCGCCCTCATAAGCGGCAAATAATCGGCAGCCGCTATCTAACTTTCACCCAAGCTTGATAGAAGGAGGGCCGAGACTAGAGCTTAGGCGATGAGTGAACCGTGTTTTGGGACCAAAGACTCGGCGTGCTTTGACAGTGGTCCCGCCGATTGCAGAACTGGGGTTTCCTAAGCAACTACTGGCTGAGAAACCGGTTCGACGGAAAGATGCAATGCCTGTTGCCGCAGCGACTCGAAGAGCACGCTGGACAAGTAGCGCTCGCCGAAGTCGGGTAGCACCACGACGATCATCTTGCCGGCGTTCTCAGGTCGGGCGGCGACTTTGAGTGCTGCTGCCACCGCAGCTCCTGAGGAGATGCCCACAAACAATCCTTCCTCAAGCGGCAGTCGGCGCGCCATGTCGATTGCCTCATCGTTGGTGACTTGGATGACCTCGTCGTACAGGCTGGTGTCGAGTACGTTGGGCACAAAGCCCCCGCCCAAGCCCTGAATCTTATGGGGGCCGGGCTTGCCGCCAGAGAGCACAGCACTGTCGCTGGGCTCAACGGCAATCGCCTTGAACCCAGGTTTGCGCTCTTTAATGTACCTTGAGACACCGGTGATCGTGCCGCCGGTGCCTACGCCGGAGACAAGAATGTCCACCTTGCCATCTGTATCTTCCCATATCTCCGGGCCCGTAGTGGCGTAGTGGATGGCCGGATTCGCCGGGTTGTCAAATTGCCGCACGATGAAACCGTTCGGCGTCTCGGCCAGGACCTGATCCGCCTTGGCGATGGCGCCCTTCATGCCGTCTACACCGGGCGTCAGCAGGATCTCCGCGCCGAAGGCCAAAAGCAGCACTCGGCGCTCCAGGCTTGCGGTTTCGGGCATGGAGATGATCAGCCGGTAACCCTTGACAGCGGACACAAACGCGAGACCAATGCCGGTGTTGCCGCTGGTCGCCTCGATTAACACAGTCTGTCCCGGTTTGATCTTGCCTGCCTTCTCGCCGGCCTCAATCATCGCCAGGCCGATGCGGTCTTTTACGCTGCCAAGTGGATTCTGGCTCTCCAGCTTAGCCAGGACGGTTGCCGGCATCCCAGTCGCCACTCGATTCAATCGCACCAGCGGGGTGCGGCCTATGATCTGAGTTACATCCGTGGCAATGCGTGCCATGAAGATCTCCTTTTCCCAGAATTCGCTCCCGGTACTCCTTGTGCACAGCTATGGTGTGTGTGTTCCTCCAGTTCGGCCAATCAAACAGACGAAGCATAAGAGACCCACCAGGGGCATCGCAATCAGGACCCAAATCAAATACATGGTTCTCCCTTCTTTAAGGTGGCAAACTCGATGCAACACAGTGCCCGCTCATAGGCCGAGGAATCGATGTCATGGCATTTTATCTTTCCGTCTCCGTTGTCCGACTTGCTATTTCGAATTCAAAGATCGCAACAGGCCCATAATCTCGCTGTCGATCACTTCAACGAACGCGCCAAAAATGAGTCCTATGCACACGCCTAGCAGACCCCCGAGTATCGTTCCTCCAATCACGCTCATGCCTCGCGAAAGATCAGGAAGAGAGAATCCGGCGACTCCACCGAACACCGCGAAAATAAGCGCACCGCCTGCTGCGGCACAAAGAGTGCTTTCGTCTCTTGTTGGATGACTTCTCAACAAAATCCACGCAGCGCCTCTTCCAATCCATTGGAGACTCTGATCGGCAATGCTCCAAAAACCAAATGTCAACTCTCCCATTCAAGCCCCTTTCAGCTTTTGCGGGCACAGGACAGTTGCGCAAGAGGGGCCGCGACCGAGTTCTCGAGCCGCCTTCATCGCTTCCCTTCTCGACAAACTCAAGTGGACTCCTGAGACCAAGACTAGGCTGCGGTTGCGGGATATGCTATGACTTTAGTCAGAGGACAGCGCGTTTTTCAGCCCCGCTCACTACTTTGGAGAAGTCCATGACATTCAATCGGATCGCGGCACTGCAATGCACGACACTCTTCGGAGGCCTGACAGCCGAGGTGCTCGCTGACATTGCACAGCGAGCCGCTGAATTGCACCTTCAGAAAAGCGAGATGTTATTCCTCGCAGGAGAGCGGGCGAGAGGGCTCTTTGTAGTTGTCAGCGGCAAGATTCGTGCCTTCCAACAGAATGAGGATGGGCGCGAGCAAGTGATGTACCCAGATACGGCTGGCTCTGTGTTGGGTGATGTTCCCGTGTTCGATGATGGACCCTATCCGGTCTCAGCAATTGCGGAGGCAGAAGCGAGCGTACTCTTTATTGAAAAGAGCGACATTCGTGAATTGTGCGCAAAGTATCCATCCCTGGCACTCGCAGCACTCAGGCTGTTGGCGGGTAAGGTCAGGAAGCATGCAACGCTCATAGAGGCGCTGTCACTTCATGAGGTTGGGCAGCGCCTCGCACTCTTCCTTCTTGCGGAAACGCAATCTGCCATTTCCCCCGCGGATGTTCCAATGGCAATTCGCCTGCGCCTCTCCAATCACGAGATTGCCAGCCGCATCGGGTCTGTAAGGGATGTGGTCTCGCGTGCCTTCTCCCGGCTCAAGCACCAGCGGCTGATCTCTATCGACAATCGGGATGTGACGATTCTGGATTTGCAGGGTCTCAAGCGCTATGCTGCAAATGCGCGAAGCTCAGCCGCTTCGTCGCGAGCTGCTTTCAGTCACCCTGCGGTATAAGTTGTGCCGCTCGATAACTACGACAACAGGCGTGAGGCGTTCCCCCATAACTGCTGAGCAATGATGCCGGCTCGCTCAGCCCTTGCTAGCTTCGCTGCCTGGCCGGTCCACATTTGCATCCTCTCAACGTCTCCAGCATTTTGCGCACCTTCCCGCATTGCAAGAGTGAGCCCGCGTTGGATCGGATATGGAGCTGGAGGAGGGACATTCTGAGCAGTTGAAGCAAGAACGTACTCCGACCTTGCTGCAAGTTCGGACCGTCCAGTGAATCCCCGCGTAACCAGCGTTTCGTGCGCTTCCATGTGCTCGAGCCGGTCCGCCCTGCAACCAGTTCAAGACCGACAGACCGCAGCGACCGGGCAAAGATTGCATCACGTTCGCCAGCAAACGGGTCCGCCTCCCTTGGTCTGCGAAATCAAACGTGTTTGTCAGGGTTCTTCAGGATATATAAGCAGCCCTTTCCTTGTCTTTAGAAACGGCGTCAGTAGATGTCTCTTGGCAACGGCACGGCTCATAATATCCCGCACTACCCATCCTTTCTTGGTCAATGCGTCCCCGATAAGTGACCGATGGCAGCGCCACGGCACCGCCTCAGCACACATAATGGCAGTTTCATTGGCCCTTGCGATTTCAATCAGCGTTTCCAATCCTTCTGAAAACTCCGGGGTTGCCATGTAATCCGCGAAACCCCGGAAAGAAGGATTTCTCCAGCCGAGATTGAGCGAATCCTTTCTTGCACGACGTAGACCGCCAAGTTCTTTGATGTGTTTATAGCTCATATGTTCCTGTAGCAGAGAATGCTCGAGCACATCGGTATTAAACTGAGGATTGTGTCGCGACCTGGGTATTGATCTGATGTCTACAATTCCTTCAACGCCATGCGCACGTAATAATTCCACGAATTCATCGATCGATCGGGTGGAATGACCGACCGTAAACATGCATGGTTTTTTCACACTGACACCTATTGCTAGACAGAAGGTCGTTTAGATACA
>Ga0182030_10013337_pt1 | contig 16356 bp, 12 predicted proteins | sample 812S3MmetaG_FD_121299 | JGI IMG/M metagenome (GOLD analysis project Ga0182030, IMG submission 121299) | Permafrost microbial communities from Stordalen Mire, Sweden - 812S3M metaG (Illumina Assembly) | ecosystem: Environmental > Terrestrial > Soil > Wetlands > Permafrost | place: Sweden...
CCGCGCCAGTTCCGCCGCCGCCGCCGGCGTGAAGATGATTTGAAATGAAGTCATGGCGCATTCAGGGTCGAAAGCCGCAGCCCAAGAGTCAAGCTTCGGATTGTATGGCAGTTCAAGTTGACATTGGCACATTGGGAACGCCGCCTGAAGGCGGCGTTCCGATCATCGCGCGCTGGTGCCAATGTTATTGCTAACTACTATAGGCTTCGATCAACCATTTTGCTTCGGGAAAATTATCGCGGCCTCACGGTTGCGCCGCCTGCATGACCGCTTCAAACGCCGGCTTCGGCTGCCAACTGCCGTCAAACAGCAGCGGCTGGCCGTCTTTCCGCCAGGAATCGGCGTCGGTGACACCCCAAAAAGTAACCAGTTTAACCTCGCGGCGGTGTTTGACGAATGCCCTGAAAAGACTGGCGTATTGCCGGGCGAGTTTTTCCTGCACGGAATCAACCTGCCCTTCTCCGCCGGTCGCCGGGGCATTCTGGATGATGTCCGCGCTTTGATTGTTCTGGCCGGTTTGCGCGCCGTTGACATCCAGTTCGGTGATGTGAACGGGCAGCTTCAGACACGAAATTTCCGTGAGGAAGCTGTCTTCCAATTCGAAGCTGGGCCAGGACAAATTCGCATGGGTCTGGGAACCGATGGCCATGACGGGGACGTGCTGCGCTTGCAGCATCTTGACCAGCGTGATCAGGCGCTGGCGCTTGACCGGATTTTCAATGGAGTAATCATTGTAGCGGAGGATGGCCTGGGGATCGGCTTCGTGCGCGTATTCAAACGCCTTGGCGATGAACTCCGGACCAAGAATGCGAACCCACGGCGACTGCGGCCGCAGCAGATTCGTGTCGGAGAGGCTGACCTTGTCGTTCAATGCCTCGTTGACCACGTCCCAGATTTTGACCCGGCCCCGGTAACGGCTCACGACGGTCTGGATGTGATCGTGCATTCGCTGCAAAAGCAAGGCGCGGTCGGCGGCGTTGGTTCCTTGCAGCGGGCGGCCGTTCTCATCTTGAAAAACCCAGGCCGGCGTCTGCGCGTGCCACACGAGCGTGTGGCCAACGATGAGCAGGTGGTTCGTTTCGCCGAAGGCAACGTAGGCGTCGGCGGGGCCAAAATTGTAGGCATTGGTTCCGGGATTGTTTGTGGGATAGGGATGGATGGACGCCCATTTCAGGGCATTTTCCGGTGAAATGGAATTGAACTGCGAGGTGATGAGTGCCGCGCCATTGGTGTCCACTCCGGTGAACTGCCGCTGGTTGACGGCGACGCCGATGAAAAAATCCTGCTTGAAGGCGTCCTGGAGCGTCGTCGGAGGCGTTGCTATTTTGGTCGCGCAACCGGCAAACAGTAGCATGGCCAGGAACAGAAAACCGGAAGCGGCAAAGGAAATTTTCACGTTTTGTTCAGGTTGTTTGCGCGGCGAATTTCCTCCGGCGTTCGGCCAATTCCTCCGCCATCTGAAGGGTGACACGCTTGGTCAGTGGATAGCAGACCAGCAGCAGCGTGCACAGGGCGAACAGAATGCCCACACAGATGCCGCCGCAGGCGCGGTAGCCGGCGACAGCCTGCGGCGCGTCCGGCAGCTTGGTGTCGTAGCCGAAAAATCCGGCCATGATCCAGAGGAACGACGCGGAGCCGAGCGCCAGGCCGGATTTCAAGGCGAAGCCGATGCTGGCAAACACCATGCCGGTGAAGCGGTGCCCGGTTTTCCACTCGGAGTAATCCGCCACGTCCGCGTAAATCGCCCAGATCAGAGGAATCGTCGGCGCGTAACAGACCGAGCCGATGAACGTGAACACAACCATGCCGGTGGCGGCGGTGGCGGGGAGCAGGTAAAACGCCAGCGCACACGCCGTGGAAAGCGCAAAGCCGGTGACGGCGACGGTTTTCTTGCCGAAGATGCGCGCGAGCGGCGCGGAAAGGAAAATCACGACGATGGTGACGCTGGTGCCCAGCATGTTGATGAGGCTGTTGAACACGTCGGCGACGTTGGAATTTGCCAGATCGGCGCGGTCGCCGTGGACGATGTAGCCGAGCGTTTCCAAAAGGCCGGAGGTCTTGGCGCCGGCCGGGACCACGAGGCCGAGTTTTTGCACGAAGTCATACATCGCCGCCTTGTCGGCGTAGTGATGGTAGTAATTGTAGAGCGCGGCGCCGCGGAACGAGAGGATGCAGAAATGCACCATGGTCATGAAAAACATCACCTTCCACGGGTTGTTTTTGAGCAGATTGCCAAAGTCCTGCCTGGGCGAGGATTTTTCCTTGTTGATCGGCTTGATCCTTTCCTTCGTGGTCGAGAATGTGATCAAAAACAGCACGAGGCACAGTCCCGCCCAGATCGTCATCGTCATTTGCCAGCCGTATTGCTGATCGGAGATGCCGATCGTTCCGCCGGCGGCGTGGTGCCGGGCCAGTTTAGCCACCAGCGGCAGCGTGAAGCCGCCCACGATGAATTGCGCCGCGTTTACGGCAATGAAGCGAAACGAGTTCAGTTTCGCCCGCTCCACGACATCGCCCGTCATCACGCCGCCCAGCGCCGAGTAAGGCATGTTGTTCATCGAGTAAATGGACATCAGCATCGTGTTGGTGATGACGGCGTAGGCGGCCAGCGCGCCCATGCTCCAGCCCTTGGGCGTGGTGTAGGCCAGCACCATGATGACCGCCCACGGCACGGCGGTGAACAATATCCACGGCCGGAATTTGCCCCAGCGCGTGTCCGTGCGGTCGGCGAGAACGCCGACGATGGGATCGGCGACGGCGTCCCACAATCGCGGCCACAGGAGAATCGCGGCGGCGGCGCTCGCCGACAGGCCAAAGACGTCCGTATAAAAATTCGTCTGAAACAGGATCATCGTCATGAAGACGAAGTTCGCGGCGGAGTCGGCGCAGCTGTAGCCCGCCTTCTCGGCGAACGACAGCTTTTGTTGAAAATGTGGTTCGGCCATATTTTTTGCGGATTGAATTTATTTCGTGACCGTCAAAATGATTTTCTGAAGATCGCCATCGCGCGAGGAGTTGCCGACCATGATTTCAAAGTCGCCCGGCTCGACGACGTATTTCATCTTCACATCGTAAAACGCCAGTGATTCCGGCGTGATTTCGAGCGTCACCGTTTTGGTTTCACCCGGCGGCAACGAAACTTTCCGAAAGCCTTTCAACTCCTTGACCGGCCGCGTGACCGAGCTGACGAGATCGCGGATGTAAAGCTGCACCGTTTCCGTGCCGGCGCGTTTGCCGGTATTTTTCACGTCCACCGAGACGCGCGTGGTTTCGGCGCGTTTGATTTTTTTCTTCGCCAGCCGGACGTTCTTGAGCTCAAAGCTCGTGTAGCTCAAGCCGTAGCCGAACGCGAACAGCGGCGAAACGTCGGCGAACAAAAATCCGCGCCGCGCGGACGGCTTGTAATTGTAAAACACCGGCAGATGCCCGGCGGAACGCGGGAACGAAATCGGCAGCTTGCCGCCCGGATTGAAATCGCCGAACAAAACGTCCGCGACCGCGTGGCCGCATTCCTGGCCGAGATAAAAACATTCGAAAATCACCGGCGCATTTTCGGCGACGTAATTGATCGCCAGCGGGCGGCCGTTGAACAGGAAAACAATCACCGGTTTGCCGGTGGCGAGCATCGCTTGCACCAGCTCGTTTTGCCGGCCGACCAAATCCAAGTCCGTGCGGTCACCCATGTGCTTGAGATTCCATGCCTCGCGCGAAGTCTGCTCGTTGCCGCCCAGCGCGAGCACAATCACGTCGGCCGCCGCGGCGACGCGAATCGCCTCCGCGATTTGTTTCCGGTCTTCCGCCGGGTCGCTTGGCGTCACGTCGTCCGCGTTCCACGAACCGCCGACAGTAATTTTGCAACCTTCGCTGTAAACCACGTTCACGCGGTCGCCGACCTTGGCCTTGATGCCGTCGAGCACTGTGACGTTGTGTTTCGGCACGCCGCTGTAACCGCCGAGCAAACTGCGGTTCGCATTCGGCCCAATGACGGCAATGGTTTTCAGCTTGGCCGGATTGAGCGGGGCCAGGTTGTTTTCATTCTTGAGCAGCGTGATGGTTTCGCGCGCCGCCTGCAACGCAAGCTGGCGATTCGCATCACAGCCGACCACACGCGCGGCTTCATTTGGATCCACATACGGATTGTCAAACAAGCCCAGCTTGAATTTCCACAGCAGCATCGGCGCAACCAGATCGTCGAGCTGCTTCTCTTTCAACACCCCTTGGCGCACCAGTTCGACGAGGTGTAGATAGCAATCGGGTTCGGGAAACTCGATGTTCACGCCAGCTTTGACCGCCAGTTCGCACGCGGCTTTTTTGTCCTTGGCGACAAAATGTCCGTGCGTGTCGGGACGATAATTCAATTCCCAGATCGCGTAATAATCCGAGACCACAAAACCCTTGAACCCCCATTCCTGGCGCAGCACGTCGCGCAGCAGCCATTCGCTCGCGTGCGACGGCACACCGTCAATTTCGTTATAGCTCGCCATCACGCTGATCGCGCCGGCCTGCTGGATCACGTCCTTGAACGGGTGCAGAAAGGTTTCGCGCAACACGCGCTCGGAGACGTTCACCGGCGCGCAGTTCTGGCCGGATTCCGGCTGGCCGTGCGCCGCAAAATGTTTCAGCGTGGCAATGACGCGCTTCTTGTCTTTGAACGTCGCATCGCCCTGAAAACCTTTCACCGCCGCGATGCCGAGTTGGGTGTTGAGATACGGATCTTCGCCGTAGGTTTCCTCGACGCGGCCCCAGCGCGCGTCGCGCGCCACGTCCACGACCGGCGTGAGCGCCTGATGCGCGCCGCGCAGGCGGGTTTCCTCGGCGGTCATCGTGAACAGTTTTTCCACCAGCTCGGGATTGAACGTCGCGCCCAGGCCGATGGGCTGCGAAAAACTCGTCGCGCCGATGGCCGCGTGGCCGTGCAGACATTCCTCGTGAAACATCACCGGAATGCCAAGCCGCGATTCTTCGATGAAAAATTTCTGGATGGCATTGGCGAGTTCCGCCGTTTCCCTGGCATTCTTGCCGATGCCGGCGTCGCTCGGCGTGCTGCCGGCGTCGCTCGGCCGGCCAACCTGCCCAATGCCGTGACCTTTTTTGAACGCAGCCTTCGCCTTCTTGAAATCAAAATTGCTGTTCGCGTCGAGGAGCTTCGTGGTTTTCTCCTGCCAGATGCACATCATCTGCGCGGCTTTTTCCTCCAGCGTCATGCGCGAAAGCAGATCTTTCACCCGGCTGGCGGGGGCGGCGGCGGGATTTTTGTAGATTGGTTTTTTGGCGGTGGACTTTTTATTCATGTCGCGTCATTAAAAGGCATTTGGATAAATTCTTGTGCAGGTTCGGCAATGCCCGGAAGTATTTCAATCGTAATTTAAGGCAGGAATGGACGAAGCTACGATTTGCATGGAGAATCATCCGATTTTAAGCCGATTGACCGGCCTTGACGGTTCCACCGGTGGAAACCCGATGAATTGGCCGCGCTGGTGATTCATGCCGTGCCGCTTTCATTTTCCCGGCAAAGGTTGCCCGCCCGATTCAGTCAATGTGTCTGAAGTTGTAATCCAGTCGGAGATGAAACCGGCAGCCAGACGCGAAACTCTCCGCTGCAATGCAGCAGGCCCAGCAGATATAGCATCCCGTCGTAATAGCGATACTGGCCCGCCGGCACCGGCGCGTTCCAGAGTTCCCCGACGAATTTTCCGGCGCGAGCGTTCGTCACCGCCAAACTGGCCACGGCGTTCATCGCCACCAAACCGGTCGAGTGATCGGCGGAAAGCTGTGCGCCGGACAATTTGAACTGGTTGCCGTAATTCAAAATATCCTTGGATTCAAAAAAAGCCTGCAGCCGGTCGCTTAAATTTATTTCCCGCGCGTCCTTTTGCCACCACGACCAGTCCACCGCCCAGTTCATCGCCACGCGCCAGGCGTCGAAACGGAAATCCACCGACTCAGGTTTCCACGGCGCGGCCCACGGCGTGCCGTCAAAGTTCGCGTATTCCGGACAAAGTCCCGTGCCCGGATCGGCGGCCTGTGGAAAAAAATCGCGGCTGGCAGCGGCGGCGGCGCTCCAGTATGCGCGGTCTGCCGGAACCGCACACCGCGACCATACTTCGTAAAAGGCGGGCAGCTGATACGACGGATCTGTGTGTTCGCAATTCGCGGCGTCCGGCGTGAACCGCACCATTTTGATCGGACTGAAAAGCGCGGTGCAGGTTTCCGTTCCCTGTCCGGTCGGGCCGGTGAGAGTGGCGCGGTTTTTCATCGCTGACAGCAGGCGGTTGGCTTCCGCCTGGTAATTGTAAATCCCCGCGCCGTCGCCCCAGCGCGCCGAGGCGAAAAACAGCGCGGTCACAAAATACTCCTCGCCATCGGGCGCGGGCATTTCGTCGTTCGCCACGCCGTTGGTTTTCAGGGACCACGAAAAATAATCACCCGCCGGATGATTCGTGACCGTGTGTTGCATGAAAGTCTTCGCCCAGTTCCACAACGCGTCGAACTCCGCTTGCTTGTCCAATTGCACGGCGATCATCATGCCGTAGCTCATGCCTTCTGAACGCACATCGCGGTCGGCGGTGTCGAAAATATACGCCAGCGGGCCATTGGCGTTCGTGCCGGCCGGAAAATAAACCGCCTGCGTGGCCGGGTCGCCGTGGAACAACTGCTGAAACGCCGAATTCACTTTTTCCTGAATCTCGTTTTGCGAATGACCGGTTTCGACAAACAGATTCCGGTAATGTCCGGTGGCAACCGCGCCGTTGGTTTGAGCCATCAGCGTGCTTTGGCACGCCGTCAGAAACAAAAACGCCGTTATGAACACCGCGAGATGCGTGACTGCGTTTTGCTTCATAAAAATTGGATATGTCCAAATTTATTTACAGCGGTGATAAGAAGCTTTGAGTCACACGCTCACACTTTACCAGCCCGCAAATCTGGAAGGAGGCTACGGGCGCGTTTGCATAGTTGCAATGCCACACCCCAAGGGTCACGCAACATGACGAGGTGCGAGCCGTCGGGTAGACGGATTTCCTCCACCAAAACCGCACCTGCGGAAACCAATCTCTCCGTGTCCGCGACCGGATCGGCGCTGGCCAACGCCAAGTGAAAGAGCAATGGATTCATGTTCCGATAATCCGGGACTTGGTCGGGCGGGTTGCAGTAGATTTCCAGAACGGTCGCGTCGGCATCGGCGAGGAAATGCGTCTGGGCGGGTTTCGGTATGTGGCGGACGACGCGCAGGCCGCAGTGCTGGCAATACCATGCCGCCACGGCCACCGGGTCAGCCACGTTAAATGCGATGTGTTCGATCTTCATGCGTTTGTGGTCTGGCCGGGATCAGCAGGACTTGTAGCCGTCAACATCCTTGAAATCCATGACATGCTTCGTGCCGTCGTTCAAGGTGAGTTCCGCCCCGATGACCGAGCCGGAGGGCGTGACATCCATGAGCTTGATGTGCTTCAACGGAGAAAGTTCTTCGTTCGTCCAGTCGGTGTCGTCGGTTTTGTGCAGCATGACCGAGATCATCAATTCCATCGCCGGATTCTTGGCCAGACGTTTGCGATAGGCGAACAGGACGGTGCTTTCCTCGGTCTCCGCATTGAAACCGCGATGAACGAGACTTTGCGCGCGGTCCCAGCCGTGATAGGTGATGAGCGCGGTTTTGCGGCCGGGAATGGCAGCCGTGAGAACTTTTCTGATCCCATCCTCAAAGCTTTTCACCTTGGCTTTCTTTCCGCCGACATGCGGCAGCCCGAAATGGCCGAGCGTCAGTTCATGCTCGAACGCCATCCGACAGCGGTCCACGCGGATGACGCCGCCGGGCACGGTGATTTCCGCGAGGTCAATGATGTAGCCGACGCCATTGTTCGGTGGCTTGCGCATCAGCAACTGCCGGTAGAGCACGCCATCGCGCACGCCGTTGAAGAGAATGCTTTGCGAGGTTGAATAACCCGCCGTTCGGGACGCCTCATTGTCCACGGTGCGACCGGTGAGGTAGAAGTTGATGTCCAAGCCGCTCAAGTCGCGCGGATCCAGACTGCGAAAGCTGTATTCCTGCGAGGTGCCGCCCTGCGGGTTGTGATCTTCCCACGGGAAATGCGTGTTGAAGACGAGCTTGGAATAGTTATGGTCATCATCATAGACCTTGCCGGAGATGATTTCCGACGCGCCGCTGCTACCGTGGTTGACCAGAACCAAGCCCGGTTTTTCGAGCACGGTGCGCTTGGAATTCTTTCCGAGCGCGGTCCACAGGCCGTCGTTTTCCGTGGCCGTCCAGAACGGGGAATCCTCCGGCAACGCCAGCGCGATGAACGGCAGAAACATAATGAACGGGCTGGCCGGGCAACTGTAATTCTGAATGGCAAACTCGCGGTGTCCGTAGAAGCCCAGAGTGGGAATGTCGTTCTCGTAGAAATCCTCCCGGGCGGTGAATTGCAGCAACGCGCCGGAGCAGAGCCTGCGCGCCCAGCCGGCATCCATGGCCGGCCCGGACTTGAGCATGAACGACACTGGGAAGCCGCCCGAAATCCAGAGGCGATAGCAGATGCTGCGCGCCCACATGTTGATGTAGCCGTCGCGGCCGAAAAAGTTCGCGTAGGTTTTCATCAATTCCTCGAAACTCTGCTCTAGCACGGCGGCGATTTCCGAATAATGTTCGTCGCCGAACGCACGGTTCCAGATCGTCCCGTAAACCACGAACAGGCTGATGGTGTAATAATTGTAGCTCTGCTCCAGATACCAGCCGTTGCCCGCGTGATACGAGGCGATCCACAGCAAATGGCTTTTCAACAGTTCATCGTCAATCGCGTAACCTTGCTTCTTCAGGAACGACAGCGAGCAGATGTTGAAGAGCCGCCAGTTGTTCTGCGTGGTGCGGTGATGCGCCCATTGGGAAATGGCGGCGGCGACTTCGTCCTGCTGCTGCTTCGTCCAATGCGGCCAAAGCACGTCCGGCATCAGCAGCAGCGTCTTGGTCCAGCCGCCAAATTCGCAGGTGAATTGATACGTCGCATCCGGCAACTCCTCCGGCAGCGGCAGGCTGTTGGCATGGCCCGGGGTGAGCGCGTTGTAAAAGTGGTGGCAGTAGTATTCGCGCAGTTTGATGCCGTTGATACTGACCTCGGGATCAACGTGCATCAGCGGCGCGGCCAGGTTGAACGTGCGTTCCAAAGCCTCGAACTCGTGCGAGCGTGTGCGCCACGGCGGATCGTTCGGCTGCGGATACGATTTGCCGGGAACGAGCGGAAACACAATCGGCGAATCAAACGACTTCACATGCTTGAAGGCGCGCTCCAAAACATATCTGGCGCAGGCGATGTAGTGTTGCCGGGTCATCCCGGTCATCGGACTGAGATTGAAGTCAGGATTTTTTACTTGAAACGCATTTTTCATATTGAGAAAGAATCAAACAATTATTTCAGGCCCGGCGGCGGCTTCAGGGTGCGGGTTGGTGCGATGAATCTGGTGCCGGGTGATTGTGATAAAAACTTTCCGGCGGGCCGAGATAGCTCGGCTTCACGCCACCGCAATCCACGACGATTTTTTGCAGCACCACGCCGGGATCCACCATCCAGTATTTCAGCGTGTGATAACCGGGCTTTTCCAGCGTGTGTTTGGAGCGGACGGTGCGAGCATTGTCACCGGCCACTTTCTCCCAGTCGTGATTACCGTTCTGCGCCTTGTAATTGGCCGACACCAGCGTGATGACCTGCGGCGTCTCATCGTCAAAGGAAACGGCCACACGCAGTCCGCGCCCCGGCGCGAAGTTCAAGGTCGGCGAAGTGATCGTGGCCACCTCCACCGCGCCAGTGCTGAACAAATACATCTGGTATTCCAAGCATGGCGAATCTTTTCCCGGCGTAGCGCTCGGCGCGTCCACCGGCTGCATCGCGCGCATTCCCGACAAGGTGCGTCCGTAATCCTGAATTTTGAACCAGCGATTTTGACCGGCATCAATATTCTTTGTGAAATGTTCCGGCTCGATGGAAACAAAACCTTCGCCTTCGACAAAACCCTGCAGCGAATCGCGCGTCGGTTCCGTGGGATTGAAGGCGTTCACTTTCACGACCACCTCATTGGTTGTGCCGGAGATTTTAATCGTGCCGTTGGATTGTCCCTTCGGCGCCTTGCTCCAATCAATGCTGACCCACAAACACTGATCTTTTCCGACGGCTCCTTCCGTTTCACTCAAAACAATCCACGGTTCGTCCGCGACGGCGGCGAAGGTGAATGGCGTTTTTCCATGGTTGAACACCTCAATGAAATATCGCTGCTGATTGAACACGTCGAATGCTGGCAGCACCGCTTCGTTCGTCGCGCCAGGCCAGGTGAGTTCCGAACCCTCCACGGCCACGCCCATCGCCGCCGCATCCGGCACTTTGGTTTCCACGAGCTTGATCGCGCGCAGGCTGTTCTGCGGTGGATCGTTCCAATTCGTGTAGCCAATGACGGTTTGATCCATGAAATGATCCCATTTGCCGCCGGCCAGCGTGTGATTGAAGTAAGCCATCAAGTTCGTGTCCGCTTGGAACAAGGCGCGTGTTTCGTCGGCAAAATCATTGGCACTCGCCCGGCCCTGCTTCGCGAACAACGCATTTTTTCCGGCAGCGAGATAAAGTTCGTTCACCAGCGCACTGGCCTTGGTCGGAAATAAAACCAGTTCGTAAAACGCATCGCGGCGGTCGGCTGGCAATTTGTGGTAAATCGTTTCCGCACGGTCGGCGATGGTTTTGAAATCCGCCACCACGGTTTCCGCCTCCTGATAATTCACCAGGCTGTAAGTGTCGGGCGCGAGCATCTCCGGTTTGCGCCGGCCGTTATATTTGGTGTATTTGGAAAGGATGTCGGCGATGTCGCCGGCGAACTCCGGGCCAAATTCCCGTTCCGCCCACAGCCGCGTGAACTCGTCGAGATTGTCATTTGTCCAGCGGTCGGAATTCCATGCGAAGCTTATGAAATACTCCAGCGGTAATTCGTAGCCCTTGAAGTGGCCGACATTCACAATCCAGATCCGGTTCGCGCCGAATTGCTTGGCGAGCGACAACTGGTCGTAAATTTTTGCAATCGGGCTGGTATTGAGCCACTGGTAATTCCGCGGCCCGCCGTGATAGTCAAAATGATAATAAACCCCCGCCCCGCCGCTGCGCTGGCGTTCCTCGGCGGATGGCAGACGACGGACATTGCCCCAATTGTCCTCGGCCCAGAGCAGCGTCACGTCGTCCGGCGCGCGCATCCCGGCATTGTAAAAATCCAGCACTTCCTTGTAGAGACACCAGAGCTGCGGCACCTTCGTCACGTCGGGATTCACTTCATCGGCGATGATTTTCCGCTGCACGTCCACGATTTTTTCCAGCAGGGCCATGTTCGCCTCCGGCCCGCCGTCGGCCATCGGCGTGTCGTTCGCGCCGCGCAAACCGATGGTGATGAGGCTTTCGTAATTTTTGTTTCGCGCAATGCCTTCGCGCCAGAAATTGGAGACGACATCTGGGTGCTTGGCATAATTCCAGGTGCCTATCGTTTTTTGATAACGGCGATCCCATTCCTTCTGCGCCCGCAGCATCGGCTCCTGGTGCGAGTTGCCCATCACGATGCCGAATTCGTCCGCCAGCACCGGGTTGTTGGTGTCGTCCTCGTTGAAGGCATTGCTCCACATCGCCGGCCAGAGGTAATTTCCCTTGAGTCGCAGGATCACCTCGAAGAGGTTGGTGTAGAAATTGCGCCCATAGTTCGCCACGCCCGGCGGCACCGGCGGATTCGTGCCGGTCGGCACCGTGCCGTATTTTTCCTGAATCCAGTTGCTCAAATCCGGCGCTTCGTCGTTCAGAAAAATGCCACGGTATTTTACCGACGGCGGACCTTGCACAAATTTTCCGGCCTTCACAAACAATTCGTCATGATGCGTCGCCGGCACGTCCGCCCAATAATACCAAGGCGAAACACCGATCTGCTCGGATAAATCATAGATGCCGTAAATCGTCCCGCGCTTGTCGCTGCCGGCGATCACCAGCGCGCTTTCGACGCCCGGCAACGGCTCCGGCACGACTTGAATCAGGAACGATTCCCATTTGCCTGAGATTTCCGAAACATCAATTTTCTTTTCGCGGATCAGCTCGTCAATGATTTTGCTTTTGCCGATGGTGCCGACGATGATGACATTATTCTCAAGACTCTTGCTTGCATGCGTGCTGGCCGGGGCCAGCCCCGTCACGCGGTTGATGTCCGCCTGCAAGTCGCCCGCCGCGCGGACGACGCCCGGCCAGTCGTTCGTGTCCACATACAAATTTGCGACGGCGCTTTTTTCCACGATGGGAAAAGAATCTTTGGCGGAATTGAATTCAACGTATTGAACCTGGCCGAGAGCGAAAACACGGACGGCAAACGTGAAGAGACAGAAGAAAATCAAAAGGATTTTTGGGTTCATGTTATTTCGGGCGACGCGGCTTAATGGCGGTGCGGTATGGTTAAATGGATAGTCATTTCTCCTCAAATTTGCCATGTTTATCAGTGTGAATTCCATGGCTAAAACTACTATTTTTGTTCTGGTCGCTTCGCTGGCCGTTTCCGTATGCGCTCAAATTTCCGGGACCAATTCCACCCGCGTCATTGCCGCCGACTGGCAAAACGTGAAAGGACCGAAGTCCGAATTATTTCACGAGTGCATCGATGTCGGCCGCGCGGCGGAGGGGTTGCGCGCCGACTGGCAGCGGCAGTTGAAAATGTGCCAGGACGAGATCGGCTTCAAATACCTCCGCTTTCACGGGATTTTGACCGACGACATGGGCGTTTATTCCGAACACAATGGCGAGTCGCAGCACAATTGGCAATACGTTGACCAGCTCTACGACGCGCTGTTGGATTTGCACATCCGGCCGTTCGTGGAATTGAGTTTCATGCCTGCGGCCATCGCCAGCGGGACAAGACGATTTTTTGGTGGAAGGGCAACGTGACGCCGCCCCAATCCTACGACAAGTGGGACAACCTGATCAAAGACCTTACGCAACACTGGACCGAACGCTACGGCGCGAACGAGGTGAAGCAATGGTATTTTGAAATCTGGAACAAGGCCGATTATCCCGGTTCTGGGGACCGCACGATCCTCAAAACGCGCGCGGCGAGTATTTCGAGCTTTACGCCCACACGGCGCAGGCGGTCAAGAGCGTGAATCCGGATTATCGCGTCGGCGGCCCGGCAGGTTCGCAAACGATCTGGATCCAGCCGTTGATTGAATTTTGCAAGACAAACCAACTGCCCCTGGACTTCATCAGCTTCCACACCTTGTATCTATCCATTTGTCCTGCTTGGCAGACTTTCAAAAGAAAGCCAAGCTGGAGTCCTTCGCCCGGTTGCAACCGGGCGAAGGACGGTGCCCGTGACTGCCCCCTCCCACGGCTAAACGCCGTGGGCTACTATCTTTCGCCGTTCCACGGCTGCCAATTTCGATGTTGAAGACCTGCCGCTTAAATTTAGCAGCGGGTCGGCAACCCCCCGCAATTTTCCGACATAAATCTGAAAGCTGATTATGAACCGCTCATCCGCGCTGATTGCCGCCAGCTTCGCTCCATAAAAGCGCCGTCAGGTGCGGCCGCTTTGTAGAATTGGCATCCAAACGAATAAAATCTCAAGCCCCGGCGGGGCGGCATATTCCGCTCCGCTGGAGCTTTGATGTTCAGGCGATTGATTTTCTACAAACAGGCCGCACCTGACGGCGCTAAAATGCGGTTCTCGGCCGGGAAACCACTACAAAGAAAACGGCCGCTGCCAGAAATGACAGCGGTCGTTTTGGTGACCCAAACCAAATTACTTTTTGCGGCGAAGCGCCACGAGCGAGGCCAGACCGCCCAAACCCGCCAAGGCCAGCGTGGTCGGTTCAGGAGCCGGCTCGGCAAAGAATGCCGCAATGGGAGTGCGATTTGCTCCGGCAGCACTATTGTTTAGGACGGTTCCAGCTCCGCCTACCACAACAGAGTTAACCGCGATAGCCTGATTTGCCGTGATTGGACCACGATTCCATGTAAGACTGCTACCATCAGTCGCCACAAGATCAAAAAGATAGCTATCACCAGAGTTCATGGAAATGTTATCAGCCCCGGAAAGCGTCAAAACATCAAACTGACTGGCGTTGGCAAGAGTCACATTATCTCCGGCACTGAACAAATCCACTTCGCTTCCAGTAAATGTGTAAAGCGGGTTGCCGGCGGGCACCACGAATGACGAGCCAAGATCATACATGAATAAATTAAAATTTCCAGCACCGGTAAGACTCTGCTGAAAGATTTCAATCGCACCCAAATTGAAAGAACTGCCAGCCTTGAAAATTATTCCGGACGAAACGCCGGCATCGAACGAGTTCTTCAGATTAGGGGTGTCAATGGATTGAGCCAGAGTCCCGGCCGGACTTCCGCTCCACGATGTGCTGGATCCCGTTGTTGTGCTGTCAATCGAAAGTGTGACACCGGCTTGAGCCGACAATGATGCCACAGCCAAAAGGCTGCCACAGATAGCTGCTGTTTTAATGGTTTGCTTCATAATTTTACTAACAGTTTGGTTGTTGTGTTGCTAAATCGTGACTGGACTCTATCAAACTGGCCGGTTTGTAGAATGGACGATCCTATGTTTCTTAACTTTTTTTGAACTATATTTTGGACCGTGCCATTTGCCAGACCCGTGAAACCAGGGAACCGTTGCATGGCTGTCCGCCCGCCCTACCCGCTTGGTTTACGAGGGCATTTGTCAGAAAAAACAACAAACGAGGCCGGAACAGTTTCCCGTTCCGGCCTTGATTTTTATCAGCTTGGTGGCCTCGCCAAGACTCAACTCTCAACTTGTGTTGATCAGTCCACGATGCTCGAGCTGGGGACAGACCACGGGCTTTCGCCGGTGCTGCCACCCAACGCCCGTGTCCGCACCTACACCACCTGGCCGGTCGTCAGACCGATCAGGATAATAGTGTGCGCCTGGGCCGAGAACTCGACCGTCGTCACACACCCGCGATGAGGATCTGCACCTCGTAACCAATCGCGTTGGTTATCGTGATTGCCGACACAGAGGTCAAGTTTCCCGGTTTTTGGATAAGTCAGCGGACAAAAATTAGACGCAGGAGGACACGGATGTGAACTACCGATCACGCCGGCAACCGCTGGCCCATGCCGAAGGAATACGGCAGTTTTTTGTGGAGCGGGTTGCGCTTGCGCCTGATCCTACCCGCCGTCCAGTGCCGCATGAACATCAGCAGGTTTTCCCGGCCGCGATTGCCGGGACGGTTCAGGCCCTTTTGAAAATGTTTGTGGTGTGGATATAGATAATGCGCCTTGGCCGCGAGGCGTTCCGCAAAATCATCCGGCAAATCCGCCTTGAGAAAGCGTTCTACCTCCTGCACCACGCTTTCGGCGATCCATTCCGGCGTGAGCAATGTGTCGCGTTCCAATTGCGTGGGCAGATGGATGGTCGGGCGGGCAGTCCTCTGCCCGCCGTCATGGCGAACCCGGACGCGTTTATTGGCAGACGACGGCGCACACTTCGACGCGAGCGATTTCTTCGGGTGTGAGAGCAATGTTTTCATTCGCGGTTCGGTTTACCCCAACGGGGTAATGTCATTCAGCCCAGAGTTGCGCGGCACACGCTACCCTGGGTAATCCATCCAAAATATTTTCAACCCCATCGGGGTTGGCTCGTTTCGTTGCGGAGGTGATGCAACCCCGTTGGGGTTGTGATGAAAAACAACGCGTGACCCAGGGTAGGCTCGCTCGGCCAGTCCGGCCTCGGACCTCGCCAACCCTGGGCTGAATGACGGAATCCCGTTGGGATTCTTGGACCGCGAAGTTCATGCGTTTCCCTCCACCAGTTTGATTCGTCGGCGGTCTCCGAGGCGTGCTGGTAATAAATTTCCCCCGCCGCAGTCAGTTGGAAAAACCGGTTGTTCCGCGAGGCGAGCACCTGACCAGTGCGACATTCCAGGATGAGGAACTTCTGGCTGACGGCCGAGGTCGTGATGCCGTTCTTTTCGGCCGCGCGGGTGAAGCTTTGCGTTTCGGCTAGATCGCAGAACAGTTGCAGGTTTTCCATCTGCATGAGAACCAATGAATGCAAAAAACACGACGCATTCGTCAACCTTAAGTCGTCCGGGCGGCCAGAACCAGCAGTCGGGGGGTGAGGGGATGAACAGAAGCCAACGGATGAAGCCGCCCGGGAAACCACCGGTGGATTCAAACCACTCCCGCTAGCTTAACAATTTTGCATTCTGCTTCACCCACCGCTCGGCCGCCCGATAATCCGGACACAACCGCGCCACCTCCTGCCAGAACTTTTCCGAGTGGTTCATCTGCCGCCGGTGGGCCAGTTCATGCAGGATGATGTAGTCGCGCACAAATC
>Ga0182030_10013339_pt1 | contig 16354 bp, 14 predicted proteins | sample 812S3MmetaG_FD_121299 | JGI IMG/M metagenome (GOLD analysis project Ga0182030, IMG submission 121299) | Permafrost microbial communities from Stordalen Mire, Sweden - 812S3M metaG (Illumina Assembly) | ecosystem: Environmental > Terrestrial > Soil > Wetlands > Permafrost | place: Sweden...
CGTAGCTGCGTGCGATGTAGACCGCCTCGTAGCCGGCTTCGAACACACGCAGCCCGAGCTCGGCGTCCTCGGTAATGCACCACTCGGCCCAGCCGCCGACCGCCCACAGCACGAAGCGCCGTACCAGCGTCATGGTGCCGTGCTGGATGATGGCATTGCGCTCGTTGCGCGTGATCATGCCGATGAAGAAGAAGCCGCGGTATTCGGAGTAGCACATCGCCTTGAAGGCGTTATCCTGCTCGTCGCGATAATCCTGCGGCGCCTGCACGATCGCGATGCGCGGGTTGTCGAACGCCGGCACCAGGTCGTGCAGCCAGTTGGGATCGACCTTGTAGTCGCTGTCGATGACGGCAACCACTTCGGCGTCGGCGGCGGTCTTGGTGAGCGCGAAGTTGAGCGCACCGGCCTTGAATCCGGCCAGCGGGGCGACATGGAAGAAGCGGAAGCGCTCCCCGAGCCTGGCGCAATGCGCCTCCACCGGCCGCCAGGTGGCCTCGTCGGGAGTGTTGTTGTCGATCACCAGCACTTCGAAGTTCGGATAATTCAGCCGCGCGAGCGCGTCCAGCGTCTCGATCAGCATGGCTGGCGGCTCGTTGTAGGCCGGCAGGTGCACCGATACCTTGCGGGTCGAGGCGCTGCCGTAGCGCCTGGGGTCGAACAGCCGCACGTGATCGCCGGTCCAGTGCGCCTCGGCCCATTCGTGCGCCTCGGCGAACAGCACCGCGACCACGCCAAGCATGCCCAGGATCAGCAGCGAGCCGACCACCAGGGAGGTCGGTGTCAGGTACTGCTGCGTATAGTCGTACACCACCCACACGGTGATGGTCGCCGCGGCGTACACCACGATCGCCAGCAGCGTGCGGCCGACGGTGCGCAGCGATCCGCTGTGCATGTAGAACACACCCAGCATCAGCAGCGCCAGCGCCACCGAGATGGCCGCCAGCATGTGCCATTCCGGAATGCGAACGATTGGCGCGATAAATTCAAACTTCGGCTGCCGGTCGACGTCATAGATGCCCCAGTAGGCGCCGACCGCGCCTTCATCGCGCGCTTTCCACGGCTGGTCGAACGCCTCCATGATGTAGTAGCGCTCGCCCTCCTTCTCCGCGCGCGCCAGGAAGCGGCGCAGGAACAGCGCCTCGTTCGACACCGAGGCGACGGCGCCGGCGCGGATGCGGCCCTCCGACGGCCAGCCGATCTCCCCGATGATCACCGGCTTCTTCGGGAAAGCAGCCTGCACCGCTTTCAACTCGCGGAAGCAGAAGTCGACCGCCGACTCGACGTCGACGCCTTCCCAGTACGGGAACAGGTGCACCGCGATGAAATCCACGTGGCGGGCGATATCGGGGTTCTTGAGCCAGGTGGCCCAGGTATCGGCGTAGCCGACCGGCTGGCGAATCGCCGCCCGCGCCCGGTCCAGGTACGCCGCCAGCTCGTCGACCGTCAGATCCCCGCGCAGCAGCACCTCGTTGCCGACCATCACGCGCACGATGTTGCGATTCGCCTTGGCCAGAGCAATGCCGGTGCGCATCTCCTCCTCGCTCTCGAGCTTGTCGCGGCTCAGCTGCACGCCGAGCGCGACGCTGACGTTGTGTTTCGCGGCCAGCTCCGGGATGCGCCCGAGCGTGCCCAGCACCGAGTAGGTGCGCACTGCGTAGGTCTTGTTGGCGAGCAGTTTCAGGTCGGAGTCGATCTGCTGCACCGAGGGAATGTCCTTGCTGCCAAACGGATTCTGGTCGGCGGCATAGGGCGAGAACGCGACGCCCTGGATGTGCGCCGGCCAGGGCGGCTCGCTCTCCGGACGATTCAGGTACCCCCACACACCGAAAGTCATGACCGCGAATACGGCGGCCACGATGATTCCGGAGATCAACTTCATCGCCGCTCCCCGCGAGAGACGCCGGCGTTCAGGCGGGCGAGGAATAGCGGCAGGCATTTCTGGGTGTTCAGCGCAGTTTTGTCCGTAGTTTCCAGGCTCAACGTTGCTATACTGTATATATGTACAGCCGCTCTCGATCGAGCTCTGTCCGGGTCTTGCGCATGCGGATCAAGGACAAACATGGGGTGTGGCTGTCCTCTTTGGCCCGCGAGGTCAACACCGTCTTCAACTACTGTAACGAGCTGTCGATCAAAGTGTTCGAGCGCGAACGGCGCTTCTTGTCCGGCTTTGATTTCTGGCCGTATCTCAAAGGTGTCACCTGCGGGGAGTGCGCCTTGAATCTGCCCGTGCAGGCGGTCCAGGAGATCGCCGAAGAGTAAGCGCGACGCCGGGTCAGCGGCCAGGGTGCGATCTTCGTTGGCGACGTGAATGCTTCCGCCCTTGCAAGGACTACACAGGCGAAGTCTGTGTTCGATGCGGCGTGGAGTGCGTTTCGAACCATGCTTCGGTACACGTGCGATCTCGCAGGTGTGTGGTTCGATGAAGTCGATGAAGCGTTTTCCACCCAGACCTGCAGCGTGTGTAACAGCCGCACCGGCCCTAAAGGCCGGGAAGGTCTTGGAATAAGAGGATGGCAGTGCAGTATGTGCGGAACGATCCATGATCGTGACGTCAATGCAGCTCAAATCATCCTCGCGGCGGGACATCGCCGCCTTGCGGAAGGAATCTCCGCCCTTTAGGGCGGAGAGGATCTCAACGCGACAGTTTACCTGTAGTCCGGGGCCGCCAACGGCTAGACTAATGACGCCATGAAGCGTGTCATTGCGGTCGCGAATCAAAAAGGGGGGGTGGGCAAGACAACAACCGCCGTGAACCTCGCCGCATCGTTTGCGGCGATGCGCCGCCGCGTGCTGTTGGTCGACCTGGATCCGCAGGGCAATGCGACCACCGGACTGGGAGTGGATAAATCCACGTTGACGCGCGGTTCGTGCGAAGTGCTGCTCGGCGAATGCAGCGCCGCGCAAGCAGTGCGCAGCGTGGGGCCGGCAGAGGAGGGGGCGATCGGCGACAGCCCCATCAACGACACACAGCTGCGCACACCGCTTTCGATCCTGCCGACCAACCAGGACTTGACCGCAGCGGAGGTGCGCATGATCGGCATGCCCAGCGGTCGCGAGCAGCGGCTGCGTACCGCGCTCGAGCCGATACGCGGCGACTACGACCTGATCCTGATCGACTGCCCGCCGGCGCTCAACATGCTGACCGTCAACGCGCTGGTGGCGGCCGACAGCGTGCTGATCCCGATGCAATGCGAGTACTACGCACTCGAGGGGCTGTCGTCGCTGGTCGCGACCATCGAGCAGATCCGCGCCGGCGCCAACCCTATGCTTGAGATCGAAGGCATCCTGCGCACCATGTTCGATGCGCGTAACAACCTGGCGGTGGAAGTCGCCGCGCAGCTGATGATGCACTTTGGCGAGAAGGTGTATCGCACCGTGGTGCCGCGTAACGTCAAGCTGGCCGAAGCGCCCAGCTTCGGCAAGCCGGTACTGCTGCACGATCCGGATTCGCGCGGTGCGCTCGCGTACCTGGCGCTCGCCGGCGAGATGCTGCGACGTGAAGAGGGCGGCTTCGCCGCCGGCCACTCCAGTTCCCGCAGCGGCGGTGGACTGGGCAGCGCCGGCGGGCTGGGCGCTGTCAGTGCACTGGGCGGCTTCGCCGGAATCCGCGCATGACACAGAAAAAGCCGACGCTCGGCCGCGGGCTGGCTGACCTGCTCGGACAGGCAAGGCCGACAGCCGCGGGCGCGGCGGCAACGGTTGATGGCACGGCAGCGCGCGCGCGCGCCGACCACGAGCTGGCGCGGCTGCCGCTCGACCTGTTGCAGCGTGGCCGCTACCAGCCGCGCGTCGATATGCGGCCCGAGACACTGAGCGCGCTGGCGGATTCGATCCGCGCGCAGGGCGTGGTGCAGCCGATCGTGGTGCGCCCGATCGGCGAGCTCGATGACCGCGGCGTGCAGCGCTACGAGATCATCGCCGGCGAGCGGCGCTGGCGCGCGGCGCAGCTGGCTGGATTGCCTGAGATCCCGGCGATCATCCGCCAGATCCCGGACGATGCGGCGATCGCGATGGCGCTGATCGAGAACATCCAGCGCGAGGACTTGAATCCGCTGGAAGAGGGGCGCGCGCTGCAGCGGCTGATCGCCGAATTCGGGCTCACGCACCAGCAGGCTGCCGATGCGGTCGGACGCTCGCGCGCCGCGGTCAGCAACCTGCTGCGACTGCTGGAACTGCCGCCGGAAGTGTGCGAGCGGCTGGAGAAACGCGAGCTGGAGATGGGCCATGCGCGAGCGCTGCTCGGGCTGCCGCAGCGCCGGCAACAGATCGAAGTCGCCGCGCTGGTCGCCGGCAAGGGCCTGTCGGTGCGTGAGGCCGAGAGCCTGGTACGGCGGATGATCCAGCCGGCAAAGACCGCCGGCGCCGGCCGCGAAGTTGCAATTGATCCGAACATTCAGCGACTTGAAGACCAGCTGGGCGAGAAACTGGGCGCACCGGTGAGCATCGAGCACGCCAGCGCCGGTCATGGGCGGGTGGTGATCCGCTACCATAGCCTGGATGAACTCGACGGCATTTTGAGTCATTTCCAGCACATTTCTTGAAGGTGCCAGCCTTCGTCTCTATAATCGCGCGCGCTTGTCGCGGCGGGCTCTAACTAGTTGCCGGATAAGTAAAAGTCGGTCCGGAAGTCACGCAGTGCCCACCAGCAGCGATTCCGACATCCGGCCCCTGGCCAACCGCATCCTGCTCGTGCAGACCGGCGCGGGCGCCACGGTGGCGCTGGTGTGTCTGCTGGCCTGGGATCGGTATGCGTGCCTGTCGGCGCTGGCGGGTGCGGGCACCGGCATCATCGCCAACATGTACATGACTTTCAGGGCCTTGCGGCCGGCGCGGACGCCGCGGCGAGCGCTTGGACAGCTGTACCTGGGACAAGGGGTGAAGGTCGGGTTGACGGTGGCGCTGTTCATGCTGGCAGCGCGCATGCCGCGCGTGTCGTGGCCGGCGCTGCTGGTTGCCTACCTGGCCACGCTGGTGGTGTTCTGGTGGGTGCCGTTTGCATCGGCGTCGCGCGCAGGCGCGCGCAGGTAGTTGTCAGCGGATTGGAAGTGGGAGCACACGCTCCAAGGAACCGTACGCCACATGGCAGTTGATCACGGCGAGTCGCCGAGCGAGTACATCGCGCATCACCTCACCCACCTGAAAGTGGGCTCGGGGTTCTGGACCTGGCACGTCGACACGCTGTTCATGTCGGCGCTGCTGGCGGTCGTGGTCAGCTTCATCCTGTGGCTGGCGGCGCGCCGTGCCAGCAGCGGCGCGGCTCCCACCGGGCTGGTCGCGTTCATCGAATTCATCTACGACTGGGTCGACCAGCAGGTCGCCGGCATCTATCCGGGCGAGCGGCGCTTCATGACCGCGCTGGCGCTGACGCTGTTCAGCTGGGTGGTGGCGATGAACACCATGGACCTGCTGCCGGTGGACCTGCCGGGACACTTTGCCAGCGTGTTCGGCGCCAAGTTCTGGCGCGTGCTGCCGACCTCGGATCTCAACGGCACCATCGCCGAGGCGATCGTGGTGCTGGCGATGATCATCATCTTTTCCGTGCGCGCCAAGGGGATCGGCGGCTACCTGCACGAATGGGCCGCGGCGCCGTTTGGCATCTGGCTGTTCCCGTTCAATATCGTGCTCAATTTCATCGAGCTGCTATCGAAGCCGATATCGCTCGGCATGCGGTTGTACGGCAACATGTATGCTGGCGAGCTGCTGTTCATCCTGATCGCACTGCTGGGCTTCGCGGTCACCGGGTTGACCTTCTGGAGCGGCGTCGCATTCCTGGCGCAGGTCATATTCGGCGCCGGCTGGGCGATCTTCCACATCTTGATTGTGCTGCTGCAAGCCTACATCTTCATGGTGCTGCCGATCGTCTACATCGCCATGGCGGAAGAGCACCACTAGCGCATTTTGTTCGAATTTGACCAGGAGACCTAAAAGACTATGGACGCAATTGCTCTCATCCAGGCCCATACCGCGGTGGGTGTCGGACTGATGATCGGACTGGGCGCCGCCGGCGCCTGTATCGGCATCGGAATCATGGGCTCGAAGTTCCTCGAGTCCTCCGCGCGCCAGCCCGAGCTGACGCCCATGCTGCAGAAGAGCATGTTCCTGCTGGTCGGCCTGATCGACGCGGCCTTCCTGATCGGTGTCGGCCTGGCGCTGTTCTTCGCCACCGCCAATCCGCTGCTGCCCAAGGGTGGCTGAAAGCGTGGCTGAAGCCGCCGCTGCTGCTGCGGTCGCCGCTGCGGCCGCCGCTGTCGCCGCCGTTGCCGCCGCTGCCTGGAGCTAGCTACGCATGGATATCAACGCCACTTTCATCGGCCAGATCGTCGTGTTCCTGATCATGCTGTGGTTCATCGCCAAGGTGGTCGTGCCGATGATCGCGAAGCCGATCAATGAGCGCTACGCCAAGATCGCTGATGGCCTGGCCGCAGCGGATGCCGGGCAGAAACAGCTGCGCGAGGCCGGTGCCAGCGCCGAGCAGATCGTGCGCGAGGCACGCGAGCGTGCCAAGCAGGTGGACGAGCAGGCGCAGCGCCGCTCGACCGAAACCATCGAGGCCGCTAAGCAGCAGGCGCGTGCCGAAGCCGCCCGGCTGCTGGCCGCCGCCCAGGCCGAGGTCGGCAATGAGAGCGTGCGCGCCAGCGAGGCCCTGCGGCGCGAATTCGGAACGCTGGTGGTCAAGGCGGCATCGCAGCTGGTCGAACACGAGATCGATCCGGCGACACATGCGAAACTGCTCGAGCGGCTGACCGACGACATCGCCCATGGCTGAACTCGCCACCACCGCACGGCCGTATGCGCGCGCCGCATTCGCCAGCGCGTCCGCGCAGGTAGGCGACTGGAGCACATTCCTCGGCCGTGCCGCCGCCGCGGTGCATGATCCGCAGGTGCAGCCGCTGATCGGCAATCCACGCGTGCCGCTGCCGGAGCTGGTGGATTTCCTGCAGCAGATCGCCAGCGGCGGCAAGCCGCCGGCCACCCAACCGGTTGCCACCCAGCAGCGCAATTTCCTGCACCTGCTGGCCGATAATCGGCGCCTCAGGCTGCTGCCAGAGATCGCCAGGCAGTTTGAAGTACTGCGCGCCCAGGCCGAGCGCATTGCCGACGTCGACGTGATTTCGGCGCAGCAACTCACCGGCGAGCAGGCTACGAGCCTGCAGGCGGTGCTCGAGCGCCGCCTGGGACTGGCGGTGCGCCTGCATCCGCAGGTGGACCCGGCACTGGTCGGCGGCGCCATCGTGCGCTACGGGGATTTCGTGGTCGACGGTTCGCTGCGCGGGCGCATCGAGCGCCTGGGCGCGGCGATGGCCGGCGCCTGACACCTTATTTGCAAGGATCATTCTTATGTCCATCAAGCCCTCCGAAATCAGCGACCTCATCAAGCAGCGCATCGAGCGCTTCGAGTCGGCGGCTGAAGCCCGCAACATCGGCACCGTGGTCTCGGTGACCGACGGCATCTGCCGCATCCACGGGCTGGCGGACGTGCGCTACGGCGAGATGATCGAGTTCCCCGGCTCGCTGTTCGGCCTGGCGTTGAACCTCGAGCAGGACAGCGTCGGCGCGGTGGTGCTCGGCGACTACAAGACCATCAAGGAAGGCGACACGGTCAAGACCACCGGTCGCATCCTCGAGGTGCCGGTCGGACCGGAGCTGCTCGGCCGAGTGGTCGACGGCCTGGGCGCCCCGATCGATGGCAAGGGCCCGCTCAACGCCAAGCTGACCTCGCCGATCGAGCGCGTCGCGCCGGGCGTGATCTACCGCAAGTCGGTCAGCCAGCCGGTGCAGACCGGCTACAAGGCGGTCGATGCGATGGTGCCGATCGGCCGCGGACAGCGCGAGTTGATCATCGGCGACCGCCAGACCGGCAAGACCGCGATGGCGATCGACACCATCATCAACCAGAAGACCTCCGGCATTAAGTGCATCTACGTCGCGATCGGGCAGAAGCAGTCCTCGATCGCCAACGTGGTGCGCAAGCTCGAGGAGCATGGCGCGATGGCGCACACCATCGTCGTGGCTGCCTCGGCCTCGACCCCGCCTTCGCTGCAATACCTGTCCGCCTACTCCGGCGTGACCATGGGCGAGTACTTCATGGATAACGGCGAGGATGCACTGATCATCTACGACGACCTGTCCAAGCAGGCGGTCGCCTACCGGCAGATCTCGCTGTTGCTGCGCCGGCCGCCGGGCCGCGAGGCGTTTCCCGGCGACGTGTTCTACCTGCACTCGCGGCTGCTGGAGCGCTCGGCGCGCGTCAACGAGGAGTACGTCGAGCAGGTCAGCAAGGGTCGCGTCAAGGGCAGGACTGGTTCGCTCACCGGGCTGCCGATCATCGAGACCCAGGCGGGCGACGTCACCGCGTTCGTGCCGACCAACGTGATCTCGATCACCGACGGGCAGATCTTCCTGGAATCCGACCTGTTCAACGCCGGCATCCGCCCGGCGATGAACGCCGGCATCTCGGTGTCGCGCGTCGGCGGCGCGGCGCAGACCGATATCATCAAGCGCCTCGGCGGCGGCATCCGCCTGTCGCTGGCCCAGTACCGTGAGCTCGCCGCGTTCTCGCAGTTCGCCTCGGACCTGGACGATGCCACCCGGCGGCAGCTGGAGCGCGGCCAACGCGTCACCGAGGTCATGAAGCAGCGCCAGTACGCTCCGATGTCGGTGGCCGAGATGGCGCTGTCGATCTACTCGGTGAACAACGGCTATATGGACAAGGTCGAGCGCAACAAGGTGGTCGAGTTCGAGGCCGCGCTGCAGAACTTTGCAAAATCCAGCCACCGCGCGGCGCTCGACGCCATCAACGCGGAGCCGGTGCTCAAGAAGCACGAAGCGGCGCTGAAGAAGATCTGCGACGACTTCGCGGCCACCGGCGCTTATTGACGGACGCAAGCGATGCCCGGCACGAAGGAAATCCGCAGCAAGATCGCCAGCGTCAAGAGCACGCAGAAGATCACCAAGGCGATGGAGATGGTCGCGGCCAGCAAGATGCGCCGCGCGCAGGAGCGCATGCGCATGGCTCGGCCGTATGCGGCCAAGGCGCGCACCGTGATCAGTCACCTGAATGAAGCCAACCCGGACTTTCGCCATCCGTTCCTGCTGCAGCGCGAGGTCAAGTCGATCGGCATCATCGTCGTGTCGACCGACCGCGGCCTGTGCGGCGCGCTCAACGCCAACGTGTTCAAGGCGACCATGCAGTTGATCCGGGAGTGGCAGGGCAAGGGTGCGGCTGCCAGCGTGTGCGTGATCGGCAGCAAGGCGCTGGCGTTTTTCCGGCGCCTGGACCTGCCGCTGCTGGCGAGCGTCACCGCGCTCGGCGATCGACCGCACATCAAGGAGCTGATCGGCACCGTCAAGGTGATGCTCGACGCCTATCGCGAAGGCCGCGTCGACCGGCTGTACCTGGTGCACGCGCAGTTCGTCAACACCATGTCGCAGCGGCCGCAGGCGCTGCAGCTGCTGCCGATCCCGGCGATCGCACCGGACGACGCCGGGCTGCAGGAGCGCTGGGACTATATCTATGAGCCGGACGCGTCCGCCATATTGGATGGACTGCTGATGCGCTACATCGAATCGCAGGTCTACCAGGGCGCGGTCGAGAACGTCGCCTCGGAAATGGCGGCGCGCATGGTGGCGATGAAGAGTGCCGCCGACAACGCCGGCAAGCTGATCGGCGACCTGCAGCTGGTCTATAACAAGGCACGGCAGGCGGCGATCACCAAGGAGCTGGCGGAAATCGTCGGCGGTGCAGCGGCGGTGTAGGCGCGGCGACAGTCTGATTTTTTACGCAGGATCGAACGGTGCACCGCTGGTGCGCATGAGGAATGGTGAACATGGCTACGGGCAAGATCACGCAGATCATCGGTGCGGTTGTCGACGTCGAGTTCCCGCGCGAAGCGATACCGAAGATCTATGAGGCGCTGAAGCTGGTCGATACCGACCTGACGCTCGAGGTCCAGCAGCAGCTCGGCGACGGCGTGGTGCGCACTATCGCAATGGGCCCGTCCGAAGGACTCAAGCGCGGCCTTTCCGTGGAGGCGACCGGCGCGGCGATCCTGGTGCCGGTCGGCGAGGGCACGCTCGGACGCATCATGGACGTGCTCGGCGCGCCGCAGGACAACCGCGGTCCGGTGCTGTGCAAGGAGCGCTGGCCGATTCATCGCCCGGCGCCCAGCTACGAGGAGCAGGCCGGCGGCCAGGACCTGCTGGTCACCGGCATCAAGGTCATCGACCTGCTGGTGCCCTTTGCCAAGGGCGGCAAGGTCGGCCTGTTCGGCGGCGCCGGTGTCGGCAAGACCGTCAACATGCTCGAGCTCATCAACAACATCGCCAAGCAGTACTCCGGGCTGTCGGTGTTCGCGGGCGTCGGCGAGCGCACCCGCGAGGGCAACGATTTTTATCACGAGATGATCGAATCCGGCGTCATCGACAAGGACACGCTCGGCAACTCCAAGGTGGCAATGGTCTATGGCCAGATGAACGAGCCGCCCGGCAATCGCCTGCGCGTGGCGCTGACCGGACTGACCATGGCCGAGTACTTTCGCGACGAGAAGCAGGCCAACGGTCGCGGCCGCGACATCCTGTTCTTCGTCGACAACATCTACCGCTATACGCTGGCCGGCACCGAAGTGTCGGCGCTGCTGGGGCGCATGCCGTCCGCGGTGGGCTACCAGCCGACGCTGGCGGAGGAAATGGGCGTGCTGCAGGAGCGCATCACCTCGACCAAGACCGGTTCGATCACCTCGATCCAGGCGGTATACGTGCCGGCCGACGACCTGACCGATCCGTCGCCGGCGACCACGTTTGCTCACCTGGATGCCACCGTGGTGCTTGATCGGCAGATCGCGGCGCTCGGCATCTATCCGGCCGTCAATCCGCTCGACTCCACCAGCCGCCAGCTCGATCCACTGGTGGTCGGAGAGGAACACTACAACACCGCGCGCGCGGTGCAGGCGGTGCTGCAGCGCTACAAGGAGCTGCAGGACATCATCGCGATCCTCGGCATGGATGAGCTGTCGGAGGAGGATCGGCTGTCGGTGTATCGCGCGCGCAAGGTACAGCGCTTCCTGTCGCAGCCGTTCAACGTCGCCAAGGTGTTCACCGGGCAGGACGGCAAGATCGTGCCGCTCAAGGACACCATTCGCGGCTTCAGGGGCATCATCGAGGGTGAATTCGATGCACTGCCGGAGCAGGCCTTCTACATGGTGGGCACCATCGATGAGGCGGTCGAGAAGGCCAAGACCCTGCAGTAATGAACACCATCCACGTCGACATCGTCAGCGCCGAGGGGGAGATCTTCTCAGGTGAGGCGCGCATGGTGTTTCTGCCGGCATCCGAAGGCGAGATCGGCGTCACGCCGCGGCATGCGCCGCTGCTGACGCTGCTCAAGCCCGGCGAGGTACGCGTGCAGCCGCCCGAGGGCGAGGACCAGTTCTTCTACGTCGGCGGCGGTGCGCTGGAAATCCAGCCGAACAAGGTCACGGTGCTGGCGGATACCGCGGCACGAGCGCACGACCTCGACGAGGCGGCGGCGGTCGCCGCGCGCCAGCGTGCCGAACAGGCGCTCGCCGGGCAGCTGGACAAGATCACCCAGGCGGAAGCGCTGGCCGAGCTGGCGCGCGCGATTGCGCAGATAAAATTGATCGAAAGGTTGCGCAAGATCAAAGGCTGAACGCCAGCCCGCTGCTACAGTCCTGCGCTGCCGCCTGTCAACATCGCATCGCGGGGCCAAATTGAGCGGTCTATCACACTATCCTGCCACCCCCGGTTCCGGGTCCTAGGCCGCGTCGATCGCGGTCAAACTGATACAATTTCCTTATGTCGCGCAAGCAGACAAAAACCGCGCCACAGGTCGCACCGGGCACCACGCCGCTGTCGATCGTCATCCTCGCGGCCGGCCAGGGCAAGCGCATGCAATCCGACATCCCGAAGGTGCTGCAGCCACTGGCCGGCACGCCGATGCTCGCGCATGTGCTGGACGTGGCCGCAAGCCTTGCGCCTGCCTCGATCCATGTGGTGTATGGACATGGCGGCGAGCGCGTACGCGAGCTGTTTGACGACGGCCAATTGCAGTGGGCACTGCAGTCCGAGCAGCTGGGCACCGGCGACGCCCTGCAGCAGGCGATGCCGCAGATTCCGGACACGCACCAGGTGCTGGTGCTGTATGGCGATGTGCCGCTGCTGCTGGCCGAAACACTGCGTGGACTGCTGGCGCACGCGGGCGAGCGCAACCTTGCGCTGCTGACCGCGCAGCTCGCCGATGCCAGCGGCTATGGGCGCGTGGTGCGCGACGCGCGCGGGCGGCTGCTGCGCATTGTCGAGGAGTGCGATGCCAGCGCAAAGCAACGGCAGATCCGCGAGGTCTACACCGGCATGCTGGTGGCGAGCGCCGGGTTCCTGAAGGCCTGCCTGGCGCACCTGAAACCGCGCAACGCGCAGCACGAGTATTACCTGACCGATATCGTCGGCATGGCGGTACAGCAGAAGCTGCGTATCGCGACCATGCAGGCGGGCGATCCCGCGGAGATCCAGGGCGTGAATGACCGGCTGCAGCTCTCGCTAGCCGAAGCCGAGTACCGCCGCCGGCGCGCACGTGCGCTGATGGCGCAGGGCGTGACGCTGATCGATCCGGCCCGCATCGATCTGCGCGGTGCGATCAGTGTCGGCCGCGACGTGCTGCTCGATGTCAACGTGGTGCTGGAAGGTCCGGTGGAGCTCGCCGACGGCGTTCGCATCGGCCCGAACTGCGTGCTCAAGAACATCGCGGTCGGCGCGCGCACCGTGCTGTATGCCAACTGCGTGTTGCAGGATGCGCAGATCGGCAGCGACTGCCAGATCGGGCCCTTTACCCGCATGCGGCCGCGGGTGCGCATCGCCGACGGGGTGCACCTGGGCAATTTCGTCGAGATCAAGAACAGCGATATCGGCCCCGGCAGCAAGGTCAATCACCTGAGCTATGTCGGCGACTCGCAGGTCGGCAGCGCGGTCAACGTCGGCGCCGGCTCGATCACCTGCAACTACGACGGCGCGAACAAATGGCGTACCGAGATCGGTAACGGCGCCTTCATCGGCTCGGGCGCGATGCTGGTGGCGCCGGTGAAGATCGGCGAGAACGCGACCATCGGCGCCGGCTCCACCATCACCGAGAATGCGCCGGCCGAGCGGCTGACGCTGGCGCGCGCGCGCCAGGTAACGCTCGATCAGTGGCAGCGACCGCGCAAGATCGCGCCGAAGACCTGAAGCCATGGTCTGCGCCCAAACCCCACCAAATACCCCAGGCTCGCAAGCAAGTCCATGGTCGCAGTAGAAACCCCACCGAATTCCCCAAGGGAAGCAGCAAGCCCATGTGCGGAATAGTCGGCGGCGTCACCGATCGCAATATCGTCCCGATCCTGATCGAGGGACTGCGGCGGCTCGAATACCGCGGCTATGACTCGGCCGGCATCGCGGTGCTCGACAGCGCCAATCACCTGCAGCGCCTGCGCACCGTCGGCAAGGTACGCGCGCTGGAACAGGCGCTGGCGCAGATGCCGATCGTCGGGCGCGTCGGCATCGCACACACGCGCTGGGCGACGCACGGCGTGCCGAGCGAGCGAAACGCCCATCCGCACGTCTCGCGCGACGGCCTGGCGATCGTGCACAACGGCATCATCGAGAACTATGAGGAACTGCGCGAGGACCTGAAGCTCGCCGGCTACCAGTTCAGTTCCGAAACCGACACCGAGGTGGTCGCGCATCGCGTGCACTTCAACCTGGCAAAGCTCGGTGACCTGTTCAAGGCGGTACGCGCCACCGTCGCCGAACTCGAGGGTGCCTATGCCCTGGCCATCGTCAGCGAGAGCGATCCGGACCGCATCATCGTCGCGCGCATGGGCTGCCCGGTGGTGCTCGGACTGGGCGTGGAGGAGAACTTCGTCGCCTCCGACGTTGCCGCGCTGTTGCCGGTGACCCGCCGATTCATGTTCCTGGACGAGGGCGACGTCGCGGAAATCCAGCGCCACGGCGTGCGCGTGATCGATCGCGAGGGCAACACCGCCGACCGGCCGATCAAGGACAGCGAACTCACCGCCGATGCGGCCGAGAAGGGTCCGTACCGGCATTTCATGCTCAAGGAAATCCATGAGCAGCCGCGCGCCGTCGGCAACACGCTGCAGGAGCGGGTCGCGAACGGCCGGCTGCTGGAAGCGGCGTTCGGCCCGGCCGCGAGCGCCGTGTTCGAGCGCGTCGAAGCGGTGCATATTGTCGCCTGCGGCACCAGCTATCACGCCGGCGTGGTGGCGAGCTACATGATCGAGCAGATCTGCCGCATGCCGTGCCGCGTCGAGATCGCCAGCGAGTACCGCTACCGCAACCCGGTGGTGCCGAAGAATGCGCTGTTCGTGTCGATCTCGCAGTCAGGCGAGACCGCCGATACGCTGGCCGCGCTGCGCATGGCGGCCCGCAATGGCTATCTTTCGGCGCTGGCGATCTGCAATTCGCCCGAGAGCTCGCTGGTGCGCGAATCCGAGCTGGTGATGCTGACGCGCGCCGGACCGGAGATCGGCGTTGCCTCCACCAAGGCCTTCACCACGCAGCTGACCGCACTGGCGATGCTGACCATTGCGCTGGCGCGGCACAACGGTTCGGATCCGGAGCGCGAACGCACCCTGGTGCAGCGCCTGATCGAGCTGCCGGCGCTGCTCGAGAAGACGCTGGAACTCGACCCGGTGATCCACCGGCTGGCGCTGCGCTTCGCCGACCACCACCACGCGCTGTTCCTGGGGCGCGGCACGATGCACGCGATCGCGATGGAAGGCGCGCTCAAGCTCAAGGAAATCTCGTACATTCACGCCGAGGCCTATGCCGCCGGCGAACTCAAGCACGGGCCGCTGGCGCTGGTCGATGCCGACATGCCGGTGGTGGCGGTGGCGCCGAATAACGAGCTGCTGGAAAAGCTCAAGTCGAACCTGATGGAAGTGCGTGCCCGCGGCGGTGAGCTGTATGTGTTCGCCGACCCGGACGCCGGCGTCGAATCCAGCGACGGCGTGCACGTCATCCAGATGCCGCGCCACGTCGCCGACTTCCAGGCCCCGATCGTCTATACCATCCCGCTGCAGCTGCTCGCCTACCACGTCGCGATCCTCAAGGGCACCGACGTCGATCAACCGCGCAACCTGGCGAAGAGCGTGACGGTCGAATAATACCGTCGCCGCTCACGAACCGATCATTACTTGACCGGCGCTGTCGCCGGGGTCGCCGCGACGTGATGGAACTGCGTAGCTGCGGCTGCCGGCGGCGTGCGCACGACGGCAGCCGGCCTGGCAATTTCGATGGGCTTTGGTGAGCGCTCGGTTATTCGCTCGACGCGAGTGGCCGTCGCCGGCTTGTTGGCAGCCTGCGGGTCAGGTACGGGTCTGGCATACGCAGGCTTGGCGTACGCGTGATGGGCGACGCCTGGCCTCAGGTGGTTCACGGCGGTGTCGTAGGCGAATGAATTGCCAATCCAATGACCCCCGGAATAACCGTTGCCGGAATAGCCATTGCCGTAATTGACCCCGCCGTAGAAGCCTACCGTGGCACCCCAGTGTCCGGGGTGAAACACGAAGACGCTGCCGGCGCGACCCCAATATCCGGGGGTCCACACCACCCCCATCCGAGGCGGCCGTACCCAGGCACCTGGAATCCAGACGTAGGCCTGATCCCGCCAGTACCAATACCCCGGCGTCCACAGGTAGCCGTCTTCAGGCAGCGCGGGTTGCTGCTCTCCAGGCAACGGCGGCGGCGGCGCGCTGCTGCTCACCGAACCGGTGGACGATGCGTCGGGTGTCGCGGTGTTTCCTGCGTCGCGCTCAGCATTGCTACCCGGCAGGCTATTGAGTGCGCCACCCCATGAGGCGTCGATGCCGCGCACGGCAGTCCCATTCACCGTGACGCCAATCAGCCGATCGTTGGATACCTGGCCCGCATAGACCACATCCTGGCTGTAGCCGTTCCAATCGGCAGGGGGGTCATGCCGGTGCAACACGATGCCATTGGCGGAGAAGGTTTCCACAGTCCAGCTCTCATCGGTGCCGTCGGTGCGACGATAAACGCCGTTGTCGAGAACCAGGGTGAAGCAGTTGGTCCAGCAGAAGTGCAGTTCTCGAGCAGGCAGAAGTGCAGCATCGAGTTGTACGGCGGTGGATTGGGACATAGAGGCATCGAGATGATCCGAGTACACCACATTGCCGTTGGCATCGATCGATTTGTAGATCTCGCCCGCCTGCGCCATATCAGCAAAGACCGTCAGCCAGAGGATCCCCCCGAAAATCGTCCGGCGACGAAGCGTCTGGTATCTGCGCATGCAGGTAATGTAGCGCCGATGGCCGCAGGTGGCATGGAC
>Ga0182030_10013340_pt1 | contig 16354 bp, 11 predicted proteins | sample 812S3MmetaG_FD_121299 | JGI IMG/M metagenome (GOLD analysis project Ga0182030, IMG submission 121299) | Permafrost microbial communities from Stordalen Mire, Sweden - 812S3M metaG (Illumina Assembly) | ecosystem: Environmental > Terrestrial > Soil > Wetlands > Permafrost | place: Sweden...
GGCCGCCCACGAGGTGCAGCGGCCGGTCTTCTACTCCATCACCATCATCATCACCGCCTACGTGCCCATCTTCACGCTGCAGCGGGTGGAAGGCCGCTTGTTCCGGCCCATGGCCTGGACGGTGGCCTTCGCCCTCGCCGGCGCGCTGTTGTTCTCCATGTTTCTCGTCCCCGTGCTGGCCAGCATCGTGTATCCCAGAGGCACCAGGGAATGGCGCAACCCCATCATGCTGTTCCTCACGCGGTCTTACGGCAGGGCGCTGGGCGGGGCCATCCGCTTTCGTTGGGTCACGGTGAGCGTCGCCGTCCTGACTCTGGCCGGCGCCATGATGCTAGCTCGCACCATTGGGTCCGAATTCCTGCCACACCTCGATGAAGGCGCCATCTGGGCGCGCGGCACCCTGGCCACCAGCACCGGCCCCACCGAGGGCACGGACATCATGAACCAGGCCCGTATCATGTTCGCCAGGTTCCCCGAAGTGACGAAAGTGGTCAGCCAGGTCGGACGCCCCGACGATGGCACCGACTACACCGGCTTCTTCAACACCGAGTACTTCATCGACCTGCGGCCGAAGGAGCAGTGGCGGCCCCTGTTCCACCAGGACAAGGAGGAGTTGATCGCCGCCCTGGGCCAGCAGGTGGACAAGATCCCCGGAGTCGTCTGGAATTTTTCGCAGCCCATCGCCGACAACATGGAGGAAGCGGTCAGCGGCGTCAAGGGCGAACTGGCGGTGAAAATCTACGGGGACGATCTGAAGCTGCTGGAAGACAAGGCCGACGACATCATGGCCGTCATGAGCAAGGTGCGCGGTGTGCAGGATCTCGGCATCTTCCGCGTCATCGGCCAGCCCAACCTGAACCTCACGGTGAACCGCGATAAGGCCGCCCGCTTCGGCATCAACGTGAGCGATGTGCAAGATGCCATCGAAACCGCCACCGGCGGCAAAGCCGTCTCTTCCGTGCTGAAAGGCGAGGAGCGGTATGACCTTGTGGTGCGCTATCAACCCCAATACCGCACCACCATCGAGGAGATCCGCGATATCCGGCTGCTGGCTCCTTCCGGCGAGCGGGTCTCGATCGGCCAACTCTGCGACGTGGCCATCCGCGATGGCGCGTCGGAGATCTACCGCGAGGGCAACCAGCGCTACGTCGCCATCAAGTACGGCGTGCGCGGGCGCGACCTGGGCAGCACGGTAGAGGAAGCCATCGCTTCCGTCACCAAAGCCGTCAAGCTGCCGCCCGGCTATCGCCTGGAGTGGGCCGGCGAATACGAATCGCAGAAGCGCTCCGAGAAACGGCTCGCGCTGATCATTCCGCTCACCCTCCTGGTCATCTTCCTGATTCTGTATTCCATGTTCTCGTCCGCCAAGTGGGCCGGCCTCATCCTCATTACCGTTGCCATGGCGCCCATTGGCGGCATTCTGGCGCTCTACCTGACCGGAACCAATTTCAGCGTCTCTTCCGGCGTCGGATTCCTGGCGCTCTTTGGCGTTTCCGTGCAGACGGGCGTCATCATGCTGGAGTACATCAATCAGTTGCGCGCCCGCGGGCTTTCGGTGATGGATGCGGTCCACGAGGGTGCGGTTTTGCGTTTCCGTCCGATCCTCATGACCATGCTGGTGGCATCGCTCGGCCTGGTTCCGGCGGCCACGTCTCATGGCATCGGCTCGGATTCGCAACGCCCGTTTGCCATTGTCATCGTCGGCGGCCTGATGGCGGTGCTGATCATGAGCATCTTTCTTCTGCCCGCGCTCTACACCTGGTTCGCGCGCGCCGATGACGTATTCCCGGAGCCCGACGACCATTAGACACGAAGTAGAGGTCAGCATTATGTTCCAAATTCGCCAAATCCTTTTTCCCGTCGATTTCTCCAGCCGCTGCCGCGGCGCTGCCGCCTACGTGCAGTCGCTGGCCGGCCGCTTCGACGCGGAGCTAATCCTCTTGCACGTGGTTGAGGCCACCTACAACAGCACCCTCGAAGATCTGCATGAGTCCCGGATGAGGGAGATCGCCACCTTCTTTGACAAGAGCTTCCGGCACCTTCGGGTAAAGACGCTGGTCGCCCATGGCGAGGCGGCGCAAAAAATCATCGAGTGCGCCTCCGTCAACCACGCCGATCTCATCATGATCCCTACCCAGGGCATGGGGATTTACCGGCGCCTGATTTTGGGATCGACCAGCGCCAAGGTCCTCCACGATGCCGATTGCCCCGTCTGGACCGGGGTCCACCTCGAGAAGTCGCCGCCCCGGGAAGCCGTGGCCTGCCAGCGGATTCTCTGCGCTGTGGATCTGAAGGCAGCCAGCCCGCGCGTCCTCGACTGGGCCAGTCATCTCGCCGACGAATATCAGGCGGAACTGACCCTCGTCCATGTCCTGCCGGGCGGCGATTCGCAGCCTGCCCGCGGCAAGGCCCTCAGCGCCCTCGAACACTTGAAGCCGTCCGCCGGTTGTCCCGTGAACCTGCGGGTGGAAGCCGGGGATGTATCGACGGTTGTCTCCCATCTGGCCGGCGAATTGAAAGCCGATCTGCTGGTGATCGGCCGCAAGCCGGCCGCCGGCGTTCTGGGACGCCTGGAGATGAACGCCTACGCCATCATCCGGCAATCCCCCTGCCCGGTGGTGAGCGTGTGATGGGCCAGTCCGAGCCGCATCAATCCGAGCCACATCAATCCGAGCCGCGCCAATCCGAGCCGCGACCGTTAGCTGTTAGGGAGCGGATGGGCCCCTATCTTTCCCAATGCACCCGTAAAGTCCCCACCGAAACCGGCCCCCGGTCCTGGTTGTACGCCGGATTGACCACGCGCTGGTAATCCAGCGTGAGCGTCCAATCCTTCAGAGCGTGCCACGCATAGTAGGCTTCGGTAATCGATTCCGGCGCGTAGTTCAGCCTGCCGTCGCCGATGATAAATCCCAGGCCGCCGGCGGCCAGAAAGCTGCGATCGTCTCCGGAAAGATAATTGCGCACCATCGCCACGCCGATGTTGTCGCCGGTCCGCTTCCACAGCCTGCCCTGCACCGAGATTCCCCCGCTCACCGAGCGGTCTATCTGGGTGAACGCCCACGCCTCGGTCTTGCCGTCGCTCCAGCCATATCGCCCAAACACGCCGATATTCCGCGCGATCTCCTGCTCCGCGCTCACGCCGAAGCCGTATTTTTTCGTCCCCGGACGGCGCGTCGCCGCCAGGTCCGTCGTCCCGTCCGGCAGCATCGCCTCCCGGAACGTGCCCGCCCGTTCGCGATTCAGGTATTCCAGCACGCGCACCGCGCCCGCGTGGCCCATCGGATGGAACCGTTTCTCCTCCTCCACCACCACGCCGCGGTTCTTCCCCACCCGCGTATCGTAGGTCGTGCCGTTCGCTTCCGTCGGCTCCAACACCACGGCCGAGCGCAGCGACCAACCGCGCATCGTCAACTCCTGCACGCTGCCCACCGAGTAGCCGCGCACATCCGACGGATAATCCCATGCGCCGTTCGACATCAACGCCCAGTTCATGAACTGCCGCCGCGGGTCGTGACTGTACGTGTTGTTATCGAAAAAATCGGTGATGGCAAACCGGCCGTCGATCACGGTGAAACGGCACACCGGCCGTTTTCCCGCCAGTTGATTCACGCCGTCTTCCACCGCCTCCGTGTCGGGGCAGAGCCCCCTCGTGTTCTTCATGTACGCACGCGCCGGGTAAAGCGTCGGCATGGCCGTCCCCACCCGCGGGATCTCCCCGTTGGTGAAGCCGGCGATGCCCGTCACCTGGCCGAAGCCTTTGCCGCCGGCGAGCTCCGCGTCGACCACCAATTCGGTCCACGAGTTGACACGATACGTCAGGAAAATCGTCGCCGTGATGGATACCCGGCTCTCCGGATACGGCGGGAGGCTGTTGTCTCCCGTATAGAGGGCAGGAAAAGATCCATGATGCTGCCCGATGGACGTGGCCTGGAAATGCACGCTCCACGGCGCGTCGGCCGGGTCGCTACCGGCGTCCTGTGCCATGGCGGGGAGCCAGGCGCACAGCACGCCAACGAACGGCCAGATGAGTGGACGGTTCACGAACATGTCTCTTCCCCTTCAATAGATGTCCAGGCGCTTCCATAGGCTTCCGTGTACTACGCGTGACGGCCGAACAGGCCGGCCAGGTCCAGCACGTGGTAGAACACCAGCAGCATCATCAAAACCAGGTAAGCCCGCAGGCTGAGCAGCGAAATGCGCACGCTCCAGGTCATCGCCATGGGTCCGAGATTCTCCGTATCCACCTTTTCTTCCCTCACATCGTCCAGCGGGTGGACCACTACGAAATGGTGGGCCAGCTCGTTCAGCTCGATTGGATTTGTCATCGTCGCCATTTTCGTTTCCTCCGTTTAATGCCCGCCCGATGCGGCCGGGAACAGGTTCGGGGCCGCCACCTGCGCGGCCAAAATTAAAGACAGAATGAACAGGACGATGATGATGGTCCAGTTCACCCAATTGTTCCAGGGCTTGTTCGCGTACCCGCCCAGAAGTTCCTTATCGTTCAATAACAGTTGCAGGAAGATGATGGCCGAGGGCAACATCACCCCCGCCAGCACCTGCACGCCCAAAATGATCAGTTGCAGCGGCGCCCGCGGAATCAGCACCAGCCCCGCCGCGGCCGCCACGCTGGCCAGGTAAACCACGTAGAATCCCGGCGCCTGCCGCATGGGAAGCTGCAAACTGTGCGGCCAGCCGCGCACCTCGCCGTAGGCCCACGCGCTCGAGAGCGAGATCGCCGTCGTGCCCAGCACCGCCGCGTTGATCATCATCAGCAGAATCGCGTTCCTGAAAAATCCGTTGGTGAACGTGCCGATGTCCACCGCCATTTGTGCCGGATCGGTGAATGTGAATCCGTGAACATGCGATGCATTGCCCGCGATCATCATGCAACCCGCCACCGTGATGGTGATGCAGGCGCCCAGAAACGTGTCCAGCCGCGCCCATTTCAGGTCCGCGAAGCGCAGCCGCTTATCGGCGATGCAACTTTGCTGGAAAAAGAGCTGCCACGGCGCCACCGTGGTCCCCACGATGGCGATCACCAGGAACATCAGCTCCGGCGTCAACCCACCCTGGGGCATTTCGGGGATCAGCGACCCGCGCACGATCTGCCCCACCGCGGGATGCATCCGGTAGGCGATCAGAAACCACGCCAGGTCCAGCATGCAGAGGAAAACCACGATGCGCTCCCATCGCCGGTAGCTCCCCGTCACCGCCATCAGCACCAGGCCCGCCGCTACCAGCGGCACGCCGAGTCGCGGGTCCACTCCCATCTTGTTCAGGGCCAGGTCGATGGCCGCAAACTCCGTCACCAGGGTCAGAAAGTTCACCAACTCCAGATCGATCAGCGAGAACAGGCCCCACCACCGGCCGAAGCGCTGATAAATCATGGCGGCGTGACCCTTGCCGGTAGCGATTCCCAGCCTCACCACCATTTCCTGTATGAAGTACGTCGCCGGCAGTAAGAGGAGAACGATCCACAACAGATGAATGCCGTATTGCGCGCCGGCCTGGCTGTAAGTCGATACCGCGCCCGCGTCGTTGTCCGCCACCATCACGATGAGTCCGGGCCCGAACACCATCAGGAAGGTCAGCAGACTGTGCGCCCACTTGGATTTGACCACTCGCCCGCGAACCGGCACAACTCGCGTTGCCACCCCGGCTGCGGGATCCATCACAAATTTGTTGTTCATCGACGCTTCTCCTTTTCCGCCCGCGTGGGGAAACACCACAGGCATTACGGCAGGCGGCACCAAAGCAGGGCCGACGGCCGAAAAAACACTTAGATGGAGAGGTCGAAAGACAGGAATACCGCGCTCCTGGAATCGGAGCGTCGGGCTTCAGCCTTTCGCGTTCACCACCGCTACTTCTGTGGAAGATGCGGCGGTGAAGGCGATAGCCTGAAAACTATCGGTTTACCGCCGGAACTTCCACGCCGTATCTCCCGGACTACTGGGAGGTTGATCGTCGTTTGGTTCCATATACCTTTCTGGAGACAAGTTCGAAGCTCAGGAGGGAAATAAAAAAACCATTTCCCCCGAGCGGAAGAAATGGCCAACTATCGCGAGCGATTGCTGACGGATTCCCCCACTGGTCCAAGCTTCAGCACCGCGCGCCGTGAGAGATCCGAAAACCTCAGCCACATTAGAGAAACCCTTAACCCGGGAGTCCCTGGTAAACCCTGACGAACATCTTTCGACGCCGGAGGGCAGTGGCCTGTTTGCCGCGCGGACGCCTCGCCTACCGAGGATCCATGCAAATCGGGTGGACAGGGCCAAAACACGCCGCATCCATCCAACCCCAAGATAACGCTCACCGTTCGGTGGTGTCAACCCAAATCGGATGTCGCGACAATTAATGTGTCTTAACCTCTGGGGGGCAGGTTGGCAGGGGTACCCTCTGGGTCCGGCGGATTGTTAATCCGCCTGCCGCCGCATCAATCGAAGAGTTCGGCGAGCGCAATGGCGGTATCGGGGTTTTCGGTGCGGAGTTCCACGGTCTTCAACATCCCGTCGCGGGTACACCGCCAAGCCTCGCGCTTGTGGGGATCGAGGATCCACACGTAGGGGACTCCGAAATTGAGGTAGTCCTCCACCCGCTCGCCCATCTCGGAAAGCCGGTCGTCTTTGGAGAGGATCTCGATACAGATCAGGGGCGGCCTGCGGAAAATCTGTTCGGGCTCGGCCTCCGCGCTCACGCAAACATCCGGTATACGGAACCGCAGGGGCGCCACCTGCACGCGCTGTTCGGTCGAGGCCTGAACCCCCCACTGCTTCCTGTGGTTGTAATAGAATGCTGCGAGGGCCGCCTGCAAACGTCCGTGGTCGAATTCGCCCACATTGCGCTCCAGAAGCACGCCGTCCACGTAGTCGCAATCGGGACGGTAGCTGGTCGTCAGGTATTGCTCAACGCTTACCAGGGAACTGGTCGCCATAAAATCAACGGCACCGGCGGGGAGCGGATGCCATCCCCCTCCCAACAGTATACCTGCCGCCGCCGGGCACGGCTGGCACCGCGCTCGGACGGTTCTCCCAAATCGCCCGGGCGCTGCTCTCCTGACTGTCCTCCCACAAACGGCCTTCGTCCCCCGCCTCCCTCCCCAAATTGTGGTACGGTAAGTCTTTCACCTGTACCGGAGGCAATATGATGGAGGCCCTGGGTCTCATTGAAACAAAGGGTTTGATCGGCGCTATCGAAGCCGCCGATGCCATGGTCAAGACCGCGAACGTGGTCCTGATCGGCAAGGAATTCGTCGGCGCCGGCCTGGTTGTGGTTCAGGTCCGCGGCGATGTCGGCGCAGTCAAGGCCGCTACCGACGCCGGCGCCGCCGCGGCCCGCCGCGTCGGTGAACTGATTGGCGTCCACGTCATTCCCCGCCCGCATGAGGAGGTCGAGAAAATCCTCCCCACCGGCAATACCAAAAAGTAACGAGCCATGCTCGAAGACAAAGACCTCCTGTCCATCCAGGAGGTCCGCACCAAAGTCGAAAAGGCGTTCGCAGCCTGGCAGAAATACCGCACGTACTCGCAGGAACAGGTGGATGCCATCGTGGAGCGCATGGCCGCGGCGGCGCGCGCCAATGCCAAACGCCTGGCCGATATGGCCGTCGAAGAGACCGGCTACGGCAATGCCAAAGATAAGTACATCAAGAACCTGCTGAACTGCGACTGGCTGCCGCGCCGCATGCGCGGCATCAAGACCGTGGGCATCTTGCGCGAACTCCCCGAAGAAAAAATCGTCGAGATCGGCGTGCCCGTGGGCGTGATCGCCGCCATTCTGCCCACCACCAACCCCACCTCCACCGCCATGGCGAAAACCCTGGTCTCCCTCAAGGCCGGCAACGCCATCGTCATCAGCCCCCACCCCCGCGCGTTCAAGTGCACCTGCGCCACCGCTGCCATCCTCTATCAGGCGGCGCTCGAAGCCGGCGCGCCCGAAGACATCATCCAGTGCGTTGACCGCGCCACTATGGAAGGCATCAGCGCCCTCATGCACCATGAGCGCGTCGGTGTGATCCTCGCCACCGGCGGACACGCCATGGTGAAAGCCGCCTACTCCTCCGGGAAACCCGCGTTCGGAGTGGGACCGGGTAACGTGCCCGTCCTGGTCGATACCTCCGCCGACCTGGAAGACGCCATCGCCAAGATCGTCGCCGGAAAATCCTTCGATTACGGCACCGTATGCAGCAGCGAGCAAGCCCTCGTCGCCGAGTACTCCCTCCGCGACCGCATCCTCGCGCTGCTCAAACACCACAAGGCGTACCTCTGTAACGACCAGCAATCCGACGCGCTCGGCAAGCTGCTCATCTCACCCAACTGGACCGTCAACCCCAACTGCGTCGGCCAGGCGCCCACCAAAATCGCCCGCATGGCCGGCTTCGAAGTGCCCCCGGACACCTCCATCATCTGTTGCGAAATCGCGGGCGTCGGCAAGAAGTTCCCGCTCTCCGCCGAGAAACTCTCCCCCGTGCTTTCCCTCCTCTTCGTGGCCGATTACCAATCCGCGCTCGACACCTGCTTCGGACTCCTCAAGTTCGGCGGCGCCGGACACACCGCCGCCATCTACGCCAAGAACGATACCCGCATCCGCGAGTACGGCATGCGCATGCCGGCCATGCGGGTACTGGTCAACACGCCGGCGCCGCAAGGTTCCACCGGCATCACCACCAACGTTTTCCCCTCCATGACGCTGGGCTGCGGCGCCATGGCCGGAAACAGCACTTCCGACAACGTCGGCCCGCTCCACCTGATCAACATCAAGCGCCTGGCCTACACCGTCCGCACACCCGAAGAGGCGTTCGAAATGCCCCTGGATTACGATAAAGCCCAGGATGGCCCCATGCCCGCCACCGGCGGTGGCGCCATCGATCGCGCGGCCGTGGTCTCCGCCGTGGAGCGCTACCTCGCCTCGCGCGGCATCGCCGTAGCGGCGCCCGCCGCGTCCCCGGCGCCCGCCGCTCCCTCCTGCGGATGTGCTGCGCATCCGGACCCGGCGCCACCCGCCATCCAGCAGTCCGTGGTGGCCAACGTCGCCGCCCAGGTGGTCGACCGCTTTCTGGCCCTGCACGGCGCCGCGGCCGCCGGTTCGCCCGGCGGATCGCAGAAATCCGGCGGCTATAGCTGACTGCCCAACCCCGGCGCAAAAACGCCTCCACCTCCCGCCGCTCCGCCGCCCAAACCGGTGGACTTCGTCTGCGAGGCCGACGTGCGCCAGGCCATCCGGGAGAACCGCAAAATCCATATCGGGCCGAAGACACTTCTTACGCCTTCCGCCCGCGACCTGGCCACCCCAAATGATATTCTGGTGTTGGTCTGAAGCTGAGGAAGCGACGTGGACCTGAATCTCGATACTCTCAAGCGCGAAATCCTGGCCTACCTCGAATCGCGCGACCTGGCCGTTTTCCGCAGCACCCCGGGTACCCTCGAAGACCCCCAGATGGTGCTTTGGGACAGTGAGCACTATCCCGACTACCGCATGTTCCTCGATACCGCCATCAAGACCAGCGTCAAGATGGTCCTTTTCGCCACCCGCGAATTCGAAACCGGCGATATCGACGACCTGCTCGAACAGATCGAAGAGGTCGGCATGGACCGCGACCGGCAGCGCGACTATCAGAACCGCCTGCGCAAGCTGCGCATCTATGAAGGCGTGACCTGCTCGCTGGAACTGGCCTTCCACCACGATTCCAACCTCTACGTGTACGAGCTCCAGCCCGACTGGTACGAGGAATTCCTCGTCGCCGAAGACGAAATCGCCAGCGCCATGGCCGAAGGCGATCTGGACGAAGGCGACTCGCTTGGCGGCTATTACTCCAAGAACTAATCCGGCCGTTAGTCAAGGGTCGCGCTGGCTCTTGCCCGCGCCCGACCCGGCCGCCGCCGCCGCTCTCGCCGCCGCCCTGCAAATCTCTCCGCCGGCCGCCAAAGTGCTCGCGCACCGCGGATTCTCCGACCCCGCCGCCGCCCACCGCTTCCTCCACCCCGCCTTCGAAGAGCTGCACGATCCGCTCTCCATGCGCGACATGCCCGCCGCCATCGAGCGCATCGCCCGCGCCATCCGCGCCCGCGAGCCCATCCTCATCTATGGCGACTACGATGTCGATGGCACCACCAGCGTCGTCCTCCTCACCAAGGCCTTCGAACTCGCCGGCGGCATCGCCACCTGGCACGTGCCGCACCGCCTGAAGGATGGTTACGGCATGCGGCCCGAGGTGGTGGAAGCCGCGGCCGCTCAGGGCGTGAAGCTGATTGTCAGCGTGGATACCGGCATCCGCGCCGCCGAAGTGGTGCGCCGCGCCAATGAACTCTCCATCGATGTCATCGTCACCGATCATCACCTGCCCGAGGCCGATCTTCCTCCCGCCCTCGCCGTGCTCAATCCCAATCGCCCGGACTGCCCCTACCCGGAAAAGAACCTGTGCGGCGCCGGCGTGGCCTTCAAGTTGATCCAGGCGCTGTTGCCCCACCTGGGCTGGCCCGCCGAAAAGGTGCGCCGCGTGGCCGAATCGTTCCTTAAACTGGCGGCCATCGCCACCGTGGCCGACGTGGTTCCGCTCACCGGCGAGAATCGCATCATCGTCGCCCACGGTCTGCGCGGACTCGACCAGGTGCGCAACCCCGGATTGCGCGCCCTGCTCGATGTCGCCGGCTTTACCGGCGGCGCCGCGCCCAATGCCCGCCAGGTGGGCTTCCAGATTGGGCCGCGCATCAATGCCGCCGGGCGTATGGATACCGCCGGCGCCGTCATCGAGCTCTTCCTCACCAACGACGCCGCCCGCGCCCGCGAGCTCGCCAAACAGCTTGACACCCAGAATGCGGAGCGCCAGCAGGTGCAAGCCGAAATCATCGCCACCTGCGAGCGGATCGCCGTCGATAGCGCCGCTTGCGCGCTGGTCTACTACGGGGAAGATTGGCATCGCGGCGTGCTCGGCATCGTCGCCGCCCGCCTCGTGGAACGCCTGCAACGCCCCGTCTTCGTGTTGGGACGCAACCCCGACGATGGCCTGGCATCGGGATCGGGCCGCGGCATCCCCGCCTTCCACCTCCTGGACGCCCTCGAATCCATGTCCGATCTCTTCGTCCGCTTCGGCGGCCACGCCCACGCCGCCGGCGTCACCATGGATGTCTCCAGCGTCGAGGAGTTCCGCCGCCGCTTCCATGCCTTCGCCGCCTCCCGCCTTGGCGCCGAAGATTTTCTCCCCCGCCTGGAGATCGACGCCATCCTCGAACTGCGCGAAATCACCGAGCCGGCCATCGACGAGCTCTTCACGCTCGCCCCGTTCGGTCACGGCAACCCGCCGCCGCTCTTCGCCGCGCTCGGCGTGGAAGTGGCCGCCCAACCCACCGTCATGAAAGAGAAGCACCTCAGGGTCACGCTGCGGCAGAACGGACGCAACCTGGTGCTCAAAGCCTGGAATCTGGCCCACCGCGCCAGTGAATTCGCCCCCGGCACGCGCCTGGATATCGCCTTCAACCTGGAGGAGGACGCCTACTCCGCCGCCCGAGGCTATCCCCCCTGGGCCGCCATCCTGCGCGATTTTCGCCCCACCGTAGCGTAGCTTTCGTGGGACAGGCCTCCCGGCCTGTCCACCCCAGCGCCACCCAAAATCCTCTGAAACAAATCCACCCCCACCGCCGTATCTTTATAGTCCGGAGGTGAGACATGTTTTGCGATCGTTGCGGCGCCAACCTGCAAGGTCCCGTCAGTTTCTGTCCTCACTGCGGCAGACAGTTCGTCGCCGCCCCGCCGCCGCCGCTGCCGCCCGTCAACCGCGTCAACGGCCACCTACGCAATGTCGCCATCCTGTGGCTGGTGTATTCCGCTTTGCGGCTGCTGCCGGGCCTCTTTGTAAGCTCGTTCTGGGACTGGGGGATTCCTTTCATGGGCAACGTCCCCTACTTCGTGCACGGAGTCGTGCGGATGGTCGGCAGTATTTTCCTGATGATGGGCGTGCTCGGCCTGATCGCCGGCTGGGGGTTGTACGAGCGCCGCTCGTGGGCCCGCATCCTGGCCATCGTGCTGGCTTTCGTCAGCCTGGTACATCTGCCGTTCGGCACCGCCATCGGCGTCTACACGCTGTGGGTGCTCTTGCCCGCTTCGTCGGAAGCCGAGTACCAGCGCGTGGCGCGCGCCTAGGAACGGCATCGTGCGGTTCGCCCACGCCGCCGCCTGTTAACATTCGGCATCGTTGCCCGTCCTTCCGCCTCGGGAGTATCCTCTAAGTTCCATGGCTGGTGAAACCGTACTCGTGGTGGATGACGCGCCTGTCGGTCTGAAACTCTCTGCCACCGTGCTGCGCGGTGAAGGCTACAAGGTGCATCTGGCGTCCACCGCCGAACAGGCGCTCATCGCCCTCGGCACCTTCATCCCCGACCTCCTGCTGCTGGATCTCCAGTTGCCTGGTATGGACGGTCTGGAGTTGGCCCGCCAACTCCGCCAGGATCCCCGTACCCGCGGAATGCTCATCGTGGCCCTCACCGCTTCGGTATTGGCCGAAGCCGAGCAGCTCGCTTACGATGCGGGGTGTGATGGCTTCATCGCCAAACCCATCGACACGCGCACCCTGGGCCGCCGCCTCCGCACCTACCTCGACGCTCAGTCGGCCGCCGCCGCCCCCGATCCGGGCGCCGGGCAAGGCGGCCTGCCCACCGCTCTTTCGTTTTCAGGCCCCGAAATGGAAGGACTCCGCCGCAGCTTCCTGGCCGAGGGCTCGCGCCAGGTCTGCCGCCTGCTGGAGTTTGTCAATTCCCGGTTGGATACCAACGAGGTCCGCCGCATGTTCCACCAGTGGGTGGGCTCCGCCGGCGCGCTCGGTTACATGGAAATCGCCCAACACGCCCGCGCCGCCGAAACACTCCTCTGTAAGCCTGGCTGGGCCAAGAGCGACCTGCGCGACTCTCTCGCTGCTCTGGCCAAAGCCTTCGCCTCGCCCCGCGAAGCCGCCGAAACCCCGATTCCCGATTCCATCGTGCGCGAACTGGCCGGCCAGCGCATCGCCCTGATCGGCTTCGCCGACGAGGAGGGCGAGCGCCTCTGCGCGGCTTTTGCGCGCGTCCGCGCACTGCCCCAACTCTTCACCGGAGCGGAACCTCCCCAGTCGAATTCCATCCGCGATTGCAGCGTGGCCATGGTGCACGTGCGTCCGGCTACGGTGCATATCCCGTGGCTGCGGTCCGGTTTCCTGCCGCCCCGCCCCCTGGTGCTCGTCGGCGGCCGCGAAGGTCTGCTCGCTCTGCCTCCCGATGTGCAGGCCCGCGCCTGCGAGTTCCTGATCGATGGCTGGCAGCCCGAGGAAGCCATCATGCGCCTCAGCTTTGCCGTGGCCCGCGGTACCCCCGGGCCGGCAGCCGGCGCGGGCGCGTCGCCGGCCCCCGCCGAATCCCCGCGCCTCAGCCCCTCCGGAAAACCCGCGGTTGTCATCGCCGACGACGACATGCAAGTGCTGGCCGTGGTGCGCTGGGCGCTGCAAAGCCTCGGCATGGAATGCCACTCCGCCACCACCGGAACGGAGGCCTTGCACGTGGTCTGCGATCTCCGCCCGCATGCCGCCGTGCTCGATGTCGGCATGCCAGGCATGGACGGCTTCGAAGTGCTGGCCGCCATCCGCCATGCCGCCATGCCCGTGAAGGTTGTCATGCTGACGGCCAGCCAGCAGCAGCGCGATGTTCTCCGCGGCTTCGAGCTCGGCGCCGACGACTACGTCGTCAAGCCTTTCCACCCCATGGAACTCGCCGCCCGCCTCAAACGCCTCCTGTAACTCGTCCACCGCTGGCGCCAACCGGCAACCCAGAGCAACCCAAAATCCCCTTCCAACGTCTCTTGTTATAATTCGTCTAATTCGCTCCATATTCCTTTCAAAAGGTAATTCATGACTCGTCATAAGGCGTTGCTCCCGCTTCTCCTGATCTTTGCCTTCACCGCGCTCGCCCAAACCCTCCCTCCAGGCGTCCGCAAAATCACCGCCGTCGAGGGCATTACGGAGTACGCCCTCCCCAACGGCCTCCACGTCCTCCTCTTCCCCGATCCCTCCAAGCCCAACGTCACCGTCAACATGACCTACATGGTCGGTTCGCGCCTGGAAGGCTACGGAGAAACCGGCATGGCCCACCTGCTGGAGCACATGCTCTTCCTCAAGACCAAGACCCGCCAGGACGTCAAACAGGAGCTCAAGGATCACGGCGCGGAGATGAACGGCTCCACTTCCTGGGATCGCACCAACTACTTCGAGACCCTCAATGCCACCGACGAGAACCTCAAGTTCGCTCTCGAACTGGAAGCCGACCGCATGGTCAACAGCCGGATCGAAAAGGCCCTCCTCGATACCGAAATGACCGTGGTGCGCAACGAATTCGAGATGGGCGAGAACAACCCCGACCGCATACTCTTTCAGCGCGCCCTCGAAACCGCCTACACCTGGCACAATTACGGCAAGCTCCCCATCGGTAACCGCTCCGATATCGAGAATGTGCCTATCCAGAAGTTGGCTTCTTTTTATCAAAAGTATTACCAGCCCGATAACGCCCTGCTCACCATCGCCGGCAAGTTCGACGATGCCAAAACCCTCGCCCAGATCGCGGCCCTCTTCGGTGCCATCCCCAGGCCCACCCGCACCCTCGAGCCTTCCTACACCGTCGAACCCACCCAGGATGGCGAGCGCTCCATCACCCTCCGCCGTGTCGGCGATACCCAGGGTCTGGTGGCCCTCTATCACACCCCCGCCGGTTCCCACCCCGACGACGCCGCCCTCAACGTCCTCGCCGGTGTCCTCGGCGACCACCCCTCCGGCCGCCTCTACAAGGCCCTCGTGGATAACAAGAAGGCCGTCTCCGCCTCCATGGAAATGGAAGATCTGCACGACCCCGGCTTCCTTACGGCTTCCGTCAGCCTGAAGATGGATCAGTCCCTTGATGAAGCCCGCCAGATCCTGCTCAAGACCATCGAAGGGCTGGCCTCCGAGCCCCCCAGCAAGGAAGAGGTGGAACGCGTCAAGACCCGCATCCTCAAAAACATCGAGCTCGAAATGAACGATTCCCAAGCCGTCGCGCTCGATCTCAGCGAGTACTCCTCGCAGGGCGATTGGCGTCTCATGTTCCTCACCCGCGACCGCATCAAGGCCGTCACCGAGGCCGATGTCGTGCGCGTCGCCAAGGCTTACCTCAAGGAATCCAACCGCACCCTCGCCAGTTTCATTCCCACCAAGACGCCGGACCGCGCCGAAATTCCGGCCACGCCCGATGTCGCCGCCATGCTCAAGGATTTCAAAGGCTCCGCGGTGGTGGAGGCCGGCGAAGCCTTCGATCCCAGCCCGTCCAACATCGAATCGCGCGTGCTGCGCAGCACCCTGCCCGGCGGTTTGAAAATGTCCCTGCTCTCGCGCAAAACCCGCGGCGGCGCGGTGGTCGCCTCGGTCACCATCCGCTTCGGCGGCGAGAAGACGCTCTTCGGCAAATCCGCCACTGCCGGTATCGCCGGCGGCCTCCTCATGCGCGGCACCAGGAGCAAGTCACGCCAGCAGATCCAGGACGAAATCGACCGCCTCAAGGCGCAGATGAGCGTCTCCGGCAGCGTTACCAGCGCCACCGCCAGCATCGAGACCGTGGAGGCCAATCTCCCCGGCGCGCTCCGCCTCGCCGCCGAGATCCTGCGCGAGCCCGCTTTCCCCGAGAGCGAATTCGAAACCGTCAAACAGCAGCGCATCGCCGCTGCCGAAGCCGGCCGCAGCGACCCCCAGGCGCTCGCCATCACCGAGTTCCAGCACCGCATGAACCCCTATCCGCGCGGCGACGTGCGCTACGTCTCCACCGCCGACGAAACCATCGAAGACATCAGGAAGGTCACCCTCGACGACGTCCGCAAGTTCTACCAGCAGTTCTATGGCGCGAGCGTCGGCGAAGTCGCCGTCTCCGGACAGTTCAATACCCCGGAAATCGCCAAACTGGCGGGCGAACTCTTCGGTGCCTGGAAGAGTCCCGGCGGCTACACGCGCATCACCAACATGTACCGGAAGATCGCGCCCTCCGATAAGAAAATCGAGACCCCCGACAAAACCAACGCCTTCTTCATCGCCGGCGAAATGGTCAAAATCAACGATGAGGATCCGGACTATCCCGCCGTCCTGATGGCCAATTACATGTTCGGCGGCAGCGGCCTGGGCACCCGGCTCTCCCGCCGCATCCGCGATAAGGAAGGTCTCAGCTACAGCATCCAAAGCAATTTCGGCGCGCCCGCCAAAGACGATGGCGGCAACTTCCTGACGTACGCCATCAGCGCGCCGCAGAACACCCCCAAAGTCGAAGCCAGTTTCCGCGATGAGCTCGCCAAAACCCTCAAGGAAGGTTTCGCCCCCGACGAAATCGCC
>Ga0182030_10013341_pt1 | contig 16353 bp, 15 predicted proteins | sample 812S3MmetaG_FD_121299 | JGI IMG/M metagenome (GOLD analysis project Ga0182030, IMG submission 121299) | Permafrost microbial communities from Stordalen Mire, Sweden - 812S3M metaG (Illumina Assembly) | ecosystem: Environmental > Terrestrial > Soil > Wetlands > Permafrost | place: Sweden...
AGCACTGTTTTCAGCTATTTACAGATAACTCGTGACACTAGGATTTGGCGCTGGCAGACGTCGCCTTGTTTGGAATCAACAAGTTGCGGCCGCTTTGCACCGCAAACTGTAGAAGATGAGTCAAACGCAGGATTTTTCCATACGCCGTCGGGAAGTCGGACGGCCTGAGATGATCAGAGGCTCCGTGGTCGGACTGCCTTTGACTTGCTCCCGAAGGGGTTCAAGGCGCTTCAGCCACTCTACAAGCTGGTTCCAATTCTCCGCGATTAGGGACCCCTAATCGCAGCGGCTCTGGGGTCCAATCCTCTGTCTGGACCTGGCTTAATCGATGCCGCTTGGCTGGATTTTGTCTTAAACGGTCTTGTTTCGAATCAGTCACTTGAGGGCTTATCTGTTGTCCTTAAAGCGTATTTTCTACCTTGACACGGCAGAGGACTGCGGGGCTTTCACCCTCTCAGCCGGTACTTCGCCAGCGCCATCATCTCCGCATAGAGGTATTGGAAATCGGGGTCGGCGGCGAGCTCCACGTGGCGCGACATTTCCGCAATCTTCCGCAGCCGCGCCTGGCGCGTGGAGGGGGCGAGCAGCAGCATGCGCGTCCCGCGCAGCGCGCTGTTGCCCACGGATTCCACCGGCAGGTCCTCGGGCAGCAGGCCGATGGCGCGCGCGCTCGCCTGGCGGATGTAGTTGCCGAACGCGCCCGCCAGCTCCAGCTTTTCCACGCCGCCGGTGGCGAGCATGCGCAGGCCCGCCGCCATCGCCCCCTTGGCCAGTTGCAGCTCGCGGATGTCGCTCTGCGCGAGCGCGACGCCATCGGCCAGCGGCAGGCGCTTGTCCGCGTTGGTCAGGCGGCCGTTGGCGCCGATCAGGCCCAGTTCGACGCCGCCCGCCGCCGCGTCCACCAGCCCGCTGCCGCAGACACCGCGCGCCGCGCCGCCGCCGATGACGTGGCAATCGAGCGCGCCAGAGCGCACATGCACGCTATCGATGGCGCCCGTGCCGGCGCGCATGCCGGCGCCGATGCGCCCGCCTTCGAACGCCGGGCCGGCCGCCGTCGAGGCATAGACAATCCCCTGCCCCGACCCCACCACCACCTCGCCGTTCGTGCCGATATCGAAGAGCGCGCGCGGCCGCGTCTGCTCGTCCATACCCGTGGCCACGATGCCAGCGAGCACGTCGCTGCCCACGAATCCGCCGAGGCAGGGCAGGAAGACGGCCGGGCCGGGCCATGCCAGCTCCCAATCCGCGAAGCGGTAGCCGCCCAGCGTGGGCGAGATAAACGGCGCGTGCGTCAGCGGCTGCACATCGAGCCCGCAGAAGAGATGGTGCATCACCGTATTGCCCGCCACCAGCACCTCGCGCAGCGGTTCGCCGCCCAGCATGCCGCCGAGAGCTTCGCGGATGATGCGTCCCAGTTCGCCGGGCTGGCGCAGTTCGTACTGCAGGCGGCTCATCAGGTCGGCCCCGTAGCGCGCCTGCGGGTTGAGCGCGGTTTCCACGCCCAGCACCTCGCCGCTAGTGAGATCCACCACCTGGACCACCAGCGTGGTGGTGCCCAGGTCGATCGCGGCGCCGCGCCCCGCGCGCGGCTCGATGGGCACGCGCGCTTCGTCGGTCAGCACGGGCAGCGACCACTGTTCCACCTCGACCACCACGCGGCCCGCCGAGCGGGCGCAGCAGGCCAGGCGCCAGCCCTGGCGGATCTCGTCGTCCGTGAGCGCGTCCTGCATGATCGCGGCGACGGGCACATCGCCTTCCAGCACGCGCACCTTGCAGCCGCCACAGGCGCTCTCGCCGCCACAGGGGAATTCGACGCCCGCTTCGAATAGCTGGTCGGCCAGCGTCCGGCCGGCGCGGGGAAGGAGTTCGAGTTTCACCGGCGGCTGCGCGCGAAGCGCACCATGGCCTCGACATTGGCGAGCGGCGTGCCCCGCGGCACCTCGCAGCCGGCGCCGCAAATGTAAGCCGTGCCCGCCTGGCGGTAGCACTCCCCTAGCGCCGCTTCCACTGACTCGGGCGTGCCGTCGCGCAAGTCGCGCACCGGGTCGATATTGCCCAACAGCACCTGCGTTTCCCGCATGGCGCGGCGCGCGTGGCCGAGCGGTGTCGGATAATCCAGGTCGATGATGTCGGCGCCGGTCTGTCCCATGCCTTGCACGATGCGTTTGGTGTTGCCGCAGATGTGCAGCCGCACCGGCACGCCGAGGGCGTGGATGGCCGCGATCAGGCGCTGCTCCCAAGGCAGCACGAACTGCGTATACAACTGGGGACCCACCAGAGAAGCCGCCGCGTCGCCCACCCCGATGAGGGTCGCGCCCGCTTCCACCTGCGCGCGGGCGAACTCCACCTCCATGCGGACGGTGAACTCGAAGAGCGCTTCCACAAAGGGCGGGTCGTCGAAGAAATCCAGCATCAGGGTGTTGAGCCCGCGCAGGTCGGCGCTCATGGCGCACGGTCCTTCCACCCAGCCTTCGACGATGTGCGTGGAGCCAGTGCGTTCCGCCAGCAGACGCACCGCCTCCACGCGGTCGCGCATGCGTCCGGGCGCGGCCAGGTCAGGCAGACGGAGACCAGCGAGCTTTCCCTTGTCGTCCAGCAGCGCGCGGCTCTCCACAATCGCGGGCGGCTGGTCGTCGAACCACTCCACCGTGGCGCCGAGGTCCGAGGCCTCGCGCGCCGGGTCGGAAATCGCCGATACATAGTCGAAGCCGAAGCGATCCGCCACCGCCGCCTGCGCATCCGCCAGCACCCGGTGGTCGCGCGCGTAGTCGCCGTAGCGGGCGCCGCTCAAATCGGCGGCGAACATCATGGTGATCGGCATCAGCGGCAGCGAATCGGTGGGCTCGCCGCGCAATTTCGCCAGAATGCGTTCCTTGCCCGTCATGTCCGCACCTTCACCACGGTGGCGTCGTAGCTCGCGGCGATGCACTGGCCGGGCGCGGCCACCACGAACTCGGCATCCGTCCACTCGCCTTCCACCAGGCGGACGAGCCACGCCAGGTCGCCGGGCACCCGCTCGAAGCTCCAGCCCTTCTCACCGGCTTCGGCGGCCGCCTCGTCGATAAACTTTCCGGCCGCCTCCAGCCCCGTTTCGATGAAGGTGAGCTTGCGGTACTGCGCCTGGTAGCGGTTCATCTCTTCGTAAAGGTAGCGCCCGTTATCCTCGCCGTATTTGCCGATCATGGCTTCCAGCGATTCGTCGAACCCCATGGTGTTGTGGGTCAACTGCTGCAAGCCTTTGCCGCGCTCCAGCCAGCCGGTCGAGCGGTAGTACGTGCCGGGGTTGCCGTCGAAGTACGCCAGATAGCGTTCGCGGCTGCCCATCAATAGCGCGATGCAATCGTGGGCGCGCGGCAGCACCAGGGGCGTATGCCGCGCCTCGAGGCCGTCGAGCCCGTTGCCGCAGAGCCCGTAGCCGAGCAGAATCGCCTGGTACATGCCCTCGGGCGTGCGGTCCACGACTTCCTGAATCTTCGCCGCCATCGGCTTGCCGCCCAGGTCGTGCAGTCCCTTGGGCAGAAACTCCAGGTCCACCTGGTGCGGCGAATGCGCGCAGGCGTGGCACATTTCGCGGTACAGGACTTCGCAACTGATCAGCTTGAGGCGCATGGGTGGGTAAACGAGGCGCCGGCTTCGCGGAACCGGCTCAAGCCGCCACCAGTTTGCGCGCCAGCGCCACCGCGTTCCCGGCGCTGTCGCTGTACCCATCGGCCCCGATCGAGTCGGCGTACTGCTGCGTGACCGGCGCGCCGCCTACCATGATCTTCACCGTCCCGCGCAGTCCCGCGGCCTGGAAGGCGTCGATGGTGGTTTTCATCGACGGCATGGTCACGGTGAGCAGCGCGGAGAGCGCCACCAGGTTGGCGTGGCGCTCGGCAGCCGCCTCGATGAAGCGCTGCGGCGCCACGTCCGCGCCCAGGTCGATCACCTCGAAGCCGCCACCTTCCAGCATCGACGCCACCAGGTTCTTGCCGATGTCGTGCAGATCGCCTTTCACCGTGCCGATCACGACGCGCCCCACCGGCTGGGCGCCCGCCGCCGCCAGCAACGGGCGGACAATCTCCATCGACGCCTTCATGGCGCGCGCCGAAAGCAGCATCTCCGGTACGAAGTACTCCTCGCACTCGAAGCGCCGGCCCACTTCGTCCATGGCACGGACGAGGTGTTCGCTAACGATGGTCAGCGCCGGCACCCCCGCGGCGATGGCGGCGTGCGTCGCCGCGGCCGCGGCCTTCCAGTTTCCCTCGATTACGGCTTCGTTCAACTTCTCCAGATCAAGCATGCAAGACTCCGTTGAATTCCTGCGCGGCATCCAAATATGACGGCGACGTTCGCCACCGTTTTGACTCAACAGGCGATTTATAGCACGTCTCGGCAGCCGCGTGCGCGGCGAAGTTCCCGCGGGGTGCGCCACGGGGCGCGGAGGGGTAGCCGCGCACCATCGGGAAACCAGTAGTTTCAGCCCTTGCTTTCCGGTTTCAGCCGCTCTAGCATTTGAGACAGCTTATGAAGCTTCTTCGATGCGCAATCCTGGCGTGGATCGCGGCGTTCACCTCCGCTTTCGCACAATCCTATGTAGTGAACACCATCGCCGGCCATGGCAAACTGGCCTACGCCGGCGACGGCAAGGCCGCCACCTCGGTGAACCTCTTCTCGCCGAACCGGGTGGCGTTCGACGCGGCCGGCAATCTCTACTTCACCGAGAGCTACTACCAGCGTGTCTTCAAACTCGGCGCTGCCGGCACGCTCACCGCGATCGCCGGCAATGGCGGCGAGACGTTCGCCGGAGAAGGCGGTCCCGCCACCGCCGCCGCCATACCCGACCCGGAAGGGATCGCGGTCGACCCCGCCGGGAACGTCTATGTGGGCACCAGTGCCCGGATCTGCAAGATCTCCGGCGGTCAACTTCACACCATTGCGGGCACGGGAGACGACGGCTACTCGGGTGATCATGGTCCGGCGGTCTCCGCCCAGATCCACACCCCCGAGGGTATCGCCATCGATGGCGCCGGCAACATCTTTTTCTCCGATTCCGATAGCCACGTGGTGCGCCGCATCGGGACCGATGGAATCATCACCACCGTAGCGGGGGGCTCCGGTACGCCCGGCTACAACGGCGACGGATCGCCCGCCACCTCGTTTCAACTCAACACGCCCGAGGGGCTGGCGTTCGATGCCAACGGCAACCTCTACATCGCCGACAGTCTCAACAACCGCGTCCGCAAACTCGCCCCCAACGGCGCCATTTCCACCTTTGCCGGCACCGGTGTGGCGGGCGACGGCGGCAGCGGATTCGCCATTGGCGCCAAGCTATTTCAACCCTCTGGTGTGGCGGTGGATTCCACCGGCAACGTCTACATCGCGGACACCGCCAACGGTCTTTTGAAGATGGTCGACCCCAGCAGCGGCGCGATCAGCACCTTCTCGCATGCCATCACCAGCCTCGGCGACGTCGCCGTGAGTCCCGCCGGCGGGCTGGCGGCGCCCGACTTCCTGCAACAAGTCATCAACAAGATCGTGTGGACGAGCACCACCACCACGGTGACCCTGGCGGCCGGCGTGGTGCGCACTGCCGCTCTCGGCGACCGGGGCCTGGCCACCGCCGCCTACTTCGTGGACCCGTGGGGTCTTGCCGCCGACCCAACGGGCAACTGGTACGTCGCCGACAACGGCGATCAGCGCGTGCGAAAGATCGGGTATCAGCGGCGAGGGACAGCCGGCCCTGAGCACCGCCATCGACCCATTCTATGTAGCCCTGGACACCAACGGCCGCGTCTGCTTCTCCGATTCGACCAACCTCCGCATCCGCTGCCTCGACGCCGCGTCCATAACGCCGCCGCCACCGCCCGCCGCCACAGTCACCGTAGTCAATGCCGCGACCTTCCTGACAGGCCCGGTCGCGCCCGGCGAGATCGTCACCGTTTATGGCACCGCGATGGGCCCGGCATCCCTGGTGGCCGCTTCGCTCGATGCGTCGGGTCCACCGCTGGCCACAACCCTGGCGGGCGTGCAGATCGCATTTGACGGAGTGGCCGCGCCGCTGCTCTACGTTTCGGCCACGCAATCGAGCGCCATCGTGCCGTTTGCCGTGTTCGGCAGGACGAGCACCGCCATCCAGGTCGTCTACCAGAACAAATCCGCCGGCAGCGCCACGCTTTCCGTGGCCGCCGCTTCGCCCGGTCTGTTCACCATGGCCTCCAGCGGCTCCGGCCAGGGCGCCATATTGAATCAGGATTGGAGTGTCAACTCGGCCGCCCTCCCGGCGGCGCACGGCGACATTCTGATGCTCTTCGGAACGGGCGGGGGCATCACCTCGCCCCCTAGTGCCGACGGCCAGTTCTCTACCGGCACGCCCGCCAATCTCGCCGCGCCGCCTGCCGTAACCATAGGAGGCGTCAGCGGAACGGTGTGGTATGCCGGAGCGGCGCCCGGCATGGTGGCCGGCGTGTTCCAGATCAACGTGCAGGTTCCCAGCGCCGCGCCGGGCGGCAATAGCGTCCCCATCGTAGTGCAGTCCGGCGGCGCTTCCAGCCCGGCTACCGTTACCGTCGCGTTGAAGTAGCGGGCGCGCCCTGTGCGCTCTTGACTTCCCGCTTGCGTGGAAAGGGAAGTTCGGGCATTCTTAAGCAGAAGCCGCAATTTCTGTTTGAGACCGGGTACGGCTGGACCTGAAAGGCGAAACGCATGGCTGATATCAATCTCACCCCAAGAAGAAGCCGACGCGCTGATGGCCATGGAAAAAACGCAGGGTTGATGAACAGGAATGGTTGTTTCCGCCTCCCGGCGACAGTGTCGCAATTCCACTAACCTCGGTGGACAAGCGCGAGAATTTCATGCTCGATGTGACCCGCGCGCAAATTAAGATTACGAAAGCGACATATCAAAACCGGGCAAGGGCGGCAATCGTGCTGATGCGTCTGGACCTCGATGGCCCGGCACACCGCAACCCGGACGATGAAGAAGTACCATGCCCGCACCTCCGCATCTACCGCGAGGGACATGCCGACAAGTGGGCTATACCGGCCCCCGTTGACCGATATACGGATCCGGCTGACATTTTTCTGACGTTAGAAGCGTTCATCGAGCACTGCAACATCACCGAGCCGCCTCGGATACAGAAGGGGCTATTCTCATGAGCATGGTGTTGGAGATCGAGAGGCTTCTGAACGACTATCGCGCCTGGTTGAAGGACAAGACAACGCTGCGTGCATTGAACGGTTCCTGGGTTGAGATCACTACGCCTTATCTTGACCGCCACAACGACGCGCTTCAAATCTATGCCCGCGCGGAAAACGGCGGCTACATTCTGACCGACGACAGCTACACCGTTCACGATCTCGAAGCCTCCGGCTGCAATCTCCGTACCGAAAAGCGGCAGGATCTTTTGAAAATGACCCTGAACGGCTTTGGCGTAAAGCTACACGACGAAGCCCTGGAAGTACATGCGACTGCCGACACTTTTCCGCTGCGCAAGCACAGCCTGATTCAGGCCATGCTTGCCGTGAACGATCTTTTCTATCTTGCCAAGCCCGTGGTGGAGAGCCTGTTTTTTGAAGACGTGGTTGCATGGCTGGACGCCACCGAAATCCGCAACACGGCCAAGCTGAAGTTCACCGGCATCAGCGGGTATGACCAGCTATTCGACTTCGTGATTCCGAAGTCCCGGAAACAGCCGGAGCGTATCCTGCAGGCGATCACGCGGCCGACGCGGGACACGGCACTGTCGTTCATAAATGCGTGGTCCGACACGCAGAAAGTGCGTTCTCCCGAGTCCAAGGCGTATGCCGTCCTGAATGACATCGAGCAGACCCCTTCGGGCGGAGTCATCGACGCACTTCGCAACTATCAGATAAGACCGGTTCTGTGGAGCGCCCGCGCGGAGGTTGTCACCGAACTCGCTGCTTAAGCGGTCCATCCCCGGCGGCCCCCGCACAGATGTTACAGTCGAATTGTGGCGTTTTCCCGCGTAATCTGGATCGTTCTCGACAGCGTAGGCATCGGCGAAATGCCCGATGCCGCGCAGTATGGCGACGCGGGCAGCGACACGCTGGGCAACATCGCCCGCATCCGCGGCATCAAATTGCCGAACCTCGCGCGCCTCGGCCTCGGCAACATCATGCCGCTCGCAGGCATCGCCCCCGCCGCCGCCCCCGCCGGTGCCTATGGCAAATGCACCCTGGCGTCGCCCGGCAAGGACACCACCACCGGCCACTGGGAAATGGCCGGCATCCATCTCGCCAAGCCTTTCCCGCTCTACCCGAACGGCTTCCCGTCCGACGTCATGAGCGAGTTCGAACGCCGCATCGGCCGCCGCTCCCTCGGCAATAAGGCCGCCAGCGGCACCGAGATCATCAAGGAACTCGGCGCCGAGCACATGCGCACCGGCTCTCCCATCGTCTACACCTCCGCCGACAGCGTCTTCCAGATCGCCGCCCACGAGGAAGTCATCCCGCTCTGGGAACTCTACAAAATGTGCGAGACGGCGCGCGAGATCCTGCGCGGACCGCACGAAGTCGGCCGCGTCATCGCCCGCCCCTTCATCGGCGCACCCGGCAGCTTCACGCGCACCTCCAACCGCCACGATTACGCCGTCCCGCCGCCTCCGGGGATGCTGCTCGATCGCCTGCATGACCTCGGCGTGCCGGTGCACGGCGTCGGCAAAATCTTCGACATCTTCCTCGGCCGCGGCATTGAGGATTCCACCAAGACCAAAAACAACACCGAGGGGATGGCCCAGACCCTGGTGGCCCTCGAGGAGACGGAACGCGGCCTGATTTTCGTCAACCTGGTGGATTTCGACCAGAATTTCGGCCATCGCAACGATGTGGAAGGCTACGGCGCCGCTCTCGAACAGTTCGATGCCTGGGTCCCCGAATTGCAAAGCCGCCTCGGCCCTGGCGATCTCGCCATCCTCACCGCCGACCACGGCTGCGACCCCACCACGCCCTCCACCGATCACAGCCGCGAGTACGTGCCGCTGCTCGCCTTCGGACCCCGCGTCCGCGCCGGCGTCAATCTCGGCATCCGCGGCTCGCTCAGCGATATCGGACAGACCGTCGCCGAAAACTTCGGCGCGCACATCGCGCATGGACAAAGCTTTTTAGAGCAAATCGTTTCTTAGAGCAAAATCTTATGAGAACACCTGTCATGTCGGGCAATTGGAAGATGTACAAAACGCCCGCGGAAACCACTGCATTCTTCGAGAAATTCCGGCCGCTGGTCGAGAAATCCTCGCACTGTGAGATCGTGATCTGTCCTCCTTTCACGAATCTCGCCGCGGCCGTCGATGCCGTTAAAGGTTCCCACATCCGCGTCGGCGCGCAGAATATCGCCTGGGCCAAGGAAGGCGCCTTCACGGGTGAAATCTCCGGCCCCATGATCAAAGCCGTGGGCGCCACCCACACCATCGTCGGCCACAGCGAACGCCGCCAGTATTTCAACGAGACCGATGAGACCGTCCTCAAGCGCACCGTGGCGGCGCTGGAATTCGGTCTCACGCCCATCGTCTGCGTCGGCGAACTCCTGGCCGACCGCGAGAGCGGCAACACCGAAGCCGTGCTCGCCGCCCAGTTCCACAAGGGCATCGCCGGCCTCACCGAACAGCAGTTCGCCAAGATCGTGATCGCTTACGAGCCCGTCTGGGCCATCGGCACCGGCAAGACCGCGACCCCCGAGATCGCCGCCGATACCCACCGCGCCATCCGCGCCCAGGTGCGCGGCAAATTCGGCAAGGATGCCGCCGATTCCATCTGCATCCTCTACGGCGGCAGCGTCAAGCCGGACAACGCCAAAATCCTCATGGCGCAGCCCGAAATCGATGGCGTCCTGGTGGGCGGCGCCGCCCTCGACCCGGTCTCTTTCGCCTCCATCGTGAACTTCTAGTTCGCGCGCGGCCCATGGCTGCCGACATCTACGATTGGATCGCCCAACTGAAATCCAATCAGTGGGTGCTGGACGTGGGCTCCGGCGCGGGCAGTTTCCCGGGCGCGGAATTCTCTTGCGGCTGGCTGGCGCTGGATGACGACCCGGCGGCATGGAGTTCCTCGACGCGCCGCCCCCGGACTTAGCGGGACGCCTGCGCGCCATCGGGCGGCTTCCCCGGGTTGCGATCGGCTGCGCGCAGCGCGTGCTCTATACCGGTACGCGCCTCGCCGATCGCCTCTTCAAGCACGGACCTCTCCGTGTACGGCTGGGCGTTTTTCTTCGAACGAACGCCGCCGCCCGCCGTGGTGGAACAACCCGGCTATCTCAATGTCTGCCTATACTGCGGCACCGCCCAGCCCGCGGCGGGCGCCCCGCGCACCTACCCCTACACCCGCCCGCTTTCGAAACACGGTGTAGAGGCGGGAAACCGCTTGCTGACGCGCGCGGCTCCGATCGGAGCCGCGATGCCCATCCGAGCCGCGACCGGGGTACCCTTTGGGTCGGGAGCGCTTGTCCCGCGTCTTGATTAGCTCCCGTTATAGGGGCCCCAACGAGAATTTTGTTCCCGTTGCGCCCAATAGTGGCGCCGCGGCCATTCTGGCTTCTGGCTCCTGACTTCCTCGACTCCCATATCCCGCGGGGATATCAAGGGCGAAGCACTTGGCTAGTTAATTCCCGCCGCGTCCCCCGGTGGGAGCCCCGCCCCCGCCGCCGAACCCGCGGCCGGCCGGCTGCGGAGCAGGCAGCGGTTTGCGCGGCAGTTTCTCCGGCCGCACCGCCGTCAGGTACACCATCGACGCTTCAATCGCCGACATCTGCATCGCGTCCGTCGCCTGTATGCGGTCGTAGGTGTCCATATTGGTGTGGTGCGTGCGCGTCTCATAATCCATCGTGTCCTGGATGAACTGGAAGCCCGGCAGGCCCACGGCGTCGAACGCCTGGTGATCCGTGCCGCCCGTGTTGCGGATGGTGATCGTCGCCGCCCCCATGTCCTTGAACGGCTCCAGCCATTTTTCGAAAATCGGCCGGCACATTTCGTTCCCTTGCAGGTAAATGCCGCGGATCTTCCCGGTCCCGTTGTCGATATTCCAGTAGCCCGCCACCTTCTCGTGCTCCGCCGTCGGCTTCATCACCGTCGGATCGGCGAAGTGTTCCTTCACGTAGGCGCGCGACCCCAGGAGGCCTTCCTCTTCGCCGCCCCACAGCGCCATGCGCACCGTGCGGTCCATATTCAGATTCAGGGCCTTCAGCGTGCGCATCACTTCCATGGCGATGGCGCTGCCCACGCCGTTGTCGGTGGCGCCCGTCGCGTAGTGCCAACTATCGAAGTGGCCGCCCACCATCACCAGTTCGTCCTTCTTGGCGTTGCCCGGAATTTCCGCGATCACGTTGAACGGCTCCGCGTCGTCGAAACTCACCTTGATTTCGAACTGCAGCTTCACCGGGATTTCGTGCTCCATCAGGCGCACGATGCGGTTATAGTGCTCCGCCGCCATCACCAGCGTCGGCGGATTGTCCGTCACGTCGCGATTCTGCGCCCCGCCGCCCATCAGCGTGCCGCCATCGCCCCGCGCCGACACCTGGATGATCAACGCCGGTTTCTCGGCCTTCAGGAACGTCTGCACCGCCTGCGGGCTCAACCCGCCGGCCACTCCGCCGCGTCCGCCCGGCGCACCGCGTCCCCCGCGTCCGAACAACCCCGGAATCTGAATCTGCGCCGTCTGGATCTCCTGCAACTCCGCGTCGCTATAGCGCACACCCGCCGGCGTCGTCGGCATCGCCAGATCCCGCTTCGGCGAAATCAGCACAATCTTGCCCGCCAGCTTCCCGTTGAACGCATCCAGCTCCGCCTGCGTCTGCGGCGTCACCAGAATCGGACTCCCGCTGACCACGCCATCCGTCCCCGCCGTCCACGCCAGTGGTATGGCGATAATCGGCTGGTACATCGGTTCCAGCATGTGTCCCGAATAGAGTTCCAGGTTCCAGCCCTTGCCGAACGGTCCCCACTTCTCCAGGTGAACGTTGGCGAGGCCGTATTCCTTCAGCCGCTTCACCGCCCAATCGCCCGCCGCCCGGTATCCTTTCGAATTGTTCAGGCGCGGACCGTTCACATCGGTGAGGTAGAATTCGTCATCCATCACCTTGGAATTCCGCCCCAGGGCTTCTTCCTTGATTCGATGGATCGTGTTGAGATCGACCTTCTCCGTCTGCTGCGCGACCGAAAGCAGGGGAGCCAGGAAAACCAGGGGTGCGACAAGTAGTAGTTTGTTCATATGGCTTTAAGTGTTTGAGAATACCAAACTATTTTATTGAATGGCGCGCGGCTCCGCAGCCGGGTTACCGCCTCGTTATTAGGCAAAATGGTAGAATTTAGGCGGTTTTCTACCATGGCGTTGAATATCAAGAACGTCGAGGTCGAGAGGTTGGCCGGTGAAGTGGCCAACCTGGCCCATGAAACCAAGACGGAAGCCATCCGGCGAGCGCTGATGGAACGCCGGAACCGCCTTCAGTCCCGGGCCGGCAAGCCCGGCGGCCGCAAGAGCCTGCGGGAGTATATGGAGCAGAACGTGTGGCCCATGATTCCCCCAGGAGAGTCGGGGCGCGCGATGAGTCGCGAGGAGGAAGACCAGATCCTTGGCTATGGGCCGGAGGGCTTCTGAGGCATGGTTCTGGATAGTTCCGCGATCGTCGCCATTCACCGGCGGGAGCCCGGCCATGAACGACTGATGGATCGTATCGACGCTGCCGAAGTGGTAGTTGTGGGAGCCCCCACCGTGCTGGAAAGCGTCATGGTGTTGACCGCGCGCTTCGGTCAGGATGCGCGTCCTATGCTCTTCATCGGCAAAGATTTCACGCGGACAGACATCACTCCAGCCTGATACCTCCAAGAATCGGTATGCACCCGCCATTCCGTCGACCTTGGGAAACCGCGCGGAAGAGGTCGCGCTTTTCGCCCGCCTCCCGCGCTTGATTATAGGGTACTGACACTGCGGATGCACTCCGAGTCCATCCAAAGCCGAAGCCCAGAAGATTTCGCGCCTATAATGAAAAATCCGTACCCCGAGGGCCTATGCGATTGTCTAAGCTACTGCTCGTCTCTCTCACCCTGGCCGTCACCGCCTGCGCCGCCGATACCGGCATCTGGAGGATCGCCCCGCCCCCGCCGGCCTCCTGGCAGCGCGACCGCGTGGCTGATCTCTCCGCCCGCCGCAAAGCCGTCATGGAACAAATTGGCCAGGATGCCGTGCTCATCCTGTACGCCGCCGAACCGCGCAATTACGCTGGCGACGTCGACTGGCCCTTCCGCCAGGAGAACGACTTTTTCTACCTCACCGGACTCACCCAGCCCGGCGCCACCCTGGTGCTCGCCCCCGGCGCCGCCAGGATTCGCGAGATGGTCTTCATCCCCCGCTCCAATCCTTCGCAGGAAAGTTGGACCGGCCACATGATCACCGCCGCCGAGGCCCGCGAAACCTCCGGCATCCAGGACATCTTCGAAGCCTGCCAGTTCAACGGCTTTCTCACCGCCCTGATTCCCCGCGCCCGCGCCATTCTCTCGGCACCCGTGGAAGGCGGGGTGCCCTCTGAGCCCGGCGCGTCCAATACCGCTCCTCCCGCCCACACGCCAGTCTGGACCACCGAATTCGCAGCGCCCATCGTGACGGTAGGCCGCCAGGAACTCCAGCTCTACATGATCCTGCCCGCGCGCCCCAACGCCGTCGAGTACCGCCGCGAGCAGGAGTTCGCCGGCAAACTCGCCAGCGTCGGCTCGGGCGTCAGCATCAAGGACGCCACCAACCTCTTCAACATACTCCGCCGCCTGAAATCGCCGCGCGAAATCGATATCCTCCAGCACGCCGTGGATATCACCGCCGAAGCCTTCCAGCACGCCACTGCCGCCGCCCTGCCCGGCACCCCCGAGCACGAAATTCAGGCGCAGTTCGAATTCACCTTCCTGCGCCGCAACGGGCACTGGGGCTACCCCTGCATCGTCGGCTCCGGCAACAACGCCACCACCCTCCACTACGTATCCAATGAGGACACTATGAAGGCCGGCGACCTTCTCCTCATGGATGACGCCGCCGAGTTCGACCAGTACAGCGCCGACGTTACCCGCACCATCCCCGTAAACGGCAAATTCACCAAAGAGCAGGCCGATATCTACCGCCTGGTCTGGGCGGCGCAGCAGGCCGGCTTCGCCATGGCCCGGCCTGGACACACGGCCTCCGGCGGTCCCGATTCCATTCAGGGCGCCGCCGGCGAGGTCTTCAAGCGGGGTCTCTTCAAACTCGGCCTGATTACCGACCCCGGGAGCGACGCCCAGATGCGCATCTGGTTCAACCACGGCATCAGCCACGGCATCGGCCTCAACGTGCACGATCCCGGCGGCCGCGAGCTCCAGCCCGGCATGGTGGTCACCGTCGAGCCCGGCCTCTACTTCCGCCCCGACGCCCTGGAGAATCTTCCCAGAACGCCGGAGATGGAAAAGTTCGCCGAAGCCATCCGCCCCGTCTTCGAAAAGTACAAAGGCATCGGCGTGCGCATCGAGGACGACGTCCTGATTACCGCCGGCGACCCCAGGATCCTCTCCGCCGCCATTCCCTCCAGGCTCGAAGAAGTGGAAGCCGCCATCGCCAAACTGAGACAGGCCGTCAAGACGACGCCGATGCCGTAACACCAGTGGGACAGGCCTCCTGGCCTGTCGATCCCGGCGCAAGTCGGACGCCTGCGCGCTCGCCGCGCGACAGGACTTCCCCGCACTCATTACCCCATCCGCCGCTCGATCGCGTCCAGCAACTCCCTCTCGCCCTCGATCCGCATGGCGATCTTCAGCCAGTAAAGAGGCAGCGGTGCCAGCAGGTCGTCGGCGCCCTCGCACAGGTTGACGGCGTCCTTCTCCGTCGTCGCCAGCGCCGTTGCCCCGCCGCGCCGGAACTGCTCCGCCATCCGCTTCAGCTCGTGCGGCCGGTAACGGTGATGGTCCTCGAACTCCTGATAGTCCACGCACCGCGTCCCCAGGGTGTCCAGCGTCCGGTAGAAGCTTTGCGGGTTTCCCAAACCGCAGAACACGCCCGCCCGCTCCAGCTTCAGTTCCGCCGCGCGGATATGCCGCCCCGTGCGATGCTCCACCCACCACCCGGCCTCGATGCGCGCTCGAAAAATGGGCGCCCGCGGATTCCACCGCCGCACCACCCGCTCGATGGCCGGCGCCAGATCGCTCGACTCGCTACGCGTAATCAGAATCGCGTCCGCCCGCGACAACGCTTCCACCGGTTCCCGCAAGCGCCCCATCGGAAACACTTCGCCCCCGCCAAACGGATTCAGGCCGTCCAGCAGTACTACATCGAAATCCCTCGCCAGCTTCACATGCTGGAACCCATCGTCCAATAACATCGCGTCGACGCCGAACTGCTCCCGCAGCAAGTTGCCGGTGCGATACCGGTCCGCCCCGATCCCCACCGGCGCCACCTGCGCCCGCAGGAAAATCTGCGGCTCGTCGCCCGATTCCTCGGCGCGCACCGTCGCACCCACCGGAAGGCCCAGGACAGGCACTGGCGACGTCCGCCCGTAGCCGCGCGTCAGGATGCCCGGCGTGTGCCCGCGCTCTTTCAACAACTCCGCCAGGCGCAGCACGCACGGCGTCTTCCCCGTTCCGCCCATCGTCAGATTGCCCACGCCGATCACCGGCACGTCCAGCTTGCGCCGCGACGAATAGTACCGCGCCTGCCGCCGCCGGCCCTCCCAGCGCCACACCCGCGCCAGCGCCCAGGCCAACAGGTACCAGGGCATCGCCGGCCGGTATCGCGGCACGCTGTATACGTCGCGCATGGCCGTTAGCTGGCGCGCCGTGGCCCCGCGCCGGGCCTCCGCGCACTCCCGCGCCCGCGCGCCCGTGCCGCCATCGTCCGCCAGCACCCGCTCCACGGCGCCGGCCAATTCCTCCGGCCCACCCACCTCCACCATCGCGCGCGCGGCGCGAAACTCCTCCGCGATGCCCGTGAAATTCTCCATGTGCGGCCCCACAATCACGGCCTTCCCAAACAACGCCGGCTCCAGAATATTGTGTCCCCCGCGCGCCGCCAGCGTCCCCCCCATGAACACGCAGTCCGCCAGTCCGAACAATCCCCCGAGTTCGCCGATGGAATCCAGCAGCAGCACCCGCGCCGAAGATGTTTCCCGCTCCTCCTCGCCCAGCCGCGACCGGCGCACATAGCCGATTCCCGCCGCGTCCAGCTTGCCGGCCACTACGTCGAACCGCTCCGGCTTGCGCGGCACCAGCATCAGGAAAACGCCGCGCATCTGGCGCCACGCCGCAATCACCGCGTCGTCTTCGTCCACCCGCTCGTCCGCCATCGTGCTGGCCGCGATCCACACCTTCGCCGGTCGCGCGCGCGCGATCAGCCGCACCACCGGCGACCCCGCATCGGC
>Ga0182030_10013342_pt1 | contig 16353 bp, 11 predicted proteins | sample 812S3MmetaG_FD_121299 | JGI IMG/M metagenome (GOLD analysis project Ga0182030, IMG submission 121299) | Permafrost microbial communities from Stordalen Mire, Sweden - 812S3M metaG (Illumina Assembly) | ecosystem: Environmental > Terrestrial > Soil > Wetlands > Permafrost | place: Sweden...
CTCTCACTAGTGGCAAGACTAGCCTGCGCCTCCTTGCCCGTTTCAATCAGGGCGAGCAACCTTTTATCGATTTCGCGATATTTTTCCCAGGAAAGTGGATGACCGTCAATTAGCTGCAGGTTTTGCCAGGCATCGCTTTTGCAGTCAAATAGATTTTTGAAAAGCTCAAACTGCTGTGCCATCGTTTCGTCCTGCTCAGAAAGCAAGCGCCCAGAGTTGTATAAAACTGCACTCGAAGCAAAACTAAGCGAGCAGAGCACCGCATCTGGTGTTACTGTAAACGAATAGGGAAAAAGCTGGCACATCGATGGCTTGCTCTGGAAGCCGAACTCTGCATGAATCTGGCAGCGTTTATCCGGCTGCAGAAACTCACAGGTTCCGTCAATTTTTTTCTCGAGCGTGTGAGTAAAGCTTTGCAGATTCTCACGCGAGCTGCGCAGCGGCCGAGTGGACGCGCTTGCACTTGAAGACAAGGGCAGGCTGCTTATTCTTTCGTAATCTTTCGCAGTCAGCGGAACCGGCCATTGCAAACAGCAATTCGCACACCCGGAGCACTCAAATCGTATGCCGCGTGGGCTCTGTATTTCGTTTTGCAGCGGCACTATACGGTCCTCTTTGAATTCAACGGGAAGACAACGAACTCTCCGACAAAACTAATTATTATACGCGTTTCAATCAGCGCTGCCGACCTTCACTAACATATAATTGCGGTCAAGCTCGACATAGGAATGTCGGCAAGTGAAATCAAAGTGACACTTACGTGACAAGCAACAATGATGCAATTTCAAGCAAGCCGTCCAGTCCAGGCAGCGCTTTGCCTCCCAGAGAGCCTTCAGAAGATTTTTCCACCATTGCTTTGCCCGCTTTGCTGTTCGTTATTCTGCTTGTCGTTTATAGTCCCGCTTTGCTCTCCCCAGGTCTAATCGACGAGCAATATTTACTTGCCTGGCTCAAGTCCGCGCCAAAGTTACACGGTAGTTCGGGTATCTCCGGGCTCATGATGTTTCCCGGGCTGGCAGCTCCAGACTCTTGGGGCGCAAGCACCAAGCTGTGCCTGCTCCTGCTCGCTTTTTTTGCCGGCAAAAATATGCTGCTGGCTCGTTGCTTCATGCTTGCTTTGCACGGAGTCTGTTCTTCTCTTGTGTACAGCTGCAGTCGGCATTTGCGCCTGGAAAAGGCCCCAGCGCTAATTGCCGCCATTCTGTTTGCCCTCTACCCGCTGCATTTCGAGGCGGTTGCCTGGCTTGGCGGTATAGGTTCGACGCTTGCCACACTTTTCTTTTTGCTCGCTCTACAAATTTATCTTCAGGCTAGAAATAACACTGCACGCTGGGTGCAAATCGCTCAAATTGGTGCTTTGAGCTTACTGTCAATTACAAGTTCTGCTCTGATCTGGCCTGCCTGTCTTGCTTTCGCTCTGGTAGAACTTGTTTATTTCTCCATGCCAGACGAATCTGAAGAGCCCGCCGCTCCGCGAGATTTGTCACTTGGACTAATCGTGCTTCTCATGCCCGTAATAATAACTGGTTCTTATCTTGCAGCTATTGGTGGCATAAATGCGGCTTTCTTGCCCGACCTGCGCATGAAGTACATTTCGAGCTTCTTGCGGCACTCTTTTATTCCAATCAATGAGATTAATTGGAAGCATTACTCTAAAGAATATCTCAAATATTATGCTTTCTATCCTTTCTTTGTTCTGTCGTTGCTGAGTGGCATATTTTTTTCTCGCGAGCTGCGACGCTCTGCGATTTTTTCAATTCTATTGTTCTTTCTTCTGGCACTGCCGGTGGTGGGCATCGCCTGTGTCGATTCGAATCTTTACGGTGAGCGTTGGCTCTATCCAGCCTCTGCTGCCTTGAGTATTTTTCTTGCTTGTGGAACTTTCGGTTTTGCCAAACTATCATCTCGCCTGGGTCCAATTGGTATCGTTGGCGCTGGCATCCTCAGTTTCGTCTTAGCAATTTTCTTTGGGCAGCAGCTCTCTAATGAAAACTCCGCCAACCGCAATTTCGCCCGCGTTCTAAAAGCTGTGCAGAAAAGTCTGCGAACTAAACAAGAAAAGACACATCTGAACGAATATCTAATTGCTGATCTGCCTGAAAAAATAAGTGTCTGTCCACAATATGCTCCGCGAGGTCCGGTTCTGATTGATACTGCTACCGGCTTCGTGCGTAGCAATCCTGTACCTGATGGGCGTTACAAAGAGCTGCTTGCCCAGGGGAAATTGCGCGACGAATCGTGGCGCTGGGATGACAGATTAAAAACTATCATGCCTCTAGATATAAGCGAAGGCAAAGCGGTTTGGCCAGAAAAGCTCAATGCCGATTTGTTTGCCGGGCGCATGATGCCGGCTGTGAGTTTTTACAAGAACATGCACATGAGCCCTGATAGAGCTGAACTGGTCATGGAATCCAACACTGCACAGGGACCAGTTATAAGCATTGACCCCAGCGACCTCAGCACCATCGACGGTGACTATCTTTATCTCGATGCTCAAATTGAAGCACCGAAATCATTGCCGGCGCCACGTGTCGAAATGTATTGGAAAACTCGCGTTCATACCGACTATGAAAAACGCGATCGCTTTGCTTATGCAAATGCGATTACCAATGATGACAAGTTCCATCGTTATTTGCTTTCTTTACGTTCAAACGGCTGGACAACCGGTGGCTTGCCGAGTCTTGCTGCAATCGGATTTCCCGCCAATTCGCATGTTCGCCTCAGAGAAGCCGGACTCTTGCGCTTGCAAAAAAACGAACTGCCTCAGCTCAAACCTGTATTGCAAGACTGTGCCAACACCGACTCCCGCCGTTTTACGCCTCCCTATTACAACTATCCCGTTGACGCCGAACTTGGATTAGTGGCACTTTCTGATCGCGCCGAGGCTCTGCTTGCCGATTATTCAGTCAGCGAAACTGCTGGAGCTACCGGCGTTTCGGTCGAGCTCAGCTACCCCAACCAGTCATTTAGCGATGCAAATTCAAATCATTTATCGGGACAGATGTACAAAACATTCTCGGTGAAAGGTCTAAGCGGTAGAATTAGTGTGCCGATTGCAGATTTGCCTGAAAGCGGCGTTTACAGTTTGCGCGTAATTGCGCGCGATAGTCGGGGCGTATACTTGGGGCAGTTTAGCGATGCGCTCTGCTACCAGGTTGCCAAAGTGAGAAAGGAGAATTAGAAGCACATGGCCGAACTCGATCTCAATTTTGCTGATTTAGCATTTGCCTTTGAAGACCCAGCTTCCGATACCAATTACTACCTCGATCTTTCTACCGGAAGCGTGGTTATGGTGCGCCCCGAGCTTGATGACGTCGGCGATTTGCGCTGTGAAATCGAGCTTGAACATGAGCGCTTTCTTTTCGTGCCAAAGCCGAAAGTAAATCAACTTGATTTAGATCTGCAAGATTTTATTTTCACACTCAGCGACACTAAGCTGAAAAGCATAATTGAAATGGCGCTAGAATCGCCCAACAAATATGCAGCGCTGCGCAGCGTTTTACAGAAGGTTCCCGGCGAGTGGGAGCGCTGGGAAGAGTGGAAAAGACAAGCGGGGCGCCAGCGTGCTCTGCGCTGGCTGGAAGCGCACGACATACAACCCAAGTCAAAACAAATTTAGGGAACGCGCGGATAACTGCCGGTGATACCGCGCTCAGGCAATGCCGGTCCTTTGACGCATTTGATCGCCGACCAAGGCAAATACCAGGTTTCGCCATCGCGCCGCAAGCATAAGTAGGTCACTTGATCTACCATGGCGACATCGCCTTCGACAATTTCGCCGCCAAGAAGCAAAACGATCACATGGGTGTTTATCGGTATTGCCAAGTGTCGCCCTCCTCAATCAGGCAATAGTTTACCGGAAAACCGCGAGCTGCAAACAAGGGCTATGTCAAGCAGCGCCAAAATCAAATCTGTTATTATGGTCGTGGTTCTGCCCTCACTCGGAGTCAAGATGAAAGCGCCCATCACACAACTTGTCATCATCGCGTGTTCGCTTACCTTTCTGGCTTCATGCTCGAAAATAAATCTGCATAATGGTGGCAATGCCAAGGGCGGCGCTCCAGCAGGCAAAAATGCTGCCGCAAACGGCGCTCATCCGCAGCAAGGCGGCGGGCAGCCGGCGCAACAGAGCAATGCGCCACCACTTCTTGACGGCGAGTGGGAAGTTGATTACGAATTCAAGGGGGACCAGTTTGTCGGCACTGTGAATTTTGCCCAATCCGGAGCGGCCGTAACTGGGGCTGGCGCCGATCAAGACGGCAAAGAATGGCAGGTTGATAACGGTCAGGTGCAAGGTACCAAGGTGAGCTTCGGCAAGAAATATGCCAATTCTCAGTCACCGCCTATCGTATATACAGGCGAGTTGAAGTTTTTGCAAACCGCAGATTATACGGGCTGGATGATGGAAGGCACTTATACTGCAGCAGGTCCGGGCGGTAGCGCTGTAAGTGGCAAATGGGTAGCCAACCCTTCGGCACCGCCAGTGCAAGAAGCGGCCCCATCTGCTGAACAGGCTGCGCCGTCTCCAGCAAGCGGTGGTGGCTTTTTCGGTGCCAACAATCCAGCTGCGCCTTCCGCGCCAAGATCTTCTGAACCGGAGCATATCGGTGATGCCCGCCCTGTCGACATCTCCGGACATTATGATGGCAGCTACAATTTCAATTTCAAGAAAGTGAAGTCGAAAATGTGGATTGAAAACGACGGCGAGAAAATCAGCGGGCGTGGTTATGATGTCCTTAGCAACTCTGCTCCGCCAAAGCCGAAGCCCAAAGGCAAAGGCAAGGAAAAAGAAAAGCCTGTCGATCAAGGGGGCGGCAAAGAGAATTTCGTCATCGAACATGGCACTTATAAATATCCAAACGTTACGCTGACTAGACAATATGTAAAAGGCAAAGGCGCCAATGAAACGCGCACTGTTGTTTTTCGCGCGAAGCTTTCGTCAAATGGTCGCGACATTGTCATGAAAGGCGAAACTCAATTTGGTGGCACCTGGGATTCGCACCGGCTGTGATGACTTGCCAGTAAGTCTGCTTTAGTCCGCGTTGATGATTTCAGAAAGTGACAGCTGGTTTTGTCTTGAGCCGGTGGGGGTATGCATGCATAGGGGACATGCCGCATGGTGCGCACTGGAAGGGTCCGATGCCCATTTATCAGCTGCTGCCCATGACGCCCAAATGAGTGTTGTACAGGCTACAATTTCAGTCTCCTGCCGTGAATTGACTTTGAGGTCGCCCAACTCATGTGGTTGAGTAGCAAACAAACTGCTAGCTTCAGAAACAACCTGGTTTTCTTAGGGCTCGTCGCGGTGTCGATGGTCGTTATAGCTGCTTTTGTTGCTTATCAACACGCTTTGCGTTTGATTGAACTGGGGCAGCAAGTGGCGCACACTCACGAAGTTTTGGCAGAACTGGAAGCCACTGAGTCGCAAATTCGCGATGTCGAAACGGCGCAGCGCGGTTATGTGATCATTCACGAGGACTTTCTTGGTCCATTCAACGAGGCTTTGCAAAAAGTATCCGGTCGTATACATCATTTGGAAGAACTCACATCTGACAGCCCGAGTCAGAAAGACAATGTCAGTCGTTTGAAGTCTGAATTGAAAAAAGAAATTGTTTTTGCCGATCGTGTTGTGGCAGCACGCTCTCACGGTGAGATCAACCGGGCATTGCAGGTAATCGAATCTGGTCGGGGTAATAAATTTACCGATCGCATTCGTGATTGCGTTAAAGACATGCGTGTGGAAGAACGTCATTTGCTGGCTTTGCGCACAGGTTCGCTGAATGACAGCAATACACAGATGATCATGACCGTGGCTCTGCTGGGAATTATTTCGCTCGGGCTGCTGCTGCTCTTGCTCGTTTCAGCCAATATGTATCTGGCTGAACGCGGTCGTATTCAAGGCATGAGCACGGCCCAATACGATGTGGCTCGCGCGATTGCTGAGGCGCATGATGTTGATGCCACCATTGCACGCGCTTTGAAGGCGGTCTGTGAGAATCTGTTTTGGGATGCCGGCTCTTGTTGGCGTGCCGATCCGGAGAAGGATGATCTCGTTTGTTCGGCTTACTGGCACAGCGCCGCGCTCAAATTGAACAAGCTTTATCCCGGTACTTCCAGCTTGTTGCGCTTGCCTAAAAATTCGGATCTGCCAGGACAGGTTTGGGCAAATGGTGAGGCGCTCTGGTTGACTGATTTGAAGCAACCTGATGCCAGTGCGCGCACCAGCACCGCCGCTTCCGAAGGTATGAGTTCGGGGTTTATCGTTCCGGTTTTTACCGACGGAAAAGTTTCAGCCGTGTTTGAACTTTTTTCCTCAAATCGTCGTGAACCAGAAGAGCGTTTGCTTGAAACTCTCGATACGATTTGTAGTCAACTTGGTCAGTATATTCATCGGCGGCAATTTGAAGATAGGCTGGAATCGAGCCAGGCTCATTTAAACGCGATACTCTCCAATATGGCTGAGGCTGTAATTGTTGTGGATATGACTGGACATGTCACGCAGAGTAATCCGGCGGCTGAGCGTATCTTCGGCGCTTACATCCTAAATGGCTCCGTGCACGACTGGACAGAAACCGCTTGCGGTATCTTCGATTCGATGAAGCGTGCGGCTTTTCCTGTTAAGGAATTGCCGATCTTTAAAGCAATTGAAGGTGCGTCGGTTGACGGACAGGAAATGTTCATTCGCAACAACACTGTGCCTTCAGGTATTTGGGTTAGTGCCACTGGACGTCCGCTCAAAGATGATAACGGCGTATTGAATGGTGGCATAATGGTGCTCGGTGATATTAGCGAACGTAAGCTCGCTGAGAAGCGCGTCAGCGAATTCTATTCGACTGTATCGCATGAGTTGCGCACACCGCTTACTTCAATCAGAGCTTCGCTTGGTTTGATGCAGGGAGGAGTCGCCGGAGATTTGTCGGAGATGGCTAAGCAGCTTGTCGATATCGGGCGCGAAGAATGCGATCGCTTAATCAGGCTCATTAACGATATTCTCGATATACGCAAAATTGAAGCAGGCAAGATGGCACTCAAATTACATGAAGTGCAACCGACGCAACTTGTGCAAGTGTCGCTCGAAGGAATGAAGGCCGTTGCTGATGAAGTTGGTATCAAGCTGACTTCGACACAATCTGCCAAAGGGCTTGTCACTTGCGATGAGGATCGCATCTTGCAGGTCTTGACCAATTTGATTTCGAATGCGGTCAAGTTTTCTCCAGCGGGAAGAAGTGTTTCTATCAACACTGAGTGGGTCGATTCAGAATGGCTGCGATTCTCCGTGGCAGATCGGGGCAATGGCATACCACCAGAATTGGTGCCGCGTTTGTTTCAAAAATTTCAGCAGCTTGACCAATCCGACACGAGAAGTCGTGGCGGTACGGGGTTGGGTCTGGCGATCTGTAAAGCTATCGTTGATGAACACCATGGTCGCATTGGCGTACAGACTGTTCTTGGTGAAGGCTCGACTTTCTTTTTTGAACTTCCTCGTGAACAGCCGGAAGTGAGCGCTGCTGGTAATAACAATAACGGTAAAGATTGATTCAACATGAGCAGTAACGAAAACAACGAAAACCAGGTAATGATTTTAAAACAGCAACACGACCAACTGCTTGAGGAAACGCTGACGCTTCGCGCCTTGCAAGAACACGAGATTCTCATTGAAGTGGGCGCCTGCGCCATATGTCGCACAGATTTGCACGTGATTGATGGCGACCTTAAACATCCTGCACTGCCGCTGGTGCCAGGTCATGAGATCGTGGGTAGGGTGCTTGCGCTCGGCAATGGTGTTACTGCTTTTGAGAAAGGCGACCGTGCCGCTTGTGCCTGGCTGGCTTCTACCTGCCAACAATGCCGCTTCTGCAAGAGTGATCGTGAAAATCTTTGCGACAATGCGCGTTTTACAGGTTACACCATTGATGGTGGCTTCGCTAAATTTACTATTGCCGACTCCCGTTTCGCCTACAAGTTGTCGGAGCGCTATAGCTCATACAGCGATGAGGAAATTGCCCCATTGATGTGCGCTGGACTAATTGGTTGGCGATCGTTCAAAATGGCAGCCCGCGGTAGATACGCAGCCGACGGACGTAAGCTGGGAATTTATGGTTTTGGTGCGGCAGGACATTTGATGTTGCAGGTCGCAAATCATTTCGGCTGGAAAACTTATGCTTTTACTCGTGATGGTGATGAGAGCGGACAGCAGTTTGCGCTCAAGCTTGGCGCAGCATGGGCGGGTGGTTCGAATGATGTTCCGCCGGAAAAGTTGGACGCTGCAATTATTTTTGCGCCCGTTGGTTGGCTTATTCCTGCTGCATTGAAGGTACTCGAAAAGGGTGGCATTGTGGTTTGTGGCGGCATTCACATGAGCAAAATTCCGGAGTTGGACTATGACCTGCTCTGGGAAGAGCGAACCGTATCATCTGTGGCGAATCTCACACGAAAGGATGCAAACGAATTTCTTGAGCTTGCGCCGGAGATTGGTATCAATGCCAAAATTACGCCTTATAGGTTGAGTGATGTGAATAAAGCGATTGACGACCTCCGCGAGGGTCGACTAAACGGGGCAGCTGTGCTCATAATGAGCTAGGGGGCTCAGGTGGCGAAATCAAAATAATCCAAAGCGGCGGAGGCGTGGATGATGTCTGATGACTCAGGACAAAAACGTGTGTTGCAAATAATGACAGTGGAATTTCTGCGACCGGGTTATATCCTGGCCAGCAGAACGAGCGGCGAATTGTATCTCTATCAGATTCCGCCCGGTTCAGAGCCGCAGCAGTGCGCTGAAACTGTATCAAGCGCGGTCGCTGATTTGCTCGCCAAGCCCGATACGCTGCGCATTTTTATATCGCACGAAGATTGCGCAATCGCCAACGAATTCTTCCCCGACCTCTTTAACAAGACTGCATAGAAGACCGTAGTTATTAGCGCTTCTTGCCGAGTGAATCATCAATTTCATCCACTTGTAAGTAAGATTTTCCGGGAGCCACTGAAATTGAATGTTTCTTGGAATCCGGAGGAACATCAAAACCCCTTTGCGTCAGCTCTTCAGAAACATGATGACCGAAGGCCTCCAGCTTGTCTTGAGTTGAAATTGGTGAGCGATCAATGGCCAAATCATCACTAGATCCACTTTTAAGTATGTCGTTTACTTGTTTTGTCATTTCAGCATTTGAAAGATTGCCGTTATTTAGAACTCCAGCCATTTTGTCGGCGGTGCTGTTCGCAAGACGCAGTGATGGATTTGTGTCTGCCAGACCTTTACCATATCCTACGAAGCTATCTGCAATTACGGACTGATGTTTATCAGGTCCTTGCATTAACTGAACGTGAGGTCCGTTTGTATCGACTGACAAATCTTTATTACCAGTTTCCTGCCGCATCGCATAAGTCATCGAACCTGAAAATGAACTCGGCATTGCTTCAGGATGATTTGCGGCGAACTTCTCAGCTTCAGTCTTGAAGGCTCCAGCTCTTTCTTCCGGGCTTGCTGCAACAACCTTGTGTGCAGAATTAATGATTTCCTTGGCAAATTGCGGCTTGTCTGCAATGTTAGGGTCACCATTAATGGTTGTATTTTTTTCAACGTTCTGTGCACGTGCTTCGGCCGCTGTTTCTAACCGGTCACCCTTCGCCGCTGAATTGCTTGTTTGGGCTTGGCTATCATATAAGGAAAAGTTCTCGTTGTAGCCTACTGGCTTAGGCTGAGCAGTGGAATCTGCAGGGGCAAAGCGATCGTTGAAGCTTAGTTCAGATTTGGAATTTGGCTTAGGTGTGGGTGCATCGGACTTCGCAGGATTCGTTGCTCGCTTGTTAGCACTCTGTTCCTCTATTCCAGTCAAACTAATATTTCCAAGCATCTGATTCTGCGCCAACTTTGCAGATTCATTGCTTACTGTCTCTCGCTGCGATTTCACATCTGTAGAGATCGTGCTGGAATTGCTGTTAGCCTCATGAGACAGCATACGACTTGTATCACTGCCAGTTGTGGCGGCTTGATGCCGTTCACTATGTTCAGCCTTCTCTACCAAAGCCTTCTCCTGCAATGCCCCTGCCCTAAAGCTGCAACCCGTGAGAGGAATCTTATCAACCCGGGGGTGCCAGGAGCGTGCCAGTTGTGGCCAGAGAGGTGGATTTTTCCCAAAAACAATGTGCTCAAACACATTAAATCGAGGGACGCCCCACAGAAATGCACACAAACTCAAGTGAATCGTGCCTCTCTGGTGGAAATCCAGTCGCTCAGGATTCCAGAACGAGGCGGAGCCTTTTGCTTGCAGATTGAAACTGGGTTTCCGTGTGCAATTCGGCGCGCTTCCAATGCGGATCGATTCTCAAGGAAATTGATCGAGAACCAAATCTGGTGGCACCATTTGCAAACAGTAAATCCAATATGTCGGCTTTATGTGCGAACTAAGCAGTATATAAGCATTGCGATACGACCGGGCTTTTCATCTATTTGGCGACTTTGATTTGGTAGTAGAACTTTCAAAGCTTTGGCTTCCTAGTCGGATGTAGGGTCGGGATCCGATCTTAGATTGTGGATGGGTCAATCGGGTGGCGCACGGCGCCGCTACCTGCGCGAGGACACGATAGCGAGGACAGCCCCGCGAGGGTCTCGCTCGCACGTAGCGCCCGTGCCCTGGGTCGGACGTGCCCCACATACCGCCGGGGGGAATCTCCCCATTGAGCGAAGTCCAAGCTTACCTTAATCTCAACTCATCCCCAGTCTGAGATAGTTCTCTTTTCGATGGATCAACCTGCTCTAAATCTCTCCGATAATCTCGGAATGACGCGCTCTGCGGCTGCTGACGCCTTGAGCCGCGAGATTATGCAGCACGAGGATGAGAACAAAAATCGCTCATACCTTTCGCGGCTTATTGTTGGCGTTACCGAAGTGTTCCACGGCGAAGACAAGTCGCTGGCACATTTGAACAACCTCCAAAACAGCATCTTGCTTGCAAAGGAAGCGGGTGACCCCAAGTTTGCCATCGATCCCAAGCTTGCTACTGAGGCGCAAAGTCAAACCGACAGTGTCATTGCCCAGGACAAAGAAGCCCGGTCATCTGCAAATTCCTGGTCTGCCAATATCTCAAATTTCACAATGAGTGCCGGACTCTTTTTCCCCGGCAAAGCCGGCTACGCGCTTGCCGCTTTTACAAACGCTGCCGACTCTGCACATCCTGCTGATTCAATGACCCACCAGGGACTGGATGTCTTATTAGGCGCCAGCAAAGGCGCAGCACTAAAACTCACCTTTGATAAAGTCGGACAGAGCGAAATGAATATCGCGCTCAAGGCTGGTACTTTGAGCATCTCGAACCGCCTGGCTGAAGTCGGATTGAACTCGCACACTTACATTGACGATAAGACCGGCAACGCGAGTGTGACTGACGGGCTATGGAAAACGGCAAAAACAGTGGCAGACCCCTACCAGCTTGGTATGGACCTGGCCACTTTCGGTGGCGGTTATTTGTTGTTGAACAAAATGGGCATAAGCCCGGAGTTCGCGCGTTCGAATCCGATGATTGCGCAGGCGATGACTGGTGCCGGGTTTGGATTCTCCAGCGGATTTTTCTCAGACTTGCAAAACCAACAAAAGCTCGGTAACGGCGATCATATTGACCTCGGTTCTGCCTTGAAAAATGGCTTTGTTCAGATGGGGCTTGATGGTGCTGCTGCTTCAATTGGTGGCTTCCGCATGCAGCAAATGCTATCGGCTGCTCGTCCGGTCGAATCGTTTGGTCCGCAACGCGCTCAGGCAAGCGGTCCTCCTGGGCTCGACATGAGCCATATCGCCGGAATTTATGGATTTGATAAGAGACCCGTCGCCAGAATTCGCGAACCGCTTTCGACACCCTTTGCTCTTGTTGACGCGACCAAGCCAAGCTCCGCCAGTTCGACACTTGCTCCACAGAGAGAATTGAGCCCTGGAGTGAAGGAATTTCATACGGACACCGATGTTTCGCAATTGCTTTCGGGGTTAAGAGCGCAAGGGCTCAATGCCAAAGCATTATTGAACGTGCGCGAAATTCTTTCAGATGGTAAATCGTCTGGTGATCCAGCTTTGGGACCTGAGAAAACTTTGCTCATTCAACACATTGAACCAGGAACTAAGCTTGCACCCGAAGCAAATTCGGCAGACATTCTGGCAACATGTAATCCGGAACTTCTCAAAACTCTTGGTCTTAAAGACGTGGACTCACGCCATCTTTTCCCTGAAGCCAACGATGGTGGCATTACGTTGCAGGTGCCGGGTAGTAATCGTTTACGCTTTTCGCTGGCAGATGCGACCAACGAAACTGGCAGCGCTAACGATTCTTCACTCATGCTGGGACGACCGCCGGCACGCCCGCTAGGCATCGAGAATCCATACGAGCCCTTTGTGAAAGGACCTCACACCGTGTCGGATTTGCTGCGCGGCCTCACAATCAACGACAATATCTCAAATGTGCACAGCATTGATGGACGGCTGGGCGTGGATGAAATTGCTGATGCAATGTCTAAGGTCAAAATGCCGGTTGAAAAAATCATTGGTGGTGGCGGTGATTCGATTGCATTTAAAATGACCGATGGGAAAATCCTAAAACTCACCGACCGTCCGTGGGATCCTGACTGGGGTGCCCGTACCTTAACCTGGCGCGATCAGCAAGTTCGTTTCGATGCGCACATCCTCGGAAAACCTCAGCAAATAAGAGTCGGCGATCAAACAATAACTTATTACGTGCAACAAGATGGTATCACTCCTGTGAGCAAGGCTGATACTCGCTATTTTGATGGACTTCTTGATGCTGACGGAAAATTTGTTTTCTGGGATCAGAGCAAGAAAGATCTGGTGCACGGTCCAGACCAACTAGCATACGTGCCACTGCAGCAATTCAAGAGCGGTTTGCTCACTGCAATTCCTGTGCCAGAGCCTTCTACAGGGCGTTTGACACGAGGGCTGGCTCTGATTGATTACGACGCAGTGCGTTTGCCCGGAGATGTACCTCAATTCGAGTCAGGCGGCAGCTGGGATTACGCACGATATGATTTCAGCCCTGTTGATCGACGCTGAAATTAGATTACGCCAAGTTTCTTGCCCGCTTTAGCAAAGGCTTCCAGCGCGCGGTCAAGGTCTTCCTTGCTGTGTGCGGCAGAAATCTGTACGCGCAATCTCGCTTCGCCTTTTGGAACTACCGGATACCAGAGTCCTTTGACATAGACGCCGAGGTCCAATAATTCCTTCGACATATCCATCGCAACCGGTGCTTCGCCTACCATTACCGGAACAATTGGATGCTCCCCTGCGAGGATCTTGAAGCCGGCGTTCACGATTTCTTTGCGGAAATATTCGGTGTTGCTGTGGAGCTTCTGCACCAACGAATCATCTTTCTCCAGCAATTCGATTGCTGCCAGTGAAGCCGCAGCGATAAATGGTGGCAATGTGTTGGAGAAGGTGTATGGACGAGCCTTCTGGCGGAGGAACTCGACTAGCTCGCGCTTGCCGGTGATAAATCCGCCAGCCGCGCCGCCGAGCGCTTTGCCCAGTGTTCCTGAAATTACATCGATCTGTCCATGCACGCCCTGGTGCTCTGGCGTGCCACGCCCCGTCTTACCTAGCACACCTGTTGAGTGCGACTCGTCAACATACAGCATTGCTTTGTGTTTGCGTGCAAGTGCCACCAACTCCGGAAGATGTGCGGTGTCTCCTTCCATGCTGAACACGCCGTCGGTCACGATGATCTTTATGCGGTGATTCGAGCTGCTGTCTTCTTCAAGCCATTGCTTCAGCTGCGCCATGTCATTGTGGTTGTATGCTTTGGCATCGGTAGTTTTAACAGCAATGCGACAGAGTCTGACACCATCGATGATACTGGCGTGGTTTAGCTTGTCGCTGTAAATGATGTCGCGATAGTCTTTGTGTCCGAGGTCACTGCCGAGCATGGCGTTGAAGAAACCTTCATTTGCCGCCCAGCAAGATGAAAACAAAATGCTGTCTTCTGTGCCGAGAAATTGCGCGATCTTTTCTTCGAGCTGTCTGTGCAGTGGCTGCGTGCCGCAGATGAATCTGACAGACGCCAGACCGTAGCCCCACTTTTCCATGCCCTTTCTGGCGGCTTCCAGGACAGCGGGATGATTCGCCAGTCCGAGATAATTATTGGAAGCAAGCATGACGCAGTCTTTCCCTGCGACCTTGACCACCCCACCCTGACGACCATCAAGAGGCACTTCATATTTATAAGTCTTTTCCGCGCGAGCTTTATCGAGTTCTTTTTCCAACTCGTTATAGAGACCGCTCAGATGTTCGGTTTCTTTGCTGGTTGAAACTGTCATATGTCATTCCTCTTTATCTTTTTATACCGCTTCAAATTAGATGGTCAGTTCGCCCGGGAGCGCGGGCGTCCCACCCGCTTCGGTAAATACATTCAATTTCCCCCATCGCTCCGCGCCTGTGCATCAAGCCTTGGCATTCTCCGGACTAAAGATCAGCTTCAGCTCTGTTCCATCGCCGAGAACCGCGAAGGCTTTCTCGTACTCATCAAGACCATATAGCTTTTGTGCCACCACTTTATCCAGTTTGCTCTTGAGGTCCAGACGGTCTGACTTAATCAGAGCCAACATGGTTTCCCATGTGCTAAACATCTTGCGCCCGAAGATACCCTTTACCGTTACGCCTTTCCAGATGATACCGTTGGCGATATCAAACTGTTGCAGCGGCTCGCGCGCGATACCAAGCAAAATGATCTGCCCACCGTTGCGAACGATTTGAAATGCGTCTTTGTACGCCGGCGCGGAACCAGACATTTCCAAAACGACATCTACACCGTTTGAATTCGATTCGAGCTTATTCACCAGCTTATGCAATTTGTCTGAGCCCTTCGACACATCAACAAAATGATCCGCGTGAAACTCATTAGCCAGCATCGAGCGGCGCTCTAAATCAGCTGCTTCGGTCAGGTAAATGCGTGTGGCGCCAAAAGCGCGACAAAGAAATGTTGACATCAATCCCAGCGGCCCCGCGCCGAGAATCGCCACTGATTTGCCAGCCACATTAGCTTCCATAACTGTGTGTACCGTGTTGCCAAACGCATCAAGCATGGCTCCAATGCGTGGCGGAATAATGCTGGTGTCACCGTTCTTGCCAAGCAAGATAACGTTCTTGTAAGGCACCACAACCGTTTGTGCAAAGCAACCGTCTTGATGTACGCCTTTGACTTTCACTTGCGTGCAAATATGTTCGTTGCCCGTGCGGCAGAGCGAGCAGTGTCCGCAGGAAAGATGCATTTCTGCAGTTACGTAATCGCCCTTCTGTATAAGCAAATGTTCCGGCGCGTCGACAGCCATGTTGTGGCAGCCCGGTCCAAGTTCTTCAACGATGCCGCAGAATTCGTGACCGACGACAATCGGTTTGTAGTCGGCGGGGCTTGCGAGATAGCGCTGCATCTCGCGGCGAATGCCTTCGCTTCTCGAACTGCTATATATGCTTTTGTCGGTTCCGCATACTGCAGTGGCGAGCACGCGTATCTTTACTTCACCGAATCCTGCCGCAGGCGATGGATAACTATCTTTGAAACTGAATCCATCGACGCTTAAGTTCTCTTTTACAAGACATTTCATTGTGCGAGTCTCCGTATGGGCATCTGAGCCGGGCAAAGCCTCGATCTGCATGTTCTTACTCCTTGCTGCGGCGGAACTATAAAAGCTTATGTAACAGATGCACAATGTACTTCACATTGGAGCAGATCTACAACCCATCTCGTTTCATGGCACATATCCAAGCAGAAATGCCGAGAACCGCACCGCCTTAGTGTTTGTTAAGTTGCCAAGAAATTGTGGCTCGTCTAGATTGAGGACGGGGTACACAATTTCTTTATATTCGCGGGTGGTTATCATGGGACTAGGACACAATTTCGGGGAAAGTTTTGATTCGTCAAATGTGGACAGTGAGATTGGCGATACCACCCTTGCGACCATCGCCGAACAATCCATTATCAACACAATTATGGAAGGCGGACCGGAAGATATGAGCGATAGCGGTTTACGCTTTATTCGTTATCTTCTTTCGATTTCGCGAGCGGCACGTTTTGGTTTCTTGCCTAACTTTAGAGATCTTGATGCGGTGCGCGAGATCGCTAAGCAATTTATTCGCTATTGTGGCAGCTCCGCCGTGGCGCTTTATACGATGAATCAAGTTCTGGAAGGCGATGCGATTGGGTAAGTTATTCGGTTCGAACGAACCGAATGCTTGCGAAGATGAAAGTTGACCGAGAATAGCGCGACAAGCCTCGTTCTTTAGGGCGAGGAAGAATAGCGCCGGCGGCAAAGCCGCCAGAATGCTAATGCGGAACGCGTTGTTGTTCGATGTATTGCCGAATAATTGCA
>Ga0182030_10013343_pt1 | contig 16352 bp, 16 predicted proteins | sample 812S3MmetaG_FD_121299 | JGI IMG/M metagenome (GOLD analysis project Ga0182030, IMG submission 121299) | Permafrost microbial communities from Stordalen Mire, Sweden - 812S3M metaG (Illumina Assembly) | ecosystem: Environmental > Terrestrial > Soil > Wetlands > Permafrost | place: Sweden...
CAAAGGACATTCTTCGGTTTTGCGCGTAGCCTTCGGCGGCTCCGCGCGGCTGGTTGTTTCCTGAAGGTCTGCCTGCGAATTGTGAGGTTGCTTATGGGCGCCGGTGTCAACTTCTTCTGTTCTCTCTTATCTGCTAGTCCCTTTCTGGCGATTGTTGCGATTCTTGGTTACTACCAAATACGGCGGAGTGCCTGGAAGCGCAACAGACGAAAGGAGCGGAGGGCTTTGGGGTTTTGTCCGTCGTCTGCCGCGCTGGGGGCGGTGTTTCTGCTGATTACGACTTTCTACAGGCCACGGATGGAGTTCGCGATCGAGGCGAGGCTCCGTGAGGAAGTGGAGGAGGACGATGAAGGCGATCCGGAGACGCCGGAGAAGCACTTGAACCGTCAGCTTCGGCGAATTCGACGGGGCGAACCTGTCGAAATGCTTGAGTTAAGGCTGTGAGCCGAGTGCGGAAGAACCCCAGGCCTCGGAATCGATGCCCGGAGCTTCCTAATGCGCGGCCTTATTCCGATCGGCGTCAACTCGTTTGAAACCGGCGGTTAACCCTCTGCATTTACACTGGTAAACGGAGAATACTGTGTTTTTCGATAAGGTACTGACCAAGATTTTTGGCACCTCGAACGAGCGTGCTATTAAACGGCTAACTCCATTTGTGGGGCAGATCAACGCTTTCGAGCCGGAGATCAAGCAGTTCACGGACGAGCAGCTACGCGACAAGACAACCGAATTCCGGGCCCGGATTGCAGCCAAGCTGGAAGGGATAACGGACGAAGAAGCAAGGAAGGCGGCCGAAAAGGAAGCGCTGGAAGAGCTGCTTCCCGAGGCGTTTGCGGTGGTGCGCGAGGCCGGATGGCGCGCCGTGCAGATGCGGCACTTCGACGTGCAGTTGATCGGCGCCATGGTGTTGCACCAGGGCAAGATCGCCGAGATGCGAACCGGCGAAGGCAAGACGCTGGTTGCCACCCTTAGTTGCTATCTCAACGCCCTGGCGGGGCACGGCGTGCACGTGGTCACGGTGAACGACTACCTGGCCAAGCGCGATGCCGAGTGGATGGGCAAGATCTACGAGTTTCTGGGGCTCACTGTGGGCGTGATCGTCCACGACCTGGACGACAACGAGCGGAGAGCCGCTTACGCGTCCGATATCACGTATGGAACCAATAACGAGTTTGGATTCGACTACCTGCGCGACAACATGAAGTTCGAAATCAAGGACTGCGTGCAGCGCGGGCACTATTACGCGATCGTCGACGAAGTGGACTCGATCCTGATCGACGAGGCGAGGACGCCGCTGATCATTTCGGGTCCGACGGACCAGACGACGGACAAGTATGCCCGGGCGCGCAAGATCGTTCCGCAACTGGTGAAAGGCGAGGAGGTCGAATACCACGACCACAAGCGCCAGGCGGAACTGGGCATTCAGCTTTCCGAGGGCGAAAAATTCTTCAGCGGCGACTACATTGTGGACGAGAAGCAGCGGACCATTGGCGTGACCGACGACGGCTGGGTGACGATCGAGAAACTGCTGGGCATCGACAACATCGCGGACGCCGAGAACTGGGAGCTCAAGCACTACGTGGAGACCGCGATCAAGGCGGAGGCGCTCTACAAGCGCGACGTCGAGTATGTGGTCAAGGACGGCGAAGTGATTATCGTCGACACCTTCACCGGCCGCCTGATGCCTGGCCGCCGCTGGTCCGATGGGCTCCATCAGTCGATCGAGGCGAAGGAGGGCGTCAACATCCGCAAGGAAGACCAGACGCTAGCCACGATTACCTTCCAGAACTACTTTCGGCTTTACAAGAAGCTGAGCGGCATGACCGGCACGGCGGAGACGGAAGCTGCGGAATTCGAAAAGATTTACAAGCTCGAAATTGTAGTTATTCCCACCAACATGCTCATGCGGCGTCTTGAGAATCCCGACGTGGTCTATCGCACCGAGAAGGAGAAGTACAAGGCGGTCGCCGACGACATCGCCACGCTTCACGAGCAGCAGCAGCCGGTACTGGTGGGCACGACGTCGATTGAAAAGTCGGAGCGGCTGTCGGGGATTCTGCAACGCAAGGGCGTGCGGCACGTAGTGCTGAATGCCAAGTTCCACGAGCGCGAGGCCGAGATCGTGGCGCAGGCGGGCCGCCTTGGGATGGTGACCATCGCCACCAACATGGCCGGCCGCGGAACCGATATTCTGCTCGGCGGCAATCCGGATTTCATGACCCGCCAGGAGCTGGTAAAGAAGAACAAGGCGCGCGCCATCAGCGTGGCCGAGGGAGCCATCAATCCCATGGCGCCGGCGGGGTTCCTGCGCTTCTACTACCAGGGCCAGGAGTTCGAAGTCAGCGAGGGCGACTGGGCCGAGAGCAACAAGGGCCATGCGGAAGCCGCGCTGAAGGATCACGAGCAGGTGATCGATGCAGGAGGGTTGTTCATCCTCGGGACCGAGCGGCACGAGTCGCGGCGCATCGACAACCAGTTGCGTGGACGCGCGGGCCGTCAGGGCGATCCCGGCGAATCGCGCTTCTACCTGTCGCTCGAAGACGACCTGATGCGCATCTTCGCCAAACAGTGGGTGAGCACGCTGCTGGAGCGGCTGGGCATGGAAGAGGGCGTGCCGATCGAGTCGAAGATGATCTCGAAGCGGATCGAGGGCGCGCAGAAGGCCGTTGAAGCCCAGAACTTCGAGTCCCGCAAACACCTGCTGGAATACGATGACGTGATGAACAAGCAGCGCGAGGCTGTCTACGGCCTGCGCCGCCAACTTCTCGAAGGTGTCGACCAGAGAGAACTCATTCTGGAGGATTACGTCGGCGGGATTCTGAGCGGATTCCTGGACGAGTTTGCGGGCGAGCGTGTGAGGCCCGACCAATGGAACGTCAAGGGGCTAGCCGAAAAACTGAAGGACCAGTTCGGCCTGAATCTGGAAGCGTCGGAGATCAAGCCGCAGGAACTCAGCCGCCACGAGCTGGGCGAGGAGACCTTCGAAAAGCTGAAGGAGCAATATGAGGGCAAGGAGAAGATTCTGGGCGCGGAGACCATGCGCTACCACGAGCGCATGGTGATGTTGAGCGTGATCGACGGGCTGTGGAAGGATCACCTGCTTTCAATGGACCATCTGAAAGAGGGAATCAGCCTGCGCGGGTATGCGCAGCGGGACCCGCTGGTGGAATACAAACGGGAATCCTTCGATATGTTTGAGGCGATGATGCAGAAGTTCCAGGAGGACACCGCCCGGTTCCTGTTCCGGATGCAGATTCTTGGGCCGGATGGTCAGCCTATGGATGCAGCGCCGCGGCCGAATCGCCCGGTGCCCAAGGCGCCGCCGGTGGCCTCAGCCGCACAACCGCCGACGCTGGATGCGGAGCCGCGAGAGATCGGCATTCACACCCGCCAGCCCTCGACAACTATCGACGCGCTGGAGAAAGAGTTCCATCGCAAGAAGCAGCGCGAGCTTGAGGCCGCGAGCAGGTCGGGAGGCGGAGACTCCAGCCAGCCATCGCAACGCCGAACCGGGGAGAAGGTTGGGCGCAACGACCCCTGCCCATGCGGCAGCGGAAAGAAGTACAAGAAGTGCCACGGGGCAGAGAAGTAGCCCAGTTTGCGTCGTCCCTACGGGACTCCCTGTTTTTGATGGGCCGCACACCCAGCGCTGAAGCGCTGGGCTAACATGCACTGCGCCTCCGGCGCGGGCCTTCAGCTCACGTGGACCTGGAGCCCGTTGCTGAAAACGCGCTCTATTCGGCCCCTTTAAGGGGCCGGTAAACATAAAGCCTCAGGCTCTGTTGGAGGATATTCACTTTCTGAAGAGGCTGAAGCCCTTCTTCCTGGTCTTCTCTTCGGCGAGGCCGCAGGCTGCCCTTGCCATCTGGCGTAGAGCGATCGAAATCGGCGACTCCTCAAGCGCAATCGGCGTGCCCGAGCTTTCAGTTCTGCGGGCGGTTGCATAATCGTCGGGGATCGTCCAGTTGGCCGTTCGGGTGAGGGCCTTGGTAATCTGGCTGTCGTCGAAGAGAAGAGACTTGGGTGTGTATCGGTTGATCACGATCTGGAGACTGCGGCCGCGAAGCGAGAAATACCGGCTGATCAAGCGATTCGAATTACGCAGCTCGGAGATGCCTACCTGTGTAACCAGGTAGACAATGGAAGACTCGTCGAAGAGTTTCGATTCCATCAGGTCGGTTCTCGATCCAACATCGGCCACGACATAGCTGAAGCTTTGGCGAGCGACATCAATCAGTTTGTCGACTCCCTCCAGTGTGGGTTTGCTTGAAGAAAAATCGCCGGGTGCTGCCAACACCGACAGTCCGGAGCTGTGTTTATCGATCAGTGAAGAGAGGAAACGACCATCGATGCGGCTGGAGTCCTGCAGTGCATTGGCGGTAGAGTAATTGGCCTGGGCCATGCCGAGATTGATTCCGGCATCTCCGAGAGGGAGCCCGAAGTCAATCAGCAGCGTGGCCTGGGCCGACTCCTGGGCCAGGAGCATCGCAAAATTGGAGGCGATCGATGTCACGCCGCATCCCCCTTTTGCGCCGAGAAAGACGAACGCCTGACCAGTTGTTCTGGAGGCCTGGATTGCCGCCGCCGGCGGGTGGGTAGCAGCGCGATGGAGGGCAGTTTCCAACTCGGCGGCAGCAACGGGCAACGTGAAATACTCGCTGGCGCCCGCGCGCATGAAGCGGACCGCCTGCTTCACATCGGGCTCCGCCGAATAGACCATCACGCATGTGGAACTGCTCGAGCAGATGCGCACTACGAGATCGAAGACGTAGTCGGGATCGAAGTCCACGTCAAGGATGACAACATCGTACCTTTCTCCTACTGTGTGGGGCAGTTCGTCGAGATCGGCAGGGAAGGAAACAATCTCGCTGATCTCCGTGCGTTGGCGTTCTGACAGAACGTCCATGAATGCCTTGCGGCGAGCGCCATCGGGGCCGATCAGCGCGATCGACAAGACACTTTTCAGAGGTGTGTCGGAAGCCTGGCGAGGGTCAGACTCGCCACTCTTGGTGATCCCAGATTCCGTCATCTCTACCAATCCTACCCTACGGAAGGCGAGTTGTTACTCCCCTTTAGTGGAGCCGCAGCGCAACGATGGTATTGAAGGGCAAGGGGCTTAGCGGTTGTGGAATCACGCGATTGGACGCCCGGCAGCGGGATGGTAGCGGGGAATCGGGAAAGCGGTAGAGGCGGGCAGGTTCGCCCGCCTCCCGTACCGCGCCCTACACCTTTCTACTGGGGGGCCCCGAAATCTATCTCAACATTGACGCTTGATTCCTCCGGTCCGGGAGCGAATTTCCATTGCCGAACCGCATCCTCGGCGGCCTCAGCCAGCAGGTGGGTTCCGCTGACCTCCTTCACATCCGTTACCTTTCCCTGGGCATCCACGGTGGCCACAAGCTTGACCGCGCCACGGATCTTCATGCGCTTGGCAACTTCCGGGTAAATCGGCGTTACGCGCGACTTGACGGCGCGCTCGTCCGCGGCTCTGGCGGGCAGGGCCAGGGCCAGAATCAGAGCCAGGGCGGCTCCCTGAAGAAGTTTCTTCCCCACCTTCGCTGAAAGGCCGGGGCAGTTTTGCACGCGAAAGTGTTTCATGGAATTCAAGTCCTCCTGAAGATTGGAAAAACACAATGAGGTTATCGACACCTCCGGCAGGCTCGATAAGCACTCTCTGAAGATCTGAAACCGAAAGTAATGGGGTCGGGGCCGCTCCTCTGGCTTATGCACTGGCAGGGGGAGGGATGGGAGAGGAAGCTACTTTGCTGAAGGAGTTGCAGTGACGGCCGCGAAGGTGAGATCTGTCGCGGCTGAACCATGCTGCTCGCGCCACTGGTCGAAGAGGCGTCCATAGCTCAGCGTGATGTAGTCGGCGGGGCCGATGCCGATGTGGGCGGCGGCGCGGTCGATCCATTCGGCCGACCCTTCGAGCTCGGCGTAGTTGCCGATGGGCGTTTCGTCGACGACGCAATGCCCCTCGCCATCGTGCCACTCGGTGCGCCATTTCTCGTAGCGGAAGGCGGGCACGAGGCCGAGCGAAAGAAAAACTTCGGCGAGGGCTTTGCCGTCGGCCACTTCGGTTTCGGTTTCGACGCGGTGCTTGTGGCTGTCTTCGCCGGGGCGGTCGTCTGGAAGGCGCTTGTGGGTCAACGTCCAGCGGCCGGCATAGCTGCGGATGCGGAGGATCTCCGTGCGGGCGCGCATTTGCCGGCTGGGGGTGTCGTAGAGCACGTTGCTCTCGAAGCTGCGCGGGGTATGGAGCTTGAATCCAGCGGCCTCAAGGCGGCGGGCGAGGCCGGGCAGATCCGGCACTCGAAATTTGATTTCGGTCTCGATGGCCATCGTAAAGAGCGAGTATACGTCAGCCGGGTGGCTGCCGACGCGGGCAACGGGCGACAATAGAAGAGTGAAGACACTGCGATTAACGGTGACCCCTGGGCAGATGGATGGCGCGGAATCCAACAAGGTTCTGGACCAGGCGGCGGAGCTTCTCCGCACTGGAGGCCTGGTGGCGCTGCCCACCGAGACCGTATACGGACTGGGCGCGAATGCCATGGATGCGGCGGCGGTGGCGCGCATCTTCGCGGCCAAGCAGCGGCCGGCATGGGATCCGGTGATCGTTCATATATCGGACGAAGCGATGCTCGACGGGCTGGTGGCCGAAGTTCCCGAGGCGGCGCGGCGGCTGATGAGGGCCTTTTGGCCGGGGCCGCTTACTCTTCTGCTGCCACGGTCCGCGGCGGTGCCGGATGCGGTGACGGCGGGGCGGCCACTGGTGGGCGTGCGCATGCCGGCGCATCCGGTGGCGTTGGAGCTGATCCGGCGTGCCGGGGTTCCTGTAGCCGCGCCCAGCGCCAATCTCTTTGGCCACATTAGTCCCACTACGGCCGCACATGTGCTCCACGATCTCGACGGGCGCATCGATGCGGTGCTGGATGCCGGACCAACCAGGCACGGCGTCGAATCGACCGTGCTGGACCCGTGCCAAAGCCCGATGACGATTTACCGGCCGGGCGCGGTAACGGCCGAGCAGATTCGTGAAGTTGGCGGCGCGGTTGAGGCCTATCGAAGTCCGCGCGAGCTGGAAGACAAGCCGATGGAGGCCCTTCCCTCACCCGGCGTGGGCTTGCGGCACTATGCGCCCAAAGCGCGGCTGGTGCTGGTGGAAGCGCCCTTCGAGGGCCTCGGCGAGTTGCTGGACCGGCAGGCGCGGAGCTTCTCCGGAGTGCGGCTCGGAGTCATGCTGCCTGCGGAGATCGGGTTGTCCGTGGAGGGTGCGCAGACCTATGCATGGGGACGATGGTCGGTGCCGGAGGAGTTGGCGCGCAACCTGTACGCCGGCTTGCGGGAGTTGGACGGGCGCAGATGTACGGCGATCCTTTGCCCGCTGCCGCCGGCGAACGGGATTGGCGCGGCTATTCGCGACCGGCTGCGCAAGGCGGCGCGAGAAGCAGGGACTAAGGGCGAGGGAATAGGGAATAGGGAATAGGGAAGGCCCTCGATTGATGTTGTCGCTGTCCGCCGTGCTTGCAAAAGCGTGGGATGGGAAACCCGGCTTCTCTCCTCAGTTGCCGGATCTTCTTACTGGCCTACGTCGCCTAGCTTGTACATGTACTTGATTGCGGATTTAAAGACCAGGGTCTTGGCTTTGCCGCGGACCTTGAGCGTGTTTCGGTCGTACCACTCGATGCAGCCTTCCACCTTTTCCCCGTCTTCAAGGACGATCACCATGGGTGTTTGCGACTGAATCTGCTTTTGGAGGTAGAAGAGTTCCGCCAGGCGCTGGGGGGTATCCACGTCTGTCGATCGGGCAGCGAAGTGAAGCGGAGCCGGCGCGGGAGAGCTGCGCCGGTTGCGGAGTGGCGACCGGCCACGCCCGGCGCTGTTTTCGCCGCGAGCCGAGGGCGGGATCGGAGAGAGACTCATGGGAACTTTCCTTCCTTGGGACAATGGCAAAAACTCGAACCTGGTGAAGACCTTGCAAGTCACGGACCTTGCAAGTCACGAATGAGCCCGGCGAAACGCGCCAGACCTTTCCGGATATGAGCGGCTGGAAGATGCTCAAGGGGAAAGTACCGTTTCTCGGTCCACAGGATGCTTGATTACAAGAATGCACTGACAAACGCCCAATGTCGAGTCCCGGCGCTCGTGGAATGAAAGGAAAGCGGTTATTCCAGGAGATTCTTTGGGGTGCACGGGGATTGCCAATTCCTGGACAGAGGGTGGGTCAGGGGCGCTCCAGGCTGACCGCCATGGCGTCCAGCGAGAGGGAGCGGAGGAGGTTGCGGCGCATCCCCTGTTCCACCTGGACGAGGGCTCGCGCGGCTCCATCGATCCAGTCGACGGTGAGTCCCTGGGCCAGGCGGTCGAGTTCAGCCGTCAGGTCGAGGTTGCGGATCAGGGCCGGCGTGCCTGCCACCACCAGCAGCAGATCCTCAATGAGGCTGCCCAACGCGCGGAGCAGGTTGATGGTCTTTTCCTGGCCGTCAGCGCCGGCGCGATAGGTCTCGGTGGCGTGGAAGAGCTGGGAGTAATCCGGATCGCGCAGTGCTGTGCGCAGCAGGACTAGGGCATCCTGGCGGCTGGAGAGATAAACGCCGAGGTCGATGGTGAGCGCGCGGCCCACTGCGCCTTCGGCAAGCCGGGCGGCCAGGGCGCGGTCTTTCGGCTTGAGCTCGGGGCGGCGTTCGGCTAACAGGGCTTCAAGATCGGCGGCGGGGATGGCGCCCAGGCGGTGCACGACGGCGCGAGAACGGATGGTGGGCAGGAGTTCCTGCGGGTTTTCAGTGAGCAGGATCAGCGAGGTGTGCTCGGGTGGCTCTTCGAGGACCTTGAGCAGGCTGTTGGCCGCCTCTTTCATAAAGGCCGAGGAGGTGAAGATGGAGAAGGATCGCTTGGACTCGACGGGCGGACGGTAGTAGGCCACGTGAATGACCTGGCGTACCTGGCCGAGCTTGATGAGCAGTTGCGGGGGGTCGGGCGGGACAACGAGCAGGTCGGGGTGAGTCTGGATGAGGATGCGGGTTTCTTTCTTGTCGGTTTCGCGCAAGTCGTCGCGGGCGGCCACGGCCGCGGCTACCAGCTCGTCCAGATTGGCGGCGTCGCCGATGCGGGCGCAGTTGCGGCAGACGCCGCAAAAGTCAGGCAGGCCGTCTGTTTCGGTGGGGTGAAGGCAGTTGACTGCCTTGGCGAGCATCAGGGCCAGGGTGTACTTGCCCGCGCCGCGGGGGCCGGCCAGGATGAGCGAATGGGGGAACCGGTCGGCGCGGACAGCCTCGCGGAGGTGCGTGACGGTGGTGGTGTTCCCGAGGAAGTCCTGGAAGCCCATGGAATGAGTTTAGGGCATTTTGCTGGATCAGGATTCGAGGACGAGGACGTGCTTGCCGTATTGCGGACCGGCCATGTAGCGGATTGCCTTGTCCAAAGTGACCAGGATGCCGTTTTCTTTCGCGGCCAGGCCGAGCAGAAAGGCGTCGGTGATCTGCCGGTGGCCGAAGACGCGATCGCGGAAGGGCGCGGCGAGGTCAGCCCAGCCTGTTGTGATGGGCCAAAACCGGTAGCCGGGGAGACGTGTCAAAGACGCCAACATCATGGTTGCTTCCTCCATGGTCAGGTTACCAACCCTCGGATTCATTGACAATCGAAGTAGGCCCGTCTCGGAGAACGCGCACAGGCCCCAATCGAGTCCGGGCCTTGCGAACCACTCTGCCACGGTCTGGTGGTGCCGATGGGCTTCGTCGGTGAGCGCAACGAGTACATTTACGTCGAGCAAGTATTTCGGCTTAGCCAAGATCGTCTTCTTCCAATGCCGCTTTAACCATCTCGGAGGTAATGACCCTGCCCCGAGCGGGGAGCATCAGCAGGCCGTTTGGGGCCCTGACCAAGCGCGGCGAAGGGGACTCGGCAGGCGGCGCGGTGGCGCCCTTGCGGGCCAGTTCGCTGAGGGCGGCGCCAAGGGTGACTCCGCGGCCCTTGGCGTAGAGGGTGGCGAGCTGATAGACGTCTTCGTCGAGAGTGACGCTGGTTCTCATAGGGCCATTATGCACCAATGTCTATCTTGGAGCAATTCTGTGATTTGATGCGGATTGTATGGATTGAACCATGAGTCAGTCGCGGTACGGGGCAATTACTCAGGAGTGCCAGAAAGATTATGTCAATGAAACTTGACAAGTTTTTGGCATTTAGTGTAAAGTTTAGTTGTCTTAAAGTAAAGGAGACTAATCATGCTCTGTTCCAGCAAAAATCCCGCGGCACGCCGCTACATGTGGCGGTTCTCCGTATCGATGCTGCTCTACATCGTGTTTCTTGTCCTGGCCGTCTTGGTGTTTGTTCACTATCGCCCCACCGGCCCATTGGCCTGGCTGCTGGCCATGCTTCCGGCGCTGGCCATCATAGGGCAAATCGCGGCCTTCGGCTTGTACCTGGCCGAAGAGAAAGACGAGCTCCAGGTTGCCATGGGGGTCAAATCGTTGCTCTGGGGCATCGGGGGAACGCTGGCCGTGACGGTGACGTGGGGGTTTCTGGAGAACTTCGTCCACCTCCGCCACATGGATTTGATGTGGGTTTACCCGATCTTCTGCATGTTCAGCGGCCTTGCCTTCGGGCTGGTCCAGTTGAGGTACCGATGAAAAACCGGCTGCGCGTGCTGCGCGCTGAGCGCGACTGGTCGCAGGCCGATCTTGCCGAGCGGCTGGAGGTTTCTCGGCAGTCGGTGAATGCGATCGAGACGGGGAAGTTCGATCCGAGCTTGCCGCTGGCGTTCAAGCTGGCGCGTCTGTTTGAGACGGCGATCGAGGAGATTTTCACGGACGGGGAGTAATTGGTGAGCGACTCCCAGGCCTTCCGCGGCGGCGGACGAGACACGGGGCACCCGCCCGTTTGGCTTCGTCGTATCCCACCCATGCGACGGAAAAAAGTCGCATGGATGGGGCGCGGGAGCTGCGAGAAAACGAACCGGGGTGGAGACCGGCGCTACTTGGCCAGCAATATGCGTTCGGCGACGGCTTCTACGACCTGTTCGTGAATTTCGTCGATGCCGAGGTCGCCGGGGATGAGAACGACGCGGGCGGGTTCGCGGGCGGCGATCTCTCGGTACTTTTCCCAGACGCGGCGATGGAAGGCGTCGTGCTCCTGCTCGAAGCGGTTCTCGTTCTTGCCGGATTGCGCTTCTTCGCGGGTGTTGCGGCGGCGGGCGCGGGCCAGGGAGGCGTCGAAAGAGGGCAGAAGCAGCAGGGTGAGGTCGGGTTGAAGGTTACCGCAGATTAGCCGATGAAGATCCAAGACCGCAGTTGACCCAAGCTCGCGGCCGCCGCCCTGGTAGGCCTCGGTGGAGTCGGTGAAGCGGTCGCAGAGGACGATCTTTCCGGCGTCCAGGGCCGGCTGAATGACTTCGGCGATGGCCTGGGCGCGGTCGGAAAACATAAGGGCCATCTCGGTCATGGGGGCCAGGCCGGTGGAACGCGAGTCCAGTAGGATCTCGCGGACGCGATCGCCGACGGCGGTTCCTCCGGGCTGGCGGGTAATGACCGGTTGCAGGCCGCGCTTTTCCAGCCAAGCGGCCAAACGCCTGATTTGGGTGGTTTTGCCGGAACCATCCAGGCCTTCGAGAGTGACAAAGAGACCGTGCCGCATCGGGCTCAGTCTAGCACCTTGATGGACGGGGGAGACGACGATGCACAGGTTGTGTTAAAAGAGAATGACTTCCAAATGCTACCCCGGAGGCCCGCAGCAGCGGGTGCTCCAGAGGAGTTTCATGTGAGAGCACGCGCCTTCGCAGTTTGCTTATTTGCCTTTGCGGTAATCGCGTTGCAGCCATGCAGCCGGCTCTACGCCCAGAATCTGACTCTGGAAGGTCAGACCGGCGGCTTCCTTACCCCGACCGCATATGTGGTCTACGGGGAGAAGGGGCATTTCTTTTCGCACCCCGCCGTGGGCTTCCACTTCATCAATGCCTCCAAGGTGATTGGGAATATTGAGACTCTTAGCATCACGGAAAGCTTCGCCAGCCGGGCCGAGGTTGGCTATACGCGCAGCGTGCACCAGTTCGGCGACAGCGGCTCGGGCTCCGCGTCGGCAACTGTGATCCCAGGGGGCTTTAGCCAGCTCTGGAATGCCAACGGCATGAACATCTTTCACGGCAAGGTGGTGGCGATCAAAGACGGACAATTCGGTCCCTGGACGCCGGGTCTGGCCGTCGGCGGGTTGGTGCGCACCGGCGACAAGTTTGTCACTGGCGAAGCTGCTGTTCTCGCAACGGAAGCCAACAATGCGTACTGCTACTACACCGGAGCGTACTTGGCCGGATTGTGTAACCCCTCGGTTCCCGTCCCTGCTGCCAAGTCGTATACCAACGGAGACGTGTACTTTGCCGTGACCAAAACCTGGGCCAAGAAGCCGGTTCCCTTCCTTGTGAACTTCGGCTGGAAAGCCACCAATGCCACGATTTTCGGCATCGGCGGCCAGAGCACGCGCTTCGGCGGACGCCTCTTCGGCGGCCTGGGAATTCCCCTACCCATCGGCCACGGCATCGTGGCTGTGCCTTCGATGGGCTTTACCCAGGAGCCGCGCACCAGCAAGGGTCTCGGTGCCGCTTCTTACACCAGCCTTCCGCTGGTGGCCGGCAAGGCCGATATACCCACTACCCTGGACTACGCCGTGCGCGTCACCCAGCGCGAGCATCCGCATTTCGCCTTCGATATCGGCATCGGCCAGGTGGCAAGCAATATCGGATCGGCCCCGACCTACACATTTCCCAACCCCGCCCCTACTGGCACGGCGCTTATCAATCTGGAAGCAAAGAAAGTTTTAGGCCTGGGCGTCAGCTACCGCTACTGATCGAGGCTGTGGGGAGCGACTCCGTTGCTCAAGCAGCCTGGTCTACAAGAAAACTGGCCCGCAACGTGCGATTGATGCGCGTTGCGGGCGTTTAATTGCATGGCCACCAGCGCCGCACAACTTCTGTCCGCGAGGCGGGTTCAGACTGGAGTAGCCGCATGAGAAACGGGTTTTTGATTCTCATCGGTCCGATTACCTTAGGAGGGAATCTCATGCGACTTTTCCGCTCTATGCGTTGGCTTTTGCCGGCGCTCCTGATCTGCCTAATTCCTTCATCTTCGTTTGCAGGGGTCTTCATCAGTGTCGCGATTGGGCCGCCGGTGCTTCCCGTGTACGTGCAGCCACCGCTACCTGCTCCGGGCTACATCTGGACGCCGGGCTATTGGGCGTATGGAGACGCAGGGTACTACTGGGTTCCCGGAACCTGGGTGATGCCACCGAGAATGGGCGTCTTGTGGACACCGGGCTACTGGGGATGGGGAGGCGGCCTGTACGCATGGCATCCCGGCTACTGGGGCCCCCACGTGGGCTTCTACGGCGGGGTTAACTACGGCTTCGGCTATGGCGGCATCGGATTCTTCGGCGGCGAGTGGCGGGACGGGGCCTTCGCATACAACAGCGCCGTGGCGAACTTTGGCGGCGTCCATGTCACCAATGTCTACGAGAACCGAACGATCATCCAGCAGAACACCATCATCAATGAGAACCATGCGAGCTACAACGGCGGCAACGGCATCCCGGCTCGTCCGACGCCGATGGAGATGCAGGCGGAACATGAGAACCACATGCAGCCTACGTCGAACCAGATGCAGCATGAGCATTTCGCGTCGCAGGACCGCTCGCAGCTTGCGGCGGTGAACAACGGGCGGCCGGGAACCATGGCTTCGAGAAACGTCGAATCCTATCATCAGACCGCGGTGCAGCACGCGCAGGCACAGCCCATTTCGGCGGCCGACCGCCAAGCCGGCGCGCACTACATCCCCAACACCCGCATGGCCAACCAGGACCAGCGCATTGCCAACGGCGAGCGCAGCGGCCAGATGACCTCAGGCGAGGCGGCGCGCGCAGATCGTACGCAGTCGAATATCGATCAGCAGGTGCATAACGATCGCATGGCGAACGGCGGCAAACTCACGGGCCAGGAGCGGCAGCAGGTCAACCAGGAGCAGAACGCGGCCAGCCGGCAGATCTACAACGAGAAGCATAACGCGAACACGGTAACGCCGAACGAGGTGAACAATCGCGAGGCCAACCAGCAGCAGCGCACCGCGCAAGGATTGCGCAGCGGGCAGATGACGGCGGGCGAAGCGGCGCGCACCAATCGCAACCAGGCGGCGCTGGACCAGAAGGTCCACAATGAGCGCGCGGCCAACGGGGGCGCGCTCACCGCGCAGCAGAAGCGGCAGGCCAACCAGCAGGAGAACAGGAACAGCCGTCAGATCTACAACGAGAAGCACAACGGCAACACGGCCAATGGCGAACCCAAGGGCCATGAACGCTAAGCGGAAACGGAATTCCGGAGTCTGAACAGAACGGCTGGCAGCGATGCCAGCCGTTCTGCGTGTGCGCATCGACTTTCTTCGGGCCGGTTAGCCGAGGAGGCCTGATGGTCACTGCTCCCTCAGCCTCTTTTCAACACGGCACGCCGGCGAATTGCGTCAGGCCTCCGCGATCTCCATGCCGGCGATCTCGACTTCGAGGCCGCCGAATTCAGGATGATCGTTTTCACGGATGCGGTAGACAAGGTCGATCAGGCTGCCTGCCTTGAGCGCGAGTTCGGCGGCGCGTCCCGCCAGGTCCCAACCGACGGCGCGCATGACGCCGCTGGAGCCCGAGACGATTTGGGGAGTATTGGATTGCTGGGCGAGCTCGAGGCGGATGTGACGCTCCTTCATGAAGCGAGGCGCGGCCACCAGGCGTACCCTGCGCGCGACAAACATGGGCTCGGGGTTGCCATGGCCGAGCGGTTCCAGCTTGCGCAGCCAGCCGGCCAGCACGGGCGTAATGCGATCCAGCGGGAGTTCCGCGTGAATGCGCAGAAGCCGCTCCGGCTCCCGCGCGGCGAGATGCTCATCCGCAAAGAGACGCAGACGCCGCCTCAGTTCCGGCAACGACTCGGAGGGCAGGGCAAAACCGACTGCGAAGGCATGGCCGCCGAAGCGCGTGAAAAGATCGGCGCAGCTTTCTAATGCGTTCAATAGCTGAAAGCCGTCCACGGATCGGCCCGAGCCGTGGGCTACGCCTTCTTCCACACTGACGACGATTGCCGGCTTGCAGGTGCGCTCGACGACGCGCGAGGCGAGGATGCCGATGACGCCACGATGCCAGCCTTCGCCATCGATCACCAGAAGCCTGTCGGATGCCAACTCGGCGTCGCCGGCCAGGCGCTGCTCGATCACGCGCAGCGCGGCTGCCTCTGCATCGCGGCGCTCGCGATTCAGGCGTTCCAGCTTGGCGGCGAGTTCGGTGGCGCGGCGCGAGTCGCGAGTCGAGAACAGCTCGATGACCTCCGAGGCCACGTCCATGCGGCCGGCGGCGTTGATGCGCGGAGCCAGGCGGAAGGCCACATCGAAGCCGGTAAGCTGTTTGGCAGCCGGATCGAGGGCGGCGGCGGCGAACAGAGCGCGGAGGCCAGCGCCGGCCGGCCGGCGCAGTTCGCGCAGGCCCAAGGCGGCGATGACGCGATTCTCGCCTTGCAGTGGAACGGCATCGGCGATGGTCGCGATTGCCGCCATCTTCAGAAAGCTGGGCAGCGTCTTCTCACGGGTGCGTACGAGGTCGCGGCGCTCGAGCACGGCTTGCGCGAGCTTGAGGGCAATGGCCGCGCCGCAAAGAGATTTTTCCGGATAGCAGCAGCCTGCCTGGTTGGGATTGAGAATGGCCAGCGCCTTCGGCACGGCGTCGTCGGCCCGGGTCAAGTGGTGGTCGGTGATGATCAGGTCCAGGCCAAGGCGCTGCGCGGTTTCAGCCTCGGCAAAGGCCCTCATGCCGGTATCGACCGTGATCACCAGGCGCACACCCTCGGCGTGCGCTGTTTCAAGCACGCTCGATTGCAGTCCGTAGCCCTCACGGAGCCGGTGGGGAACATGGAAGCGCGCCTCGCCACCGAGCATTTCGATGGCGGTCTTGAGAAGGACGACCGCCGTGGTGCCGTCGACGTCGTAATCGCCATAGAGCAGCACCGGCTCTTTGGCGGCAATCGCCCGCTCGAGCCGTTCGACGGCCTCCGCCATGCCCAGCATCAGGAAAGGATCATTGAGGTGGGAGAATTCGGGATTCAGGAAGACGTAGGCTTCGCTCGGGCTGGTGATGCCGCGGGAGACAAGAAGCTCGGCGAGGACAACGGGAATGCGGGCTTCTTTTGCGAGGGCCTCGGCAAGTGCATGATCCGTTTCAACGATCGCCCAGCGCTGGCGGAGAAGTCTGCTCATCGGGGGATTGCGAATCTCCGGCGATGGGACAAGGATGGCCGGCCGAGCGCCTGCAGCGGCCACGCAGTTTACTCGTCCTCGTCGTCG
>Ga0182030_10013344_pt1 | contig 16352 bp, 8 predicted proteins | sample 812S3MmetaG_FD_121299 | JGI IMG/M metagenome (GOLD analysis project Ga0182030, IMG submission 121299) | Permafrost microbial communities from Stordalen Mire, Sweden - 812S3M metaG (Illumina Assembly) | ecosystem: Environmental > Terrestrial > Soil > Wetlands > Permafrost | place: Sweden...
CAAGTACTCGCTGAGCGTGGCCATGAAACGGGTGAGGCCTGCGCCCTCGATGTGAAGGGCCTCCTCGCCGTGGCGGACGATCATGCCCTCGGAGGCGCGATTGACCATGACTTTGACGAATTCGCGCTCATCCTTAATGTATTGCTCGAAACGACCCTTCTTGATTTTGAACAGCGGCGGCTGCGCGATGTAGATGTTGTCGCGCTTGATGAGTTCCGTCATGTGCCGGTAGAAGAAGGTGAGCAGCAAGGTGCGAATGTGGGAACCGTCGACGTCGGCATCGGTCATGAGGATGATTTTGCCGTAGCGCAGCTTGGAGGAATCGAAGTCGTCTTTGCCGATGCCGCAGCCGAGGGCTGTGATCATGGCGCGGATTTCCTCGTGGCCGAGCATCTTGTCGTAGCGGGCTTTTTCGACGTTGAGGATTTTTCCCTTGAGGGGTAGGATGGCCTGAAAACGGCGATCGCGGCCCTGCTTGGCGGTGCCACCGGCGCTTTCACCCTCGACGAGATAGAGTTCGCAGCGGTCGGGATTGCGTTCGGAACAGTCGGCCAGTTTGCCGGGGAGACCACCGCCGTCGAGCGCGCCTTTGCGACGGGTGAGATCACGGGCTTTGCGCGCGGCTTCACGGGCACGAGCGGCGTCGATGGATTTATTGATGATCTTGCGGGCGATGGGCGGATTCTGCTCGAGGAACATGCCGAGTCGCTCGTTAACAAAAGCCTGCACAATGCCGGCAATGTCGGAGTTGAGCTTGCCCTTGGTCTGACCTTCAAACTGGGGCTGGGAAAGCTTGACGGAGACAACGGCGACCAAGCCTTCGCGAACGTCGTCGCCGCTGAGGTTTTCCTTCATATCTTTGAAGAGACCCAGCGACTGACCGATGGCATTGATGGTGCGCGTGAGGGCGGTGCGGAAGCCGGAAAGGTGCGTGCCGCCATCGACGGTGTTGATATTGTTGGCAAAGCTGAAGAGCGTGTCGGAATAGCTGTCGTTATATTGAAGCGCGATGTCGATCTCGACCCCGTCGCGAGAGGCTTCCATGACGATAGGCTTTTCATGAAGGACCTGCTTGCCGCGATTGAGATGCTTGACGAACTCGGCGATGCCGCCCGCGTATTTGAATTCCGTGCGCTTGGATTCTCCGGTCTTGGGATCGGCGGTGCGTTCGTCGGTCAGGCTGATTTCGAGGCCCTTGTTGAGGAAGGCGAGCTCACGCAGGCGCTGAGCCAGGATGTCGTAGTTGTACTCAGTGACGGCGAAGATGGTCTTGTCAGGCAGGAAGTGGACCTTGGTGCCGCGCCTTTTGCTGATGCCGGCCTTGCGGAGTTCGCTGACGGGCAATCCGCAACTGAAATCCATCTCCCAGGTGTGGCCGTCGCGCCAGATTTCGACGTTAAATTCCTGACTAAGCGCGTTGACGCAGCTCACGCCGACACCGTGGAGACCGCCTGACACCTTATAGGTGGAGGCATCGAACTTGCCGCCGGCGTGGAGCTTGGTGAGGACCACCTGAACGGCGGGCATCATCTGGCCGTTGGGGAGCATCATGAGGTCGACAGGAATGCCACGACCGTCGTCAACGACCGTGATTGAGTTGTCAACGTGGATGATGACATCAACTTTCTTGGCATAGCCGGCGAGGGCTTCGTCTACGGAGTTGTCGACGACCTCATAAACGAGGTGATGAAGACCCATTTCTCCGGTGGAACCGATATACATGGCCGGACGAAGCCGAACTGCTTCGAGCCCTTCCAGAATTTTGATGTTTTCGCCGGTGTAGTTGCCATTGGGGTTTTCGTCTTCGGGGGGAATGCTGACATTCGACATAGGTTTCCATCTCGGCTATCGTGGGCCGTTCCAGGTTTCGAGGGGGTCCCGATCAAGGGCCGGAAAATGCACGTTTGTGGGTATAACCACCTGAAAAAATGAGGGCTTTCAACGAATTCGCCTGGGTTTATTTTAACACGGGAGGAATTGAACAATTGGTCTTGACGCGCAAAGCGGTAACGCCTAACCTATTGGTTACCGGTAACTGATTACCTCCCGATTGTGTTACATGTGTAATGTTTCGTGGAAACGACTTTCAACTTGAACAGAAGCATCGTTTTTTGCGAGCGTTTTGCGAAGACTTCCACGGGGGCGGAAAGATCGGCTACGGTTCAACATAACCTCTGGAGGGTTACTCTCATGAAACTCGCTATCCGGATTTTCGCATTGTCCCTGGTTGTCGCCGGCGCCGCAGCCGCATCGGTTTCATCCTCCACAACTCGCGTGGTACCGGGTCATCAATCGGCGACGGGAAGCTTGCCGACGCCCGCTTGCGGCCCCCGTATGCCCACCTGTCCTCCCAACGGGAACTAATTGATGCCGTGATGGCACGAAAGTGCTAGGAGAAACAGCACTTTTTCATTGGACGGCAAGGCAAATGGCGCTATTCTGGGGATGCTCTCAGGATGGTGAATAGATATTTATGCCTCTTAATTCTGCCATGTCGGTCATGAGTTCATTGGAATTCCTGCTCTGGGCAGCGCTGGGATTCATCTTCTGGAAGAAATCGCTACATCGACGGTTCCCCTCGATGAGCGCATATTTAGGGTTGCGCCTGTTTTCCATGCCGATCCTTCTGGCATTGCTTATTGGGCAATCCAAGCACTGGTTTAACGACTATTGTTTTGTTCTTTATTTCTTCGCCTACTGGGCCGTCTATCTGGCGAGCACGGTGATGCTCTACTTCGTAACCATGGAACTTTTCCGTTCGGCCCTGTCGTCATTTGGGGGGTTGATTCGCTTTGGCGCCGTGATCTTTCGCTGGGCCGCGATCGTGTCGGTAATCGTGAGCGTCACGTCGATCACTTATACGCATAAAGGAATCATGATTATTCCTGACTTAGCGCTGGGACTGATGCGTTCGGTCAGTATCCTCGAACTTTGCCTGCTGGCATTTCTCTGCTTGAGCATGAACGCTCTGCGCCTGTCGACGCGGGACATGTCGTTTGGGATTGCGCTCGGTTTTGGTTTGATGTCAGCGAATGATTTCGTTATCGGGACGTGGCTGGCCCACAGCGCTTCCCTGATTTCGCCTCTTCAATTCGTGAACGAGTCGCTGGTGCTGGTGACGCTTTTGATCTGGGTGACGTATTGCGCAGTGCCGGAGCCGGTGCGCAAGCCGGTTGTTGTGGCAGCGAATTCAACGATTTACCGGTGGAACGAGATCGCCTCAGCGCTGGGTCATCCGGCGACGCAAGTGGCCGTGCCGCAGCCGGCGAACAGCTTCTTTCTGACCGATGTCGAAAAGGTTGTGGAGAAGGTGCTGACCCGCAATTTAAGAGGGAACGAATCGCAATCCTAACGAATTGCAATTTCTAACAAGCTTTCTCGGGGGAGAGGGAGCGCAAGGGCTGGAGCCTTCGGGTTCCGGCCCTTCGCTTTTTCAGGCTCAATTGGGAAGGACGTGGCAAAGGAAAAGGCCACGGCGGCAAAGCCATGGCCTGGGATGAAACTGGGGTCAAATTACTCCGCGACGACGGGCTCGATGGAGGCAAAACGGCCATGGTTGCCACGATCGGCAAACTTGACACGGCCGGTAACCTTGGCAAAGAGCGTGTCGTCGGAGCCGATACCCACGTTGAGGCCGGGCTTGATCCTGGTGCCGCGCTGACGCATGATGATTGTGCCGCCGGTAACGAGTTCGCCGGCAAAGGCCTTTACGCCCAGCCGCTGTGCATTGGAGTCGCGTCCGTTTGTGGAGCTACCTCCACCTTTTTTATGTGCCATTGCCGAATCCCCTTCTGAATTTGAGTCCGCGCCTACTTGGCAGCGGTGTAGGTAAAACCGTCGGCCTCAATGGCCTTGATGCGCACTTCGGTAAAGTTCTGCCGGTGCCCCTGCAATTTTTTGTATTGCTTTTTGCGTTTGAGATGGAAGACCAGGATCTTGTCGCCACGCCCCTCGCCGAGAATCTCAGCGGTAACCTTGGCTTCAGCAGGCTTGACCAAGCCGCCGGTCTCGCCGGAAAAGGCAAGGACGTCGTTGAATTCGATGGTCTTATCTTCAAACGGAGAGACAACGCTCTCGATTTTCACGACGTCGCCAGGAGCGACACGGTACTGTTTTCCACCGGTGCGAATAACCGCGTACATAAAACCTCCAGAGCTGCACACGCCACGGCGCGTACGCTCCTCAGAATCAAAATAGCTCGGGCGGAAACTTCCGCGCCGCGGTACGCTCAAGCCTTTTTTGAAACACATTAAGGCGAACGTCTGGCTCCACGACGACAGGCAGGAATCGCCAAACTAGAGTAGTGTACCGGTTTTGGTGGGGAAAATCAATGATTATGGCCTTTCGCGAGCAAGAATCAGGCGCGAGGCGGAACAACGTAATAGAGGATGGCGCAATAGTGAGCGGCACTGCCGGCCAGGACGAAGATGTGCCAGGCGGCGTGGAAATAACGGAATCGATCGAGAGCGAAGAAGACGACACCCAGGGTGTAGGCGAGGCCTCCGGCGGCAAGCCAAAGCGTTCCCTGCCAACTGATGGCGTGAACCAGGGGACGCGCGGCAAAGACGACGAACCATCCTTGAAAGAGGTAGACGAGGGCCGAAGTGACGGGGAACCGTTCGACAGCGACGCTTTTGAAGATGACTCCTGCGGCGGCCAAGGCCCAGACGATGGCGAACAAGGTCCAGCCGATGGGGCCGCGGAGCGAGACCAGGGTGAAGGGCGTGTAGGTGCCGGCGATGAGGAGGTAGATGGCGGAGTGGTCGAGCACCTGGAAGACGTGCCGAGCGCGGGTACGAACCAGCGAGTGATAGAGGGTGGAGCAGATGTAGACGAGGATAAGGGTGGCGGCGAAGACCGAGCAGCTGACGACGAGCCACGCGGTGCCGCGCGTGGAGGCTGCGATGAGATAGATTGACGCGACGATGGCGAGTACCGCACCGACGCCGTGGGTGATGGCGTTGGCGAGAATGTCGCTGAGATGATGGTGCGGCTGCACAAGTTCAGGATAGCGCGGCTGGCCAATTGGAGGATGAACAAGGTGTCGCAAATAGCGCTATGGTTTATCGGGCGAGGGTGTCGCGGTCTCTTCAATTATGGCGAGATCCCAGGGGGAGAGAAGTAGCGTTGCGTTCGGGGCGATAGACTTGCCATCGAGGAGATTGGTTCCTGAGGCGTATGCGTAAGGGGCCGAAACAGGCGCGGCCGAGTAGTTGAAGTAATAGTGGATGCGCTTGCCCATTTTGTTCAGACCGTGCTGGACGTGAATGGCCGATGGCAGTTGTCGATCGGCGGGTGTAAGGCCGGCCTTTTGAAGTTCGTCGCGCACGATTGCTGTCTGCAGGGAATCAGAGAGATAAGTTCCTTCATAGAGAAAGGTGCCGGAGCCGAATTCATTTTCGGTGATGGCGGGCCACTTGCCGAAGAATGGATGGTCATAAAACGCGAGCGGCTTGGCGTGCTCGGGCATGAGAAATTCAGCCCAGTAGGAGACTTGGTTAGCAGCGCCGGCGTGGAATGGATCGCCCTTGAGTGCCAGCGGATGTTCGAGGCTAGAAAACTCCTGATAGCTGATGCCGGCGGCTTCGCGCAGTGGGCCGGGAGCGCGCACCCAGCGGACCGCGGAGTTTTCGTTGGCGAACCCGCTCTTGAAGGTCATGATGACGTGGCCGCCGTGCTTGACGTAATCGGAGATGCGCTGGAGCAGTGCGTCGTCGGAGATATAGAGCGCGGGGACGATGAGTAGCTTGTAGGCGGAGAAATCCTGTGTCGATGGAAACACGAAGTCGGCGCCGACATTGAGATCGTAGAGGGACTTGTGAAGTTGCTGGACGAGCGATACGTAACCATCGGGCTCTTGGGTCCAGCTTCGTGCCGGCACTTCGCCGCCGTAGGGCATGAAGCTGATGGCATTCGCGGAGTCACGGCTCCAGAGAATGGCGACCTGGTTGTGAACCTTGAGACCTACGAGATGGGGGCCGAGTTTTTCCAGCTCGTGAGCGGTGCGCGCCATTTCAGCATAGGTGCGATTGGGCTCGAGATCGTGGGAGAGGATTCCCTTCCAGTAAGTCTCCTGACCGCCTGCGATGGAAGCCCAGTGCCAATACTCGACCATGTTGGCCCCGCTGGCGAGATAGGTGTAGACATCTTCACGAAGCTGGCCATCGTAAGGTGGGTACTGGCTCTGCGACGTCCAGCCGATGGTTTGAGCATTGGTCTCTGTGACGAGGAAGTTTCCGTGCTTGAGAGAACGGGTAAAGTCGGTTTGCAGAGCTTGAAAAGAGCCGTCGTAGTGGTCTTGCGTTCCGTGATAAATGTTGTCGGCGACAACGTCGAGGGATTGCGCGATGGCTTCTTCGTTGACGTCGCGCTTCATCATGCCACCGTAATCGGTGGTGACGAATTGGCGCGGAGATGCGCACTCGCGCACTAACTTCGACTGCCATTGAAGGAAGTCCGTGACCCGCATCTGACTCCAGCGAGTCCACTCGAGCTTGTAACCGGTGGAGATGGTGCCGTCGCGCTTGGGCAGATCTTCCCAGGTATGCAAGTTCTCACCCCAGTAGTTAAGGAACCATGCTTTGCTGAGAGCTTCGGGAGTTACGAATTTCTTTTCGAGATAGTGCTGGAAGCCGATAAAGACGTCGGGGTTGGCAGCGTCGTAACTGGAGGTTTCGTTGTCGAGTTGCCAGCCGATGACGGTGGGGTTGTCTTTGTAGTGGGCCACAATGTGACGGATCAGGCGCTCGGCATAGAAGCGATAGGCCGGGGAGTCGGTATCCATGTTTTGGCGGAGGCCATAGGTGCTGGAAACAGGCTTGCCGCCGAACAGGCCAGCAGGGATGCGGTCGGCGAAGATTTCAGGGTGCTGACCGGCCATCCATGCAGGCAGCGAGTAAGTGGGCGTGCCAAGGATAACCTTGATGCCTGCTTTGCCCATGGCGTCGACGATGTGGTCCATCCATGCGTATTCGAAGCGGCCGTCTTCGGGTTCCCACAAGCTCCATGTTGATTCGCCCATGCGGACAACGTTGAGGCCGGCGGCTTTCATCAGCGCCACGTCTTTTTCGAGACGAAGCGCCTGGGCATCGGGCGTGTCCTGCGGCATGTATTCGTTGTAATAGGCGACGCCGTAGAGGACAGTGGGGAAATCGAGCGCCGCGGCCGCAGAGAAAGAGGGATTGGTCGCGGCAGGTTGGGAGGAAGCTGTGAATGTGGCCAGAAGGATTGTGGCGACGAGAGTAAGAAAACGATTGCTCGAAGATGTCATCGACATTGCCTTTGGAAGGTCAGTTTGTTCGGTGTTTAGTTCGCGATTAATGGTCGCGAGGATTCTAAATGGCCAAAGAGGCGCGGTCCATAGATGAAAACGCATTCGGCTACTAAGTTTTCAATTGAGGAAAGGCCGTGACCCGCAATTTGGCGGCGGCATAGGGTATGAGGCGAATGGTTTCTTCAGGCTGATCGCTGACAACAGGGCTCTGCGGTAGGGTGTTTGCGGCACCATCTTCTGCGCACCAATCGATGAGTTTGCGCGCTCTTACTTCTAGCTCGATGGGGGAGTGACTGGCGCTGAACACCTGACCGCTGAACTCGTGCTCGTGGATGGAGATTGCGTCGTCCGAGGCGTTGGTATTGACTTTCAGCGCATAGTTCCACTGCGAGGAAGGAAACACCTGCCAGTCGGCAGTCATATCTCGGTCGCGCAGCTTGACCCAACTTTCACCGATGCCGTAGGAGAAGACGAGAGGTCCTCGTTCAACGGCAGCCGAGTCATGAAACCAGTGGGAGATGCGGGGCGCCATCGGAAACGCAATTTCAACGCGATCGCCTTCGCGCCAAGTTCGTTCAATGCGTGCGAACGAAGATGGCGACGGGGCGGGTATGGATTGGCCGTTGACGGTGATTGCGGTTCCGGCCGCCCACGCAGGGATGCGGAGTTGGAGCGGGAAAGCAAGCGGCGCAGCAGGATTGACAGTAAGTCGCACAGTTCCGCGAAAGGGATAACTGGTTTCTTGAATCAGGTACACATTGGTGCCTCGAATGTTGGTGCGGGCCTCACAGGGAGCATAGGCCGCGACGACCAAGCCATCGTGCGCATCGTTGTTCTGGTCGCCTGAAAGCATGATGAGGCTGTTCGCGAACTTGGGCCATCCTTGATGGAAGTTTGCAGTGCAGCAGCCGAAGTTAGGCTCGAGACCATAGAGATTTGACTCGGGACCATCGGTGGTCCAAGGCTTCTGATGAAGGCTGCACTCGACCTGGTTGGGCTCCTGGTTATATTGATGGGCCCACATATCGTCGGTAAAGGCGCCGGGCAGTGCATTGAAGGCGAGACGTTCGAGGCGGTCGCCGAGCGAGGCATCACCAGTGATGGCGAGGGCATGTTCCAGCGAAAACATGTACTCGACGACGGAGCATAACTCGGAACCTTGCGACGGATCGCGACCGGCTAGATGTTCATCGCAGGAGAACATGCCGTTCGGCAGACCGTGGTACTTATCCAACTCAGAGATCATCTGGAGTATGGCCGCGCGATCCACGCTAGACCCCGAAACGAGAGACCATGCAGGGCCGGCCTTTATCGCTTGAGCATTGTTGACGCCATGGGTTGAGAGCGCGAGGTCCTTGAGGCCGTTGTCATTCTCTTCAAGCTTCAGATAGTCACGCGTAATGCGCTGGGTGTAATGAAAGTCGGCGTATTGAGATTGCCAGTTGTACCCTTGCGCATGGAGCAGGCGGGCAAGGTCGAGGAGCCACGGCGAACCAGTGCGATTGTAGAGCCAGACGACGCTGATCAACTCGTCCTGCCAGCGGAATTTTCCCCAGTCGCGAAGGGGACGCGTCGGCAATTCGCCGAGTTGATGGTGAAGATACTTTTCCATCGCCGGGATCACGCGCGGATCGCCGGTAAGCTCCTGATATTGAGTGAGGGCCTTGAGCATAACAATGCGCGGCCACCAATCATTGTTCGACGAGGGGCCGATCATGCCGTTTTCCGCTTGATGGTCGAGGGTCCAATCGATGAATCGTTGGGCCTTGGCTTTGAGACGCGCATCGTCGAGCATCCAGGCGAGGGGGATGAGACCGTCAATAAAATATGGCCCGCGCTCCCACGACTCGCCCTTGCCGCCGAGCCAGCCGCTGTTGGGACTAACGTCGGCCCAGGTTTCATCGAGATGGCCGCCTAGACCGTTGGCTTGAATCTTGAGTTGGTCCAATAGCCAGCCGGTGGGACGAATGGAACCGAGAGGCAGCGGATAGAACGCGCTGGAGGCAAGAGGCATGCGGTTCTTGAACGTATGCATGGCGAAGGATTGAGGTGCGGCGAATACTCGGGTTGCAGAGGGGGTGAACAAGCGGCCTAGTGGCAATGAGGAAGCGAGACTGACGGCACCGAGGCGGTTGAGAAATTGACGTCGCGTTGAACGAACGAATTTAGGCAGCACGTGTGGCTCCTGCGATGGCTGCAGTAATCCTAATTCCCTGCCCCGGAATCTGGCATTACTGCAGCATGTTTGCGCCCGGCACATTGGAGATGACGATATTCATCCACCGGTCGATGACTTTGTGTGTACTATGCGTATGAGTAGACGCGTGCCCACATTCCGAGTCTAAACAACGTCGGCGTAGGCTAGGGACTGACACGGGATAACCGGGGATTATGCGAAGCCGGTTTTACGGAGCATGAGCCAAATGGATTTATCCAGCGCGCACCTATCTGACTAAGGTGGTTTGACGCCGTGGACGTAGACGGCAGGACGAGATGGTGAACATGCCTGGCCACAACGAGCGAACCGGTGTGAAGTCTGTACGGCCCGCGGTTATCGCAGGATTATTTGGCGCATTGGATGCCGCATTCTTCTTATGTCGTGCACCGCGGCCGTCAGTCCCGTTGGCTTCGAGCCGCGAACTCTTGGCGCGGTCGTTTACTTATATATTAGTCGCGGCACTTACGGGCGCGGCAGGCAGTTGCCTCTTTTGGAGACGCAATAAGGGCGGATCATTTCGGCCGCTCAAACTGGTTGCACTCTCGGGCGCAACCGGGTCGCTATGGATACCGGCGGTGGTGCTCTTGTTCCGACAGGACTCGATGTGGATGGCGCCCGTCGTGGCGATTTCCGCCGCAGTTTTGGCCTTATGCTGGCGTCCTTTGGTTCCCGTCGAGGTTCCCGATGAAACGGAGATCGATCGAACTGAGTTGTTTGCAGAAACGATGCAACCGATTCCCCGCAGCTCTCGTGGCTACTGGCTGGCGGTTGGGATTTATGCCGCTTGCCTTGCGCTGAATATTCGCGAGATTGTTACCGCCAGTGCTCTGCTCGCCGTTTGTGGTTATGTGGTTGCGTGGCAGTTGACGACGGTATCTGTTGAGCCGGCCTCAGAAGGGAAACTAACAAGGCGCGCGACATCGCGTCTATTGCGAACCGCTATTCCAGCGTTACTCGTAACTTTTCTTGCGCTCATGGCTTGGAATCCCAACAGCACTAATGGAGGCGGAGCCTCGGCCCACGATAGAGAAGGGTCTGACAATGACGCATCGAGACGGAAACGAGATGCGGCTGCTAACTCCGCCAGCGGCCTTTCTGGTTATCAGAGCATCGTACTCTGGCCTCTACCGGATAAGAAAAAGTTCGTAATGCCGCCGATGCCGGGAATTACGCCGAATCTCGAGGCAATCAGCAAGCCTCTGGAGATCCCATTCGACGGATCGTACTGGTACTTTCAACCGCCGCGCCGGAAACCCGGGCCTGAAGCACGGATTGCGCGAGGGACTCCACTCGCGGCAAACATCCGCTCAACCGATTTCATGCCGCTCGTGATGGAGGCGCACGAGAAACTTGGTGCCCATGTCAACCTCGCATGCTGCAGTGCTCTGCTGATCGCGATAGACAGTTGTGACAACTTGCCGGGCCCTATTTCGCTGGGAGTTTCTCTTAACGATTATGATTTGAGGACGAAAGACGCCGAGAGGAAGAGAGGCGTCTATCTCGGAAGTCAGCCAGTGACACCGAGCGCGCCGGCTCTCTTCGCCTCAAGTTGCGTACCGCGTACTCAAACTCTTCGATACCTTATCCCGCACCCTGCGGTGATTCGCAAATTCAATGAAGTAACGGTTAGTTTCGCCGGAGGCGCCTTCCGAGCCGAGGTTGGACCAAAGATCGCAATCAAACAGTTTCAACTCCTCCCGCGCTGAGAGGCGCTTGCGATTCCAGCGATGGGGATTCTTGCTGGCGAAATAATCGGCTTTTGCAGAGTTCGCCTTCGCTACAATAGGTTCACGGCAGCAGGATGTCTCCTCAGAATTTGAGGGGACAAAGAGTCTAAAACCAGGCCGCGTGAGGGTGGATGGGGATACAGGTCGCTCTAAATCACCGAACACATTACCGGTATGACAAGGCGGTTTCACTCGGTCCACAGATTGTGCAGTTGCGTCCGGCACCGCATGGGCGGACCCCGATTCTCGCTTATTCTCTGACGGTCATCCCCGCGAAACACTCGGTTAGCTGGCAACTGGATCTGCACTCAAATTACCTGGCGCGGCTCGTGTTTGCCGAGAAGACGACCGAATTTATGGTCGAGGTAGATTTGACCGCGGACCTATCGCCGATTAATCCATTCGACTTTCTACTTGAACCGGGGTACGAAGACTATCCATTCAAGTATCCGTCGGACATGGGCAAAGACCTTGAGACGTTTTTGACGGCCGAGCAGGCGGGACCGTTGCTCAAGAATTTTCTTAGAAACATTTCGCTGGAGAAGCGGGGAACAATCTCGTTTTTGGGCGACCTGAACCATAAAGTGCGCGACGAGATTGGTTATGTAACGCGACTCGATCCGGGCGTGCAGACATGCGAGCAGACCCTGGTGATGCGGACGGGATCGTGCCGCGATTCCGCCTGGCTGCTGGTGCAGTTGATGAGGCATCTCGGGATTGCAGCGCGATTTGTTTCAGGGTATTTGATACAACTGGCGCCCGATAATGCGGCATTGGGTGGACCGAAGACTGACTCTGCCGATCTACATGCATGGACCGAAGTATTCTTGCCGGGCGCGGGTTGGATTGGCCTGGACCCCACGTCGGGCTTGTTCACCGGCGAGGGGCATATTCCGCTGGTGTGTACGCCGAACGCGGCCAAGGCGGCGCCGATTGGCGGCACGGTGGAGCCGGCTAAAGTGGAGTTCGAGTATGCGATGTCGGTTCGTCGCGTGAACGAAACGCAGAGCACGGCTAGGCCGTTCACTGAACAAGCCTGGGCCCGAGTGGAGCGGGTCGCGCACCGCATTGACGCGGAGTTGATGGTCGAGGATGTGCGCCTGACGATGGGAGGCGAACCTACTTTCGTAGGTATAGATGAGCCGGATAGTCCGCAATGGCATATCGATGCGCATGGTGCGGAGAAGCGCGCTCGCGGCTTGGCGCTCATTCAAGGATTGCGAGAGAAAATTGCGCCGGGAGCGATGCTGCATTACGGACAGGGTAAGTGGTATCCGGGAGAGGCGCTGCCGCGCTGGGCCCTAAGCTGCTATTGGCGCGCCGATGGGGCACCGGTGTGGGAGAATGTTGAGCTCATTGCGCGAGAAGAGCTGCACTATGGTTTTGGCGCGGGCGATGCACTGAGATTTATGAATGCACTTACGCGGCGGCTGGAAGTTAATTCCGACGATGTATTGCCTGCGTATGATTCCGATCATGCCGCGCGAGAACCGGCAGGTTACATTTTGCCGATTCGGCGGCGGCAGTTTGAGGGACGCTTGTATTGGTCGAGCCAACCTTGGTTTGAGCGCGCGGAGCGATTGAGATTGACGGGCGGCGATTCACCGATGGGCTTCAGGATATCGACCGATTCGATGCCCTGGGTGGCTCCTGACGAGATCGAGTATGAGCACGAGCCTGCTCCGTTTGAAGGTCGAGTCAAGCTGCCGATAGCGCCGACTCGACGTTTTGATTTATTCGAGATGAATGCGGTCGGCGATCCTTTGCCTGCACTTTCGCGAACGTCTGAATCGGCAACCGAATTGATCAGGCCGTCGTTGTGCGTGCAGGTGCGCAGCGGACGACTGCATGTGTTTTTGCCTTATTTGGCGCAGCTTGCGGACTACCTGGAATTGCTAGCGGCGATCGAGGATACCTGCCATTATTTGCATGTGCCGATATGGCTGGAGGGATACGCGCCGCCTTCGGATCCGCGCTTGCGGTCGTTCAGCGTGACGCCGGATCCAGGAGTGCTCGAAGTAAATTTGCCACCGGCCAGTAACTGGGACGAATTGGAACGAATCAATACTGTGCTCTTCGATGCGGCACGCGGGAACCGCTTGGCGGCCGAGAAATTTGCCTACGACGGAAGCCATATCGCAACGGGCGGCGGCAGTCATATCGTGATCGGCGGAGCGACTCTCAATGACAGTCCGATTTTGCGGCGGCCCGATTTATTGCGAAGCATGGTGAGCTTCTGGCAGAATCATCCATCGCTATCCTACCTATTCTCTGGAATGTATGTTGGCCCGACCAGCCAGTATCCACGCGTGGATGAGGCGCGGATGGATGCACTGTATGAACTCGAAGTCGCGTTTGGACAATTGGCCTCGAAGGATTGCGATCCCTTCATGGTAGATGGATTATTTCGCAACTTGTTTGTTGATGTGGCGGGCAATACGCATCGGGCCGAGTTCTGTATCGACAAGCTCTACCCTCCTGAAGGCCGAGGGCTGCGACTTGGATTACTCGAATTGCGCGCGTTTGAAATGGCTCCGCATGTGAGGATGGGCCTGGTCGAGATGTTGTTGATCCGGGCCCTGGTCTGCATGTTTTGGAAACAACCATACGAGGGCGAACTGGTTCGCTGGGGCACCACGCTTCACGATCGCTTTCTGCTTCCCTATTTTGTGCAACGCGACTTTGCCGATGTGCTGGCCCAACTAGGGAAGGCCGGTTTCGCATTCGAAGAGGAGTGGTTCGTATCGCACTTCGAGTTTCGTTTTCCGAAGATTGGGTCAATGCGGCGTGAGGGAATTGAACTCGAGTTACGGCAGGCGCTTGAACCATGGAACGTGCTGGCGGAAGAGACGAGTGGCGGCGGAACGGTGCGCACCGTGGATTCGTCGCTAGAGCGAATGCAGGTGAAGCTATCGGGGCTCACGTCGGATGCGCGTTACCTGGTAGCGTGTAATGGACGAAAGGTTCCGCTTCATTTCGCTAGCGAAACAGGCGAGTCGATCGGTGGAGTGCGGTTTCGAGCGCGGCGGTTATCAGCGTCGTTGCATCCGACGATTCCAGTGCATGCCCCGTTGATCTTTGACATAATTGACTGCTGGAGCGAACGCTCGATTGGCCGATGTATCTATCATGCGGGTCCGCCTGACGGCCGCATTTACACAACGCGACCGGTCAACGCAATAGAGGCAGAGGAGCGGCGACGGGAGCGCTTTCAGGAGCTAGATTACTCGCATGATCGAGTGGCGCTGCCGGGAGACGAGAGTAATCCGATCTTTCCAACGACCCTGGATTTGCGCTTGCCAGTGCCGGGGCGCATGATCCCAACAGATATGCCGGGGAACGACGCATGACCGTGGATCTGTATCAGACTGCGCTTCACTACGGGGCAGCCTATGAGGAATCGTCCGCCGATGGCGTGACTTTTCGACCGCATTGGGCTCGGTTGATGGAGTCGTTGCGGGAGATCGGGCCTGAGGAATTGGGACGGCGCTGGAGTCATGCGGAGCGACGCATACGCGAGAACGGAATTACTTACAATATCTATAACGATCCTCAAGGAGAAAACCGGCCCTGGAGAATCGACATTGTTCCATTCCTGATTCCGGCAGAGGAATGGCGCATGATTGAAGCGGGCGTCGTTCAGCGCGCGCAGTTGTTGAGTATGTTGCTGGAGGATCTTTACGGGGCACAGGAACTTGTCGCGCAAGGACATTTTCCCAGCGAACTGCTTTATGCCAATCCGGCATTTCTTCGCCCGCTGGTAGGAGTGCGCGTTCCGCGGCATAGTTATTTGCACATGCTGGCTGTGGACTTGGCACGCTCGCCCGATGGTCAGTGGTGGGTGCTCGCCGATCGAACGCAGGCGCCTTCGGGAAGCGGCTACGCATTGGAGAATCGCACGATTGTTTCCGATGTTTTGCCGGATATTTTCCGCAGCTCGAATGTGCTGCGCCTTGCACCGTTTTTTCGGGCACAGCGCGAGGCACTTATCAGTCTCTCGGAAGTAGCCAATCCGCGCATCGTTCTGCTCACGCCGGGGCCGCACAACGAGACATACTTCGAGCAATCGTACATTTCCCGCTATCTTGGATTCACGCTGGTGGAAGGGACCGACCTGACGGTGCGAGACCGGCGCGTCTATCTAAAAACCGTCGACGGGTTGGAACAGATCGATGTAATTCTGCGCCGCGTGGACGACAGTTTTTGCGATCCTCTCGAACTGCGAGGGGACTCGCTTTTAGGAGTGGCGGGGCTTGTGGATGTAATCGTCGCAGGAAACGTGAAGGTTGCCAACGCACTGGGCAGTGGCCTGATCGAAACCGCAGCGGTAATGCCGTTTTTGCCGGGACTTTCAAGACACTTGTTCGGAGAAAAGCTCAAGCTCCCTTCTGTGGCGACATGGTGGTGCGGACAAAAGTATGCGCTCGATTGGGTCGTGAACCATCTGGATTCTGTAGTGGTCAAGCCGGCATTTCCATCAAGGGGAATGGAGCCGATATTTGGCGCGGAATTACGACAAGCGGAGAAAGACAAGTTCGTGCAGCAGTTGCAGGCTCGGCCTCATGAGTATGTCGCGCAGGAACAGGTTACATTGTCGAATGCACCGGTGTGGGAGAACGGGCGACTCAATTCGCGCAGCGTGGTATTGCGGACTTATGTGCTCAATACCGGAGAAGGATGGATTGCGATTCCGGGGGGCCTGGTGCGCGTAGCCGAATCCGAGGGGTCAGTGGTTTCGATGCAGCGAGGCGGTCACAGCAAGGACGCATGGGTGCTGTGGGATGACGCGGTTGATACATCGTTTAGCCTTTTGCATCCGCGCAATGAGCCGGTGGAGTTGCGACGGATTTCGCGAGTTGTGCCCAGCAGCGTGGCCGACAATGTGTTTTGGCTGGGCCGGTACGTTGAGCGCGCGGAGAGCATGGCGCGCATCCTGCGCTCGATTGTGCCGCGCGTGCGGCGCGCTGAAGACGCGGAGTTTGAATGCCTGCTTCGGCTGCATGGTTGCCTGGAATCGCGGCATAGCAAATTATCGAAAGTGAAGGATAGAAAGCCGACGCCGGCCGAGCTCGAACACGAGATGACTTCATTGGTTATCGATGCCAGACGACCAGATAGCCTGTCTTCAACGCTG
>Ga0182030_10013345_pt1 | contig 16352 bp, 15 predicted proteins | sample 812S3MmetaG_FD_121299 | JGI IMG/M metagenome (GOLD analysis project Ga0182030, IMG submission 121299) | Permafrost microbial communities from Stordalen Mire, Sweden - 812S3M metaG (Illumina Assembly) | ecosystem: Environmental > Terrestrial > Soil > Wetlands > Permafrost | place: Sweden...
CCGATCGCAAGTAGTGCGACGAGCCGTCGATCGATCACGCAACGTCCTCCACGACCTGGCGATAAATCTCCGCGGTAGCTTTCGCGCAGGCGTCCCACGTAAGGGTTTGCGCCAGCGCCCTTCCTTCCTTGACGAGCCGGGCGCCAAGCCCCTGGTCGTCGAGCAAGGCTTCCAGACGAGCCGCCAGCGCCGATGCGCCCTTGGCCGGAAACGTCAGGGCCGCCGACGCCAGCACGCCGGGCACGGCGTCCTCGCAGGCGACGACCGGACAACCCGACGCCATCGCCTCGAGCATCGGAAGGCCGAAGCCCTCGCAGAGCGCCGGGTGAACGAGCGCGATGGCTCCCGCGTACCAGCTCGCGAGCTCCGCGTCGTCCACGTCGCCCAGCGCGCTTGCGCGACGCGTCGCGTCGCTCATGCGCTCCAGCTCGCCGGCGAAATCGTCGGGACCCGTGAGGTAGAGGTCGAGGGGTTCCGACAGCGCGCGCCAGGCGGCGAAGAGCGTCGGGAGATCCTTGTGCGCGCGGTGGTTGCCGACGTACAGCAGATATGGGCGCGGCGGCATCTTCGGCTCGGCTTGCGCCAGAAATCGCTCGTTGACGCCGAGCGGCACGACGCGAACCTTGCTCGGATCCACCCCCAGAAAGCGTTCCAAATCGTCCACCGTGCGCGCGTCGTCGGTGATGACGGCGGCCGCGCGCGCGCAGGCGCGCTTGACGACCGAGCGGTAGTACGGGCCGACTTTAGATTTGAAGTACTCCGGATGGCGCAGATGGATCAGGTCGTGAATCGTGATCACGAACGGTCGCGGCGCGGCCAGCGGCACGTACTGCGACATGAAATGCACGAGATCGAGATGGGCGGCACGCAACCGGCGCGGCAATCCGACCTGTTCGTCAAAGTCGAAGTTGCCGCCGCGATCGAACGCAACGTACGTCAGGTCCGGCGCGACGGCCGGAAGGCGCGCGACCAGTTCGCGCACGTACGTCTTCATGCCGACGGACATCTGCCGCGTCAGGCGTGCGTCCAGCCCGATGCGCCGGGATCCGCTCACCGCAGCATGGCTTTCGCGGCGACCGCAACCGGATACCACGCCGACATCCACGCCACGTACCAGCCCTGCCAGCCGTCCAGGAACGCACCGCGGGCCAGCATGGAACGCGCGAAGCGCGGAAGAGCCAGGAGCGCGGCTCCCGGCAGCGTCGCGGGCGACGTCGCGCGCGCTTCGATCGCCGTGTACGCGGAGAACCTGGTGCGGTACGACGCGAGGTCGGGATAGGAAAAATGCATCAGCGTCCCGGTCAGATCGCCCGTCGGCTCGTTGCACGCGTAGGTTTCGTGCAGCGGCGCGTCGCCGCCGGCCGCGGGATGGGCTTCCACCCGCGCCGCTTCGGTGCGAAACAGGCGCAGCAGCGGCTCGCGTCGCCACATCCGCAGCGACTTCCCGCAAAAATACGTGTCGCGGCGGACGCGATATCCGTTGACGTGTTCGCCGGCCGCGAGGATGGCCGCCCGCAGACGATCGTCGAGCGCTTCGTCGGCGTCGATGGCCAGCGTCCACGGCGTCGCGACCTGCGCGAGCGCGAACCGGCGCGCGTCCACGAAATCGGTCCACGCGCGCTCGACGACGGTCGCACCGGCCGAGCGCGCGAACTCCGCCGTACGGTCGTGCGACTGCGCGTCGATCACGAGGACGTGGATGCCGTGGGGCAAGCTCGTCAGCGCTCGCGGAAGGTTGCGTTCCTCGTTTCGGGCGAGGATGACGGCGGTGATGCGCTCGCTATTCAGTGGAGTTCGGGAGCCGCGATACGCTCGGCGCCCGCCTCGCCGCGGATGCGCCCTTCGTGCTCGAGCGCGGCCCCGATAAAGTCGCGATAGAGCGGTGACGGCCGGTTCGGCCGCGACTTGAATTCGGGATGTGCCTGCGTTCCCACGAACCACGGATGCATGTCTACCGGCAGCTCGATCACTTCGACCAGGCGCGTTTTGCCGACGGTATGATGACCGCTAAAGCGCATGCCGTGCTCTTCGAAGATCGGCCGGTAGCGGTTGTTGAACTCGTAGCGGTGGCGGTGGCGCTCGCTGATCTCCACTTCGCCGTAGGCCTTGAGCGCTTGCGTGTCGGGCTCGAGCGTGCACGTATAGGCGCCTAGGCGCATCGTTCCGCCGTAGGACTCCAGATTGCGCTGATCGGGCATGAAGTCGATGACGGGGTCGGGGGCCGTCTCGTCCACTTCGCTGGTCATCGCCTCGGGCAGCCCGCAGACGTTGCGTGCGAACTCGACGCAGGCCAGTCGCATTCCGTAGCAGATTCCGAGGAACGGAACGCGCCGCTCGCGCGCGTACTGGATCGCCGCGAGCTTGCCCTTGACGCCGCGCGCGCCGAAGCCGGGCGCGACTAAGATCCCGTGCGCGTCTTTGAGTACGTCCACGCCCTCGTTCTCGACCAGCTCGGAGTCGATGCGCTGGATGTTCACGCCGGCATAATAGTAGATGCCCGAATGGTAGAGCGCCTCGTTGATCGAGATGTAGGCATCCTTGAGCTCGACGTACTTCCCAACCAGCGCGATGGTGACGATGCGCCGCGGATGGAGCATCCGTTCGGCGATGGCCGCCCAGTCCTCGAGTTTCGGCGCGACCGTCGCAAGGCGAAGTTTGCGGACGGCGGCCTGCGCCAGCCCCTCGGCTTCGAGATTGAGCGGCACCTGATAGATCGTCTTGGCATCGCCGTTCTGGACGACGGCGGAAGGCGACACGTCGCAGAAGAGTGCGATCTTCTCCTTCAGCTCCATCGCCATCGGCATGGACGACTGCGTCCGGCAGACGATCGCGTCGGGCGAAATTCCGATCCCGCGCAACTCGCGCACCGAATGCTGAGTCGGCTTGGTTTTGAGTTCGTCGGCGGCCCCTAAGTGCGGCATCAACGTGAGATGCACGTACATGACGTTCTCTTCGCCGGCGTCGTACCGCATCTGGCGAATGGCTTCCAAGAACGGAAGCGACTCGATGTCGCCGACCGTACCGCCGACCTCGACGATGCAGACCTCGGCGCGGCTGGCCTCGGCAAAGCGCTTGATGTGCGCCTTGATCTCGTTGGTGATGTGGGGGATGACTTGAACGGTAGCGCCCAGGTAGTCGCCGCGGCGCTCTTTTTCGATGACGGAGTTGTAGACTTGGCCGGTCGTCACGTTGTTGGCGTGCGAGAGGTTCTCGTCGATGAAGCGTTCGTAATGGCCTAGGTCCAGGTCCGTCTCGGCGCCGTCCTCGGTGACGAAAACTTCGCCGTGCTGATACGGGTTCATCGTACCGGCGTCGACGTTGATGTACGGATCGAGTTTCTGAATGGAGACGCTGATGCCGCGCGCCTTGAGCAGGCGCCCAAGGGAGGCTGCCGTGATGCCCTTGCCAATCGAGCTCACGACCCCGCCGGTAAAGAAAATATACTTCGCCATCTCGGGATGACTTGATTCCGTTAGTTTGAGGCCGCGACCTTCACGTAGCGACCGCGGCCGCCGTAATCGCGTTCGACGGTCGTCCAACCGCTTGGAAAGGCGGCCGAAACCAGGCCCAGCAGCGCGTCCATGGTCGGCGGCGCGGCCTCCAAGAGCGCCACCCCGCCGGGGCGCAGCGCGGCCGGAAGCTCCGGCACGAGGCGCCGGTAGACCGCCAGACCGTCGGGACCGCCGTCCAGCGCCCCGCGCGGCTCGTACGAAACGGGATTGGGGCGAGGGGCAACGTCCGCGCTTGGGACGTACGGAAGATTCGCGACCACTACGTCGTATGCGCGCCCGTCCAGCGGCGCCGTCAGGTCGCCCTCGAAGAACGACACGCGACCGGCTACGTCCAGCCGTCGCGCGTTGGCGCGAGCGACGTCGAGTGCGGCCGCCGAAAGGTCGGTCGCGTCCACGCGCGCCGCGGGAAGCTCCGCCGCTAGCGTGCAGGCGATCGCGCCGCTACCGGTTCCCACGTCGAGAGCCCGCACGTCCGCGCGGCCGCGCAGAACGCGCACCGCATCTTCGACGAGATGTTCGGTCTCCGGCCTCGGAATCAGCACGCGCTCGTCCACCGCGAACTCGCGTCCGCAGAACCACGCGCTGCCGGTGAGGTATGCGATCGGAACGCCGGCGCCCCGGCGCGCGCACAGCGCCTCAAAGCGTTCGACGGCCCTCGCGTCGATCGCGTCGCCGGCGTGCGCGAGCAGCCACGCGCGCGAACGTCCCGATGCAAACGCCATGAGCAGCGCCGCATCGCCCCGGAGCTCGCCGTCCAGCGATCGCGCGCCTCGTTCCAGCGCGGCGCCGAACGTCGCCGTCTCGCCCGCCGTCATGCCGTAACGGCGGTCTCGCCGGCGAGCAGCCGGGCGCGCTCGTCCTTGAGCAGGTCCTCGACGAGCGGTTCGAGCGCGCCGTCCATGATGCCGCGAATGTTCCCGAAGTTGCGATTGATCCGGTGGTCCGTCACCCGATCTTGGGGAAAGTTGTACGTGCGGATCTTCTCGGAGCGATCGCCGGTGCCGACTTGGCTGCGGCGGATCGAGCCCATCGCTTCTTCTTGCTCGCGGCGCTTGCGCTCGGCCAGGATCGCGCGCAGCATCTGCATCGCCTTCTCGCGATTTTGCGTCTGCGAGCGCTCTTGTTGCGAGGCCACGATGACGCCGCTGGGCACGTGCGTGATGCGGATCGCCGACTCGGTCTTGTTGACGTACTGTCCGCCGGCGCCGCTGGACTTATACGTGTCGATCTGCAGGTCGGTCGAGCGAATCTCGATCTCTCCGTCGTCCTCGACCTGCGGCAAGACGGCAACGGTCGCCGTGCTGGTGTGCACGCGCCCTTGCGCTTCGGTCGCGGGCACGCGCTGGACGCGATGCACGCCCGATTCGTGCTTAAAGGAACGGTACGCGCCCGCGCCCTTGACTGCGAACACGATCTCTTTGTAGCCGCCGGCGTCGCTCTCGCTCTCGGAGATCAGTTCGGTCTTCATCGCGGCGGTCTCGGCGTAGCGCATATACATACGCGCCAAGTCGCCGGCGAAGATCGCCGCTTCGTCGCCCCCGGCCCCGGCCCGGATCTCGATGAAGATGTCGCGGTCGTCGTTGGGATCCCGCGGAATCATGAGGGACTTGAGTTCGTCCTCGATGCGTTCGAGCCGCTCGCGCAACGCCCCGACTTCTTCTTGCGCCAGCTCGCGCATCTCGGCGTCGCCGTCGCGCAGAAGCGTCTCGTTCTCGGCGATCTCGCGCTCGATGCCGCACAACTCGCGATAGGCGCGCACCGTCTCCTCGAGCTGCGATCGCTCTTTGACCAGCGCCGTGTACTTGGCCTGATCGAATCCGCCCGGGGGATTGGCGAGTTCCACCTCGATCTCGTCGAAGCGCCGCACCATCGTGTCGAGACGGGCCGTAACGGCCTGCGTCAGCGTTGCCATATTGCTTTTCTCAATTGGGGGTTAAAGGGGGCGACGCCCCCTTGAGCCGCGGAGTCGCGGCTCGGGGGTGAACGGGGGGCCGTGCCGCCCCGTTTTTGGCAATAAAAAAGACGAGCCGCCTTGGCGCCTCGTCTTCGGATTTGACGTGCAGCTACGCTTCTGCGGCTGCCGTCTTCTTGGCTTCGCGGGCGGCTTGCCGCTCCGCGGCATCCAGCTGCTTCTGCTTTGCGGCAGCGGCGCGCTGGTTGAACTTGTCGACGCGGCCCGCCGTATCGATGAGCTTCTGCTGACCCGTAAAGAGCGGGTGGCAAGCCGAGCAAATCTCGACCGAGATCTCCTTGAGCGTCGAGCCGGTCGTAAAGGCGGTGCCGCACGCGCAGTGCACGCGAGCGTCGGGGTACCAGGTGGGATGAATCTTCTCTTTCACAGCCACTCGATTATAGCAGGCTAGGCAAGAGGGCCCACCTGCGTGGGCCCTGCCGTGGCCTAAGGCGACACTTGGCCCGTGATCGCCTGGACGAGGTGACCGCCGAACGGAACGCCCAGCCCGGTGACCAGATCGTAGCCTTTTCCGGAGGTGCAGCAACCGGTGATCGGCGGCGCTCCGGGCCCGGAGTTGGCCTGGTTTTGGCCGTAGAGAACGTCGTAGAACACGTCGTTGTAGCTCAAACCGTTGACAGAACCGGCGTAGATCTTGTAAAAGATGCCGTTCGGATTGCCCAAGCGTTCCGGGTGGCCGCCGCTCGCGGTCGCGCAGGACGGCGTGGCTTTGCAGGCCTGTTCGACCAGCGCCCACTCCGCGGCGGACTCGGGCGCGGCTGCCGACGTCCCGCCGGACGGCCCGACGCCTCCATCGGAAAAAGCCGAGTTAAAGACGAGGGCCGGACCCGTGAAGGGATCCGCCATCAGTGCGATGTCGGGAACGCCGCGATAGCCGTTAAGCTGCGGGCTCGCCGGATTGCTGCCCGCCGGCGTCGTGACGCCCTGCTGCCAAACCGGGGTCGGGAAGACTTGCGACACTCCCCCGCCCGAGCCGACGTCGTTGTTGAAGTTGCCGCTCCCGCCTTGCGTGGACTGGTAGGCCCAGGCCGCGATTTGGCCGAGCAGTTTGCCGGTCGTGTCCATGGGCGCGTTCACGCCGCCGACGCCGACAACCGACGGGTCCGAGGCCGGGTACGAAACGCACGGCGTCGGCAGTGGATTGCCGAAGTTGTCGAAACACGACTGGTTCCCGGTGTCCCCGGAAGACGCGAACACCGCGATGCCTTCGGCGGCTAGCGCCGCGAATTCGTCGGGGCCGATGCCGGTGCCCTGACCGCTGCCCGAACACGAATAGTAATAGCCGCAGCCGCCGTTCTCGCCCAGCCCGTAGCTGAGCGAGACCGCGTCCACCTTGTTGTCGGCGATCGCTTGCTGAATCTCGTCGTCCGCAATCTGGATACCGATCAGCGGATAGGTGACCTCGCCCGCGCCGCACGGCGGTGCCGTTTCGTTTCCGGTGGTCGTGTTGACGCAAATCGCCGGATTGTACGCGAAGTAGAACAGCACGTTTGCGCCAGGCGCGAGGCTGGCTTGCTGCTCGGTATCCAGCTGCGCTTCGCCATCCTCGGGATTGCACGTGGTGTAATCGGGAGGCGTCGGGAAAGGCGGCAAGCTACACGTATCCGTCACCGGTGGCGGCGATGCCAGGCCACCCGGATTCGGGTCGAAGGCACCCGTCCCGGTGTTGTTGTTTTGGCCGCTGGCGGGTTGCGCGCGCACCTGCGCGACCGTCACGGTCGCGACGCGCGCCTTGAACAGCTTGGACAGGGTGGGCACGTCTCCGTTGGCGGACGTGTCGATCGGCCCGGTTCCGATGATGCCGATGTTGATGCCGGTCCCGTTGTAGCCTTTGCTATACGCACCGGAGTAGTCGAAGCCGTTGGCCAGCATCTGCGGGGAATAGCCAATCGTGTTTCCGCGCGACATTCGGATGATGTACGGATGCATGAAGTGCGGCTGCACCAGCCCGACCACGCCCGCGATGGGCAGAGCGACGGCGACGTGCGGGGCCTGAACCGGCGCCAGGAACGTCGTCTTCCCGGCGCGCCACCAGCCGATGGTCGTACCGAATGCCTTCTCGAACGACGTTAGTCTGCCGGCGAGCGTGAGCGTGAGATGCTGCGGCCAAGTTCCTACGGAGATGTGGTAGCCGTTGAAGTACTTCGCGGTCGCGGCCACGTCGCTCGCGGTCGCGCCGTAACGCGCGCCGATCTCAGCCGGCGTGAGGAACTTGCGGTAGAATGCCGACTTGGGCGAGCTCGCCTCTTGCGCGTACTGCATCAGACCGCGCTCGTTCTGCAGTTTCAGCGCAACCGAAACCGACATGCCCATGTCGCCGTGCACCGGACCGACGTACGTGGCGGTTCGAAGCGTCTCTTTACCCCACGTAAAGTTCGCGAGCGTCGAGGGACCCGCATACGTCGAGAGTGCCGTCTGCGCCTGCGCCTGAGACATGCCGGCCGCCGCGCCCGGATCGGTGGGGAGCGCGCCGCCATGGCTGCCGCCGCCGCACCCGGTCACGAAGGCAGCCGCAAGCGCAAGCGCCGCGGCCGGACGAAAGTCTCTCGCGTTCATCGGACGTTACCCCCGGTACGGTGTTGCATGAATCGGATCAGTCTCGCGATCGCGGCTTTTCTGCGGACCGTGCGTTCGTGCTGCACGCGCGCCTCGAACTGCGCCGTCGCGAACGACACGCTCGACGGCGAGAGCCCTTGAGCGCCCGCGACGATCGCGGCGGACGAACGGCGAGACGCCGAGGCGGACGTCGCGTTCTGCAGCGTCAGCGTTTCGGCGATGGTCTGCGTCGCCAGCGGCGTGCCTTCGAAGTCGGCGAAGTTTTGCCACGCCTTGAGCGTATCGTTGAGATAGTCGTAGTACGTCGTCTGCAGATCGCTCAGCACGATGCAAACCGGGCCGTAGCCTCCAACGTACGTGGTAATCGTTTGCGCGTCGGTGAAGCCGAGCACCGGATCGTACGACGCGATCTGTCGCGTCAGCGACGAGCCGCTGGTCCCGAACTGCGGCGGGACGTTGCAGGCAGCCGGAAACGTGACGTTGGTTGCGACGTTCGTGACGTCGGAATACGGGGGAGTCACCGCCGAGAACCAAGCCTTCGGCGTCGCAACGACGGTGGGTGCACCGCCGCCCGTCGGGAGGATCTGAACGGTGATCTTTCCGGACGCCGGCGCGAGCATCTGGAATTCTTGAATGCCGTAGCTCGACAGCGCGGTGCCGCCGTACGATCCGCTTCCGTCAGCCTTTGTTGCGATCGTCAGCGTCTGCGGCGTGCTTGCGATCGTCTGCGTGTCGGTGTAGGTGCCGTTCGCATTTCGCTTGGTGACGTCGGTCGTTCCGTCGGCGTCGTTTTCGGTCACGGTACCGCCGTTGACGTTTTTCCAGCTCGCGCCCGCGGTTGCCGGCGTCTGACCGACGATCTGCGGCGTCGAATACGACGTCGCGATGGTTGAAGCGGTGGACGTGTTGGCGTTCGTCACGACATTGGTTGCATACTGAACCAGATTGACGGCCGATCCGGCCGCTGCCTTACCTTGCCAGCTGTCGGTCGTCGTCACGACGCTCTGGAGCCCATAGGCGTCGGTCTCGCTCGCGTTATAGTCCAGCGCCGAAGCGGGAGCGCTCAGCGGCGGCGGCGCGGGCGACGTGGAGACGACGACGTTCTCCGTGACCGCAGCCGTATTCACGGTCGAGGGAAGCGGCGACGGTTGCGGGTACGCGTACGTGTTCGTCTGCGTCAGCGAACCGGAATAGGCAAACGTGCTGCCGGGCCCAACCGTTGGCGTCGGAACGATGACGGGCGCCGGCGTGGGGATCATGCCGCCGGACGGCGGCGTGCCGTTGCAGGCAGCCAGAGCGACGACGAGCAGCAAGCCCGCGAGCGAAGCGATTCGAACGTTCAAAGCCGATCGTTCCTTCCAAGGGAGAGGTCGCGACAGGTTAGGGCATCCAAATCCGACCTCCTCCACGGAGACGGTCTGCGACGGCGATACGTTATACGATTCATGGACGTCTTTTCGTTTCGCAGCGCTGCACGTTGCGGCACGCTCGCGATCGCGCTCGTTGCCGCCTCGTTCGTTGCCGCCGCTGCTGCGACGACCATCGACGGCGCCGTCATCGAAAATAGCGGATCCACCAACGGTGCTGGCTGGCGCATGGTCATTCGTTCAAGCGGGCAAGCGACGACGCAGGTTCTCTCGCGTCACGGTCCGGAGACCGGCCCCGCTTCTCAATCTACGCCCGCACCGTTTACGCCCGACCCCGCGCTCGTCGAGACGTTCTTCCGAGACGTGCGGGCCGCGCGCGATTCGAACGAGCCGCCGGCGACGTGCATGAAGAGCGCCTCCTTCGGAAGCCGCACCATGGTGCTGTGGCACGGCTGGAGCTCCGGCGACCTCTCCTGCCCCGGCAACACCGGCGCCATGGGTGCGCTCGCACAGGACGTTTCCGCGCTCCAAAGCGCTGGCCACGTCACCCCTCTCCCGCTCTACCGTCGCGCTCCGATCGAAATCCGGGCCACGCCGGCCACGTCGCCGACGCCGCATCGAGCGCTCGCCGCGAGGGAGGGCGCGGCCGCGCGCCAAAGCCATCGCCGGTGATTGCCTTTGCCGTACCCCTGGCCGTGATGCTGCTCGCCACGCCGCCGCCGCCTCCCCCGACACTGAACTCACCCGCGCCCTCCGCGCTGGCAACGCCGGCATCCGACGCCACCGCGGCGCCGGATGCGACGCCCACGCCGATCGCGCTACCGAGTGGGTTCGGGTTGCCGGCCGGCGCCAAATCGCCCGGCAGGCCTTCGGGGACTCCGCCGCCTCCCAAGTCGTCGCGCAATGGGATCGAAGGCGTCTGGGAAGTCGAGATCCAGGTGCCCAACCAGAACAATCCGCTCTACACGCACTTTCAGATCAAGCAGCAGCAGAACGCGCTCAGCGGCCTCTACATTGACGGCAACGGCAAGAGGTTTCCACTCTCCGGCACGCTCGACGGCGATTCGGTGCGCTTGATCGTTACGCGCGCCGACGGCACGACGCTCTTGCTCGAAGGCAAGCTCGACGGCACGACCGACATGCTCGGCATGTTGACGGACGCGGATCAGCGCGTACCGTTCACCGCGGCGTACCGGCCGAAAGAAAACTTCTTCGAGAATATCTCGCCGGCGCCGGGCGGAATGGGCGGAATGGGCGGCGGCGCCTCCTCGGGTGGCGGGGGAATACCCCCGCGCTAAGCCGTTAGGTCTTGGCTCGCTCCGCGAGGCGGCGCTCGACGTATGGGACCAGCCCGCCCGCGTCTACCAGCGACTGCATGAACGGCGGGAACTGCGCCGCGGCATAGGTTTCGCCTTTGGTGACGTTGCGAATCGTTCCGCTTGCGGCCTCGACTTCGATCTCGTCGCCCGCGTCGATACGATCCACCGCTTCGTCCGACTCGAAGATCGGCAGCCCGATGTTGAGCGCGTTGCGGTAGAATATCCGCGCGAAGCTCTTTGCGATCACCGCCGAGGTTCCCGATCCCTTGATGGCGATCGGCGCGACTTCGCGGCTCGACCCGCAGCCGAAGTTCCGGTCGGCGACGATGATGTCGCCGGGTTTCATGCGGGTCGTGTATTCGGGATCGATGCCCTCGAGCGCGTGCTTGCCCAATTCGGCCTGGTCGACGATGTTGCAGTACTTGCCCGGAATGATGACGTCGGTGTCGACGTTCTTGCCGAACTTGTGGGCGTGTCCGCGCAGTTTCATACGGCGCCCGCCAATTCGACCGCGCGCGGATCGGTGATGCGGCCGGTCAGCGCCGACGCGGCACACGTTGCCGGCGATGCGAGGTAGACTTCGGCTTTGGGCGATCCCATGCGGCCGACGTAGTTCCGGTTGGTCGTCGAGAGACAGCGCTCGCCGTCGCCGAGCGTGCCCATGTGTCCGCCGAAGCACGCGCCGCAACCCGGCGTATTGACCGCGCAGCCCGCCGCCGCCAGCGTCTTGAGGATCCCCTCGTCGGCGGCCTGCATCCAGACTTGCTGGGAACCGGGATTAACGATCACGCGCAAACTCCGCGCGATCTGCTTTCCGTCCAGGATCCTGGCGACGACGCGAAGATCCTCGATGTATCCGTTGGTGCACGAACCGATAAAGACTTGGTCGAGTTCGAGCACGTCGTTCGTGACTTCCGAGACCGGATGGACGTTGTCGGGCGTGTGCGGGCACGCGATTTGCGGTTCGAGGGCGCTCACGTCGATCGCGATGACGCGCTGGTAGTTCGCGTCCTCGTCGGCGCGCTCGACGATGAACGGGCGGTCCGTCCGTTCGGTGACGTACGCGATCGCCTTGGCGTCGGCATGAAAGATCCCGTTCTTTGCCCCGGCCTCGATCGCCATATTCGCCATCGTCGTGCGCCCGGTAATGGAGAGCGCGTCGACCGTCGAACCATGAAATTCCAGCGCGCAGTAGGTCGCGCCGTCGATTCCGAGCCGGCCGACGGTTGCAAGCATGAGATCCTTTGCGTAGACCATGTCGCCGAGCTGCCCGTCGTACACGAGTTTAATCGTTGGGGGGACGCGCAGCCACACTTCTCCAAGCACGAACGCCGCCGCGATGTCGGTGGACCCCATGCCGGTGGCGAAGGCGCCGAGCGCGCCGTAGGTGCAGGTGTGCGAATCTCCGCCGACGATGAGTTCGCCCGGCGCGACCAGGCCCGCTTCGGGCAGCACGACGTGTTCGATGCCGCCGCGGCCGACGTCGAAGAAGTGGACGATGCCTTGCTCCTTCGCGAAGTCTTTCATGAGCTTGGCCAGCTTGGCGGACTGGGGGTCCTTGGCGGGAACGAAGTGGTCTTCGACCAGCGCGATCTTGTTGGGGTCGAAGACGCGCGTTGCGCCTTTGATGCCCCGCATTACCGCGATCGCGACGGCCGCCGAGAGCTCGTTGGCGAGCACGAGATCGACTTTGGCGTCGACGATCTGGTTCGGCACCACGCGGTCGAGGCCGACGTGACGTGCGAGAATCTTTTCCGTTAAGGTCATGCCCATAGGGGGCATGGTTTCTCTCGCGGCTTACGCTGACCTGGGGACCGGGACTCGCGCGGAGAAGGCCCGGACATGCGGAGAACGCCGTTCGCCTCGCCCGGCCGTCCAAGCTTCGTGCGCCTGGCTCGATGAGCTACGCTACCGAGGCCGGCGAACTCGACCGGGAGATCCTCGGCACGATCGAGCGATGGCGCGCCGGGGCGCGCGCACTCGCCGATTCGGAGTTCGGGGACCTCGCGCGCCGAATCTGCGCTCATCAGCTCCGGTACAACGAACCTTACGGACGCTACGGCGCGGCGTTCGGCTACGCGCCCGACAAGCCGCCGGAGACCTGGCAGCAGATTCCCGCGGTGCCCGCACAGGCGTATAAGGAAGCGATCATGGCGACGTTCGACCCGGCGCGCGCCGCGTTGACGTTCGAGACCAGCGGCACGACCGGCGGTGCGGGCGGACTTCACTTTATGGAAACCGCCGAGCTCTACGACCGGTCGCTGATCGCCGCGTTCGATCGCTTCGTACTCGGTGACGGCGCGCGCCTGCGCTATCTCAACTTGGTCCCGAACCCCGCGGAGCGTCCGGGATCCTCGCTGGGCTACATGATGGACCGCGTCGCGCGCGAACGCGGAACGGGCGAAACGGGCTGGTTCGTCACCGCCGAATCGCTGCTCTTCGACGACTTCGTCGCGGCCGTCAGGTCCGCCGTCGCCGCGGGCGAGCCGGTCTGCGTTGCCGCGACGGCGTTTGCGCTCGTCCACGTGACCGACGAGATGGACGCGCGCGGTTTAAGCTGGGCGCTGCCGACCGGTTCGCGCGTGATGGAGACCGGCGGTTTCAAAGGACGCGCGCGCGTAGTCTCGCGCGACGAGCTGTACGAACGCATCGCTTCCCGGTTCGGCATCGCGCGCGAAGCCGTCGTCGCGGAATACGGGATGACCGAATTGGCGTCGCAGTATTACGACGACCCGCTGCGCCTGCGCGACGCGCCGCGGCGAAAAGTCGCGCCGCCATGGCTTCGTTCGCGCGCCGTGAGCGCCGCCGGCACGACGCTGCCGGCGGGAACGGTCGGTGCGCTCGTGCACGTGGATCTGGCGAATCGCTCGTCGTGCGTGGCCGTCGCGACCGAGGATCTGGGCGCCGTCTATGGCGACGGTTCGATCGTCCTGGTGGGACGCGAAGCGGGCGCGGCGCTGCGCGGCTGCTCGCTCGACGCCGAAACCTTGCGCGGCATCGCGCTGTGAGCACCCGGCTGGCGCGCGTTCCCGTCCGGAGAATCGTGCGCGCGCTCGCCGACGCGTCCGAGCGGTGGTGCGACGCGGACTTTCCGCCGAGGGTCCGCGCGCAGCGCGCCATCTGCGAGCGCACGGGGTATTCGCTGCCGGTCGTCGAGTACGCCATCGACGCGCTCTTTCAGAGTGCGAGCGCCGCAGCGCTCGAAGCGGCGATCGTCGACGAGATCGGTTCGCTCTCCGCCCTCGACGGCGCGGTGGAGCGTGCGGGACGGCCGGCGCTGCACGCGCTTCCGGTTGGGCGCGTGTGCGTCGTCTCCAGCCGGACTACCATCGGCGTCGCGATTCCGCCGCTGCTCTTCGCGCTGTGCGCGAAATGCGACGTCGCGGTGAAAGATCGCGAAGACCATTTCGTCGCCGCGTTCTTAAAGACCGCAGCCGAGGAACTCGAGGAATTGGGCACGGCGGCCGTGGCCGAGGCGTGGAGCGGCGGGAACGACGCGCGCGACTTGGCGGCATTCGACGCCGTCGTCGCGTTCGGCGACGACGTCTCGCTGCGCAAGATTCGCGAGCAAGCCGCGCCGCGAGCGCGCTTCGTTGCGTTTGGACCGGCCGCCAGCATCGGCTACGTCGCGCGCGAAGCGCTTGCCGACGCGGCGGCCTGCACGCGCATCGCCGCCGGCGCGGCCCGCGACATGCTGCTCTACGACGGCGAAGGCTGCCTTTCGCTGCACGCGCTCTTTCTCGAGCGTGGCGGCGCCATTGCGCCCGCGGTCTTCGGTGAGATCTTCCGCACGGCTCTCGATCGCGCCAGCGTCGAGTTTCCCCCCGGCCCGCTCGACGCGCGCGCGCAGGCTCGCGTCGCGAACGCCCGCAACGTGGCCGCCTTTCGCGTTTCCGAAGGCCGCGGAGCCGTCATCGGCGGATCGGCCGGGTACCTCGCGTTGCTCGACGCGCCGCCGAGCGAGCCCCCCTCCTTTCTTCCGCGCGTCGTTGCGATCCATTGCGTGGACGGACCGGCCGACGCGCTGGCCTACGTTCGCGCGCACCGCTTGCCGATCGAGGCGATCGCCCTGGCCGGAAATCGCGACGACGTCGATGCGATGGCGCTCGAGACCGGCGCGTCGCGCATCGCGCGATTCGGCGAGCTGCAGAGGCCTCCGCTCGGCGGCAATCACGGCGCGCGCCCGCGCATCGCCGAATTCGTACGCTGGGTGACGTCGGAAGCATGACCGAGATTCCGGGGCCGCGCAGCGCCGAGATGCGCGGCGATTTGGCGCGTTTCGAATCGCGCAACGTCACGTACTTGGGCGAGGATTTTCCGGTGTTCTGGGAGTCGGCGTCCGGCGCGACCGTTGTGGACGTGGACGGCAACCGCTATCTCGATCTCACGGCCGCATTCGGCGTTGCCAACGCGGGGCACGCCAACCCACGGGTCGTCGAAGCCATCCACACACAGGCGGAACGGCTGATGCACGGCATGGGCGACGTGCATCCGACGCACGTTCGCGCGCGGCTGCTCGAGCGTCTCGCGAACGCCCTGCCTACCGGCCTGAACAAGATCTTCCTCGCGACGACCGGATCCGAGGCCGTGGAGGCCGCCATGAAAACCGCGATGCTCGCTACCGGAAAGGCCGCCTTCGCGTCGTACCGCGGCGCCTACCACGGCCTCTCGTTCGGCGCGCTGACGATCGGCGGCATCGAGCGCTTCCGCGCGCCGTTTGCCGGCGTGCTCTCCACCACGACGCTGATGCTCGACTTTCCCGCGGGCGATTCCGACGGCGATGGCGTTGCCCGCGAACTCGCCGCGCTCAGGCGCGCCCTTGCCGCGCGCGGAGATCTCGCGGCCGTCGTCATCGAGCCGATCCAATCGCGCGGCGGCATCGTGGTTCCGCCCGGCGGCTATCTTCGGGGATTGCGAGCCATTTGCGACGAGCTCGGCATAGTGCTGATTTTTGACGAAATCTATACCGGCTTCGGCCGGACCGGCTCGTGGTTCGCGTGCATGCACGACGGCATCGTGCCCGACATTATCTGCATCGGAAAAGCCATGGGTTCGGGCTTCCCGATCAGCGCGATCGCCGCGCGCGCCGACGTGATGGACGCCTGGCCCGTCTCGCGCGGCGAAGCGCTGCATACCTCGACGTACCTCGGCAATCCGATGGGCTGCGCGGCGGCGCTGGCAACCATCGACGAACTCGAGCGTCTGCGCTTGCCGGAGCGCGCGCGGGAACTGGCACCCGCCGTCGAAGAGCGCCTCCAAGCGTTTCTCGGTAAGCACGGCGTGCGCGACGTGCGCGGGCGCGGACTGATGTGGGGCGTGGAACTGCGCGACGCGGCACAAGCCGACGCCGCGGTCAAAGCCGCTCTGCGACTCGGACTCATCGTGCTGCAAACCGGTCGCAACGGTAACGTTATCTCGGTCACGCCGCCGCTCGTCATCGGGCGCGACGACCTCGACCGCGCGCTCGACCTGTTGGAAAACGCAATCGCCGAAACTGGAGGGCCACCTTGAGCGAAACCTATCGCGTAGGCATCGTCGGCAGCGGCTTCGGCGTGAAGGCGCACCTGCCGGCCCTGCTCGCGCACCCCCGTTTCGACGTCGTCGCACTGGCCTCGCCGCATTCGGC
>Ga0182030_10013346_pt1 | contig 16351 bp, 15 predicted proteins | sample 812S3MmetaG_FD_121299 | JGI IMG/M metagenome (GOLD analysis project Ga0182030, IMG submission 121299) | Permafrost microbial communities from Stordalen Mire, Sweden - 812S3M metaG (Illumina Assembly) | ecosystem: Environmental > Terrestrial > Soil > Wetlands > Permafrost | place: Sweden...
GCATACACGATATTGGCACTCGCCACCGTGTCGAGCTTCTTTAGCCCACCCGGCGGGGAGCTATTGTCTTTGATTGAGTAGCCCAGACTCAGTGCCAGCTTGGTCGACATCTTCACCGCGAGCGCCAGGTCGTTAGTGAACAAAGTGTCACCCGAGCCTGACTCCACCAACGCCTTGTCGGTCAGTGTCGTCGTCGACGAGAGTACCTGTGTGAAATCCAGACCGGCGGTGCCCACGGCGCTGCTCGATGAAGGTTCCAATGTTCTCGAAACAACGTTGCCATTGGCATCCTTGTCCAGAATCTCTGGGCGCAGGTCACGATAGCCTACGCCCAGCTGGACGGCCAGCTTGGTGCGGTCGCTGTCAAAGATCTTGTAGCCCAGGCCGCCTGTGCCGCTGGCTTGAAACTGGAAACCATCGAACAGATCGTGCTCGTAGCGCAACCCGCCGAACGCAAAGACCTTGGCCGACATCGTGTAGTTCGACTGCCAGCGGCCTTCGTAACGTTCGGCCGAGGTAATGCCATTACTGACCCCGTAGAGGCCGCCGATATACAGCTCGTGCTTCCACGGATCTTCAAGCAGCGTCATGTCGAGATTGCCATTGAGCGCGGTTGCGCTCGTGTTGCCACTGGACTCCAGAAACCCGAGTTGGCCTTTGCCAGTCCAAACGCCCTGGGGCGGCGGCGGCGCATCGGCCATTACAGTCGATGCGATGAGCAGTGCGCCGACGCACGGCAATGCATATCTTGAGAGCTTCATAAGTATCCTTCCAGTGACAGCAACTAGGGGTGAAATGCGTGGTGGCCGCGAAACTGACCCGGGTACGGGTCCGCACTGTTGCGGCACGCACCCGCGGCCCGGTTCCTGCCGTTTGCTTCAGGGACGCCGGCGCAGCAGATCGCTAATTTCCATCAGCAGCCTCTCCTGCGTCGGCGGCTCGGGCGGCAGCGCCTCAGGCGCACGCTGCAGCTTCTTGAGGCCATTGATGCCTTTGAGTGCAAGGAACAGCACCAGCGCGATAATAATAAAATCGAATGTCGTTTGGACGAATGAACCGTACTTTACGTGTATTTGCTTGCCGGTAGGATCCACGCCAAGTATCACGGCGAGATCCGAGAAACTTACATCGCCGGTGAGTTTCCCCAAGGCGGCCATGGTCACATCACCGACCGAAGAAGAAACAATTTCGCCAAAGGCCGCACCGACAATCACACCGACCGCCATGTCAACGACGTTGCCCTTCATGGCAAATTCTTTAAATTCCGATGCGATACTCATCCGATTCTCCCTACGACCGACACGCTCTGCCGACCGGTATCAACCGGTCGGAAGCAAACCTTGTTGCTGTAATTGCCGCCGCTTTGCCGTCTTGGCGAAGCGCGCTGGGCAATAGAGCGATGGCGGAACAGCCCTCGGGGCTGCAATGCACTCCATCAGCATATCGCGATTCTGTTTAGTGCCGGTGCGCGCTCCATGACAAGGCTGCGACGGCAGCAGCGCCCCGCAAACCTACCCATGTGCGTCTCTGTTCACCTTAGGCGGCGGTCGGCTCTGAATTACGTCCGACGAGACAGTCCCAAAGCACTCAATCCAAGGCGCTTTCTTATTTGTACGCCTTGAGATAAGGCTAGCATTCCGTGAATGCGGTTTCAATCCTACGCGGTTAAACTGCGCGTCTCTCAATAGCGACAGCGCGAATTTAATCGTGCGTGAAACCTCTCCCCCAAGCCGTTGCCGGCATGACCGCCGTGTACTCAGTGATGCAAAGCCGGCACGGGCAAAGTATCAATTTATAGGTGCGCCTAAAGCGAGCCTGATACCGATGATTATGCGTCACTGCCCGGTGCCTCGTCTGAATTCTGCCATGCGGTGCGCGGCCGTACTGCTGTGGCTGAGCGGAATCTGCAGCGCTGGCGATTCCGCGTGCGACGAACCGCCTCACACCGGACTGGGCCGTTACCTTAGCGCGTCCTCCACTGCGGGTGCACGTGAGGACATTGGTCTGCCGCGGGCGCTGAATCGCACCGGCGCTGCGGCACACCAGGCGGCGCCGACAAATCAGTGGTATTCCTCGGTGATGTTTGGGCGTTGGTCCTACCCCATCTATGCGCAGCCGATGACCTATCGAGCCGGCTCTAGAGGATTCGAGCTCGGTCTGCCAGATCGCCGCGCACGCTCTCCGGGTCCCTATCAGCGTGAGATCACCTACCCACACCGCGCCGCCATTACCGTGGCCGCTGCGGGGTTCGCCGCGCGCGACGCATGTCTCAAGAATTTCTCCGACTGGTTGGCGCAATTTAGCCTCGCCTCAGGTAATGGCAAGAGCCTAGATATCACCGTCCTGCATGGCAGTCCCTTCGCTTATTTCGAGTGCAGCGCCGGCGATGTGCGATTCAAGCTTGCGGGCCGCTCCGTTCTGATCGCGGATCCGCGGCGACACGGTGCCGATCCGCGAGTACTGGCCCTCAGTATTGGCGCTCATTCCTACGCATTGTTCGGACCCACCGGGGCACATTGGGAGTGGCGGTCCGTGCGAGAATTGCGCCTGCATCTGCCGCGTTCCGCGCGTTATTTTTCGGTGGCCAGCCTGCCGGACAATCATGCGGCAACTGTCACGGCCTTCCTCGCCGTGGCCTACGCGTTTCCCACCGAGACCCACGTCGACTGGCACTACGATGAACGCAACAGCCTAGTGCACACCAGCTTTCACGTTACGACCGGTGCCCGCGAGGGCAGCAACCTGGCCACCTTCATGGGCCTGTACCCCCATCAATGGTCAGCAGCGGTACCACGACTCAGCGAGCTCTATCACTACGAATCGGTTCGCGGGCCGCTGCGTCTAATTAAGGGCAACGACTTCGCGATCGAACTTACCTATCACGGTATTCTGCCGCTGTGGGCCGGGCTCGAGTCACCTGAGCACCGCGGCGCGCTCGCGACACTGCTCAGCGCCGACACGAATCGCGCGGCAGAACTCTTCACGCAGCAACCCGGAGATGGCACTTACTGGTATGGCAAAGCTATCGGTGCCACGGCACAGCTGCTGTGTGTAGCAGAAGCGGAGAATGACGCCCTGGCACGGGGGCAGTTGCTCACAAGCCTCAAGGGCCGACTCGAATATTGGTTTGACGGGCTGCATGCCGCTCACTTTGTTCAGGACGAGAAGCTCGGGACTTTCGTCGGCGTGCCCGAGGAGTTCTACAGCATCAGACACATGAACGATCACCATTTCCACTACGGCTACTGGCTGATGGGTGCCGCCCAGGTGGCGCTACGAGATCCAGAATGGGCAAGCGAGGATGGCTGGGGCGGCATCGTCGACAAGCTGATCGCCGATATTGCAACCGCCGAGCGCGGCCGGCGCGACTTCCCGTTCCTACGCAATTTCGATCCGTATGAAGGCCATTCCTGGGCTGCGGGCGATGCCAACTGGGCGGCGATCGCCCGCTACGGTAACAACGAGGAATCCTCCTCCGAAGCGATTAACGCCTGGGCCGCGCTCATTTTGTGGGGCGAAGCCACTGGCAATCGGCGACTGCGCGATCTGGGTCTGTACCTCTACACCAGCGAGGTTGCAGCAGTGGAGCAATACTGGTTCGACACCAGCCACCAGGTGCTGGGAACTGACCTCGGCAGGCCCTTTGCTACCCAGGTCTTTGGCGGCAAGTTCGCATACAACACTTGGTGGACCGCCGAGCCGCACGAGGTCTACGGCATCAACCTGCTGCCGCTCACACCAGCTTCAACCTATCTGGGCGCTGATCCGGCCACCGTGCGTGCGGCTTTTGCCAGTCTGCCGGCCGAGGAGCAGCGCTACCGAAGTCCGAGCCGGGATGACACTCCTGAGCGCCGTCATGAGATCTGGCAGGATGCACTTGCTTCCTATCTGGCGCTGGCAGATCCCGCGGCCGGTCTGGCGCGCTGGAATCCCATAGGTGCTGTCGAAGGCGGCGAGACGCGCAGCCACACTTTGTATTGGCTGCTCAGCCTGAGCGAGATGGGAACGCCGGACTTGAGTATCACGGCGGATACCGCGCTTTTTTCTGTTTTCCGCGATAGCCAGGGTCAGCGCACGTACCTCGCATACAACGCAGGCGATGTAAGCCGGCAAGTGCTGTTTAGCGACGGCAAGATGCTTGAAGTCGGGCCGCACGCGCTCGCACGCAGCCACTGATCGGTGGGCAGTCGATTGGCGCGCGTCCACCGGCGCGAGGCCGAGCAGCACACGTGCATTGCCAGCCACTATGGCCGCGCGATCCGCCTCACAGAATTCCTGCACTGCATTGATCAGTTCATGTGTCTTATCGTGCGCCATGTCATAGGCATGAAATTCGGCTCGGCAAGCTTCTCGGGCGGCTCGGCGACCAGCAAATCTGCGGCCAGGCACAGCATGCGAGAGTGCATATCCGCCGTATAGTGCTGCCGATGGCCCACCTCGTACCTACGACGCGCGCCGGAGCTTCAGCATGCGCGTGAGTCGCCCTTGCGGCTCCGCACACTTGGAGCCAATTACCCGATTTCACACGCAGCTCCTCAAAGTTTCTCGAGCGCGCGCTGCACAAGGCGCTCGAGCGTGCCGTCGTTCTTGAAGCCTGCTGCAAGAGCGCGCGGCACCCGCAGCGGGGGGTAGTTGGCAAATTGCGCCTGCAGCTTGGCATCTGGTGCGTATTCGATGCGCTCGAGCACCTGCCGCCCATACAGGTTGGCAGTTGCACCGACGATCTCCCCGATCGTGGCCCGCAGCGCCGGCATCAGGAACGTGCGCCCGGATGCGACAATCTCTGGGCCAATCGCGGCTGCATGCAACAAATTATCGACAATGCACGGCCGGCTCATCCACCAGCAGGCAGCGTCGGCCGCTACCGGACAACGAAACGAGCGCCCCGCGGCCAGCTCGCGGATCAAATCGCTCAGGAACATCGATAGCATGCCCGAAGTCGGGGGTCGCGCCACGATGCCCGGAATACGCACGGCCCGGCCATCCACAAAACCGCGCCGGCCATAATCGGCGATCAGGATTTCTCCAATGTATTTCTGAGCGCCGTAACTCAAGGATGGTTCGGGCACTGTCTGCTCATCGATCAACTGTGGCATGGGCACACCATAGATGCCGATTGTGCTGGCAAACACCAGCCGCGGCCGCTGCCCGGCCAGGCGCAGCGCCTCAAGCAAATCGATCGTAGCCTGCAGGTTGACCTTCAGGCCAAGCTCGAAATTTTTCTCCGCCGCACCGGCGGGAATACTTGCGAGGTGGAAGACACAATCGACCCCGCCGGCGATGGCCAGATTCAATACGTTGCGATCGCCGATATCTCCTTCCACAGAGCGGACTCGTGCATCGGATGCGGGTGCGCCCATATGCACATCCAGCCGCGTGATTTGCTGCGCTGGGCCGGTGCTGCCGGCCACCGGCGCGCCGGCCAGCAGGCGTGCGGTCAGGGCCTGACCGATATAGCCCTCAGAACCGACCACCAGCACCTTCACGGCAGCTTCGCAGGTACAATCTTCTGATCGATCGCCCCGAAGATCGACTGGCCGGCAGCATCCAGCATCTGAATGCGCACCCGATCGCCGTAGTTCATAAACTCCGTGACTGGCTTGCCCTGATCCTCGAGTTCGATACCTCGCCGCTCGGCAATGCAGGCTGAGCCGACCTCGCGAAAGTTACTATTCGAAACTGTCCCCGACCCGATGATCGTTCCGGCGCTGAGGTTTCGGGTGCGCGCGCCGTGCTCGATGAGCTGTTCGAAGGAAAATCCCATCTGCCCCGCATGCGGATGTCCAAACTGTTTCTCATTCCAGTACACCTCAAGTGCCAGCTGCACACGGCCCTCGCGCCAGCCGCCCTCGCCAAGTTCGTCAATTGTGACCGCTACCGGACTGAAACTGGTCGAGGGCTTTGACTGGAGAAAGCCAAAGCCTGTCTTGATATCCTTGGCTGCAATCACCCGCAGGCTGGCATCGTTCGCAAGCACTAGCAGCTTGATGTGACTGGTGGCCTGCGCTGCTTTGGTACCCATTGGCACGCGGTCGATGATGATCGCCACCTCACCCTCAAAATCCATGCCGTCGGCTGCACTGGGCAGTGGCATGTCCTCAGTTGGCCCCAGAAAGTCGTCACTGGCACCCTGATACATCAGCGGCACTGTGCGCTTCTCCGCTGGCGGTGTCAGGCCAAAGACCTTTTCCATCAAGTCTCCATGGCTATGGAAAGCCGAGGCGTCCAGCCATTGCCAAGTTCGCGGTAGCGGCGCATTCAGATTCCGGACATCCAGGGCAAAGGGCGCCGCCGCGGTTCCGGCGTTAAGCTGTCCATAGAGAGCCTGGAGCCGTGGCTCAACGGCCGTCCATTGCTCAATGGCACTCAGCAGATTCGGCGTCACCGAGCTCGCATCGAGTGCGCGGGTAAGGTCTCGGGACACCACTAGGAGTTTTCCATCGCGCGTACCGTCTTTGAGTGTCGCAAGTTTCATGATCTTGAATCCCCGTAAGGCCGCTGTGTTGATCTGCAGTGTGAAGCGGCGCGAACCGCCAACATCAGCTCAGCAACCGGCCGCCATCGACGAGCACAATAGAGCCGGTGGAAAAGGTCAGGTGCCTCACCGCCGCCACGATGGCCTGCCCGACTTCCTCCGGGGTCGTCAGACGTCCGAGCGGCGTGCGTGCCGCCTGCTCATCGCGCCACTTTGGATCGAGTGATTTCACAAATTCGGTATCAACCAGACCCGGGGAAACCGACAGCACCCTGATCCTGGGTGCGAGCGCGCGTGCCAACGACTTGGTGAGGCTGTCGAGCGCCGCTTTCGACGCGCAGTAAATGATGTTGCTGCCGATCGCCGAGAGCGCCGCGGTAGAGGAGATATTGATGATCACGCCCCCGCCCTGGAGCTTCGAGCGTTCCAGCAATGGCCGCACTGCGCGCACTGCCGCCACCGCCCCGCGGACATTCGTCGCTAGAATCATGTCGATTAGCGCATCATCCAGGCCATCCAGATCTGCGTGGGGCACGAACCGCGTCGTTCCAGCACAGTTGACCAGCACATCGCAGCGCCCCCAGCCCTGCTCGAGGCTCGTTGCGAGCACCTTGAGGGCCGCAGTGTCGGTCACTGGTGCGGCAAGGGCCGCGTGACCTGTGCCCGGCAGAACCTTGGCAAGCTGCTCTGCCGCTGCGGCCGAACGGTGGTATCCGACGATGACGCGGAATCCTGACTCCGCGAGTGCCCGGCAAATCGCCGCACCAATCCCGCCGGCGCCCCCAGTGACCAGCGCCACCGGTGCCTCGGCCGCTGGCGCTGTCGGGCTGCTCAAGCCACTTTCTTCTTGCCGTAGCGGCGCACCCGCAGATCGGCCTGTTCCTGGTGCCCGGCGAAGCCCTCCAGAGCGCACAGACGTGAGCAATAAGCGCCGATCAAGGCACTGGCCTCATCGGTTGTCACACGCTGATAGGTGCAAGTCTTGATGAACTTTCCGACCCACAATCCACCCGTGTAGCGGGCAGCCTTCATGGTGGGAAGCGTGTGGTTGGTACCGATGACTTTGTCCCCGAAACTCACATTGGTGCGTGGCCCGAGGAACAGAGCTCCGAAGTTTTGAAGGTTATGAAGGAAGTAGTCCGGATCCTTGGTGAGGACCTGGACATGTTCACTGGCAATCTCGTCGGCCTTGGCAAGCAGCTCCTCCTGGGAGTCGACGAGAATAATTTCGCCGCAATTGTTCCAGGCTACTCGGGCGACATCGGCAGTCGGAAGCCATGACAGGACCTTCTCGATCGCAGCGGGCGTTTCCTCGGCCAGACGTTTGGAACTGGTGAGCAGAATCGCAGGGGAGCCCGGCCCGTGTTCGGCCTGACCCAAGAGGTCGACGGCGGCCATCTCTGCGTCGCAGCTATCATCGGCAATGATCAGCGTCTCGGTAGGTCCTGCCAGCAGATCGATTCCGATCTTGCCGAACAACTGCCGCTTCGCTTCGGCCACGAACGCATTGCCGGGGCCCACGACCATGTCGACCGCCGCAATTTGCTCAGTTCCCAGCGCCATCGCGGCGATCGCCTGCACCCCGCCGAAACTGTAGATCTCATCGGCCCCGCCCATATGCATGGCGGTGACAATCGCCGGGTGCGGCGCGCCACCGAACGGCGGCGCGCACGCAACCACGCGCTTCACTCCTGCTGCTTTGGCGGTTACAACGCTCATATGGGCACTGGCAACCATCGGGTAGCGGCCTCCAGGGACGTAGCAACCAACGCTACTTACCGGGAGATTCTTGTGTCCGAGGACTACGCCGGGCATTGTCTCGACCTCAACGTCCTTCAGCGCTGCACGTTGCGCTAGCGCGAAGCCGCGAATCTGCTTTTGGGCAAATTCAATGTCCGAGCGTGTGGCAGCCGGAATAGAATTTACGCAGGCCTCGATCTCTTGAGCACTGAGGCGAAAGGAGCTCGGCGACCATTTATCAAACTTGTGCGAATACTCGCGAACCGCAGCATCGCCACGCGCACCAATATCGGCCAGGATCGCCTCCACGGTGCGACGCACTTCGGCCTGCTTGTCGGCCTTTTCCTGCGCTTGCTGTCCGGTCTTGAGATAGCGAATCATCTTTGGAGTCTCCTGATAGTGAGGCAGAGAGAACCTCAGCCGATCAAAGTGAAGTGCTCGACAGTGGGGGTCGCGGCAAAAAATGGCCCAAGGATCCGGCGCCATTCCTGGAACCGGGGCGAGCTGCGGAATTTTTCCATATGGTGCGCTACCGTGGGCCACTCTACGGTCAGCACGAAGCGGCCTGGGGTTTCTATAGAACGGCGCATGGCCACCGCACCACACCCTTCGGCCTGAGTGATAACGCGCCGCGCAGCCGCAAAAGCCTGCTCGAATTCTGCACTCTTGTCCGGATGAATACTGAAGGTCGCAATTTCAATAATCATGATGCCTAACGCTCCTGCCAGTGAACGACCGGCAACCTGGCAACGGGCAGCTGTGCTCGCTATGTCCGATACAGGGTGTACTCATGCTCTTACTGCCATCTGTAAGCGCTCCGCCGCGATCCCATGCCCAGCGCTGGTGCGGCCTATACCTCAGTATGAGGCACTGCGAGCGTCCGGCAAAACCCGTCTTGGGCCCGCATCTTAGGTGCTGAAGCGCGGATCGAGAAGCCTGTAGTGACGGACATTTTTGTGCCCGGTTAATAGCGATGCCCATGGCTCCGTCAAGCAGCAGTGCCTGCCCGCTCATACCGCGTCACTCGAGAGCACAAAGCAGAGCACGGCGCGGTGCACCAGAATGCTCGGATCCCCACAGCGGGCACGCAACGGGTCGACAGCGTCCAGCAGCCGCTCGTAATTGCCGATGTCACAATTCAGCCCCAGCACCTCGGCGCCCTGCACGGCCCTTCCGCTATGAGGCGCAGCGCCATGGCCGGGCCGATGCCGCTGCTCCCAACGGTCGACGGCCAGCCTCTGGTGTCGGGTGCTCAAGCTTCTCTAGCTCACATACCGGGCTGCGGGCTGATTTACCTAGCAGCCGAGTATAGGTGCCGCTTGCGGGATGCCCGACTGTCGCCGATCAGCCAACGCGCTCGCGGCTCACAAATGCGAGCGCCCCGCGTACCGAGCTGCTCGACTGGCCGGCCAGTTGCGGGTTCTTGACCAATGGGATGATGGCTTCACACATCTTTTTTCCCAATTCAACGCCCCACTGATCGAAAGCGTTGTTTCCCCAGATCACGCTCTGGACGAATACCTTGTGCTCGTAGAGAGCAATGATTGCACCCAAGGTGCGCGGATCAAGCTGCCGAAACAGCAGCATGCTCACTGGCCGGTTGCCGGCGTGGACTTTGTGGGGCGTCAGTGCCGTGATCTGCTCAGCCGACATGCCCTGTTTCTTCAGATCGGCCGCGACCTGCTCGGCGCTATAGCCATAAGCGAAGGCCTCGGCCTGCGCCAGTGCATTGGCGATCGCCAGATCCTGCTGCGCCTGGGAGGCACCCGAGCTACGCACCGGTACCAGCATGTCCAGTGCCGCGCGTTCGGTTCCCTGGTGCAGGAGCTGGAAGAACGAGTGCTGAGCGTTGTCACCGGGCTCGCCCCAGATCACGGGGCAGGTTGCGACGGCGGTCGGTTCGCCATTGAGGCGAACCGATTTGCCGTTGCTCTCCATCTCAAGTTGCTGCAAGTAGGCGGGTAGCCGTGCCAGCCGCGAGTCATAGGGCAGCACCGCAAGGGTTGGCAGCTTCAGGAAATCGATATTCCACACCGCGCAGAAAGCGGCCAGCGCGGGCAGATTCTGCTCCCAGGGAGCGCTTCGAAAATGCTCATCCAGCTCATGCGCGCCGGCGAGGAACGCATTGAAATGCGTGGAACCTATCGCGATGGCAAGCGCGACGCCGATCGAGGACCAGATCGAATAGCGGCCACCCACCCAATCCCACATATTGAAGCGATACTGCGGGTGCACGCCGAAGGCGTCCATGGCTTTAGCGTTCACGGACACCGCTGCAAAGTGACCCGGCACTGCGGCATCACCCAGGCGGCTGCGCAGCCACTCACGGGCCGCCTCGGCATTGGTGCGAGTTTCAAGCGTGGTAAAAGTCTTTGAGCAGATGATGAACAAAGTGCGCGCCGGGTCGGCCTGCTCTAGCAAGTCCGCCAGCTCGCAACCATCCACATTGGATACAAATTCGACCCGCGGTGCCTCGCGGGTATAAGGGCGCAAGGCGCGCACGGCCATCGCCGGGCCCAGATCCGAACCCCCGATGCCGATATTGATGACCAGATTGAAGGGTAGATCCTTGCTCGAACGAATCGTGCCGGCGCGGATCGCATCGGCAAAACCCAGCATATGGCTGCGCTCGGCAAGAATAAGGGGCTGCAGGTCACTGCCCTCAACGATCAGCGCTCCGGCCGTCGCCGGCCGGCGCAGGGCAGTGTGCAGTACTGCCCGGCCTTCCGTGCGATTAATGGGCGCACCACTGAACATGGCTTCCGTGCGCGTCCGCAGATCCAGCTGTTCCGCGAGCATCGCGAAGGATTCCATTAGCGTGCTATCGACGCGCTGACGCGAGAAGTCGAGCAGTAATCCGGCCGCCTGTGCCGAGCAGTGCGCGAAGCGCTCGGGGTCGCGCTCAAATAATTCCCGCACCACCGGCGGTGCGGTAGCCGCACCTTGTAGGTGCGGCCAAATCTGGCAATCGATCCCGGCAAGAAATTCACTCATGCGCTGCTCCTGGCTGCTTTTTCCGACGGCGCCGTCGACGGGCACGGCACTGTACCGTTGCCCGCTACCGACGGTAATAGGCTCGGAACCAATCTACAATTCAGCGTACGCCTACTTCCACGTGCGCCTGGGGCTGTAAGTCACGCGCCGCGCTCAGGTCTTCGATCCGCATCTGGGTATTGGCCAGATCCCCGGTCTGCAGCGGCGTCGAGGCGCGAATGCCGGTCTGCGCCATAAGGCCAAAGCGCTGAAATTGAAAGGCAGGCTGCGTCCAAAGCCCCGCGAAACGCGCCCGCTTAAGTTCCATATCGTAAAAATCATTGAGATTGTTACTGCCGAGGACCGCATCGCCACGTGTCAGAGGCTGGTGCGCCGCGTGCTGGCCCACTGAGCCGGCGGCGCCCGGGACCAGGACCTTCACGGTCCTCCGTTACGCCGCATCCACGCCCGCGACCACTGCGGCAGCCTCGGGAGCTACTGCATCGACCTGCCGCCACAGACACGGCGCCTTGCGCTCCCGATCGAGCAGCACCTGAAGCTGCTCGTGTGCCGCCCGTTCGGCTGCGCTCGCGAGCGTGACCTTGAGCTTCACCGGCAGCCCACTGGCGGAACTGACCGATTTCGCAGCCCGGCGCGCCGCTGCGGCATTAGTGTGGCCGAGCGCCAGCGCGCTTTGCCCGCCGGTCATAGCCAGGTATACATCGGCAAGAATGCGGGCATCGAGCAGCGCACCGTGCAACTCGCGTTTGGAATTATCCACGTTATAGCGCTTGCACAGCGCGTCGAGACTATTGCGCTGGCCGGGGTGCATTTCCCGAGCAAGCGCCAGCGTATCGAGCACCTGGCAGAGCGCATCGACCTTTATCGGGGTCGCGGATGAAACGCGGGCAAACTCCGCATCCAAAAACGCCAGATCAAAAACCGCGTTGTGGATAATCAGCTCGCTGCCGGCAATAAACTGGATCAGCTCTTCAGCAATCAGTACAAACTTGGGCTTGTCGACCAGCTGCTCGCGCGAGATGCCATGAACCGCGCGAGCGGCCGGGTCAATGTCCCGTTCAGGATTCAGATAACGATGGTAGGTACGACCGCTCGCGCGCCGGTTAAGTAGCTCGACACAGCCAATTTCAATGATCCGGTGCCCGAGGCTTGATTCAAGACCCGTCGTTTCGGTGTCCAGTACGATCTGTCGCATCAGCGCGAGTGTACCCCAAGCAGCCGATCGATCGCCGCGTTCGCCAGCGCATCAACGCGTTCGTTGCCCGGTACGCCCGCGTGACCTGGCACCCAGTGCCATTCAATTTCATGGCCGGCTGCCAGCGCATCGAGCTGTTCCCACAGGTCCTGGTTCTTCACCGGCTGGCGCCCCGCCGTGCGCCAGCCCCGCGCCTTCCAGCTCTTGAGCCATTCGGTGATGCCCAGGCGCACGTACTGCGAGTCGGTATAAATTCGAACCGGCACCCGGCGCTTGAGGCTTCGCAGTGCTTCGATCACGGCCATCAGTTCCATGCGATTGTTGGTCGTTTCAGCCACCGCACCCGAGATCTCCTTCTCGCGCGTACCCTGGCGTAGGTACGCCGCCCAGCCCCCAGGACCGGGGTTACCGCGGCAGCCCCCGTCCGTATAGATCTCAACCGCACCGGAACCGTCGCTACTCATACTCGCCATTGTCTCAAAGAACATCGGCTTGCAACCGGCCTTCGAGAATGCTCGGCTCGACCAGTGCGCCGATACGGGTACGCCGCTCCACACGGCGCGGGCGAATGGGAGTCAGGGCATAGGTGTGCTTGCGGGCCTTAATCAAGTACGCCCCTGCAGGCCATGGCCTAAGCAACCCGCGCTTGAGCAGGCCCTGGGGACCGGGTGATTGACGATAGGCCCCCGGCCACACATAGAGATAGCGCCGGATCAAGGTTATTTCGAAACCGAGCAGCACCAGCCAGTCGCGCACGCGATGCTCGGAAAGGTGCCGGCGTAAACCAGGCGGATAACCCCCATCGCTGGTCAGGGATCGCAAGCCCCAGAGGCTGACAGGACGGAAACCGAGCACTACCAGCTGACCCTCGCCCCCCAGGATCCGCTCCGCTTCGCGCAGCACAGCATGAGGGTCCAGCTCGGTCTCCAGACTATGCGGCAGCAGCACCGCATCGATCAGCCCGCTGCCGATGGGCAGTCGCTTCAGGCTCGCGACGATATCTGGAGAGGTGTCACCGACCACAGACTCCGCGACTAGGCTCTGGCGGCGCAGGCGGCTCGCCTGCATGAGCTGCCGTCCGGACCCCCAACGGCCCATTTGCAGCAGTTCAAGCCCGTAGACATCGTCCATCGCTGTACTGAGCAGCTCGGCCTCGGCTTGGATCAGCCCTGCCCCCATCGGGCTGCTTTGCCATTGCGCGGCGGCTCGTGTCATATCCCGCATAATTACCTGCGTTTACGAATCAATGCCTTGGAAAAAAGGTAGCAATTTTGTGAACTTACGGGTTAAATACCGGCGCCCGCCGGGCTACTATCGGGCCCTTATACCGTAGCACGCTGCCTATTGAACAGGCGGTGTGGGCGCCTACCAGGCAGGTCGGGGTACATAAGAGAGTGAATTCGAAGATCTACCGGCCTGCCGGGCCGATCCTGCTACTGCTGTGCTTGGCCAGCTGCGCCCATCAGCCAACCGCGCCCAAGGCGCCCCCGGTTGCGGTCGCGGTTGTTCCGCCCCCCAACCCAGTCCCGGATGGGACTGCCGTAGCCGGTGGTGAGGCATCTACACCCGCCTCCGAACCGCCCGGCGAGCCTGAGTTGCCACGGGCAAGCGATTACGCGGCAGCAGGCTCGGGTCCGGCCGATCTGTTCGTCCGCATGCGCAGCGGCTTTCAGCTCGAGGAGCTCGACGAGCATGCCATCGATGCTGAGCTGAACTGGTTCGCGAACCACCCCGACTATTTAGAGCGCGTCTGGGGTCGGGCCGAACTGTACATGTACTACATCGTCGAGCAGCTCGAGCAGCGCAAGATGCCGCGCGAGCTTGCCTTGCTGCCAGTCATCGAGAGCGCTTTTGATCCCTACGCCTACTCGCGCGCCCGCGCTTCGGGCCTCTGGCAGTTCATCCCGGGCACCGGCTCACGTTTTGGCGTCAAGCAGGACTGGTGGTATGACGGCCGGCGCGATGTGGTCGAGAGCACGCGCGCGGCGCTCGACTACCTGCAATCGCTGCACGATGAATTCAATGGCGACTGGCTGCTGGCGATCGCAGGCTATAACTGCGGTGAACTGGCCGTCCAACGCGCCATCGACCGCAACCGTGCGCACGGCCTGCCCACGGATTTCTGGCACCTGAAGTTGCCGCGGGAAACTCGCGCCTATGTGCCAAAGTTGCTGGCGATGAAGCGCCTGGTAGCGCATCCGGCAGACTACGGCCTCGATTTCAGCCCGATCCCCAGTCAGCCCTATTTCACGCAGGTCAAGCCGGGCGGGCAAATTGATCTGCGCGTCGTCGCCAGCGTCGCCGGCATTCCGAAAGATGAAGTCTTTGATCTGAACCCGGCCTACCACCGCGGCGCAACCGACCCCACCGGTCCAGACCTGCTGCTGGTGCCGCTGGAAGTGGCCGACGGTCTGGAAGCCGCATTGCAGCGCCTGACACCCGAGCAGCGCATGCCGGTGCAGCAGTACACTGCGCGCCGTGGCGACTCGCTGCTTAGTATCGCCACACAATTCAACACGACGCCGGCAATGATTGCGCGGCTCAATGATCTGAACGAGCGCGCTAAACCGGTCGCCGGTGCGGATCTGCGGGTACCCTCCAGTGACAATCAGCTGCCAGCCAAGGCATTGCGCGCGGCGATGCTGGTTGATAATCCGCGCGTTGGCCGCGAGCGACGCGGCACCCGTCCCGTGGTGAGAATCGTGCGCCGGGGTGAGACGCTCTCCAGCGTTGCTCAGCGGCTGGGAACCGATGTTCATACCCTGGCCAAGATGAACGGCATGAGTACCACCGACCAGCTGCATGCGGGCCAGCGGCTCGTGGTCGCAAAGCGTCGCAGCAGCGATGACAGCCCTGCGCCCAGTTCCGCGGGCGCGGCGGCGGCTGGCGATGGCGGGCGCCAAGTCACTTATACGGTCCGGCCGGGCGACACGCTCTACAGCATCTCGCGTTCGCTGCAGGTATCGGTGGCCAAACTGCTGGATTGGAACGGCATGTCCAGCGGGCGGTATCTGAAGCCCGGCAAGAAGCTCGTGGCCTACGTCGCCGCACGGGGCTGACCGGCTGGGGCGGCGGCCCGCTAAGATACTCGACGGATTTTAAAGACTGAGGGGAGCTGCATGGGAATTCTCGCCGGCCGACGGGCGCTGATCATTGGCGTGGCCTCGGATCGCTCGATTGCATGGGGAATCGCGCAGGCCTTCCACGCCGCAGGCGCAGAACTTGCATTTACTTACGCCAACGACCGCCTTAAGGAGCGGGTCGAGCCGATGGCGGAGTCGGTCGGGAGCCGCATCGTGCTGCCTCTGGATGTCACAGTGGATGAACAAATCGACGAAGTATTCGCCCAGCTCAAGGAGCGCTGGGGAGGCCTCGATATTCTGGTGCATGCGGTGGCCTTCGCGCCCCGCGAGGCCATCGCTGGCAGCTTTACAGCCAACACCACCCGCGAAGCCTTTCGCATTGCCCACGATGTCTCGAGCTATAGCCTGACCGCGCTGGCGCGGGCTGCCGCACCATTGATGGCCGGACGTGCCGGTGCCGTGGTTACTTTGAGCTACCTGGGCGCCGTGCGCTCAATTCCCAGCTACAACGTCATGGGCCTCGCGAAGGCGAGTCTTGAGGCCAATGTGCGCTTCCTGGCCGCGGATCTGGGCCCGCAGAACATCCGCGTCAATGCCATTTCGGCGGGTCCGATCAAGACCCTCTCGGCGGCAGGCGTAGGCGGTTTCCGTAAAATGCTCGCGCGCGTTGCGCAGGTGGCGCCGCTGCGACGTAACGTCACAACCGAGGATGTGGGCAAGGCGGCGACGTTTCTGTGCTCGGACCTGGCCTCCGGCGTGACCGGCGAGATCCTGTACGTTGACAATGGCTTCAGCCACGTCGGGATGAGCTTTCCCGAGGACGGGGCTGAGGAGTAACGAGCCGGCGAGCGCAGCTGCCGGCGA